>Ga0315912_10003009_pt1 | contig 17232 bp, 12 predicted proteins | sample VfabasoilMG_FD_204469 | JGI IMG/M metagenome (GOLD analysis project Ga0315912, IMG submission 204469) | Garden soil microbial communities collected in Santa Monica, California, United States - V. faba soil | ecosystem: Environmental > Terrestrial > Soil > Garden | place: USA: California...
CCCGCTTCGAGGACATGTCCGTGTGCCGGAACGAGACGTCGATCTGGAACGTCCCCTTGCCGAGGAGGCCGGCGGTTCCGCGGGTGAGCATGAGGCAGCCCGTGGAATCGCAGGGAAGGACCGAAGCGGCGGCTGCGACGAAAATCGAAAAAGACAAGAGGATGGCGCCACGAGAACCCATGTGGCCATTCTATAAGGATGGCGCGGGGCGCCGGCGGTGCCCGAGGAGATAGGCGCGGCGGACCAGGTCAGCCCGGGAACTCGATGACCTTCCGTTCCAGGAGACGCAGGAAGATGTTGAGGGCGTCGTCCTCGGGCATCGGGCACAGCTTGAGAATCGAGCGCACGTCCCATTGCCCGTTGACCCGGGACAGGACGAATCCCTCGTGGCTGTCGAACCGCTCTCGCGACAGCGCGACCGACCCCATCCGCATGACCGGGACCTTGTCGAGAGGGATCTTGCTCAGGATCTTGGCCTGGCGTCGCGCCTCGGGCAGCGCCACCAGGCCCTTCTTCGCCTCCTGGTTGAGGGGGTCGATCGAGAGCACCTTCTCGTAGGCCTCGAGCGCGCTGTCGAATCGCTTGTCCGCGACCCCCTGGGCGGCCACGCGCAGGAGGAGGTCGATCGCACCGACGGGATCGGTGGCCGCCCCGTCCTCCATGGCCGGGGCGGCCTCGACGGCACGGCGCTCGCGCAGCTTCATCAGGACGCGGGCGGTCTCGAACTCCGACCGGCGCGTCTCGAGGCTGATCGCGGCCAGGGTGCGGCCGGCCGCGGCGAGGCCGAGCACCTGCCGCTCCACGGGGTCTTCCGCGCCGAACGCGGCGGGCGTCACCTTGAAGGTCACGTTCGAGGAGGGGAACACCCTCCGGATGCTCCGCCATTCCTCGGAGCGGGCGGCGCCCTCGCGCAGGACCGCGGCCGGGCCCATGTCGAGGCTCACGCTCACGGCCTCCGGGCCCGCGGTTTCGCCGTCCTGGAACTCGAACTTCCCGTCCGACCAGAGGAAAAGGTCGTAAACGATCTCCTCCGCCTTCCAGCGCAGGACGCGCAGGAGCTGCTCCTCGGTGATGGCGCCCCGGGCCACGAGGATGGCGCCGAGCTTCTGCCCCAGCTTCTCCTGGTCGAGCAGGGCCTCGAAGAGCTGCTGCTCGTCGAGGAGCCTCTCCCGGATCAGGGCCTGGCCCAGGGTCTCCCGGGGATCGTTCGACCACGACGACTGGATGCGGCCGGTGCGGAGGACCAGCCGCTTCCGGGTGGAGCGCCGCTTGAGCTCGATCGTCCCCGTCTTCCCTCGGGAAGCCATCCAGGAGAGAACGTCTTCGAAGAGGATGGTGCTGAGATCGCCGGTGAGGGCCATTCGCCGGGGCGGACTAGCCGATCTTGACCATGTTGCGCAGCTCGACGGCCACCTCGTCGGCGGTGGCGAAACGGACCTCGGGGCGCGGGTGCAGGCAGCGCAGGAGCAGCTTGTCCATGGCCTCGGGGACGCCGGGGGCGAGCTTGCTCGGCAGGGGAAGGCCGACCCCCTGCGCCTGCTGCTTGGGGTGCGCGCCGGTCAGCAGGTGGTACAGAACGGCGGCCATCGCGTAGATGTCGTCGGACGGGCCGGGGACGTTCTCCGGCGCCCGGTAGTTGTCGGGGGTGCTCTGGGCGGGGCCCAGGCGCGCGAGCCCGAGGTCCGCGAGCTTCACGACACCGGACGCGACCATGATGTTCGAGGGCCGGACGCACCCGTGGATCATGCCCTTGCCGTGCACGAAGGCCAGCGTCTGGGCGAGGACGCGCCCGAGGTTGTGCACGTGGGGGAAGGGCATGCGGCGTCCGCTCGAAAGCGCCTCGCCGAACGTCTTGCCGGGCACGAGCTCGGTGATCAGGCAGCGCTGGCCGTCCAGCTCGACGAGGCCCAGCACCTTGACCAGGTTCGGGTGCGACAGCTGGGCCGCAGCCTTCAAGTCGGCGACGAGGCCGGAGAAGACGCCGTCCCCTTGCAGCAGCGCGGGAGCGAGCACGCGCAGGGCGACGTTGCGGCCGTCCACCAGGTCCTCCGCGCGGAAGACCTTGCCCATGCGGCCGTTGCCGATCTCCTCGCGCGACGCGAAGCGCGGGGGCTTCCGGGCGGCCGGGGGCGCCGGAGCCGCCGCCGCCGGGGAAGGCGTGGCGGGAGCGGGCGTGGACACTGGCGTGGGCGGGGCCGCGAGCGGCGGCGGCGCGGGCCCGGCGGCGGGAGCCGCGGGCGCCAGGGGAGGCGGTGCGGCGAAACCTCCGGTGGCGAGCCGGGCGACGCGGCGCTCCACGTCGCGGTACTGGAGGTCTTCGGACTGGATCTTCTTGTAGAGGTCCATGGCCTCGGCGGTGTTGCCGGAGGCCTCGTGGGCCACCGCCAGCCAGTAGTAGAGGTCCAGGTTCGCGGCGGAGATGGGCTGCCCGCCGATCGCCTTTTGCACCCGCTCGATGGCGAGCGCGGGCAGCCGGTTCTCCACGAACAGACGGGCCAGGAGCTCGGTGGCCGGGCGGTAGTTCTCGTCGGACGGCCCCACCCGCTGAAGGAGCGAGATCGCGCGCTCCCTCTCCCCGGCCTTGGCCGCCGCCTCCCCGCTCTTGTACGTGAGGCCGGCCTTGCTGTAGAGCTCGATCGCCTTCGCGTCGTTCCCCGCCTCCTCGTAGAGCTTTGCCCCCGTCTCGAAGTCCTCCGCGCGCTCGTAGCTGTAGGCGGCCTTCTCCTTGAGGCCGGCCCGGATGTACACCGATCCCGCGGAGGCCCAGCTCTCCCCGGCCTCGTAGGACTGCGCGGCCTCGGCGAGGAGCCCCTGGGACTCGAAGAGCTCGGCGGCGCGGAGGAAGTCGTGGCCGGCCACGAAGAAGGCCGCAGCCTCGGGGATCTTGTCCGCCTTGAGCGCCACCTCCCCGCGGAGGTTGTTGGCCCGTACGGGATCGCCGGCCTGGTCGAAGGCGGCGGCGGCGCTCTCCGCGTCCCCGGCGCGCATGAACAGCTCGGCGGCCTTCTCGAACTCCTGGAGCCCGATCGCGGCCCGCGCCGCCTCCTTGTGGTAGGCCCCCTTCGAGTACACGTGGAAGGCGCGCTTCACGTCCCCGCCCTTCTCGTACAGCCGGCCGGCCAGGAGGGCGCTCTTCTGGTCGGTGGAGGGCGCGGTCGCGGAGAAGGTCGTGGAGAACGACACGTTCTCCATGAAGTGCTTCTCGTACGATTCGGCGGCCTTGATGAAGTCTCCCGTCTTCTCGAACGCCTCGGCCGCCCGGAGGGGATACCCGCTCTTCGAGTACAGGTCCGCGGCCTTGTCCCAGACCCCCGCGAGCCCGTAGAGGCGCGCGGCCTCCAGGCTGTTGCCCTTCTCCTGGAAGAGGACCGCGGCCCGGGCGGGCTTGCCCGCCTCGATCAGGAGCTGCGCGGCCTTCTTGAAGTCGCCCGCCTGCAGGTACAGCTCGGCGGCCTTCTCGGACTTTCCAAGCTTCTCGTTGGTCGCCGCCGCCGCCCAGAACTCCTGGCCCTCTACGTAGGCCTCGGCCGCTTCGGGAAGCCGGTTCAGGTCCTCGAGCACCTTGCCTGCGGCGAGGAAGTTCCCCTGCTTCTTGTGGCGGGCCACCTGCTTTTCCAGCTTGGCCTCGGCCCAGCGCGGGCCCAGGATCTTGCCCACGATCTCGTCGCCGCTGAGGCCGGCTCCGGGGACGCTGAACCGCAGGTTGTGGCTCAGCTTCTGGTAGGCGACGACCAGGACGATGAGGCCCAGCAACCAGGGGACGTACGGGTTGTTAAAGAGGAGGTCGAAGAGGAATCCCATGGGCGTCCGTCATGCCCTCCAGAAGCCGATCCCCGGCTCGCGCGGGAGGACGCAGTATACCAGACGTGGCCGGCGTAACCTCCGGCGGACGTTGACCTAAGCGCATTCCGGGACTTATCCTGATTCGAACTCAGCTCATGCGACCGCGCAAGCCGGCCGTGGACCAGGCGACGTCTCCGAGCGACTCTCCGGACGAGGTCACGTCCGAGGACCTGTTCGGCGACATCGTCGACGCTCCCCTTCCCGAGGCCCGGACCCCCGCACGGCCGGGCCGACCGGCGCCCATCAAGGTTCAGGTGAACGAGCCTGGCGCCGCGGTGGGCCACGAAGGCGAGGAGACGCCGCTGCCGGCGGAGATGGCGGCGCTCTTGAACGCGTTCACGCCCATCGCCGACGCCCCAACGCCGGGGCCGGCGCCGTCCGAAGAGGTGCTGCCCGAAGAGGCAATTCCCGCGCCGAGCCTGCCCCCTCCGACACCGGCCGCGACGCCGGAGCCCACGATGGACCTGGGCGCTCTCGACCTTCTCGCCGTGGCCGAGGAGGCCCTGGAAGACGACACGGAGGAGGCGGCCGCCACCGGGCGGACGCCGCGCGAGCCGAGCTGGCGGGACGCGACCTACGGCCCCTACGAGCTGCTGGAGCGGGTGGCCGTGGGGGGCATGGCCGAGGTCTTCAAGGCCAAGCGGAGCGGCGTCTCCGGGTTCGAGAAGATCGTGGCCGTCAAGCGCATCCTGCCCCACCTCTCCGACAACCAGGAGTTCGTGGGCATGTTCGTGGACGAGGCCAAGATGGTGGCGGGCCTCACCCACCCGAACATCGTGCAGATCTTCGACCTCGGGAAGATCGAGTCGAGCTACTACATCGCCATGGAATACGTCCATGGCCGCGACCTGCGCACGATCCTCCGCCGGGCCAAGGACCGCGGGCTCAAGATGCCGCTCGACCTCGCCCTGCGCATCGCGAGCCTGGTGGCGGCCGCCCTCGAGTACGCGCACCGCAAGAAGGACGACCGGGGCCGGCCCATGGAGATCGTCCACCGGGACGTGAGCCCCCAGAACATCCTCATCTCGTTCGAGGGCGACGTGAAGCTCACCGACTTCGGCATCGCCAAGGCCGCGAGCAAGGCCTCGACGACCGACCGGGGCGCCCTGCGCGGGAAGCTCCTCTACATGAGCCCGGAGCAGGCCTGGGGCCGGGCCATGGACCGGCGCAGCGACGTCTTCTCTCTGGGCCTCGTCCTCTACGAGACGATCACCGACCAGCGCCCCTTCCTCGGCATGACGGCGTCCTCCGAGGTCAGCATCCTGGAGGCGGTGCGGCAGTGCCGCATCGTGCCGCCCCGGGAGGTGAGCCCGCGCATTCCCGAGGAGCTCGACCGGCTGGTCATGAAGGCGCTGGCCCGGGACCCGGACGACCGCTACCAGAACGCGGCGGAGATGGCCCGGGGCCTCGAGAAGGTGCTGCGCGACCGGCCCGCGCCCACCGCCCACGAGCTCACCCGGTTCCTGGAGCTGCTCTTCGACCGCGACGAGCGCGGAGCGGCCCTCCACGACGATAATACGGGCGCCGACGGGGCCCATGCCGCGGAGGCGCCCGGCCTGCCCCTGGAGATCGACACCGGGGAGCCGGCCGAGGAGGAGCCGGGCCTGCCCATCATGCCCGACCTCTCGGTCGACCTGCTGTTGAAGCGTTTCGGGATCAAGTGACGGCACGGCCGGTCCTCCGGGGCCGGCCGGTGGCGAGGAGGCAGAAGGGCGGATGGCGCTCTCGAAGGAACAGACCCAGTACTTCCAGACCACGCTGGAGGTGACGCGGAAGCAGATCGCGGAGATCAACGCCCAGATCGAGGAGGAGCTGGCGCGGGCCCAGGACCGCCTGGGGCAGCTTCGCGACGCGCGCGAGGCGGCGAAGGAGATCTACGACGTGGCCTGCCGGGCCCTGGGGATCGAGAACGACATGGACCAGGGCGAGGAGTCGGGGGGCTAGGAGATGCCCTGGTTCAAGCGCCAGCACACCCCGCTCGCACCGCGCGAAGAGGAGAGCCGCGTCCCCGAGGGGCTCTGGGTCAAGTGCACCTCGTGCAAGGAGATCCTCTTCCGCAAGGACATCGTGGCCAACCAGCACGTCTGCACGAAGTGCTCGTTCCATTTCCGGCTCACCGCGCGCGAGCGCCTCGACCTCCTGTTCGACAACGGGGACTTCACGACCTTCGACGACGGGCTGGTCAGCGCCGACCCCCTGAAGTTCAAGGACACGAAGGCCTACTCCGCCCGGCTCAAGGACGGGCGCGCCAAGACCGGGGGGCGCGACGCGCTCCTCGCCGCCGTCGGCGAGATCCACGGCATCCGGGCGGTGGTGGGGGCCATGGAGTACGGGTTCATCGGCGGCTCCATGGGCGTCGTGGTGGGCGAGAAGGTCACGCGCTGCGTCGAGAAGGCCCTGGCCGACCGGATGCCCCTGCTCGTCATCTCCTGCTCGGGCGGGGCCCGGATGATGGAGGGGGCCCTGTCCCTCATGCAGATGGCCAAGATCTCGGCCGCCCTCCACCGGCTGGACGAAGCGAAGCTGCCGTTCCTGAGCCTCCTCACCGACCCCACGACCGGCGGCGTCACCGCCTCGTTCGCGATGCTCGGCGACCTGAACCTGGCCGAGCCCGGCGCCCTCATCGGCTTCGCCGGCCCCCGCGTGATCGAGCAGACCATCCGCCAGAAGCTGCCCGCGGGGTTCCAGCGCGCGGAGTTCCTCCTCGAGCACGGCATGATCGACCTCGTGGTCGACCGCCGCGAGCTGAAGGACACGGTCGCCCGCTGCTTCCGGCTCCTGACGAGCTAGCCCGCTACCCATGCAGGTTCCGGGCAAGACTTTCCTCGTCACCGGCGGCGCCTCCGGGCTGGGCGGGGCCACCACGCGAATGCTGGCCGCGGCCGGGGCCAACGTCCTCGTGCTCGACGTGAACGGCGAGACGGGGGCCCGGATCGCGGAGGAGCTGAAGCCGCGCGTCCACTTCCATCGCACGGACGTGACCGCGGAAGCCGACGTGAAGGCCGCCCTCGCCGCGGCGAAGGAGCGCTTCTCTGGCCTCCACGGGGTCGTGAACGCTGCGGGGATCGGCACCGCGGAGAAGGTGCTCGGCAAGAACGGCCCCCACGCGCTCGAGGTGTTCGAGCGGACGATCCGCATCAACCTCGTCGGCACCTTCAACGTGATCCGCCTGGCCGCGGAGGTCCTCGTCGCGAACACGCCCGAACCTTCGGGCGAGCGGGGAGTGATCGTCAGCACCGCGTCCGTGGCCGCCTTCGAGGGCCAGATCGGGCAGGCCGCCTACTCGGCCTCGAAGGGGGGCATCGTGGCCATGACCCTGCCCATCGCCCGCGAGCTGGCGCGGAGCGGGGTCCGGGTGGTGGCCATCGCCCCCGGCATCTTCGACACGCCGCTCCTCGCCGGCCTGCCCGAAGCCGCGCGGGTCTCGCTGGGCCAGCAGGTGCCGTTCCCCTCCCGGCTGGGCCGGCCCGAGGAGTACGCCTCCCTCGTCCGGCACATCGTGGAGAACGAGATGCTGAACGGCGAGGTGATCCGGCTCGACGGCGCCCTCCGGATGGCGGCGAAGTAGGTCAGCTCGCGGACGGGGGCAGAACCTGGCGGATGGGCGTCTCGGCGGTGGTCGTGTACGTTCCACCGTCGTCATCGGGCTTGCCGGAAGAGGCCCTGGACTCCCACCACTCCCGGGCGCGGTCGGGCGTCCATTCGCCGGCGGTCGGGCACTCGACGAGACGCGCGGCCAGCCACTCCGCGGAGGGCGGGCGGTCCTCCCGCTCCTTGGCCAAACACTGCATGACGAGGGCTTCGAGGGGAGCGGGGATCGGGGTGCGAACCCTTTCGGAGGGCGGAGTGGGCGGCGTCTTGCTGTGATGCAGGAGCACCTCGAGCGCGGTGCGGCCGGTGAACACGCGCTCCCCGGTGAGGAGCCAGTAGGCGACGCACCCGAGCCCGTAGATGTCGACGCGCTCGTCGAGGTGCTTGGCCCCGAGGATCGTCTCTGGCGCCATGAAGTTGGGCGTGCCCGTGATCCGGCCTTCCGACGTCAGGTGGTCTTCGTCCGCGCCCATGGTCCAGGTGGCCTTGACGAGGCCGAAGTCGAGCACCTTCACGAAGTCCCACTTGAGGCCCCAGTGGCAGGCGATCATGTTCGCGGGCTTCACGTCGCGATGGACGAGGCCGACGGCATGGGCTTCGGCGAGCGAGTCGCAGGCCTGGACGAGGAGGTGGATGGCGCGCTCGGGAGGAACGGGCCCGTACCGCTTCACCAGCGTCTCGAGGTCGAGCCCCTGGAGGAGGTCCATCACGTAGTAGAACGCCCCCTCGGGGGTCACGCCGAAGTCGTGGAGAGCGACGGTGTGCGGGGAGTGGAGGGTCGACGTGGCCTCCGCCTCGCGATGGAAGCGGCCCACGAGGGCGGCCGCGTCGACCGCGGACTTGGCGCCCAGGAGCTCGGGACGGATGAGCTTCACCGCGACGGGGCGGGCCAGCATGCGGTGCCGCGCCTTCCAGATCTCGCCCATCCCTCCGTGGTCCACCTTCTCCACGAGCTCGTAGCAGCCGAGCTCCTGGAGCCTCCGGATCACCACCGTCGCGAACATGGCGAGGCCGGCCGCCATGTAGTTCTCGAGGCAATCGAGAAGGAGGAGGTGCAGCGGGGCGGGAGGATTGCCGAGAGCCCGGCCGACGAGGTATCCGAGCGGCCATGTCGTCGCGGACGCGAGGCCTGCGAACAAGGCCCACCGCGGGGAGGCGGGCACGAACAGCGGGAACATCACGATCCAGACACAGAGCCAGGAGACGTTCGCCAGCGGCACTCCGCCGGCCAGGGGCTCCAGGTGGTCGGTGACCGAGATCGCGCAGGCGCCCAGGATCTCGTAGCCCAGGCTCACGCGGAGGAGGTGCTTCGGAGTGAGGCGACCGGAGTGGGCCAGCCACATGAGGCCCAGGGAGAGCGCCACCATGGCCCCGGCGATGAGGTTCTTCAGGGCCGGAAACGTGTAGACGTACCAGCCAGCGGCTTCGATCGTGTTGTTGACGACGATCGCCACCGCGAACGTGAGGCCCAGGCCCAGGGCGGCGAGGCGCAAGCGCCGCGCCGCCTGGCGCAACAGCTCGGCGGGCATGGCCCATGCCGGCGCCACGACGCCGCTGTCGGCCGGACGGAGAATCGACCCGCCGACGGAGCGGTTGAACGGCCGGCTCGGGGGGCGGGGCCTGGGCGGGGGCGGCGGCGCCTCGGCCGGCGACGGCTCGATCGCGAGCGTGAGCAGGCAGACCGGGCAGAGCCCCTCCGCCGAGGAATCCCCCTCCCGCCTCGTGCCGCACTGCGGGCAGATCACGTCAGCTCCCTCCCCGCACCACTCCGAGCATCCAGCGGATCTCGGCGTCCACGTCCCCGGGGCCCGCGACCGTGCTTTCCACCTCCTCGCGGAGAAGGGCGCCGAACCGCTTCCGCAGCCGGTGCACGGCCACGCGCACGGCGGTATCGGTCATCCCCAGGTCGCGAGCGGCGCTGTCATAGCCGCCCGGCACGCCGTCGCCCCCTCCCAGGAAGGGCTTGAGGCGCTCGAAGCGCGTGGCCCCGCCTGAGGCCACCTGTTCCTGGCGCAGTGCCTCGAGGCAACGCTGCAGCGCCACCGCGACCCACTGGCGCTCGAACACGGCTTCGGGCGTCACCTTGTCCACGGGCTCGAAGCGCAGCCGGTCCTCCGCCAGCTTCGTGTCGAGAGAGAGCGGCGGGCGCCCGCCGCCGCGCTTCTGAGCGCGCTCCTTGTCCCACTCGTTGGCCAGGAAGTGCGACACGGAAGCGAGAAGGAAGGTGCGGAAGCGTCCGGCCTCCGGGCGGAAGTCGGCGAGGTAGCTCTTCTCGAAGAAGCGGGCGAAGTAGGCCTGGGTCAGGTCCTCCGCGTCCTCCACGGAGCGGCCCTTGCGCCTCACGAACGCGTAGACGGGAGGCCAATAGGTCTCGATCAGCCGTCCCAGGGCTTCCCGTCCGGACGAGGAGCCGCCGGTGGACGCCTGGAGTATGAGGCTCCAACTCGTGGTCTCGAAGCGCAGACCGGGCCTCCGACCGTCTGGGCGATGAATGTAGGGAGGATGGTAGGCGAACGCTCGGGAGGGGGCAAACGCGAAACGGCCGGCGGGACGGGCCCGCCGGCCTCGGCCATCGTCCGGACGTCAGTACTTGATGCCCTGCTCGGCTGCCTTCTGCCGCAGGGCGTCCACGACCTTCTCGTCGAACGCGTCCTTCTCGCCCGTCTTCGCGAGCTCGGCATCGCGCTGCTTCTGGAGCTCCACGATCCGCGACTGGATGCGCTCGCGCTTCTCCTTCTGTTCCTTGAGGTAGGCGAGCGCCTCGTCGTCCGTCTTCTCGCGCAGCGGTGCCGGGGCGGCGGCGTTGGCCCGGGCCTTCTTCAGCTCTTCCTTCTGGGCGACCACCGGCATGTCCACGAGGTCCTTGTCGGCGAGGCGGCCCGCCTCCGCGAAGTAGCTCGCCGCCTCCAGCGCCATCGGGGCGGGCATGGCCGCGCGGCTGTCGAGCCTCGTCTTCGCCGCCGCCTGCTCGGCGCGGCTGCCCCCCGCCACCACGGTCGAGGACAGCTCGGCGTTGAGGCGCGCCAGCTCGGCGTCGGCCGCGGTCACGCGCACGGGCATTCCGCCCTGGGCGTCGATCTGGGCGTAGTGCCCTTCCCCGAGGCTCGCGATCTCGCGCCAGACCTGCTCCGTCGCGCCGTTCGGCCCGCACTGCACGGTCTCGACCACGATCCCCCGCTGCCGCGCCTCGCGCACGTGGCGGCGGAAGTCGAAGCCGTCCTGGTAGTCGAGGTGCGGGGGCGCGTCGCCCACGAGGAAGATCATGCGCAGGGCGGGTCCCTTCGACCAGGACACGCGGTCGACGGCGTCGGCGAGGGCCGCCGACACGTGCTCGGGGAAGTCGCCCCCGCCGTCGGCTCGGAACTCGCTGAGGTGCTTGTAGACCTCGTCCATGTCGGCGGTGAGGTCGTGGACGCGGGTCACGTAAACGTCGCCCTTGTCGCGGTACCCCACGAGGGCGATCCGCAGGTCGGGCCGTGGCCGGCCCTCGCCGATGCGCCGGGCGATCGACCAGATGCGCCGCTTGGCTCCCTCGATGAGCCCGCTCATGCTGCCCGTCGTGTCGAGCACGAAGGCGACCTCCACGCGGGGCGCGGGTGCCACCAGGCTGGCCTTCGGGGCGGTCGAGGGCTTGCTCTTGGGAACGGCGGGCTGGGAAGGCGCCGTCACGGACGCCGCCAGAAGGACCATCGCGGGGAAAAGGGCCGTCGTCGTCATCGTCTCATCACCTCCTGTGCCCGTTACGCGCGCGGTCCCGCGGTTATTCCGGCTTGGCCGGCTTCCCCGGGAGGGCGTAGGCTCTACTTCCGATGGGCCTGCGCGTCGATCTGAATGCCGACGTCGGCGAGTCCTTCGGGCCGTGGCGGATGGGCGACGACGCCTCCATCCTCGACGTCGTGACGTCCGCCAACGTGGCCTGCGGGTTCCACGCGGGCGACCCTTCGGTGATGGACGCGACCGTGGCCCGCGCGGCCGAGCGCGGCGTGGCCGTGGGCGCCCATCCCGGCTACCTCGACCTGCGCGGCTTCGGCCGGCGGGTGCTGGCCGTCCCGCCCGACGAGCTTGCCGCCGACGTCCTTTATCAATTGGGCGCGCTTGCGGCCATCGCCCGCGCCCGAGGCGTGCGCCTCACCCACGTGAAGCCCCACGGCGCCCTCTACAACCAGTGCGCGGTGGAGCCCACGATCGCGCGGGCGGTGGCCCGGGCGGTGGCGGGTTTCGGCGACGGCTTGGCGCTCGTCGGGCTCGCGACCTCGGCGTGCGCCCGAGATGCGGCACGTGAGCACGGGCTCGTGTTCGCCGGCGAGGCCTTCGCCGACCGGCGGTACGAGGGCGATGGGACGCTCGCGGCCCGCGCCGGGAAGGATGCCGTGATCCACGACCCCCCGGCCGCGGCCGCCCAGGCCCTGCGCATCGTCCGCGACGGTCGGGTCACGGCGCGGGACGGATCGATCGTCACGGTCCGCGCGGAGACGGTCTGCGTGCACGGCGACACGCCCGGCGCGGCGGCCATCGCACGCGAGGTCCGGCGCGTGCTGGAAGAGGCGGGCGTCGCCGTCCGGGCCCTCGGCCCTTGAAGACCTATCCGCGGGTCCTTCCCGTCGGCGATTCCGCGGTCACGGTCGAGTTCGGAGACGCCATCACCCCGGAGCTGAACGCGGCTGTGCGCGCGCTCGACGAGTCGCTGCGGGAAGATCCCGTTCCCGGACTCCGGGAGACCGTGCCCGCGTACCGGTCGCTCCTCGTCTGCCACGACGGCACGCTGCCCTTCGACGAGTGGTCGCGCGCGCTCCTCGAGCGTGCGGGACGCCCCGGCGCGACCCCTCCGGCGCCGGGCCGGCACGTGGCGCCGACGCTCTACGGCGGCGAGGCCGGACCCGACCTCGCCTCCGCCGCCGCCGCTTGCGGCCTGACCGAGGCGGAGCTCGTGTCCGCGCACTCGGGCCAGGAGTACATGGCTTACATGGTCGGCTTCATGCCCGGCTTCGCCTACCTGGGGACGCTGCCCGAGGAGCTCGCGGTCCCAAGGAAGTCCACACCGCGGGTCCGCGTCCCCGCCGGATCGGTGGCGATCGCAGGGCCGCAGACCGCCATCTACCCCGCGCCGTCACCCGGAGGCTGGAACCTGATCGGACGAGCCGGGCTGCGTCCGTTCGACCCACGCGCGGATCGGCCGTCGCTCATCGCACCGGGGGACCTCGTCCGCTTCGAGCCCGTTCTCGAGCTGCCGCCGGATCCCGCGCCGCAGACTGTGCCCCTCTCTGCGATCACGCCGGCTGTCGAGGTGATGGACGGCGGGCTGCTCACGAGCGTCCAGGACGCGGGCCGTCCCGGCCACCGCCGTCAGGGCGTCGGCGTGGGCGGCGCGCTCGACAGCACCGCCCTGGCCACGGCCAATCGCGCGGTCGGCAACGAGCCGGGAACGGCCGGGCTCGAAGCCACCCTCTTGGGTCCCACGCTGCGTTTCCTCCTGCCCGTGAAGCTCGCCTGGACGGGCGCGGACCTGCGGCCGGTGCTCGACCGGACCGACCTCGGGCCGTGGCCCGTGCCCCCGGGAACGGCCGTCCTCGCGCGGCCGGGCAACGTCCTTCGCTTCGAGGGACGGCGCAGCGGCTGCCGCGCCTACCTCGCGTTCGCGGGCGGCGTCGACGTGCCCGCCCTCCTGGGTTCGCGCGGGACCGATCTCGTGAGCGGCTTTGGCGGACATCAGGGCCGAGCTCTCCGCGCGGGCGACCTCATAGCACTGGGCCACGCAACCGCGGCCGCGGCCGCGGCCACGCCCAGTCTGCGCCCGGCCGACGCGGCGCCGCAGCTCGTGAAGGCGCGGGTCGTCCCCGGCCCGCAGGCGGACTTCTTCACCGCGGAGGCGCTCCGCCGTCTTCTCGGGTCGACTTTCCGCGTGGCCCCCGCCTCCGACCGCGTCGGCCTCCGGCTCCAGGGGCCGCGGCTCGCCCACGCGGGGCCGACGGAGATCGTCACCGACGGCCTCGTCTCCGGCTGCATCCAGGTCCCCCCGGACGGCCAGCCGATCCTCACCCTGGCCGACGGGCCGACCACCGGCGGCTACCCGAAGATCGCGACGGTGGTGAGCGCCGATCTTCCCGCGCTGGCCCAGCTCGTGCCCGGCGAAGGCGAGGTGCGGTTCGAGGCGGTCTAGGAGGACGGGTCCACGTCGAGGTCGAAGCCGACGGTGGGCGATCCGACCGTGCCGAACCACGTGATCTCCTCGCACACGAGGTCCAGCTCGACCGCATAGCGGCCGGGCTTCGTGGGCGCCTCGACCACGCACTCGGCCTCGATCGTCTCGTCGGGACCCACGTCTCGCGTGAGGGCGGCGCGCGCATGATCGGCGGCCAGACTCCGCCTCTCCGCGTCCAGGAGATGCGCGCCAAGGTTCACCTGGCCGCGGGCCGCCGCATGGAGCCAGAGGGTGTTGCCGATGTTGGTGGCGCGGACACGTACGGACACGCGGGCGCCGGGCCGTGCCCGCGTCGGGCCGCGCGGGTGGAGCAGCTCGAGGGTCGCGCGGAGCACGCCCGGGTTCCTGCTGTCGGGCACGCCCGCCACCACCTCGACCTCCAGCTCGAGGGGCGTGGACCCGCGCTGTTCGAACCAGCAGACGTGTTCCATCACGAGGTCGAGCTTCAGCCTGTACATCCCCGGCTCTGTCGGGGCCCGAAGGGCCAGGGCGATGTCGACCTCGTCGCCCGGCGGCACGTCCCGAGGTAGCGACTGGTGGAGGGCGTCGCGCTCGTAGGTCCGGCCGCTCGCGTCGGAGAGATGGCCGGCGAGGCTCACCGTGTTCGGCCGCGGCTCGAGCGCGTGTGGCCAGGCAACGGACCCCACGTTCCTGGCGCGCACCGCCGCACGCAACGTGGTTCCCGGCAACGCGCGCAGCGGGCCGGCGGCCTTTGGCTCGAGCCGGGCCCGCAGCGCGTCCATGGGCGCGCCGGTGCCGACGACCGTGACGGGCACCCGCAAGGTCGGCGAGCCGGCCTGGCTGAACCACATGACGTGCTCGTCCACGAGGTCGAGCTCGATCGCGTAGCGGCCTGCCTCCTGGGGCAACGGCGCCTCGGCCACGAGCGACACCTCCTCGCCGGGAGCGACGTCCCGCGGGAGCGGCGCACGGAAGAACCCGGGGCGCACGCGATGGCCAACGGCGTCGATCAGGTTGCCGGACAGCATCACGTAGCCGCCGGCCTCGTCCTGCGCGTGCAGCCAGAGCGTGTCGCCTTCGTTCTTGACGCGAAGCGGGATGCGCAGGCGCTCCCCGGGGCTCCCCGCGAGATCCTCGGAACCCTCGCGCCCTATTCGCGCGTGCAGGTGGCCCGGCCGGCGGCTGTCGAGGGCGTCGTCGCCGCTCGAGAGCGTCACGAGGAAGAAGTCGCGGAGGCTTCGCTGGAGCACGGCCATCGGGAAGGGCTCCGGGTCGCCGTCCATCAGGCGCACGTAGTCGGCCGCGGGAAGGCCGATGGCATCGGGTCCCGGGTACGGCTTGAGGGTGACGGTCGTGAAGCCGGCAGCGCGGGCGCGGCGGTCGAGGTCGGAAACGTCGAGCTCGTTCTCGAGCACGCCGCAGCGGTCGGCCTCGAACGCGGACAGCTCGGAGTGCGAGTGTCCCTCTCCAGGCTCCGCGAGCACGGCGCGCCCACCTGGACGCAGCACGCGTCGGAACTCGCGCAGCACCTCGTCCTGGTTGGGGATGTGATGGAAGGCGTCGAAGCAGGCGATACGGTCGACCGAGGCGTCGGGCAGCGGGAGGCGGTGCCCGTCGTAGGCGAGGAAGCGCGGGCCCAGCTCGGGCCGATGGCGGGGATCGACGCGGAACAGCTCCTTGCCCACCTCGAGCGCGGCCGGACTCACGTCCACCGCGATGGTCCGGCAACCCAGGCGGTTGAGACAAGAGGCGAGCCAGCAGCTCCCCGCGCCGAAGTCGAGCACGGTGTGGCCGAGGCCGAGGCGCAGCTCGGCGAGAAGCAGGCCGAGCCGGTAGAGCATGGCGGGCGTGTCCACGACGCTCGCGAACGGCTTGTTGAGGACGTGGCGGCGCGCCGAGGGCTCGCTCATCACGTCGCGCCAGTACACGTCCGCGGCGCGGTTCCACTCCTCGGCGCGCGCGAGCAGCTCGGCCTCGGAGAAGCCCGCGGGCGCCTTGTCCGCGCGGGCGGGCGCGATCGGCTTCGAGGCTTTGCGGAAGCGGTCGAGCAGGCTCATCGGCTGGCAACGCTACGGCATCGCCGGATCGCCGACAAGGTTTGCGATCATTCACATTGATCGTCTCGCAAGTCTACTCACTTAGAATTGATCGCTAGATGACAGTATTCAGGACACGCATGAATGGCCAGATTGCCGAGGGTCGGACGCGTCAAATTAGTTAAAAACTAGATTAATCAATTACTTACAGACGGCATTCGTCTTGCTCTAGGTCGCCCCGGTCGTCAAGGGGAGGTAGTTTCGAGATGAGTACGCGGCTGACGTCGATTACCACGGCGCTCCTGATGGGTGCCACGCTGACCCACGCACAGGGACCGTCCATTCCCACATCGGAGCTGCAGTTCGTGGGTATCACGCCCTGCCGCCTGCTCGACACGCGCGGGTACGGACACACGGGCGCCTGGGGGCCGCCATACCTGATGGCCTCCGTGCCGCGAAACTTCCCGATCGCGGGACAGTGTGGGATCCCGGCCGACGCCCAGGCCGTGTCCGCGAACCTGGGCGTCACGCAGACCCAGGGCGCGGGCTTCCTGCTCATCCACCCCCAGGGCGGGGCCATGCCCCTCGTCTCGTCCATCAACTACGAACGCAACGGCCAGACCATCGCGAACGCCGCCGTGATCCCGCTCGGCGAGGACGGCGGAATCACCGTGGTTGCGGGCGTGGCGTCCACCGAGTTCTTCATGGACGTCAACGGCTACTTCGTGTCGAAGAGCGTGGTCTCGAGCCTCAACGGGCTCACCGGCGACCTCCAGCTCATCGCGGGGGCGAACGTCACCCTTTCGGCTTCGGGCGACACCCTCACCATCTCGTCGGACGCCTCGACTTCCGCCGGGCCCGAGGGGCCGGCGGGACCTCAGGGTCCGAAGGGTGATGCCGGCGCGACCGGAGCCACCGGTGCGGTCGGTCCGCAGGGTCCCGCCGGTCCGCAGGGTGAGACCGGTGCGATCGGACCGCAGGGCCTCACCGGCGCTACCGGTGCGGCTGGTTCGCAGGGACCGCAGGGTGAGACCGGCGCCACCGGGCCGCAGGGGCTGAAGGGCGACACTGGCGCGACGGGCGCCACGGGTGCGGCTGGCCCGCAGGGTCCAGTCGGTCCGCAGGGTGAGATCGGTGCGATCGGTCCGCAAGGGCTCACCGGTGCCACCGGTGCCGTTGGTCAGCAGGGACCGCAGGGTGAGGTTGGTCCGCAGGGTGTGAAGGGCGACACCGGCGCAACGGGTGCCACGGGTGCGGTTGGCCCCCAGGGTGAGACCGGTGCGACGGGTCCGCAGGGACTCACCGGCGCCACGGGTGCGCTTGGTCCTCAGGGATCGCAGGGTGAGACGGGCGCCATCGGTCCGCAGGGGCTGAAGGGCGACACTGGCGCGACGGGTGCCACGGGTGCGGTCGGTCCTCAGGGTGAGACCGGTGCGATCGGTCCGCAGGGGCTCACTGGTACCGCCGGTGCGGTTGGTCCTCAGGGACCGCAGGGTGAGACCGGCGCGACGGGCGCGATCGGGCCGATTGGTCCCGCAGGTCCGCAGGGTCTGAAGGGCGATACCGGCGACACGGGTGCCACGGGTGCGGTCGGACCGCAGG
>Ga0315912_10003010_pt1 | contig 17228 bp, 12 predicted proteins | sample VfabasoilMG_FD_204469 | JGI IMG/M metagenome (GOLD analysis project Ga0315912, IMG submission 204469) | Garden soil microbial communities collected in Santa Monica, California, United States - V. faba soil | ecosystem: Environmental > Terrestrial > Soil > Garden | place: USA: California...
GTGAGGGAGCCGCCAGCGGGACCGAGTCGGGCCCAGGGGCGAGCGACATATGGATCGCGGGCTGGTTGGCCACGCTCAACGACTGGAAGAACCGGCTGTGCGAGTCGATGAAGCCGGGCAGCAGCGTATGCCCTTCGAGGTCCACCTTTCGGGTGTCGCGCCCTCGGTGAGCGCGCTCGATCGCCGCTCGCACTCCCACCGCGAGGATCCTGCCGTCCTTCACGGCGAGCGCCTCGGCGGTCGGCTGCCGGTCGTTCACGGTCAGGATGGAGCCGCCGAAGTAGATCGTGTCCGCCGGCTGCTCGGGTTCGCGAGCACAACCGCACAGCAGCACGGCCAGGGCCATGCCGCTGAGCGCGCGCCGCCGGCCGTGCGCTCCTGATTTCATCTCGCCTCCCGGGATCCGAGTTGGTCCGGCAGGCTGCCACAGGGCTCGCGTCGTGAGAAGTGAGAGGGCCCGCGATCTCCCGGATCGGGAGGTCGCGGGCCCTGTCGCCACGTCGGGAACCGCCGCTAGGAGATGACCTCGGCGCCGCTCGTGGGCGACGTCGGAGCCGCGGGCGGCGGCGGAGGCTGCGGCGGTGGCGGCGGCATGTCGTTGGGGCCCGTCCCGGCCGGGCGCATGCGGGCCCACCAGTTCTGGATGCTGCGCCGGCGATACTCGCCGCGCACCAACGCACCGGCGCCCAGCGTGCCCAGGGCCAGCGCGATCACGAAGTACATGAACGTGAGCAGGCCGCCCACGAACCCGAACACCGGCACGATGTGCAGCAGGTCCGAGGCGATGCGCAGGCCGTGCAGCGCGATCGCGCCCCACAGCACGCCCTGCATGAGCGTGGGCAGGCCGGTGCGGAAGCGCGGGTAGAGCCGGCTGCCCAACACGCCATAGCCGACGATGCTGCCCCAGAGTGCGGCGACCACGAAGAACGCGGCGTAGGCCACGGCCACGGCGGCGGCGAGCGGGATGCCGATGATGGTGATGCAGAGCAGCGCGATCACGAGGGCGAGGGCGATCACACTGGGGATGATGAGCGCCCACAGCAGCAGGCCGATCACGAACGAGGGCCCGGGCTCCTGCTCGATCGTGTCGAGCGCGCTGCGGGTGCGCTCGGGCGCCAGCTTCACGAACAGCCAGGCGAAGCCGAGCATGATGAGCAGGGCCACGCCGTGCATGACCATCTGGAAGCCGGTGCCGACCACGGCGAGCATCGGGAACAGCAGCTTGGAGCCCGGCGTGCGCGGTGCGGTCACCCGTTGCCCGTGCACACGCGAACCCGGCTCCTCGCGCAGCGTGCCGCCCATGCAGACCACGTCGCCATCCACCCGGGCGGAGGACGCGAGCAGCAGGTCGCCGCCCATCGCCGAGACGTTCCCCGTGACGTGGCCGCGCACTTCGACATCGCCACCGAAGCTCACGACGTCGCCTTCGACGACCTGGTCCTCGCTCACCGTGACGTCGCTGCCGAAGCGAACGAGGTCCCCGGTGGTGGACCGCACACGGGGGACCTCGGGGACTTCGGGCACCTCGGGGACCGGCGGGACCTCCGGCACACCCGGCACGTTGATGTGGACGCTGGTGGTCTCACCTCGCCCGGAGCGGGTGACGGTGACGCCGGAATGGCGGTCGTAGGCGGCCGCGCTCTCGGGTGGCACCGGGCGGAAGCGCATGCTGCGTTCCTGCGCGCCGATCGCTCCCGGCAGGATGCACATCGCGGCGATGGCCATCAGGCCGGTCAGGGTGCCACTGGGGAGTCTGGGCATCGGGTTTTCCCCCGCTCTGTTCGAGACGCACACTGACCACCCTGGCGAGCGGCCCGCTCCGCTGTCGCGGAACCCCTTTCGGGGGTCGCCGGCACTCACGACCCCGGATCGGGGCCGCGGGTCCTCGCGCCGGTGCGAGGCCGTCGCAGGGTCCATGCTTCGTCGTTGCTCCCCTTTACGGCGACCGGCCTGCTCGGGTTGCCGGACTGGCCGGGATTCCGGGTTCACCTGCGAGAGCCCGGTTTCAGGGGTTGAAAAGACCGAAGGGGAGCCGCGGCTTGCGCGACTCCCCCAGATCACACACGAGTCAGCGGGATCGTCAGTGGGCTGCTCCTGAGTCCGCCATGGCCGAGTCGGGCATCGCCATTCCGGAGTCCGGCATGGCCGGGGTCGCCGCGGGAGCGGGCGCCGCTTCCTCAGCCTTCTTGCCACAACCCATCGCGACGAACGCGAGGGTCAGCGCCAGCAGCGCCAGAGCAAAGAGCTTACGCATCGTGTGCACATTCACCTCCTCTCACGCCGCCGTTCCCGGGCATCTGCCGGGTTCGGCCGTGTGGTTTTCACTCTTGTTTTTGGACTGCAGGCCCGGGGCCCAGAAAAAAAACACCACTGGGTCATGAGCGGTGTCGGGCTGGCAGCGTCCATGCCCCTATGAGGTTGTGGGCGCTGTCACGGGAGAGCGCGCACCCGGTGCACCCTCCCCCCGTCCAAAGCGACACGCAGGCTAGGGTCGAACCCCCCGCTTGTCAAATGGATCCGCGCCTCCGCGGCGAGGCAGCAATTTGCAGACAACGCGTTGTCGCCAAGCGTCTTAGGGGCTGGGTTCAGCGCCGTCAGTGAGCGTGGGGCTCGCGGCCCGCCTGCATCTGCCGTTTGGCAGGACTCAACGGCAGCGGCTGCAGGTCCGGAGGCGGATCGTGTAGTACGTGCGAACGATAGGTTGCGAACGAGAACGTGGGGCTTGTCTCTCGGGTGTGGCAGCTGCGGCAGGCTGACTCGGCGATCCGGCTCCCCTTCTCTTTCCACCGCGGGTGCTCCGTGCCCATGCCATGGCAGGCCTCGCACTGGACGTCGCCGAGTCGAGCGGCATCCTGCATGGTCTGGAACCCACCCGGCTCGCCGAGGCCCGTGACATGGCAGGCGACACAGCGGGGCGTGGATTCCTTGTTCAGGTCCTCGAGCGTGCGCCAGGCGCGGGCGTGCGCCGTGGTTCGCCACTGGGCGTACTGGCTCTGGTGACAGTCCACGCAACCGGCCTGGCCCAGGTAGCGCGGAGATCCCTTGCCGATGAGCGCGGCGGCGAAGCTGACCTGGCGTGCGCGCAACCGGGCGTTGAGCGAGTCCTCGAACACATGCACGCGCTCGGCCACGGCCGGGTCGGTGCGCACGTCGGGGCCCAGTTCGATCGTCCGGGCTTGGAGCCAGCGCGGGTGGCCTGATGCATCGAGGCGGGCTTCGGCCAGCCCGACCGACCAACCCTGCGAACCCCCGTGCAGCACGCGAGCCTGGCCGGCCTGCACCGACTGTTCGTCCACGGGCACGCCGCCACCGCTCACCACGAGGTCGATACCGTGCACTTCCACGGCGAGACTCTCGCTCGCGGCTCGCCCGAGCTGCGCCAGGGCCACCACCACCTGAGCACCCTGCGCGCGCAGTGCGATGACCGCGTCGCGAGCGGCCGTCAGCGCCGGCGCGAGGCGCAACGAGTCCCGTGCACGCCCCAGGTCGGTGTCCTCTCGGAGCAGGCCGAACACGCCGACGCGAACGCCCTTCACGTCGAACAGCCGCGTAGCCTCGAAGGCCGGCACATCGCCATCGCGCCGCAGCAGGTTCGCGCACAGCAGGGGCACGCCGGTCTCCTGCGAGAGCTCGCGCGCGAACGCATAGCCGAAGCGCAGCTCGCTGGCGCCCACGCCGGCGGCGCGCGTGCCCATCCGCTTCATCTCGTCGAGCATGAACGGTGCGGCCTCGCGCTCGAGATCCGAGCTCGGGAAGAATCCGCCCGCGTCCAGCACGAGCACGTCACCGTGCCGCGTGCGCACGCTGTCCACGAACGCCGCGCGTCGTGCGAGGCCGCCCTTGGGCGTGTGGCAGCCGCAGGGACTGGTCTTCCCCATCACGTCGTTGGTGGTGACGACCACCACACCGCTGCCTTTGGGGGCGCAGCCGGAGCCGGCGGACAGGATCACCACGCACGCCAGGCTCGCCGCGGCCCGGCGCAGTCTCCGCACCGGGATCAGCTCAGAGCGCACCCAGCGCCTGTTCCAGGTCGGCGCGCAGGTCCGCCACGTCCTCGATCCCCACCGAGAGCCGCAGCAGTCCGTCGGCGAAGCCCATCGCGAGCCGGCGGTCGCGCGGCACCGAGGCATGCGTCATGGACGCGGGATGGCAGACCAGGCTCTCCACACCACCCAGGCTCTCGGCCCGCGTGAACAGCTGGAAGCGATCGAACACCACGCGGCCGGCCTCGAGCGAGCCGTCGCCCGGCACGAACGAGATCATGCCGCCGAACCCGCTCGCCTGGCGCTTCGCCAGCTCGTGCTGCGGATGGTCGGGCAGGCCCGGGTAGAACACCTTCGTGACCCGCGCGTGCTTCGCCAGCACCGTGGCCAGCTCGCGCGCATTGCGGTCGTGGCGCTCCATTCGCACGGCGAGCGTCTTGGCGCCGCGCAGGGCCAGGAAGCAGTCCATCGGGCCCGGCACGGCGCCCGAGGCGTTCTGGAGGAAGCGCAACTGTTCGTGCAGCGCGTCGTCGTTCACCACCAGCGCGCCGCCCACCATATCGCTGTGCCCGTTCAGGTACTTGGTCACGGAGTGGAACGCGACATCGGCGCCCAGCGCCAACGGGCGCTGGAAGAACGGCGTCATGAACGTGTTGTCCACGACCACCTTGATGCCTCGCGGCTTCGCCACCGCCACCACCGCGGCGATGTCGGTGAGCTGCATGAGCGGGTTGGTGGGTGTTTCGACGAACACCATGCGCGTGGCGGGCGTGAACGCTGCCGCGATGAGTTCCACGCTGGACGCATCCACGAACGTGAAGTCCAGGCCGTGCCGGCGCCACACCTTGTCGAACAGCCGGAACGTGCCGCCGTACGTGTTCTGGCCGCAGACCACGTGATCGCCCGAGGACAGCGTCTGCATGAGCGTGTTGGTGGCGGCGAGTCCCGAACCGTAGGCCAGCCCGTGCTTCGCCCCTTCGAGCGCTGCCAGGTTGCGCTCCCATGCCGCACGCGTCGCATTGTGCGTGCGCGCGTATTCGTAGCCCTTGTTCTTACCGAGGGCTTCTTGCGCGTACGTGCTGGTCTGGTAGATCGGCGTCATCACCGCGCCCGTGGTGGGGTCGGGGGACTGGCCGCCATGGATGGCGATGGTGCCGAGACCGGCCTTGGGGTCCAACTTCGTCATGACTCACTCCCGGCGATGAACTGCAGCATGTCGAACCGCGTGAGGATCCCGGTCACTCCGTTGTCGCCCTGCACCAGCACTGCCGGCGTCCGCGTGGCGAGCAGCCGCGTGACCACGTCGGCCGGCTCGTCCGCGCCCACCACCGGCAACGGCGCGCCCATGATGGCGTCCACCGGCCGCTCGAGCGACGACGGGTCGGCGAGTGCCGACTTGAGCGCGTCGCCCTCTTCCAGCGTGCCCACCACCTCGCGGCCGCGGAAGACCGGAAGCTGCGAGACCTCGTGCTGCTGGATCAGCGCCAGCGCGCGCTTCAAGGGCTCGCCCGACTCCAGTTTGACCAGCGTGCGCAGGCGCGGCGTCTTGCCGGCCGAGATGTTGCCCACGCGCACGGACGCCGGGTCCAGCAGCTTGTTGTCCCGCATCCACTCGTCGTTGTGCACCTTGGAGAGGTAGCGCTCCCCCGTGTCGGGGAGCAGCACCACCACCAGGTCGTTCGGACCGCAGCCTTTCGCCACCTCGAGCGCCACCCAGGCGGCCATGCCGGCCGAGCCGCCGACGAAGATGGCGTCTTCGCGAGCCAAGGCACGCGCCAGGTTGAGACCGTCATGGTCGTTGCAGCTCACGATGCGGTCCACCACCGAGAAGTCCGTGGCGGTGGGGATGAAGTCCTCGCCCACGCCCTCGATCTTGTAGGTGTGGGCCTCGCTCATCTCGCCCGTTTCCTTGTAGTGCTTGAGGATCGAGCCCACCGGGTCGGCGCCGATGACCTGGATCTTCGGGTTCATCTTCTTGAGGTACCGCCCGGCGCCCGAGATGGTGCCGCCCGTGCCCATGCCGCAGACGAAGTGCGTGATGCGCCCCTTGGTCTGCTCCCACAACTCCGGCCCGGTGCTGCGGTAGTGCGCTTCGGGGTTCGCGGGGTTGTGATACTGGTTCATGAGCACGGCACCCGGCCGCTCGGTGGAGATGCGCTTGGCCACGCTGTAGTAGCTGTCCGGGTGCTCGGGGGCCACCGCGGTGGGGCTCAAGTAGACCTCGGCGCCGAAGGCCTTCAAGAGGTTCACCTTCTCGCTCGAGACCTTGTCCGGCATGCAGAACGCGGCGCGGTAGCCCTTCACCGCGGCGACCATCGCCAGGCCCAGGCCGGTGTTGCCCGAGGTGCACTCGACGATCGTGCCGCCGGGCTTCAAGCGGCCGTCCTTCTCGGCCGCCTCGACCATGGCCAGGCCGATGCGATCCTTCACGCTTCCGCCGGGGTTGAAGTACTCGAGCTTGGCCAGCACGGGGCAGGGCAGGTCACGAGCGGTCTTCCGCAGGCGGACCAGCGGCGTGCGCCCCACCGTATCGAGGATGGACTCGAAGTAGTGGAGTCCCTCGAGGACGTTGCTCACGGGGGTCGCTCCTGAAGCTAGGGAGAGCTGCGCGAACGGAGCGGCCGGCGCGCCCCGGGGGATCCTCATCGGGGGCCGCATACTCTGGGCCGCGACGAAGGTAGGTGCGCGCTCGCATCAGTGCAAGCGAGGTAGCGGGGCTCCTTGAATAAGCCCAACGCTCTACCTTCGCGTGCGACAACGCCGCTCGCGATGCCTCTACGGTCGCATGAGCGTCAGAGAGCCCAAACGCGACGAGTCGGTCGGAGCCGCGCTGGCGCGGCGTCCGAATCTACTGTGCAGACCCAATCAGGACGAAACGAGTGCTCATCACAGTTGCAGGCCCAATGAGTTGGACGAAGTAGACTCCCGAACTCGCGCGGTTCCCCGCACTATCCGTCCCATCCCAAGCCGCAGTACCTGGCCCCGCTTTCATTCGCCCAAGAGCAAGCTGCCGAACGAGCCGGCCACCTACGTCATAGACAGCCAGTTGGACCTCACCCGCTTGCGGAAGTGCGAAATCGACGCGAACGCCGCGAGATGATGGATTGGGCGCGGGCGTACGAACATGCGCGATCGGGGATGAGCTCTCCTTCGGGCCTACATCGAGCAGAACTTCCGACAGCTGATTCAGCAGCAAAGACAGTTTGTTGGAACCACTGTCGTTTGCGGTCACGACATCCGGGCGTCCATCGCCGTTGACATCGCCGAGACCGACACTGATGGGACCGCCACTGGTGGCGAAATCAGCGCGGGCAAAGAATCCCCCGGTTTCTGTGGCGACCAACACCGAGGCCGTATTGGCATCGTAATTCGCGGTCACCACGTCGGGGCGGCCATCCCCACTGACATCGCCGATGGCGACGGAGTGCGGGAACTTGCCGGTCGCAAAGTCGACGCGCGGCCCGAAGCCGCCGTCGCCGGAACCAACTAGTACCGAGACCGTGCTCACACTTGAGTTTGCCGTCACGATGTCTGGGCGGCCATCGCCGCTGACATCTCCGATGGCGACGGAACGACACTCCCCGACTGCGCCAAGATCCGTACGAGGAGAGAAACCGCCACCGCCGGTGCCGAGCAGGACCGACACTCCGCCGCCGTAGTTCGCAGTGACCAAGTCTGGTCGGCCGTCACCGCTGACATCGCCGATGGCGACGCAAGCGGGCGTGGAGGCGGTGGCGAAGTCGGTGTGGGCGGCAAGGCCGCCACCTCCCGTGCCGAGCAACACCGACACCGTACTGGCGGTGACGTTCGCAGTCGCCACGTCCAAGATCCCATCACCACTGACGTCGTGGACCGCGACTGAAACGGGCCCGCCGCCGGTGGGAAAGTCGGTGCGGGCAGCGAAGCCGCCGTCGCCTGTGCCGCACAGCACGGACACCACGTGTGCATCGCTGCACGCGACCACCAGATCAGCGTGGCCGTCGCCGCTAACGTCCGCGATGGCGACGGAACGGGGATTGCCGCTTGTGGCTAGGTCCGTAGGGGCAGCGAAGCCGCCGCCATCGATGCCAAGAAGCAGCGACACCGATTGGGCCCCATAGCTTGCGCTCACGATGTCCGGGATCCCATCCCCGTTGCAGTCGCCGATGGCGACGCTGTGAGCACCACCGCCGGTCTCGAAGTCGGTGCGGGTGACGAAGCCGCCGTTGCCGGTGCCGAGCAGCACGGACGCCGAGTTGTCGTTCTGGTTCGCCGTTGCCAGGTCCGGATGGCCGTCGCCGTTAACGTCCCCGATCGCGACGGAAATGGGTTGAGCTCCGGTTGCGAAGTCAGCGCGGCCGGCAAAATCGCCGTCTCCGGTACCAGTCAGCACCGATACCTTGCCTGCGCCGCTGTTCGAGACCACCAAATCAGGGAGGCCGTCGCCGCTCAAGTCGCCGATGGCGACGCAGGAAGGACCGAAGGCGGTGACGAAGTCAGTGCGGACGCCGAAGCCGCCACCACCCGTGCCGAGCAGCACCGACACCGTATTGGCGGTGCGATTCGCAGTCACCAGATCCAAGAACCCATCTCCACTGACGTCGTGAATCGCAACGGAGACGGGGCCGCCGCCGGTAGCGAAGTCGGTGCGAGCGGAAAAGCTGCCATCGCCGGCGCCGAGAAGTACCGACACCGAGTTGTCGCCTAGGTTCGCGGTAGCCAAGTCGGGGAGGCCGTCGCCGTTGAGGTCACCGATGGCGACAGCGTATGGGTAGGCCCCGGTGGCGAAGCACGTAGGGGCACTGAAGTCGCCTCCACCGGTACCGAGCAGCACGCAGGCTCCAACCGCCGCGGTCACCAGGTCCGGGAGGCCGTCGCCGTTTACGTCGCCGATCGCCACGAAAGTGGCATTCTTGCCAATTGCCAAGTCTCTGCGGCCAGTGAATGTGCCATTGCCGGTGCCGTAGAGCACCGACACCATGCTGCCACTGTTGAAAGTCGAGTTGTAATGCGCGATCACCAGATCGGAGTGGCCATCGCCGCTTACGTCGGCGATGGCCACGGACCAGGGTTCACCTCTGGTGGCGAAGTCGATTCGCGAGTCGAACCCGCCGTCGCCCGTACCGAACCAGACTGACACCGTCCTAGCTTTTTCGTTCGCGGTCACCAGGTCTAGTCGGCCATCGCCGTTGACGTGGCCGAGGGCGACGGCGTGGGGGCGGAGACCAGTCGAGAAGGTGGGTCCCGTGAAGATTGGCTCAGCCGCGTGCGTCGACCCGCTGGGGGCTAGGACGAGTGCTATCAACAAGGACGGCAGGAGGAGACGAGCGAGGTGCGCCCCGCGTCTCAAAGGCGAACTGCCTGCGTTGAAAAACAACGGCAGCGGCATGACTGAGTCCCTCGGAGGCCACGCCCACACACAGATCGCGGCCCTCGCAGGAGGCTGCTTGGGCCGGTAAGACCGTTGAAATCATACTAGCACGAGGCTGGCGCGAGTGGCGGGCGCCCATCAGTCGCGGCATCAATCTCATTGGGACGATTGGCATCGACTTGTCACGACCGAGTTGCGTAGTGCGAACTGTCCCGCCCCTGAAATCGCCGAGGTTCACGTCGAGAGGCTGAACCTCAAATTCCTCGCTTTGCACCCGGCAGTGCATCCCCACAGAATGCTGTCCGGTGGTGGGCATCGTCACTCGCAGCGAGGCGAATGCTGCTGGAGGCATGGACGCGATCGAGCCAGGAACGCGTTCACTCGCCTCCGATTCGCGCGCGATTGAGTCCGCTCCGATCAGGCGCCCCAAACGAAAACCCCCGCGCCGTTTCGGCGCGGGGGTTTTCGTTCAGCGGATCAGCGCCCGCTCAGTGCGCGGCGCCGGACTTCATCTTCTCCTTGGCCGGGTTCGGCGGCAGCGGCGGCAGCACGGCCGGCACGCGGTGCAGGATGTGCGGCTGGAAGATCGCGAAGTCGAACGTGGGGCTGTTCGAGATCGTGTGGCACGTCTTGCAGGTGGCCTCGGTGACCTTCTGCGATTGCGCCGGCATGGCGTCATGCATCGTGCCCATGCCGTGGCAGTTCTCGCACTGCACGTCGCCGAGCCGGGCTCCGTCATCCGCGTTCTTCCATCCGCCCGGCTGCTGGTAGCCCACGACATGGCAGGGCACGCAGTCCGGCGTGGACTCCTTGTGCTGGTCCACCAGTGTCTCCCACGCCCTCGCATGGCTCGTGGTCTTCCACTGCGCGAACTCGGGCTCGTGGCAGCGCTGGCAGACCTCGGTGCCGACGTAGTGGTCCACCGAGGGCTTCTGTCCCTGGCCCTCGCCACCCGTCTGGATCGCCGCCTTGGCCGCGCGCTCCTTCTCGAGCTTGCGCATCTTGTCGTTGAACGCGTCGTTGAACGCCTTGACCATGACGAGGATCTCGGGCTTCTCGACCACTTCGGGCCCCAGCACGAACACGTCGTTCTCGCCCGTCTGCATCTTCTTGGCCGGGTCGAGCGTGACGAGCGTGCGGCCCATGTTCTGGCCCTTCTCACCGCCGTAGCAGGCGACCGTGTTCTTGATCATGCGGCCCTTCTGCAACACGGGCACGTTGCGGCCGGCGATCACGACGTCGATGCCGTCCACAGTCGTGACCAGGTCCTCGCTCTCGACCTTGCCGAGCTGGGAGAGCAGCACGACCACGGTCGCACCCTTCTTGCGCAGCTCGGGCACGATGCGCGCCGCCGCCTTCGCCGGCTCCTCGAGTGTGAGCGAGTCGCGTGAGACGCCCAGGTCCACCTTGTCGCTGGTGAGCGCGAACACGCCGACGTTCACACCGCCCTTCTTCACGATCACGTACGGCGGCAGCAGCGTCTTCTTCGTGCCCTTGTCCCACACGTTGGCGTTGGTCATGGGCAGCTTGCTGCGCTTGAGCTGGGCCAGGAGCCACGACCGCCCGTACTTCAACTCCTTCTCGCTCATGCCGACGGCGTCGGTGCCCAGGAGCACCATGCCGTCCATCAGGAACCAGGCCTTGTCCCGATAGAGGCTGTCGGCGGGCTCGGGGAAGAAACCACCGTTGTCCACGAGCACGACCTGACCGTACTGAGCGCGGATGCTGTCACCGAAACTCGCCCGCCGGGCGAGACCCCCTTTGGGGGTGTGTCAACCACAGGGCTCGTTCTCGCCCTTCACGTCGGTGGTGGACAGGATGATCAGCTTGCCGGGCTCGAGCACCTTGCTGGGCTTCGAAGCCCCGAGGAGGGCGGCGGCGATCGCCAGTGCGACAGCAGCGGCCGCGAACCGCGTGAGGAGCGACTTCATGGAGCTTCAACCCTCCGGAAGAGAACGGTCCGGGACCCGGGACCGGGTCGGACGACTGTCGAGGCGAACGAGTCTAGCAGCAGGACCCCACCGGTCAAGGTCAGGTCCCTGTGGAACTTGTGGGTCGGATGGTGCCCGCCGCGTCCGGCTGGACGGCCGGACGGCCGGCCCCCCGGCTATTGGGGCGCCTGGGCACTGGCCGTGCCGGGCGGCGAGGCGTTCTTGACGTACTTGTCGAGCCACTCGGTGGCCCGGGCCCAGTAGTCCAGCACCGTCTCCTTGGCGGCAGGGCCATGGTCCTCGAACGGGTATTCGACCAGTTGGACCGTCTTCCCCAGCCCATTCAGCGCCTCGTAGAGCCGCTGGCTCTGCATGGGGTGGGTGCCCACATTGGTGTCGTCCAGGTTGTGCATGAGCAGCAGCGGGGCCTGGATCTGGTTGGCGTAGAGGAACGGCGACATGCCCAGGTAGGTGTCGCGCGCCTCCCACAGGTTGCGCGTCTCGGCCTGGAACGTGAACGGGGTGAGCGTGCGGTTGTAGGCCCCGTCGCTCGCCACGCCGGCGCGGAACAGCGTCGTGTGCGCGAGGCAGTTCACGGTCGAGAACGCCCCGTAGGAGTGCCCGCCCACACCGATGCGGTTGCGGTCGGTGAACCCGCGCCGTACGCATTCGTCCACGGCCGCCTGGGCCGAGCGGCGCAGTTCGGCCACGTACTGGTCGTTGGTGCCGACGATGGCCAGGTCCGGCTTCACCACGGCGTAGCCCTGGGTGACCAGCACCTCGGCGTTGAGCGCGCTCTGCGACGGGAATCGGTTCGGTGAGTTGCGGTTCTCCGACGCGGCCGCGGCGGAGCGGAAGTCGTTCGGGTAGATCCAGAACACCGTCGGCAGCGGCGGCGAACCCGGCTTCCAGTCGGCGGGCAGCAGCACTTCGGCGTTCAACTTCACGCCATCCTCGCGCTCGAACGTGAACGGCATGCGCTGCGCCTTGGAGAGTGCCTCCATCGGGTTCGTGAACGCGCTCACCGCCGTGCCCTTGGCCTGGCCGGCCTTGCGCAGGAACCAGTTGGGCGGCTCGCTCGCCGTCTGCCGGAGCGTGAGGAACTTCTTGGCGTCGGCGGTGATCAGCGTGACCGGCGACTCGAGCACCGTGGCTTCGCTCTCGAACACACGTGTGGTCTTGCCCGGCTCGAACGTGCAGCGGTCGAGGAACGGGCGCTGGCCCGTGGCGCTGAATCCGTCGCCGAATCGGTAGAAACTCTTCCCGTCGGACGTGGTCCACACCACGTCCATGTGCGCACCCGACTTGAACGCGAACCGGCCCGGAGCGTCATAGACGCCCTCGGTGGAGCGCAGCACCAGCGTGCGGCGCTTGGCGGGGTCCTTGACGTCGAACCACCACTGCCGGTCGTGCCGGCGAGGCTCGTAGCGCTCGAACACGATCAGCTTGGCTCCACCCGCGGCGAACGCCAGGCCCTGCACGGGGTAGGTCGTGCGCGCCACCTCGGTGGCCGCACCCGTGAACGGGGCCTCGAGCTTCATGATGCGGTCCGCGCCGGGCGGCGGCAGTGCAGTGTCGCGCACCGCGGCCTGCGCGGACGCGCCGGTCTTGTCCTCCCACGTCGTGAACCACAGCGTGCGGCCATCGGGCGCCCACGTGAACTCCTGCGGCCCGAGCGGCGAGACACTCGCCACCGCGCTCCGGTCGTTCAGCGGCACGTCGCCGATCGCGATCGGCTCGCCTCCCCCGACCGGCCACAGCTCCACCTTGCGCGGGAACAGGTAGGCGGGGAAGCCCGCCGGCACCGGCGTGGTGAAGCGCTGCACGAGCAGATACTTCTCGTCGGGCGAGATGCTGCAGTTGGCCAACGGCACCGCCGCGCCGATCCAGCGCGCTGCCCCACCGTCGGTCGGCACCCACGCCAGTTGCGCGGTGACCGTGTAGGTGAAGAGCGCGATGTCCTCCGGCGTGCGGAGCACGTCGCGCGCCGTGCGCTGTGCGACGGCGCGACCCGCGGAACGGCGCACCGACGGGCCCTCCGGCACGCGCGAGCCGCTCTCGGGCGAGGGGCCGCCCTCTGCGACCAACGAAGCGAAGATGCCGGTGTCGTCGTTGGACCACTCGAGCACACCACTCACGGCGTGCAGCCGGACATGCTCCAGCTTGCGCGCCTCCCCCGTGGCGGCAGTCACGATCCACAGCTCGCTGCCGCCCTTGGCGAATGCCGAGACCGCCACGCGATCCCCGGCGTGCGACCAGGTCACGTTGCCGACGCGCACATCCGCGGGCAGCTTGGCGCGCACCTGCGTGCCGTCGGCGACCTTGTAGAACGTGAGGCCGGCCGCGGCGTTCTTGAGTCCGGCGCGGTTCGCCCACATCTCGGGCAACACCTCGAGGCCGGCGAGCTTCAGCACCGGCTCGGCCAGCGTGGCGATGGGGATCAGCGAGCGCAGGTCGGAGACCGCGAGCCAGGCGCCATCGGGCGAGCTGTTGGGCGCACCGCGTGGCAGGCGAGGCGCGGTGAGCAGGTCGGCGATGGCCGGAGCCGGCGTGCGGTAGTCCGCATCGCCCGCCGCGCGCGCGATGGGCGCGGCGAGGAGCGCGACGAGCAGCAGGATCGAGTGACGAAGTCGCATGGGGGACACTCCTCGGTTGGTGCGAGGCGGGAGCCTCGGGCACGGGGCAGATGGGGAGAATCTAGCCGCTCGGGAGCACGCGCGGCCAGCCTCCTTCCGAGCGCGGCGATTGTACGGACGCATGCAGTCGGGGCGCTTCTCCGATACCCTCCGCGGCATGAACCCCTACGAGACCCTGACCGAGACCGAGTGGGCGGAAGTGGACCGCCTCCACGACCTGCTTGAGGAGGGCGAGCTCGCGGAAGCCCGCACCGCCCTCGACGACCTCATGCGCCGCCGCCCCGGGCACCCCGATCTGCGGATCGAGGACGCCACGCTGAAACTGGAGGAGGGCCAACCACAGCAAGCACTGGCCGCACTCAAAGGCGCAGAGCGCTCGGCCGACCCGGCGCGCTACTTCTACCTGCGAGCCGCGGCCCATCATGAGATGGCGAACTTCGCCGAGGCTGAGACGGACGCGCTGCGTTCGCTGGCGGTGAACACCGGGCACGCCATGTCGCACGACCTGTTGTCGCGCATCCGAGAGCACTTGGGAGACGCCGAAGGCGCGGCGGAGGCTTCGGCCGAGGCGCACGAACTGGATCCCGAGGGCTACCCGCTCCCGCTCGAGGTGGACGACGAGGCGTTCGACGCCATGGTCGAGCATGCGGTCCACGAGCTGCCCGAGAAGGTGCGCGACCGGCTCAAGGACGTGCCGGTCATGGTGCAACCCCTGCCCACGCCCGAGATGCTGCAGGGCGAACACCCCCCGCTCACGCCCGACCTGTTGGGGCTGTTCGTGGGCCGCCACATCTTCGCCCAGCTGCCCACGGCGGTCCCCGACGCGCCCGGAGCGATCTTCCTGTTCCGGCGGAACCTCTTGCGCTCGTGCAACACACTGGACGAGCTGGCGCGCGAGGTGCGTGTGACCGTGCAGCACGAGGTCGGTCACCTGCTCGGACTGGACGAGGACGAACTCGAGGACTGGGGCCTGGCGTAGCGCCGTCCCATCAGGTTCTTCGCGTACTCTCCCCTGGACTTCGCCGCTTGCCGTTTCTCGCGCATGAACCCCGCACCATACGTGCGCTCGGCCTCATACTGATTGTGCGCCCGGCAACGCAGGCGTGTGTTCGCGACCGTGGCCTGACCGCCGCGGGCCACCGGATGCACGTGGTCATGCTCCAGGAAGCGTGTCTCGGCACATCGGCGGCCTGCTTCACTCACGAACGTGCACTGGCCTCCATCGCGCTCGTGGACGGCACGGCGCACGTCGGCGGGGATGTGCCGCGAGCTCTTGGAGCCGCGCTTCGTGCCGGGTTTCGACGTGGTCGCGTGACGGCGCTTCCCCATCTTCTCGATCAACGCATCCAGTGCGCGGTCGAGCACCTCGGCGATGTCACCCGACGGGACGGCGTGCGCCAGCAGCGCCTGCGCCCGGCGCAGCTTGTCGTGCGTCGCCTGGTCCAGCGTGACCCTCAGCTCGTAGCGTCCGGTCGAGAGCGGTGCCACACGCGGGCGCGGGGCAGCGGGCGTCCCGAGAGGGGCGCCCTGGGCCGAATTCACCCGCCCCGGGGCGGGTGAATGTGCACTCGCCTCCGACGGCCCCGGCATGAGCAGGCCGGCGGATTCCATTGACGGCGTCGATGCGCCCGAGATCTCGCCAAGTGCTTCCGGCGGCATGAGCGCTCCCGGGCTCTCATTTTGAGGGCTCGGCACAGCTCGAAGAGAGGTCGGAACATCCGCGCTGGGGAACCGTTGGGTGAGCAGGAGTTCGACCTCGGCGCGGGTCCTGTGGGCGGCGGCTGCGAGCAACTCCGCCGCGTTCTCGCGGTTGAGCTTGGGCGCCAGCGTGACCACGGCGCTCAGGCTGAGCCGCTGGTCGGCCACCATCTCGAAGATGGCCGGGAACTCGCGGGCGGCCCGGGCCGCACGGATGCGCTTGCTCGCCCGGTCCTCCGACATGCGCAGCTCACGCAGGCAGTAGTCGTACATGGTGGGGTAGGCAGCGGGCAGATACAGCTTACGTGCGTCGAACTCGGCGATCCATGCCAGCACGTCGGCGGTGCCGAGACTCTCGTTGGCAACCGCCTCAGCGAGACCCCGGGGCATGAGGTGGTCGACGACACTCAATAGCGAGAAGGACTTCATGCCGGACTCCCGCGGGGGCGAGATATCGCGGGGGCGATGCACTATTGAAGCACACGCAATTTCGACGCTCTGGCGTGGGCGCAGGACGCGAATCGCAGCTCCGGACGAGAACGCGCGTCGCCATGGCCATCGCTGGCGCTCCACGCGGATTCTCAACACGCTGGCATCCACGCCGTGAACAGGTCTCGACACGCGACAGAAAGCGCGCTGGAAACCGTCAATTGGAACTTCTGTCCAATGGTCGTCAGGCAACTGCGCGCCCGGACCAGCGGCAGGCTCGACAGCCTGCTGGCCATCCGACGAGCGTCCGGTGTGGACAGGCTGATGAAACCCCACACCTGACGCTGTGCCTCACTCGATCGTGACGGTGCCCTTCTCCATGTTCATCGCGCACGCGTAGTGGATCGTCCCCGGGCTCACACCCGTGAGGTCGATGCGCACCGGCGTGTTGAGCGGCAGGTCGTACTTCCGGCCGGTCTCGGTGAACAGTGCCTCGGTGGCACAGGTGCGGTCGGTCTTGCGCGTGATCACGAGCACGGCCGCGTGGCCCTTGGGGATCCTCACCTCGCGCGGCTGGAAGCCCATGTCGGTCACGGTCACGTTCACTTCCGGCGGACCACCGGCCGCACAGCCGGCGAGCAGCAGGAACGCGGGGAGGATGAGCAGTCTGCGCATGGATGCACTCCTTGGGGGGGTTCGGGCTCGCTTCGTGAGCGACCCGGGTGAAGCCGGAGCGGCCCCCGGCGGGGTTCAGGCTTTGCAGCGGAGTATTCATCGGAAGCTCCGCAATCTCAACGAGGACGTCACCACCGACACACTCGAGAGCGCCATGGCGAGCGAGGCGAGCATGGGATGCAGCGTGCCGTGCCAGCCGAGAAGCGGGCCGATCGCCCCACCGGGACCGAGCAGTGGGACCAGCGCGCCGGCGGCGACGGGGATCAGCACGACGTTGTAGGCGAACGCCCAGAACAGGTTCTGCCGGATCACCTGGAGCGTGCGGCTCGCGAGCCGCAGCGCATCGGGCACCGCGGTGAGGTCGCCGCGCAGGAGCGTGAACGCGCTCGCTTCCATCGCCACGTCGGTGCCGCTCGCCATCGCGAGGCCCACGTCGGCGCGCGCGAGTGCGGGCGCGTCATTCAGGCCATCGCCCACCATCGCCACCTTGCGGCCATCCGCCTGCAACCGCTCGATGGCGGCGGAC
>Ga0315912_10003011_pt1 | contig 17227 bp, 11 predicted proteins | sample VfabasoilMG_FD_204469 | JGI IMG/M metagenome (GOLD analysis project Ga0315912, IMG submission 204469) | Garden soil microbial communities collected in Santa Monica, California, United States - V. faba soil | ecosystem: Environmental > Terrestrial > Soil > Garden | place: USA: California...
CATCCTGTTGCATCGGATCGATGCAACGCCTACCACGCGCACGTCGCGACACACCGGTGTCGATGTGCGCGGCCCCGTCAGGTTCCTTCCAGGCAACCGAGCACCTGTCCGGGCAGCCCCATGCATTTGTCCCCCGGTGCACCGAGGTGGCACGGGCGCTGAAACGGGTCCGACAGGCTGTCGTCCTGCGCGTCGGGGCGCCGCCACGTCTTCGGGCCGTACCCCGTGGAGTCAAACGGGGCCACGGCATCGACGCCCCGCCCCACCGGAGCGCGCCGCACGAGCCAGCGCTGGCGACGATCGGGGTGCGAGAGCGAGCGGGCCTTGACGTACCAGCGTTCCACCTCGCGCGGCGGGCCGATCACCTCCGCGTCCTCGGGACCGACGAAGTAGCGCATCTCCAGCACGGCAAAGCGCTCGCTCTCGGTCTCGCGGATCATGTCGAGCGCCGCCTTGCGCAGCCGACTGCCGCGCGCTGGCGTGATCCAGCCCTTCACGCATGACGCGGTCGGTTCTCCACTGGGGCTGCCGGGGGCCGAGGCCTCGCCCGGCTCGGTGACGTCCACCACCTCCTGCACCACCCCCTCGTGCGCCTTGTCGTCGTGCGCCTTGTCCTCGTGCGCCCTGCCTTCCTGCGATTGTGGCTCGAGCCGCAGCACCGCGCTCTCCTCGACGCTCGCCTGGACGGTGCTGCCCTCGGGCCGTGCATCGTGATTGCTCTGGCAGCCCAGTGGTACCAGCACGGCGCAAAATGCACCCAGCCATCCCCCACACTGGATCGACACGATTCTCGGGCGCTCCGCCTTCATGGACGCTGCAGTGCCGACGGATATTGACTCCCTCGACGGAGCCCGCACGGTTTCACACTCGTCCCGAGCCGTCAACGCTCCGTCACCAGGATCTGAACGAGCCGGCGACGCGGCACGATAAATGAGCCGTGCAACACGGGTACCGGCCCAGGCGACCTGCGAGCCGCCCTGACGGCGCGTGGCCATTTGCGGCGTCTCCCACAAGGTTACGCTCACGGACCGTCCGGCAACGGAACGCGTTCTCTCTCGTCACCGGGCACGAGCGGAAAGCGCCCCTCGCTCCAATCCTGCTTGGCACGCTCGATCCGTTCCTGCGAGCTCGACACGAAGTTCCACCACATGTAACGCGGGCCCTCGAGCGGCGCACCGCCCAAGAGCAAGACGCGCGCATCCTCGTTCGCGCGCAGGTGGATCGGCAATGCTCCGTCAAACGCCAGCAGCCGGGGCTGATCGAACACGGCACCGGCACACTCGATGGATCCCTCGACGAGATACACGGCACGCTCGGGATACTGGCCCGGCAGCGTGAGCTCTTTGCCCCGGGTTAGCCAGGCGTCCGCATAAAACAGCGGCGAACAGACGCGCACCGGCGAAACTTGCCCAAACGCAGCCCCGGCGAGCAGACGCACGTGTACGCCGTCGCGCTCGATCACGGGCAGTGTGGACGCCGGATGGTGGTGAAACTCGGGCGGCATTTCTTCGCGATCGGCGGGCAACGCCACCCAGAGCTGGATCCCGTGCAGGCGATGCGAGGCGGCCCGAATCGACAGTGGCGTGCGCTCCGAATGCACGATGCCGCTGCCCGCCGTCATCCAATTGATGGCCCCGGGCTCAATCGACTGATGCGAGCCGATGCTGTCCCGGTGCTCCACCACCCCTTCCCAGAGATAGGTGACGGTGGCCAGATGGATGTGCGGATGCGGCCGCACGTCGATGCCGCTGCCCGCCGCAAACTCGGTCGGCCCCATATGATCGAGAAACACGAACGGGCCGACGTGCCGCCGGCGCACCGACGGCAAGACGCGACGCACGGCAAACCCGCCCAGATCCTTCCGCCGTGGCTCGATGATGGTGTCGATCACAAGGCTTGCACTCCTCGAGAAACATCGCCGCACGCGCCCAGGCCTGGCGAGCCCTGACGCGCGCGCTCATCCCTGGTTCAGCTCGATGACGTTGCGATCCGGATCGCGGACGAAGATGGCACGGTGACCGTTCGGGAAGGTGATGGGGCCGCCGCTGATGGCAACACCCGCGGCCTCGAGGCTCGCCCGCGCCGCGTCGATGTCGCGACAGCCGAGCGCGATGTGCGTGTAGCCAGCGTGCTTCACCGGCTCCTCCATCAGGATGTTGTGCTCGCGCTCGCGCTGCGCGTTCAAGATCAGGTTGATCTCGATGCCGGCGCCATGCCCGAGGATCGCCACGGGCTCGGAGCCGAGCGGACCCGCCACGAACTCGAAGCCGAGCAGGCCGTAGAAGTGGCGTGAGCGCTCCAGCTCGGCAACGCGGATGCCGACATGGGCGATTCCAGTGATCAGGCTTTGCATGGGAGCTCCTTGGTCCATGCCAGACTATCGGGACCCAGAGCGCGAAGTCCGGGTTCTCTCGGCAAAAATGGCGAGTTCCAGCGGCTCCCGGGGGCTGAAGGTCCTCCCAGGAACAGTCGGGGGACGCCTTGGGCTTGACAACTGACTTTTTGTTCAGTACATCTGTCTCATGCAGTGCGGCCTGTTCGAAACGGGCACCCCACGCTTCGCTGCGACGTTAGATGGTTCGTTGCGTGGGGTATCCCGGATCGAGCTCACGGATGGGGCTTGGCTCGAGCACCACCCGGGCTGGCTAGAGGGTCACGAGCGCGTGTTTCATGAGCTCACGCGCGAAGTGATCTGGAAAAGCGAGCGCCGTAGCGTTGAACCTGCCCGCGCAGAGCGAGGGAGGTACTTGCATGAGGTGGACGTTCCGCGTCTGGTGGCGCGGGCGCCCACTGGGGGGCCGCGCATCAGTATCATCTTCCGTGGTGTGGCTGCTCGCTAGCGGGCCAGAAGCCGCGGCTACGTTGGGCGCGTCCCCGCTCGCCGTGGACCCGCTCCCGCGTCCTTGACGCGACCTACCCCTACTGTCAGCCTCGCGGGCGCGATGGCCGTCGAATGCATGGGGCGCGTTCGACGCCGAGCGCCCTGGCTCGCGGGCACTCGGGGCCACCGCCATGGCGTTGCGGGACGCTGGTTCGCGGGCGTGCTGCTGTCGTGTGCTGCGCGCTCGGCGGTCGCACAAGAGGCCGTGCCGGAGGCGGCGCCCACGGACGACGCGGCTCGGCCCCAGACGGCGCCGGTGGCTACTCCGATCCCCGTGGCCGCGCACGTCGTGCCGATCGACTACAACGCGGGCTCCGAGTCGCGCACGGCGGGCAACTACCTGTGGCCGCTCGTCGACATCGTGGCCATCAATCTCACGCTCTGGGGCATCCCGTACTCGTTGGGGCAACCGTTCGTACAGACCAATCCCTCGAACTGGGCATACAACTTTCGCACGGGCCCGCAATGGGATGACGGCGAGTTCGAGGTCAATCAACTCGCTCACCCCATCCAGGGCTCGCTCTACTTCTCCGCGGCGCGCGTGCACGGGCTCTCTTTCTGGGAGTCGGTGCCCTACTCGCTCCTGGGCTCGTCGATGTGGGAGTACTTTCTCGAGACGGAGCAACCCTCGAAGAGCGATTTCATCACGACGCCCTGGGGCGGCAGCTTCCTCGGCGAGTCTCTGTATCGCCTGTCCAACGCCGTCCTGGACGATTCGACCTCGGGCGCGGGCCGCTTCTGGAGAGAGTTCGCCGCGCTCGCGATCAATCCGGTGAACGGCCTCGATCGCATCGTCAGCGGCCAGGCCTGGGCTGACGGTCCCCCCGGCAAACGCTTTCCCCTGGACGTCACCTTGCGGCTGGGCGTCGACGGCCTGGGCCTGCCCGAAAGCAGCGGCGCGGGCGAGACGTTCCGCGCCTGGATCCGCTTCGACTACGGCGACCTGTATGCACAGCCACAAATGCGCACGCCCTTCGAAGCGTTCCACCTGGCCGTGCAGGTCGGTGCCTCGAGCTCGACCATCGGTGAAGCCATCGATGGCACCGGCGTGTTGTGGGGGCAGCGCTGGGAGGCGAGCGCCCGGCAAACCAACCTGTTCGCCTGGGTCATCACCTTCGAATACGCCACCAACGGCACCAGCAAGATCCTCACCCGGGACAGCAGGGGCGTGTATCAACTCGGCGAAATGGGCACGGGAGCCGGCTGGTTTTCTCGCTGGGGCCTGGGCAACGGTTTTTCGATCGACTCGGAGCTCGATGCCTTGGCCGTACCGAGTGGCGCCATCACCTCACCGTACGCCAAGTACCAGTCCAACCGCAGCTACAACTACGGCGTGGGCGGCGCGCTGAAGGCCGAGCTGAACCTGCGGCAAGAGCGCCTCGGCCGCCTCTACGTTCGCGGCGAGCGCCACCTCTACCACGTCGTGGATGGCGCTTTCGGAACAGAGCGCGTTGGGAATTTCGAACTCGGCGCGTACGCCAACCTGTTCCGCGGGCACGGCCTCGGTCTCAGTGCGGTGCACTACGATCACAGCGCCACGTACGACGACTACCCGGACTTCGATGCCCATTTCTGGTCTGGTCGCGCGCACTACGAGCTCGAGTTCTGACTCCGAGCGTGTGCGCACAGAACCTACGAGCATCCACGTGTGCGCTCTGGCGCTCGCGCTCGAGGCCTCCCATTAACGCAGGCTCGCTCGCTTGTACGATGCGACGCGAGGTGCTTTAGTCCCACTCGATCGAGCGTGCACTCGAGGAGGCATGGGGTATGCAGACATCCCGTCGGCGGTGTGATCACGGTTGGACTCTTTGTGCAGGCCCTTGCTTGCGAGCGCTGATCGTCAGCGTCGGCTTCGCCATTTCTGCTCTCGCCTGTCACTCTCGCGAGAGCGCGGGCGAGTCTGCCGGCACGCCGGCGGCGGTCGCGCCTTCAGCGCAGCTGGGCAGCGCGCGGCAAGCGTTGCTGAGCACCACGACGCTGCCGATGACGGGGGACACGTATCTGGAGAGCGGTTCGCCGAATCAGAACCACGGCGATGACCTTCGGCTGTCCCTGCAAGCGCCTGGCAGGCATCGCACGCTGTTGTTCATTGGTGCTTCCGAGATCACCGGCGCAGTGGGCAACGGTACGCTGGTGTCGGCACAGGTCGAGCTCAACTTGCAAGCCACGGGCAGCAATTGGGGCGCCTCGGGCCGAAGCATCGCCATTCATCGGCTCGAGCGGGCCAGCGATGAGGGCCACGCGACGTGGAACTGCGCGCTCGATGCCGACGTCGACAACCAGCAAGACGACTGCAGTGGGGCCAGCGCCTGGAGCATGGGGACCGCCGATCCGGCGCAGCAGCCGTGGCGCTCACCGGCCACGGCGACGGCGCTGATCACCAACGGGCAGACCGGCGTCGTCCGCTTCGACGTGACCGCGGACGTGGCCGCCGTCCTGGCGGGCAGCGCCGCGGGCCACGGTTGGCTGCTCAAGAAGGTAGAAGAGACACTGAACGGCTCGCTGGAGTTTGCGTCGCGCGAGCAGGGCTCGGGGCCGCGCTTGCTGCTGGAGCTCGAGGATGGCCCCGGTCCCGGCAATTGCACTGCGACGGGGCCGGTCGACACCAGCTGCAACGGCGAGGATGACGACTGCGACGGTCAGATCGACGAAGACTTCAGCACCACCACCACGACCTGCGGCATCGGAGCCTGCACGGCGACCGGCGCGACCAGCTGCGTCGCGGGGCACGTGGAGGATTCGTGCCTGCCGGGAGCGCCCGCGCCCAACGACGGCGTGTGTAACCTGATCGACGACGACTGCAACGGCATCGTGGACGAGGACTACATCGGGCTGCCCACGAGCTGCGGCGTCGGCGCCTGCTTTTCCGATGGCATCACGGAGTGTGTGCTCGGGCAAGCGCTGGACAGCTGCCGGCCGGAGGCGCCGGCCGCCAGCGACGCGAGCTGCGATCTGGTCGATGACGATTGCGACGGAAGCAGCGACGAGGACTTCGCCGGCGCCGTGACGACGTGCGGGGTCGGCGCGTGCGCCGCCCTGGGAGTCACCCGTTGCGCGTCGGGACAGGTCCAGGATACCTGCGCTCCCGGTGCGCCGGCAGCCGCGGATCCGACCTGCGACCTGGTCGATGATGACTGTGACGGAATCATCGACGAAGACTTCGCCTCGCTGCCGACCAGCTGCGGCGTCGGTGCCTGCAGCGCGTCGGGCAGCACCAGTTGCGTGCTCGGCAGCGTGCTCGATGGCTGCACGCCGGGCAGCCCTGCGGCCAGCGATCCGAGCTGCGACGGCACGGATGACGACTGCGACGGAGCCAGCGACGAAGACTTCGTGCCCGTGTGCACGGGCAGCAGCATCGAGAGCTGCAGCGGCGGCTCTCTCGCGCATGGCGAGTGCTCGGACGGGAACGTCTGCAATGGGCAGGAAATCTGCGCGGGTGCGCCAGGCGCTCCGGTGTGCGCCGGCCAGAGCCCACCGCCCGTGGACGACGGCAATCCGTGCACGCTGGATGCCTGCGACGCCACGCTCGGGGTGACGCACCTGCCCGCCCCGGACGGCACGGCGTGCGCCGACGGAAACCTGTGCAACGGCGCCGAGGCGTGCGACGGCGCGGGCAGCTGCGCCGCCGGAGAGCCACCGGCTCTGGACGACGAAGATGTCTGCACGCTCGACCTGTGTGACGCCGCCGAGGGCGTCACCCACCCCCCGGCGCCGGCGGGCACGCCCTGCGAGGAAGGCGAATTCTGCAACGGGCAGGACGTGTGCGACGGCGCGGGGGAATGCCTGGCGACGGGGCTCCCCGAGGAGGACGACGTCGACGCCTGCACGTTCAGCTACTGTGACCCCATCGCCGGTGAAAGCACCGTGGTCTGCTCGCCGATCGACCCGGTCGTCGCGAGCACGGTCGGTAGCGATTTTGAATTTCTCTATGTCGGCGCGAGCGCGCCACAGGCGGGCGTAGCTGCCGGTGTCATCGACCCCGTGCGCGCGGCGCTGATCCGCGGGCAGGTGTCGGACACCTCCGGCACGGGGCTGTCCAACGTGAGCGTAGCCGCCCTCGGGCACCCCGAGTTCGGCAGCACGCTCAGCCGTGTCGACGGCAGCTTCGATTTCGTCGTCAACGGCGGGCAGGCCGTGACGCTGACGTATCGCATGGACGGTTACCTGGACGCGCAACGGCAAGTCAGCGTGCGCTGGGGAGACTACGCACATGCCGCCGACGTCGTGCTGCTCGGCCCCGACCTGGCCGTGACCACGGTCTCGCCGAATGCCCCCAGTTTTCAGCTGGCGCGCGGCTCGCTGATGACCGACGGCGAAGGCGCGCGGCGCGCCACGCTGTTGTTTCCCCCCGGCACGACCGCCCAGCTGCTCTTGCCCGACGGCTCGACGCTCTCCCCGTCGGAGCTGCACGTGCGCGCGACGGAATACACGGTGGGTGCGCTCGGGGACGAGGCGCTGCCGGCCGAGTCACCCGCGAGCAGCGGCTACACCTACGCGGTCGAGCTGAGCGCCGACGAAGCGTTGGACGCCGGCGCGACGGAGGTCAGCTTCAACCAGCCGATCGCGTTTTATGTCGAGAATTTCCTGGGCATGCCCGTCGGAACGCTGGTGCCCACCGGCTACTACGATCGCGGGCTCGGCCGCTGGATCCCCTCGAACAACGGGCGGGTGGTGCGCATCGTCAGCATCACCAACGGGGTGGCCAACCTCGACGCGGACGGCAACGGAAGCGCCGACAGCGACGCCGTGCTGGCGGCCCTGGGCATCAGCGTCAACGAGCGGCGGCAGCTGCCGGCGCTGTATGCGGCCGGCGCTGCACTGTGGCGGGTGTCCATCTCCCGCCTGGCGCCGTGGAACCATGCGTTCCCCTTCGGTCCCGCCGTGGCCAGCTGCGCGCCCTCGTCGAGTTGCGGTGGCACGCCGGATCCGTCCGGCCCGGCACGCGTGCCGGACCCGTGCGAGGAGCGCGCGGCCTCGTCCATCGAGTGCGAGAACCAGGTACTGTTGCAGAGCATCCCCGTCGCGGGAACACCCTTCTCGCTCGTGTACAGCAGCGACCGCGCCGTGGGCTTTCACGCCGGCGACACGCTCGAGATCCCGATCACGGGCGGGAGCGCGCTGCCGGCCAACGCCGTACGGACGGAGGTGGTGGTGGACATCGCCGGCCGTCGCTTCTCGGAGACCCACACGACCGCCACCAACCAGACGCAGACCTTCCGCTGGGATGGCCTGGATTTCGCGCAGCGCCGCTTGCAGGGCGTGCAGACCGCGACGGTGCGGCGCGGCTACGTGTATCAGCCGGTCTACATGCAGCCGCAGCCCTTCGCGCAAGCGTTTGCGCAGCTCTCCGGCGTGCCCCTGGCCAACCCGGGCCGCCGCGAGCTGACGCTGTGGAACGTCACCGAGCACGACCTCGGCGGGTGGAGAGCGGCGGACCCTGGACTGGGAGGTTGGGCGATCAGTCATCACCATGCCTACGATCCCAGGCGCCACGTCGTGCTGCGCGGCGATGGCCGCGAGGAAGACCCGGGCTACATCTACGGGCAGAGCATCGCGAGAGAGGCGGGCACGGGCAGCCGGGGCGCCGGCACGGATGGGCCGAACGCCAACGGCTCCGCGCTCTCCTTCCCCGCCGGCGTGGCGGTCGGCGCCGACGGCAGCGTGTACGTCGCCGACACGCAGAACCAGCGCATCCGTCGCGTCAGCAGCGACGGCAGCGTCACGACCATCGTGGGTGACGGCATCTTCCCCAACCTGGTGTTCAACGGCAGCAACGAACAGCCGACACCGGTCGAAAACCAGATCCAGGGCTGGACGGCGGTGAGCGGCGACTGGAGCTCGCGCAGCGCCAGCCCGAACCCGTTCGACGGCAACCAGTACTTCTTTGCCGGCGTCGCGGCGCTGGCAGAGCTGCGCCAGGACGTCGACGTGACGGAGTTCAGCGCCAGCATCGATGCCGGCCAGCAGAGCTTTTCCTTCGAAGGCTACGTGAATTCCTTCCCGCAGACGCTGATCGACGCCACGCAGATCGTGGTGGAGTATCGCGACGCCGCCAACACCGCGGTGCTCTCCAGCTTCGATACGGGCGTGATCCGCCAGGCCGACAACTGGCTGCGTCAGGCCGATACACGCATCGCGCCCGTCGGCACGCGCCGGATTCGCGTGCGTCTGATCGCCACCCGCGCTCAGGGGGGAAACAACGACGGCTACTTTGACGCCATCTCCCTGCGAGCGGGCACGGCCAATACCGCATCCGTGCTGAACAGCCCACGTGGTCTCGCGTTTGGTCCGGACGGCGCCCTGTATGTCGCCGACACGAACCGGAATCGGGTCCGGCGCATCGAGCCGACGGGGCAGATGACCACCGTGGCCGGCGCCGGTACGGCCGGCTTCGCCGGGGACAATGGCCCGGCCACGGCAGCGTTGCTGTCGCGCCCCAGCGCAGTGGCAGTGGCCGCCGACGGCGCCGTGTACATTGCGGACACCGGCAATTCCCGGATCCGCAGCGTCTCCCCGTCCGGCATCATCACCACCCTGACGGGCACCGGCACGAGCAGCAGCACCGGCAACGGGGGTCGCGCGGGCCTGGCGACGATCGCCTCGCCCGAAGCGCTGGCGGTGCTGCCCGACGGCACGCTCTTGCTCGCGGAACGCACCACCCATCGCATCCGCTCGATTCGCCCCGATGGCATCGTGCGCGCATTTGCAGGCACGGGCACGGCGGGCTTCGCCGGCGATGGCGGGCCCGCCAGCTCCGCCCAGCTCTCCAACCCGAGCGGGCTCGGCGTGTCCCGCGACGGAAATGTCTTCATCGCCGACACGGGCAACCACCGCATCCGCGTCGTCACCCCCGCCGGGCTCATCTTCACGCTGAGCGGCACGGGCATGCCGAGCGCCAGTGGCGACGGCGGCCCCGCTCTCGCCGCAGGGTTGAACGGGCCGACGCAGCTCGCCGTGGGCCCGGACGGCGCCTTGCACGTGGCCGACACCGGCAACCATGAGGTGCGCCGTGTGGCTCCGGTGCTGCCCCCGCTCTCCTCCACGGAGCTGCTGGTGGCGGCGTCGAACGGCGACGAGATCTACCGCTTCACGGGCGACGGTCGCCATCTACAGACGCTGCGCAGCGTGAACGGCGCGCCGCTCTTCGAGTTTGGCTACGATGCGCAGCAGCGCCTGACGTCGATCAGCGACGAGAGTGGGCTCGTCACCGAGCTCGAGCGCAACGGGGGCGGCAGGGTGGTCGCCATCCTGGGCCCGTATGGGCAGCGCACGACGCTGGGCGTCGATGCGGCCGGCAACCTCCAGCACGTGACGAACCCCGAGGGCGAGGCATACCAACTCACCTACTCCAGCGAGGGCCTGCTCACCTCGTTCACGGATCCGCGCGGCGGCGTATCGAGGCTGAGCTACGACGCGCTCGGGCGGCTGACGCGACACGAGGATGCCCTCTCGGCGGCCACGACGCTCAACCGTACGGAGAGCGCGACGAGCTTCACGGTCCGCCGTAGCACGCCGCTCGGCCGCACGACGAGCTACGAGACGGCGCGGACGGCCGACGACAGCAAGCTGCGCACGACGACGCTGCCCGACGGCAGCGCCCAGACGAGCCTGCAGCGCCGGAACGGCACCGCGACCAGCAGCGCGCCCGATCGCACGCTCACCAGCAGCGTGGACCGCCCGGATCCGCGCTGGGGCATTGCTGCGGCCGTGACCTCGCAGACGAAGCGGCTGCCGTCCGGCCTCGAGCGGGTCACGACGCGCACTCGCGAGGCGAGCCTCCGCGATCCCGAAGACCCCTTCTCGCTGTCGACTCTGACCGACACGACCAACGTCAACGGGCGCGTGTATCGCTCCGTGTTCGACGCGGCGACCTCCAGCTACTTGCTCACCTCGCCGGCAGGCCGCAGAACGTTCCGCGTCGTCGATGAGGTGGGGCGCACGCTACGGCTGCAGGTGGACGGCCTGAGCGCGATCGATTTCCTGTACGACGCCGACGGCCAACTGCTGCAGACGCTCCAGGGGGAGCGGGCGACCAGCTACGACTACTTCGCGAGCGGCCCCGCGAACGGCTACCTCCAGGACATCACCAACGCCCTGGGAGAAACGACGCAGGCCAGCCGCGACGCGCTGGGCCGCGTGCTCAGCTCGACCCGCGGGGGCACGACCACGAGCTACGTCTGGGATCGCGCCGGCAACCTGGTCCGCCTGACCCCACCCGGTCAGCCCGAGCACGCCATGACGTACACGCCGGTGGACCTGCTGGCCTCCTACGACCCTCCCAGCGTCGACGGCAATGACGCCTCGACGGCGTACGAATACGACGCCGATCGAGCCCTCTCGAGCGAGCTGCGCCCGAGCGGAGTGGAGATCCAGCTCGCGTACGACGCTGCCGGGCGCGTCTTTCGGCGGACGGCCCCGAGCGGCGTGATCGAAAGCCAGTACTACGCCGCCGGTGCCAGCGGGCCCGGACAGGCGCCGGGGCGGCTCGCCCAACTCCTGGGGCCCGGTAACATCGCCCTCGCTTACGGTTACGACGGGGAGCTGCCGACGACGGAAGCGCTGAGCGGAGACGTGACTGCGCTCGTACGCTGGGACTACGATGCCAACCTGGCCGTGGTACGGCAAACGGTGACGGCGCCGGGCGTGAGCCGCGCGACCTCCTTCGGCTACGACGCCGACCTGCTGGTCACCTGCGCCTCGCCGACGACCTGTACGCCGCTCGGTGCGTCGGCATTGGTCCTGACGCGGGACCCCCGGCACGGCCTCGTCACGCTGCTCTCCCAGGGAGCTCTGGGCGAGGCCCGGAGCTACGACGCCCTGGGCGAGCTATCGTCTCAAGTCCTGCGCAGCGGCACGACCGACCTGCTACGTTTCGAATACGCCGGAGCGGCAGCGCCGAGGGACGGGCTCGGCCGCATTCTTCACCAGGCTGAAGTGTCCGCGGGCACGACGCGCCAGCTCGAGTTTTCCTATGACGTGTCGGGGCGGCTCACCGACGTCAGCGTGGATGCCGAGCTCAGCGAGCACTACGAGTACGATGCAAACGGCAACCGCCTGCTCGGTCAAACGCCCGCCGGCACGGCGCCAGGTGTGTACGACGCGCAAGATCGCCTGCTGAGCTACGGAGGCGACACGTATGTGTACAGCGCCGATGGCGACCTGCTGACGAAGACCACGGCCAGTGGCGAGGTCACCAGCTACGACTACGACGCCTTTGGCAATCTACTCGGTGTAGCGTTGCCGGACGGTCGCGACCTACAATATGTGGTCGACGGTCGGGGCCGCCGCATCGGCAAGAAGGTCGACGGCGTGCTCACCCGGCGCTGGGTCTACGGCAGTCAGCTCCAGCCGATCGCCGAGCTGGATGGGGCCGGCAACCTGCTGTCGAGCTTTGTCTACGCATCCCGCGGCGACGTTCCCGATTATCTGCAGCGGGCGAACGGCGCCGTGTACCGCATCGTGAGCGACCAACTCGGCAGCGTGCGGCTGGTCGTCAACGTCAGCAATGCCAATGACGTGCTGTGGCGGGCAGACTACTCGGCCTTCGGCGAGCTGACCCTCCAGCAGGGCAACGCCGCGGCGCTCCCCTTCGGTTTCGCGAGCGGTCTCTACGACCCCGACACCGAGCTCGTGCGCTTCGGCGGGCGTGACTACGACCCCGTCGTCGGCCGCTGGACGAGCAAGGACCCGGTCCTGTGGCGCGGGCAAGAGACCAATCGCTACGCCTACCAGGGCAATGATCCCGTCAATCGCCGCGCACCTACCGACGCGGCCGTGCGCGCCCCCTGAGCCGAGGCACTAGCGCGGGCAGCTCAGATCGTTGAGGCTGAACAGGTTGGGCGTCTGGGACACGCGCTCCAGCCGGCTCACGCGCGTGACGGTGAGCTCGCGCGGGTAGGTGCCGGACTGCCCGTAACGGCCGCGCGCGCTCAGATCCCCGCTGCCCTTGACCAGGAACAGGCAGCTCGGGTCACACTCGAGACCCAGGCTGGCCTCGTCCAGGCGCTCCAGAGCCAGCCCCTCGAAGCTCACCCACCAGGCCTCCTGCGAGCCGCACTGCAGAAAGACGCTGCCCTCCAGGCCATAGGCGTAGCTGCCCTCCAGCACGAAGCCGCGCTGCGCGTCGGGGGGCGCGACGAACGGCGGCGCGCCCGACGACCCCGCGGCGCCGGAACCCGCGCCCGAGGCGGGCTGATTCTGCGCCGTTTGTTGTGCCGTCGCGCCGTCTGCTCCGCCCGTATCTAGTTCCAGACAGCCGAGCAGCAGACCGCCGAGCAGCGGACCGCCGAGCAGCACAGCGCAGCCGAGCATCATCGCTACGAACCAACCCGGTGCCGGGGGCTGCGGATCCACACTGCGTCGCTAGCATGCGACGCCGCGCGGGTCATGCGGATTCGAGTCACGGACCTGGTGGCGGTGAACCCGGTGGAGCGAGCGCTCCGGACGGCGGCGGACCTGGTGGAGGCCCCGGTGGAAACCCCGGCGGTGGACCCGGAGGAACGCCAGGCGGACCGGGGGCAAAGCCGGGTGGACCCCCGTGACGCGGCGGGGGCGGCGGACGGCGCGCCTTCAGCTCGTCCAGGCGAGTGCGCTGCTCGGGCGACAGCAACTCGCGCACCTCCGCTTCGATCTGGTCGTTCACGCGCCGCACCTTGGGAAAGCCCTCCTGCAAGATCGCATCGAGCTCCGCACGATGGCGCTCGAACACGGCATCCACGCGCGCGCGCTGCTCCGCAGACAGGCCGAGCTCATGCAACGGCAAGTGACCGAAGGGCGGAGGGCCCGGGGGTGGACCGTGGCGCAGATCGCTACGCGCCCAGAGGGTGAGGGCGGCGCCCGTCAGGCTGCCCAACGCAAAGGTAGCCACCAGCAAGAGGGCCGTGAACAGCCGCACGTGGCGCGGCGGCGTGAGCTCGACCATCGTCATGAGCTGCCTCCGAGCACGCGCAGCATCGAGCTGGCGGACGGTTGCTCATCGCTGGCTGCCCAGCGCGACAGCACCGAGATGGCCTCCTCGCTCTGGCTGGAGAGCGGCGCGGCCTCCTGCCAGCGCACGATCAGGCCCAGCCAGCTGAAGACGGCCGCGGCGGCAGCGAGCCCGAGCGCCGGCCGTGCCCAGCTGCGCAGCTGACCGCCGACACTCCAGCGCCGCGCCACCACGGCGCGCGCCACCACCTGCCCGATGCGGCGCTCCCAGCGCTCCTGGTCGAGCGCCGGGTCGAGCGCCGACAGATCCAATTTGTCGTCATTCATGATCGAGCTCCTGCAGCATTGGGGGCAAACCCGGCGCGCAACCGCTGACGCGCCTGAAAGAGATGTTGGCGGGACATCACCACCGAGATGCCCAGGGCATCCGCAATCTCCTGGTGCGTCCAGCCATCCAGGTCGTGCAGGAGCACCACTTGCTGTTGCGCCTCGCCCAGCTCCTCGAGGGCGGCCAGAAGCTGCGAGCGAAAAGCGTGGGCGTCGGGCGCGGGACCCGTGTCTGGCTGTTCTGCCGCCGCGGGCTCCGCTCCCACGTCGCGCAGCCGCCGGCGCGCCAGCCAGTTGCGCGCGTGATTGCGCACGATCTGGAACAGCCAGGCCGCGAAACGAGCCGGCTCGCGACAGGTCCCGACCCGTTCACAGGCGATGATCAACGCTTCCTGGGCCACGTCTTCTGCATCCGAGGGTCGCTTCACGATCGGCAGCGCCACGGCATACGCCGGGCGCAAGAAGCGCCGCGCCAGCGCCTCGAACGCCGCCGGCTCCCCGCGCTGGGCACGGGTAACCAAAACGGTGAGGGCATCGTCATCCGGCACGGGGCTCTGACTTTAGTTGCCAGACAGCCAGCCTGGCCCCCGCGTTAGCCAGAATCGTCACCGCCACAGCCCGGCCCGGTGGTCTGCTCGACCGAACGCCACCACCCGGCTGCGGTCCCGGCGCCGCCGCATTCACTTCATTCGACACGGAGACGGGAGACTGCCTGGGATAGCTCTCGCTGCGGGAGACGCGCTAGAGGCCCGCGTCGGCCGAGGCGGGATCGAAGTCGTCGGCCTGCACGTGGAGCACCAAGCTGTACTCGGAATCGATGGCGAATTCGGCACCGATTCGCACCGTGGCCCCGACCTCCGCCGACTGCATGCGCGCTTCGATCAATGAAGCGAGCCGATCCAGATCGCTCAACGTTCCAAAGATGGCACGCGAGTCCATGCCGGCCACGGGCCACGTCATCACCTTGAGGTACATGTACGGACCATAGTGCTCGTGTTCCGATTTCATCGCATTGCGCGGGTCCGACACGTATTCGCGAAGCAGGTCTCGAAACCGCAGCAGGCCCGCACGCGAGCCCACGAGGCGCCACTCCTTGGAGGGCTCATCACAGTCATACCAAAACCCCAGCTCGCGCCAGTCTTCTCGATTCAGCTGTTTGAGGTGTTCGCTCGTGCTCAAGGTAGCCCCTTGAATTGCGAGAGGTCAGTGTGCCTTACCGCGCCGTGCGCAGCAAGCGGCCAGTATGGCTCGAACTGGTTCCGCGACCCTGTGTCCCTGACAGCAGCGTACCGCTGCCCACCGCAGCCGTGATGCCGGCAGCGCCGAAGAACAACTGGATGCGGTGCTTGGAGCGTCGTCGTGCTGACCAACGCTTCGCGTGGGACGCCGAGCGGCATGGGGGTCACGATGGTGCTACACGACGACCTGGCGCCAACACCACCTCCCGGCTCCTCAGGCTTCGCGGGGCATTTCGTCGATGTCGAACGGTGCCACGCGGGACTGACCGGTGGTGAGCAGCCACGTGCGCGCAGCGACGACCGGCGAGTCCAAAGCGTGCAGCGCCCGAAACTGCTGCCGACACTCGCGCGCGCCGCAAATGAGCTCCCGTGGCCGTGCGAAGCCATCAAACCAGGCCGCCGACGAGCAACCATCGATAAACCCGAACGGCACGGCCGATGCGCCGCGCTCATGCTTGCGCGCATTCAAGAGAACGTAGCGCAGCGCCCAACGCACGGAGCGCGGCGTTGTCAGCGCGCGGGCGTGGTAGCGATCGGCAAATACCTTGCCCCGACGCCGCAGCCGCCGATTGATCGCCCTGGCCACGCGCACCGACAGACCCTGCACACCGCGAGACAATGCTCGACGGTCTTGTGCTTCGGCCACCAGGTGCAGATGGTCGCGCTGTACGCTGAAGTGCACCAGCCGAAAGCCAAGACGATCGCGCCCGGCCGTCAACGCTCGCCGCACCGCCAGGAACAGCTTGTGCTCGCGAAGGGACCGCAGCCCTGCCCGCACGCGCAACGTGACGTGCAACGGATGACGCCGCGCATGCGCCGGCCTTCGCAAATGAGATACGCCCGCCCGTGCCCCCTTCGGCTTTCGACCTGCTCCCGCACGCGCGCCGCCCCACGTGCGAAACTCAAATGCGCGTTGACGCATCACTTCCCTCGCCTCCCCTTCATATAGCACCGCACCGTCAGGACACCAACGGCGACGAGATGACGAGGAGCGACACGCGGCGACGACAGCGTTGCTCCCCCACCGAACGGCGTCCCCACTTGATTTGGCACTCATATCGAGCGCGGCGCCGCCCGTTGAGCCGACGCCGCGCCATGCCTCGAGACGGCACTCATCGTTGGCGCCGTGCTAGTCGCACACGGCTCATGCCGCGGGCCATGTCGCACGGTCTTGAAACGGCACTCATCGTTGGAGCGCGTACTAAGGGGGTGTCCCTAGTTCTCCATGCCGGGCTGCGCGTTGGGACGAGCCCCGTCAGTGCTGGATAGCTCGTCGCGAACATCCGGCTTGCAGCCTAACGCGATCGTTTGATCACTGCCGCACGCCGCCGGCAATCCGAACGCGGCACTCATCGTCGGAGCGTGAGCGATCGCGTCTTTCTGCGCCTCTTGGAGCGCGCGCGAGGTGCTCGTCGGCGCGACGCGGGTTGCCCAAGAAGAAGAAGAAGAAGAAGGAGAGGTGGGCCGGACTCACGCCGCACGTCGTCGCGCGGCGCCTCGGTACACCGTACGGCCGGCAGTGGGGCGACGAGTGACACCTCAAAGGAGCGGCATGTGCACGACTCACGTTGGGGCGCCACCCCAACCCGCGACCCCAACGTGGCCCCGACGGGCACCGGCGCACGTCGTCGCGCGGCGCCTCGGTACACCGTACGGCCGGCAGTGGGGCGACGAGTGACACCTCAAAGGAGCGGCATGCGCACGACTCACGTTGGGGCGCGACCCCAACCCGCGACCGGGTGGCCCCGGGGCGTTGCCACCCCGGGGCTCCCACAGACCCGGACTTGCGGGTTTCCCGCATCCGGTTCCTCAAATCACGGCTTTGCCAAGTTTCGGTAGACCGAGTGCACGATGG
>Ga0315912_10003012_pt1 | contig 17225 bp, 18 predicted proteins | sample VfabasoilMG_FD_204469 | JGI IMG/M metagenome (GOLD analysis project Ga0315912, IMG submission 204469) | Garden soil microbial communities collected in Santa Monica, California, United States - V. faba soil | ecosystem: Environmental > Terrestrial > Soil > Garden | place: USA: California...
GCGTGTTCCTGGCCAATCCGAACCGCGTGCTGTCGCGCGACCAGCTGCTGATGCACACGCGCAATCGCGAGTGGGAGCCCTTCGACCGCTCCATCGACATCCGCATCGGCCGGCTGCGGCGCAAGATCGAGCCCGATCCGCAGGGCGAGCCGCGCTGCATCCGCACGGTGCGCAACGCCGGCTACATGTACGTGCCGTAGGCGCTTCAGCGCGGCGGCGGCAGCGCTTTGCCCCACATGCGCTGCCACAGCCAGGGCAATGCGCGCTCCAGGTCGGGACGGCTGCCCACTTGCAGCGGCGGGCGCAGCGGCCCGCGCGCATCGGCCACCGCGAAGCTGAAGAAGTAGGCCGACTCCTGGCCGATCCGCAGGTCGCTGATGCGCACGCGGCCGGCATCGTCCATCTGCAGCTTGTAGAAGCCCTTGCTGAAGGCGGCGATGCGCTGCACGCCGTCGCTGCCGCCCACGCCGTCCTGCAGCGCCCGGCCGCGATCGAAGGTGTCGAAGGCGATCTGCGCCGAGGTATCGAGTAGGGAATGGAAGCCCTCGTGGTAACGCTCGCCGTCGAGCACGACCACGCGCCACAGCAGCGAATTGAAGATCGTCGGCTGCACCAGCAGCTGTTCGGCCTGGATGCCCTGCGCCGCCAGCGACGCGTGCGCGCGGTGCTCCACCTGCTGCTGTGCGAGCACGCCCCAGCCCAGGTAGGCGCTGCTGAGCAGCAGGCCGAGGGCATTGGCACGCAGACCGGCCGTGCTGCCGCGCGAGGCCAGCGCCCAGCCGGCGCCAAGCAGCAGCGGCAGCGTGTACAGCGGGTCGATGATGGCCACGCTGCCCACGCCGAAGGGGCGGTCGCTGAAGGGCAGCGCCAGCCGCGTGCCGTACACCGTCATCGCATCGAGCAGCGGGTGCGTGACCAGCGCCAGCCACAGCGCCAGCCACCAGCGCCGCCACTGCGCCCATTCACCGTGCAGCCGCGCCACCAGCGCCGCGAAGGGCAGCGAGAACAGCGTCAGCCAGAAGGGTGCATGCGTCTCGGCGCGGTGCAGTACCATGTTGCGGATGGCGTCGCCCTGGTCGATCAGCACGTCCAGGTCGGGCAGCGTACCGGCCACGCCGCCCCACAACGCCGCCTTCCATGCCGCGGTGCGCCGGCCCATCACCGCCATGCCGACGGCGGCACCCAGCGCCAGCTGCGACAGCGAATCCATCGCGGAGGGCTCCCGCCTCAGCGGATGCGCCGCGCCTCGATGTAGAAGCGCTTGTCGTGCGCCTCGCCCATCGAGAAGGTCTTGCGCGGCAGCGGGCCTTCGAGCACCACGCGCTTGAGCAGCTCGCTCTTGGCCACGGTGGCCAGGTGAAGCCCGATGTGGCCCGGCTGCTGCCCCAGTCGTTCGAGCACGGCGTCGCCATGCACGTAGTCCACCTGATCGGCGCCGCCGCCCTCGGTGACGAAGGTGTCGACGAAGGCCTGCAGCGTGCCCACCGCCAATGACGAGGGGGCGTCGCCGACTTCCACCACGGCGTAGCGCGCGCCGGGTCCGATCAGCCCGAAGGCCTGCAGTGGCGCGGCCGTGGCCTGCACGCGCTGACGCATCGCCTCGGCCGTAGCCATGTCGCTGATGCGCACGCGCGCGCCGAAGCTTTCGACCAGGGCCTGGCGCACATCGCCGCGCACGCCGAACAGCAGGCGGTGGATCGGCTCGAAGGCCAGCGCCGGGTCGTGGATGTTCACCACCTCGACCAGCGCATAGCGGCTCGGGTGCTGCAGGCCCACCGTGGTCTTGGCCTGCTGCCAGATCGATTGGGCGGTGGCCAGCGAATGGTTGCCGTCGCCGACGGCAAAGAGCATCGGCGGCGTGCCCGCCGGCACCGCGTAGCGCGCCTCGAAGGCAGTCGGTGCGGCCAGCGCCTGCAACGCCTTCACGACCCGGACGCCCTGCGCGGCCATGAGCGCGTGACCGCTGACATGGCCGCCGCCGCCCATCAGCTCGGTGTCGTACAGCGGACGCAGGGCCTCGCGTGCCGCGGCCACCGGCTCGATCACGGTGTGCGCCGGGTCGTCGATCAGCACCAGGATGTGCGGCAGCTCCAGCTCGGCGTCGCGCCGCACCTCGATGCGCGGCGCCAGGCGTTCGACGATCGTGCCTTCGGTGGGCCGGATCAGGCTGGTGGAGCTGGGGCTGAAATCGTAATGCTCGAGGTCCAGTTCGAGCATCAGGCCGCGACGCGTGTGCATGCCGATGCGCCGCTCGACCAGCACCGCGCCGTCATGGTCGACGAGCAGGCCCTCGGCCAGGTAGCGGCGCATCGTCGCCTGGATGCGCGCGATGCGCGCCGGTGCATCGGCCGCGCCCAGATAGACCTCGGGGAAGATCAGCTGCAGCGTCGACGGCGCGTCGCCGACCTCGCGCGCCATCTGCTGCCAGACCTGCGGCTCGGCGGTGTACTGGTCGCAGGCGATGACCGCCCATTTGGCCAGGTCGATGCCCGGCCGCGGCAGGCAAAGATGCGGCAGCCTGAAACCCGTGCTTGCGTGCATGCGCTGTGTTTCGTTGCTGAGGTGCGGCGATGGTAGCGAGGCCCGGATCCATCCCGGCGGCGGGATGCCGGGGCTCTGCCAAGGGGCTGCACAATGTCGTCCCATGGCAAACATTGCATCCCTGTTGAAGAGCGAGATCTCGAGGGTCGCGCGCAAGGAAGTGCGTGGCGAGACCGCGGGTCTGAAAAAGGCGGTCAGCAGCTACCGCAGCGAGATCGCGGCGCTGAAGCGTCGCACGCTGGCGCTGGAAGCCGAACTGCGCCGGCTCGGCAAGGCCGTGGGCAAGGCCACGCCGGTGGTGGCCGAGGAGACTGCCGCGCGCGCCCCGCGCTTCAGCCCCAAGGGTCTGGCTTTGCAGCGCAAGCGGCTGGGCCTGTCGGCGCTGGAATGCGGGCAGCTCGTCGGGGCTTCCGGCCAGTCGATCTACAACTGGGAAGACGGCAAGGCGCGGCCGCGCGCCAAGCACCTGCAGGCGCTGGCGGCGCTGCGCAGCATGGGCAAGAAGGAAGCGGCCGCACGGCTGGCCGAACTGCGCGGGCGCTAGCCGGCTGGGTCGTCGCGCAGGCCGGCGAGCAGATGTGCATGTTCTCGTCGGACACCCGCATGTCGAAGACGGGCGTCATCCGCTGAAGCGCTTCGACGAGAGCCTGCAGGGCTGCAGCGTCGAGACACGGCAGCGCTTCCATGCGCACAACTTCGTCGACCTGATGGGCGCCAGGCCGCCGTTAATGGCCTGTTAAGCCGCGCCGCGCAGCATCACGTTCATCCATCGGGTCGCCACCGGCGACGGTGCGAAGGGAGCGTGAGTGTTGTCCATGTCGATGCCGGCCGCGCCGCGGCCTCAATTCCCGATGGCCCGGCCCTGGCCGGCCCCGCGGCTGCAGGCCCATGGCATGGCATCGCCGGGCCGCGAGTCGGTCGAGCGCTTCATCGCCGCTGTCTACCAGCGGCGCTTCGGCGCCGTGCTGCGCCAGTTTGCGCCGGTGCTGGTCAGCCTGCATGACGAGCAGGGCGAACGCGTGGCGGCCGCCGGCTACCGCGCCGCCCGGCTCGGGCCGCTGTTCCTGGAGCGCTACCTGCCGGCGCCGGTGCAGGCGCTGCTGCCGGCAGCGCCCTCGCGCGAGGGCATCGTCGAGGTCGGCCATCTGGCCGCGGTGCGTGCCGGTGAAGGGCGGCGGCTGATCCGCCTGCTCGGCCCGCACCTGTCATCGCAGGGTTTCGAATGGGCCGTCAGCACGCTGACGCAGGAACTGCGCAACCTGCTGGTGCGCATGGGCGTCGCACCGCTGGCGCTGGGCGTGGCCGACCCGGCGCTGCTGGGCGAGCAGGCCGCGCAATGGGGCAGCTACTACGAGCACAAGCCGCAGGTGCTGGCCGGCCGGCTCGATGCCGCGACGCAGCGGCTGTCGCGTCACCTGCGCATATGAGGCCCGCGCTGGAAGACGGCCGGCGCCGCTGGAGCGCTGCGCAGCTGGACGCAGCCGTGGCCGACGCCGCCCAGGCGTTGGTGGCGGGTGAGGCGCGCGTGCTGGCCACGGTGCTGGACAACACGCCGGCCTTCGTCGCGCTGGACGCGTCGGCGCTGCAGCGTGGCATCGTGCACGTGCCGCTGCCGCAGTTCTTCAGCGCCGAGCAGATGCAGCATGCGCTGCGTGCGGCCGGCGTGGACACGCTGCTGGTGCTGCCGCCGCTGGCCGGCGCCTGGCCCGGCCTGGCCTGGTCGGCCTGTGAGGTCGCCGGCGAGTTGCTGATGCGTGCGCGGCTCGATGCCGCGGCGGTGGCGATGCCCGCGCACACCGCGAAGATCAGCTTCACCTCCGGCACCACCGGTGCGCCCAAGGGCGTGTGCCTGTCCGCCGCTGCCTTGCAGCGCGTGGCCCACGGTCTGGTCGAGGCGATGGCGCCGCTGCGCATCGAGCGCCATCTCAACGTGCTGCCCTTTGCCGTGCTGCTGGAGAACATTGCCGGCCTGATGGCGCCGCGTTTGCACGGCGCGACGGTGGTGACCTTGCCCCTGCAGGAAGTGGGCTTGAGCGGCTCGTCAAGCTTCGACGCCGCGCGCTTCCAGGCGGTGGTGCAGCAGCAGCAGCCGCACAGCCTGATCCTGCTGCCGCAGATGCTGCGTGCCTGGTGCGGCCACCTGCTGCTGACCGCGCAGCGCGCGCCGGATTCGCTGAAGCTGGTGGCGGTGGGCGGTGCCGCCGTCGGCGCGCCGTTGATCCGCGCCGCGCAGGTGTTGGGCATTCCGGCCTGCGAGGGCTACGGTCTGTCCGAAGGCGCGTCGGTGCAGACGCTCAACCTGCCGGGCGCGACGCGCCCCGGCAGTGCAGGCCGCGCGCTGCCGCACGCGCGACTGCGCATCGCCGACGACGAGGAGATCCTGGTCGCCGGCAGCCTGTTCAGCGGCTACCTGGGCGACAGCACGCCGGTGCCCGAATGGTGGCCCAGCGGCGACCTGGGTCATGTCGACGGCGACGGCTATCTCTACGTGTCGGGCCGCAAGAAGAACCTGCTCATCACCGCCTACGGCCGCAACGTCTCGCCCGAATGGGTGGAGACCGCGCTGCGCAGCCAACCCGCGCTGCTGCAGGCGGTGGTCTTTGGCGACGGCGAACCGGCGCTGTCGGCCGTGCTGTGGCCACTGCGGCCCGATGCCGACGATGCGGCGCTGCAGGGGGCGATCGACGCCGCCAATGCCACGCTGCCCGACTATGCGCGGATCGCGCGCTGGACGCGCGGCCGCGCCGCCTTCGATGTGCGCAGCGGCCTGGCCACGGCCAACGGCCGGCCGCAGCGCGCCGCCATCCAACAACGCCATGCCGACGCGCTCGGCCTGGCCCGCGAGATCACCGCTTGAACCCGACCATGAGCTTCCACGAACAACTGCTGCAACAAAGCGCCGACGCGCGCCAGGGCCTGCTGGCCGCGCCGATCATCCAGGGCTGCCTGCGCGGCGAGGTGTCGCTGCCCAGCTACCTGGCCTTTCTGCGCGAGGCCTACCACCACGTGCGCCACACCGTGCCGCTGCTGCAGGCCACCAAGGCCGCGCTGCCCGCGCAGCACGACTGGCTGCGCGCGCCGCTGGACGAATACATCGACGAGGAAAGCGGCCACGACGAGTGGATCCTCGACGACATCGCCGCCTGCGGCGCCGATGCCGACGCGGTGCGCTACGGCCGCCCCGGCCATGCCACTGAGGTGATGGTGGCCTATGCCTACGACACCATCGCGCGCGGCAACCCGCTGGGCTTCTTCGGCATGGTGCATGTGCTCGAAGGCACCAGTGTGTCGTTGGCGCTGGTGGCGGCCGACGCCATCCAGCGGCCGCTGGCGCTGCCCGATGCGGCCTTCAGCTATCTGCGCTCGCACGGCACGCTGGACCAGCAGCACACCGCGCATTTCGCGCTGCTGATGGACCAGATCGACGACCCGCGCGACCAGGCCGACATCGTGCACGCGGCGCGTGCCTTCTTCCGCCTGTACGGCGACGTGTTCCGCAGCCTGCCGCTGCCGCAGGCCGTGGCGGTGCCGGCATGAAGGCCGCCGACGCACGCGTGCTGCTCACCGGTGCCAGCGGCGGCATCGGCCAGGCGCTGTCGCAGACCTTGCGCCGCGCGGGCGCCGTGGTCATGGGTGTGGGCCGCGGCGAGGCTGCACCCGCCGGCATCGACTGGGTGTGTGCCGACCTGAACACCGACACCGGGGTTGCCGCGGTGACCGCTGCTGCCGCCGCCTGGCGGGCCAACGTGATCGTGCATGCCGCGGGCCTGCCGGCCTTCGGCCCGCTTGCCAGCATCTCGCCGTTGCAGATGCGGCAGGTGCTGCAGGCCAATCTGCTGGCGCCGATGCAGCTGACACAGGCACTGCTGCCGCAGTTGCTTCGCCAGCCGCGAGTGCAGCTGGTCTTCGTCGGCTCGGCGCTGGGCCGCATCGGCCTGCCCGGCTTCAGCGTCTACGGCGCCAGCAAGGCAGGACTGCACAGCTTTGCCGAGGCGCTGCGCCGCGAGCTCGCCGACACCTCGGTGCGGGTGCAGATCCTCGGCCCGCGCAGCACGCGCACACCCTTCAATGGCGATGCGGTCGAGGCCTACAACCGGGCCACCGGTACCGCGATGGACGCGCCTGAGGCGGTGGCCGTCGCGCTGCTCAAGCTGATCGAGAGCGAAGCTGCCGAAGCCTTCATCGGCTTTCCCGAGCGCCTTGCGGTACGGCTGAACGGCGTGCTCGGCACGCGCCTGGACGGCAGCTTCGTCAAGCATCGCCGCCACCTGCCGGCCGTACCCCTGGACCCCGTTTCAACTGGAAGTCAGTCATGAAGAAGATACTGTTTGCCCTGGCCCTCCTGCCCGTCGCGGGCTGGGCCGCCCCTGTGGACGATGCCGTCGCCGAATTGCAGCGCGACTGGGAAGTGATCCGCTACCAGACCCCTGCCGCCGAGCGCGAGAAGCGCTTCGAGGCGTTGACCGTGAAGGCGCACAAGGTCACCGAGGCCTACCCCGGCCGCAGCGAGCCGCTGATCTGGGAGGGCATCATCGTCAGTTCCTGGGCCGGCGAGAAAGGCGGCATCGGCGCATTGAGCCTGGCCAAGCAGGCCAAGGCCGACTACGAGCAGGCGCTGCAGATCGATGCCAAGGCGCTGGACGGCTCGGCCTACAACAGCCTGGGCGTGCTGTACTACAAGGTGCCGGGCTGGCCGCTGGGCTTCGGCGACAAGGCCAAGGCCAAGGAGCTGCTGCAAAAGGCGCTGGCGCTCAACCCGCAGGGCATCGACCCGAACTTCTTCTACGCCGAGTACCTGGTCGAGACCAAGCATGCCGACGAGGCCGTGCCGTATCTGGAGAAGGCCCTGAACGCGCCGCCGCGGCCGGGCCGCCAGATTGCCGACACCGGCCGGCGGGAAGAAGTCCGCGTGCTGCTGGCGAAGATCAGGTCGAACTGAGCGCGAGCGGCGTTTGCAGCGTCTCAAGCCGGCGGTGGTCCGTGCTGATTTGGTGCCCGCACTATCGGCCGTGCCCGCGCAGCAGCATTGACCGGCGCGGCGATGGCGGTGGCCTGAAGAAGGCCATGACAGGTCTCAGCAGGCTTGCGCATCCTTCGATTCAACGCGGTGGTGCGACTCAGGTTCAGGTTGACTTAACAAATGGCGAGCATATTGGGTCCGGCACTTCGATCCTGTTTGATTGGATCGGAAAGGGTTCTGTAATCGACGGGGGAGCAACACTCAATGGACGAGTTCGAGGATGTCGCCTTCGTTGCGCACCTGCCCATGACGCCCACGGCAGATGGATATGCGAACTCGCAAAAGCGCTCTGCGATTGCGAAAGTGGTGTCTCGTGTCTATCGCGCCGCGAATGACGGGCTACGCGCCGACATGCTGACGCACCTGTTGCGTCCGCTGGGAGTCCTTGGTCTGGTGTCAGTGGCATCGGGGGCTTTCGCGCGGCTTGTGCGGCGCGACGGCCTGGTGTCGGACACGATCTCGGCTGAGGACATCGTGCGCTATTCGAGCGAGCAGATTCGCGAATTGACGATGTTCGTTCACGAGGTCGATCCGCAAGCCCTGCAACCGCTCGTCGAGCAACTGGCCCAGAACGGCATGGGTATCGCCGCACTGAGCACCGCCGCGCTCGTGATGCTGCATCGCAGTTCGCGAGGAAGGTCGGCTCTCTCGAGCAAGACCGTTTCCAGTCTGGACATGGACATCGGCAACCGACGGTCGGAGAGAACCTGAAGATGGGCGCGTCGGAGCGATTCGCGATAGAAGAGATTTCTGCGTACCCCGGTAACCCGAAGCCGCCACGGCATGTCGAGACCGTGATCATCGGGTCCGGGTTCTCGGGGCTGCTGGCGGCCATCCGATTGCAGAAAAAGGGATGCGAGGACTTTGTCTTGTTGGAAAGAAGTTCGGAGTTGGGCGGGACCTGGCAAGCCAACTCCTACCCCGGCGCGGAGGTGGACATTCCCACCAGTCTCTATTGCATCTCGTTCATCCCCTATCCGTTCAAGAAGTCCTTCGCCCCGCAAAGCGAATTGCTCGCCTACACCAATCACATCATCGAAAAGTTCGGCCTGCGACGGCACGCACGTATCAACCAAACAGTGGCCCGCCTCGTTTTCGACGAACACGAGTTGCTTTGGTACGTGCAGACCGAGTCCGGCGAGAGCTACAGCGCCCGCTTCGTGATCGACACCAGCGGGGTGCTGGCGAATCCGCACGTTCCCAGAATCAATGGCGCGGACACCTTCAAAGGACCGATATTTCACTCCGGGCGCTGGGATCACTCGGTCGCCTATGAAGGAAAACGAGTCGCAGTGATCGGCTCCGGATGTTCGGCAGCCCAGATCGTTCCGGCCATTGCCGGCAAGGTATCCCGGTTGACGCTGTTCATGGGCAAGGCGCAGTGGATTCTGCCGCGCTCGGACCGGCAGTACGGTGCCGTGGAACGCTTCGTTCGAACGCTGCCGGGCGTGCGGCACCTCATCCGTTGGCTGGTCTTTGCCTTGTATGACGTCCGGTTCATCGGATTCCGCCGCTACCCGGGGATGTCGGCAATCACTCGACTCATGAAGGACCATTACCGCAGAAGCTTGACGAAGCAGCTGGACAGGTACATCAAGGACGACAAGTTGCGGCAGCACATGACGCCCGACTACGAGCTGGGCTGCCGGCGGGTCATACCGACCAATGCCTATCTCCCCGCGCTGTCCCTCGCCCATGTCGATGTGGACATCAGCGGGATTGAATGCATCACGCCCCAGGGCATCCTGACAAAGGACGGCAAGGAAATCCCACTGGATGTGATCGTCTACGCCACGGGTTACTTCGCGTACTCGGACATGAAGAGGGCGCTGACCTTCCAGGTCCGTGGTCTGGGTGGCCGCAACCTCAATGCCGAATGGGAGAGGGAGGCGGTCTCCTACAAGGGCATCACCGTCTGCGGCTACCCCAACTATTTCAAGGTGAACGGTCCGAACACCGGCTCCGGACACAGCTCGCAGATTTCCTACATGGAGGCGGCAACGGACTACATCGTTCAGGCCATATGCGCCGTGAAACGGGACAAGCGCATCAAGGCCATCGATGCCAGAGGAGAGCTTCAAGATGCCTATGTCGCCGACATGAGAAGAAAGATGCAAAAGACCGTCTGGCAGAACGCCACGTGCACCGCCTTCTACAGGAAGAACATGCGCGAGGAGGTCACCAGCCTGTCCCCGGAACCGGTGACCGGGTTCATCCTTTCCCGCAGGTGGTTTCGCTTGAGTGACTATCGCCTGCTGAGATGAAGGTGGGTCGCGCGCCGTGGAGCCTCACTCCGCCCTGCGACGGGTAGGATCCGCGTCGCGCACCGCGGCCGGCCCGACTTCTGCGACCACCCCGCGGCCGTCGTCGCGCCCGCGGTAGTGCAGGTACAGCCCATGCAGCGCGGCAATGCGCTGCACGATCGACACGCCCAGACCGCTGCCGCTCTCGGTCTGACCGTCGACGCGATGGAAGCGTTGGCCCAGTTGGGCCAACACGTCAGGCGGCAGCGCAGCGCCGTCGTTCTCCACCACCAGCCGGTCGGCGCCGAAGCGCAGCTGCACGGTGCTGCCTTCGGGCGCATAGCGCAGCGCGTTGTCGAGCAGGTTGCGCAGCAGCACGGCCATCAGGTCGGCATCGCCTTGCAGCGGCATCGGCGGTGTCGGCGCGGCAGGCCATTCGCAATCGATCTCGATGCGGCGGCGTTCGGCCAGCGGCAGCAGGTCGCTGATGACCTGCGCGACCAGCGACGGCCATTGCAGCGCTTGGCTGCGTGGCAGCCGTTCGGTGGCCTCCAGACGCGACAGCGCCAGCATCTGCGTCACCAGCCGGTCCATGCGGTCCATGCCGGCGTCGAGCTGGGCCGCGGCGCGGTGGCGCTCGGCCTCGCCGCTGGCGTGCTTGAGCACGTCCCACTGCGCGCGCAGCACCGCAAGCGGTGTGCGCAACTCGTGGGCCGCGTCGGCGGTGAAGCGGCGCTCGCGTTCCAGCGTGGCTTCGATGCGCGCGAACAGGCCGTTCATCGCCTCCAACATCGGTTGCAGTTCTTGCGGCGCCTTGACCAACGGCAGCGGCCGCAGGTCGTCCGCGCCGCGGCGCTGCAGGTCGTCGGTCAACGCGCGCGCCGGTGTCAAGGCGCGCCGCACCGCCCAGCCCATGACCAGCAGCAGCACCGGCAGCATCAGCAGCCAGGGCAGCAGCTGGCTGCCCACCAGGTTGCGCACCATCTCGCCGCGCTCGGCGCTGCGCTGACCAGCGGCCACCAGCCATTCGTTGTACGGCGCCTGCAGGTAGTACACGCGCCACGCTGCATTGCCCAGGTGCAGGTCGACGAAGCCGGAGGCATCGGCGCGGCGCGGCAGCTGGGCGCCTTCGCGGTCCACCAGCAGCAGCCGGCCCTGGGCATCCCAAGCCGCGATGGCCAGATCGCGCAGGTCGGCCTCGCCGCCGGAGCGCGCCGCCGGCAGCGCCTTGCCCGGGCTGTCGCCGCTGACCAGCAGCGACTGCACCTGCCGCGCCAGGCGGATGAGCTCGGTGTCGTAGAGCTCGTTGACTTCGTGGCGCGCGCGCTGCACCGACACCAGCACCGCCGCCGCCCAGACCAGCGGCGCGCAGACCAGCAGGTACAGCATCAGCCGGCGCTGCAGGCTCATCGCTCATCCTCGGGGGCGCCGAGCGCGTAGCCGACGCCGCGCACGGTGCGCACGATGCCGGGGTGGATCTTGCGCCGCAGGTGGTGCACATAGACCTCGAGCGCGTTGCTCTCGGGCTCGCCGCCGCTCCAGTCGTAGAGCTTTTCCTGCAGCTGCGTGCGCGACAGCACGCGCTGCGGGTGCAGCAGCAGCATCTCCAGCAGCGCCAGCTCGCGCCCGGTCAGATCCACCGGCTGGCCCTGCCATTGCACCTGCTTGGCGGCGGGGTCGTAGCACAGCGCGCCATGGGTCCACACCGCCTGCACGTGACCGGCCGAGCGGCGCAACATGGCGCGCAGCCGCGCCGCCAGCTCGCCAATGGTGATGGGCTTGATCAGGTAGTCGTCGGCGCCGGCATCGAGGCCCGCGATGCGCTGCTCGACGCCATCGCGTGCAGTGAGGATCAGCACGGGCAGCCGCTGCCCGCGCTGGCGCCAGCGGCGCAGCCAGTCCATGCCATCGGTGCCGGGCAGGCCCAGGTCCAGCACCAGGGCATCGTAGGGCGCGTCGACGATGGCGGCATCGGCCTGCGCGCCGTCGCGGAACCAGTCCACCGCATGGCCGAACTGGCGCAAGCCGGCGGCCAGTGCCTCACCGAGCTGCGGGTCATCTTCGAGGATCAGCAGGCGCATGGCCGAGCATAGCGTTGCCGGGTTTCACAGCAGCAGGCGCTCGAACAGCAGCATCGCCGCCTAGAGCAGCGCGAAGGCCGTCATGCTCGAGGATGGCGAGCGCGAGCACACCGATGGCCGCCAGCGCAGGCAGCAACTCGCAGACCGCGGGGCTGGCGGTCGGGCGCATCGCCGGCGCGCTGCTCAGCGCGCGGCAAAGCCGGCCAGGCGCTGGTGGATGATGGCCTCGGCCTCGGCCATGATGCGCTCGATCAGCTGCTTGCAGCTGGGGATGTCGCGGATCAGTCCGGCCACCATGCCGCAGGACCAGACGCCGGCGTCCATCGCGCCTTCCTTCATGATCTTCGGGTAGACGCCGGCCACCTGTTCGATGATGTCCTCGAACTTGATGGCCGCGCCCAGCGTGCGCTCCTTCACGAGCAGCGCGTCGGTGGCGGCGTTGCGCAGCACGCGTTCGGTGTTGCGCAGCGGGCGCATCACCAGCCGCGTGTCCAGCTCGCTGGCAGCGACCAGTGCCTGCTTGACGTTGTCGTGGATCGGCGCTTCCGTCGTGGCCATGAAGCGCGTGCCCATGTTCATGCCTTCGGCGCCCAGCGCCAGCGCCGCCACCAGGCTGCGCCCGTCGGCCATGCCGCCGCTGGCGACGAAGGGGATCTTCAGTTCCTCGGCGGCGCGCGGCAGCAGGATGAAGTTGGGGATGTCGTCCTCGCCGGGGTGCCCGCCGCATTCGAAGCCGTCGACGCTCACCGCGTCGCAGCCGATGCCCTCGGCCTTCAGGCTGTGGCGCACCGACGTGCACTTGTGGATCACCTTGACGCCGGCTTCGTGCAGCCCGGGCAGCCATTTCTGCGGGTTGTTGCCGGCGGTTTCGACGATCTTCACACCGCCATCGACGATGGCCTTGACGTAGCCCGGGTAGTCGGGCGCGCTCAGCACCGGCAGGAAGGTCAGGTTGACACCGAAGGGCTTGTCGGTCATCTCGCGACAGCGCCGGATCTCGTTGGCCAGCAGCTGCGGCGTGCGCTGCGTCAGCCCGGTGATGATGCCCAACCCGCCCGCGTTGGACACGGCCGCGGCCAGTTCGGCAAAACCGACGTAGTGCATGCCGCCCTGGATGATCGGGTGCTGGATGCCGAACAGCTCGGTGATGCGGGTCTTCATGAACGGAGTCTCCTTGTCGGGCGAGGGTGGGGTGTGCAGGGCATTCTAGGGATGGGGCCGCGCGACGCCCTGTGATCCGATGCGGCCTCTGTGCCACTGCCAGGATCCGCGATGCTCCCCAGCACCGACCTTGCCCGCTCCCGCCAGTTCGTGCGTTCGGCCGTGCTGCCGCCGGCCTCGCCGCGGCTGCGAGGCTCCGGCGACGGCGACGCCGTGGACGAGGCGCTGGAGTCCGGCAAGGCGCAGGCGGCGGTGGTCGGCTCGGAGCTGGTGTCCTTCGCCACCGGCGTGGCGCCGCAGTGGCGGCAGGATCTGATCAACTGTTCGCTGTTCGCGCAGCTGTGGGCCAAGGCCGAGGTGGCCGACGCCAAGCGCATCTTCGACTGGTACGACGCCTACTTCGGCGCGCTGCAGCAGCTGGGCTGGATGGTGCAGGACCAGGGCTTCGCGATCTATGTCGAGAACAGCCAGAACTTCTCGGCGCACGAAGCCATCCTCAAGGTGGCCGCGGGGCTGTTGATGCCCTCGGTCAGCTCGCTGGCGCTGGTGCAGACCACGCTCGACGCGCTGGCCTCGATGGAGCGCGACAGTCCTTTCATCACGCTGTTCGGCCGCGAAAGCCAGCAGGCCACGGCCGCGCGCTTCCAGATCAGCCTGGCCGAACAGTCGGCCGATGGCGGGCTGACGGTGGCGCTGATGGCCTTCGGCCTGGAGGCGAAGACGACGCTGACGCAGGTGCTGTTCTTCAAGTCGCTGGCCAGCCAGGCGACGCTGCGCCACTGCTCGGGCAAGGTGTCGATCAACACGCCGCTGCTCGAGGCGCTGCGCCCCGACCTGAGCGAGCAGTTGAAGGAGCAGTCGCGCAGCTTCATCCGCAAGCTGCCGTCCAGGCTGCTGAAGCCCGCCGCCTGACGGCGCGACGGCATTTCGGTCATCATCGTCTCCCGCACCGTGGAGGCAGCCATGATCCGATCTCATTTCCTGGCGGCGCTGCTGATGCTGGCCGCGCCGGCTTTTGCGCAGCCGGCGGCCAGCTGCCCGCCGCTGCTGCAGCACAGCTTCAACCGGCTGCAGGACGACAAGCCGCAGTCGCTGTGCCAGTACGCCGGCAAGGTGCTGCTGGTGGTCAACACCGCCAGCTACTGCGGCTTCACGCCGCAGTACGAAGGGCTGGAGGCGTTGTACGCCAAGTATGCGGCGCGCGGCCTGGTGGTGATGGGCTTTCCGTCCAACGACTTCGCCCAGGAGTCCGGCAGCAACGCGCAGATCGCCGAGCTGTGCTTCAACACCTACGGCGTCAAGTTCCCGATGTTTGCCAAGACGGCGGTGGTGGGCGCGCAGGCGAACCCGCTGTTCGCGGCGCTGACCCAGGCCACCGGCCAGGCGCCGGCCTGGAACTTCAACAAGTACCTGGTCGACCGCCAGGGCAAGCCGGTGGCCGCCTACGGGAGCCGCGTCACGCCCAACGACGCAGCGCTGCGCGCGGCCGTCGAGAAGGCGCTGGACGCACGTTGAGGAAACGGCCATGACGAACTTCACCCCGTGGTCCGCGCTGGTAGGCGGCGCGCTGATCGGCCTGGCCGCGGTGCTGCTGCTGTGGCTGAACGGCCGCATCGCCGGCGTCAGCGGCATTGCCGGCCGTCTGTGGTTCGCGTCGCGCGGCGACCGGGCCTGGCGCTGGCTGTTCCTGCTCGGGCTGGTGCTCGGCGCCGGGCTGTGGGCGCTGCTGTCGCCCACGCCGGTCGAGCCGCGGCATGGCTTTCCGGTGTCGCTGCTGCTGCTCGCCGGGCTGCTGGTCGGCTACGGCACCTCGATGGCCGGCGGCTGTACCAGCGGCCACGGCGTGTGCGGCATCGCCCGGCTGTCGGCGCGTTCGCTGGCGGCCACCGGCGTGTTCATGCTCGCGGCCATCGCCACCACCTACGTCGTGCGCCATCTGCTGGCGCTGGCCTGAGCATGGACGCCCGCGTTTGCGCCTCTCGCGCTGGCCTGTGGACCGGCCTGCTGTGCGGCTTGATCTTCGGCCTGGGCCTGGGCGTGTCGCAGATGGTCGATCCGCGCAAGGTGCTGGGCTTCCTCGATATCACCGGGGCCTGGGATGCCAGCCTGATGTTCGTGATGGGCGGGGCGTTGCTGGTGGCGGCGATCGGCTTTCGCGCGGTGCTGCGCCGCCCGGCGCCGCGCTTCAGCGAGCGCTTCCACGTCAGTGCCGCAGGCAGCGTCGACGCGCCGCTGCTGATCGGTGCAGCGCTCTTCGGCATCGGCTGGGGGTTGGCCGGTTATTGCCCCGGCCCGGCCATCGCTTCGCTCGGCTTCGGCAATGCCGAGGCGCTGTGCTTCCTGCCGGCGATGGTCGCCGGCGCCGGGCTGCAGCGCTGGCAGGCGCGGCGGCGCGCGATGCGCCCGGTGGCGGCATGAGCGTTTGACTCTGGCGCAAACGCGGCGTTGGTCGTAACGTCGCGTCATCACCACCGCCTTCGGAGACCTCCATGCACCGTGACGCTGCCTTGCCTACTTTTCGCCTGCAACCCGGCGTTTCGCTGGCCCAGGTGCAGCCGCAGGCACTGGGTGCGGTAACGCTGGACTCGCCGGCGCTGCAGGTGATGACCGACCTGACGCTGATCAAGGCCGCGACCATGCACCCGTCGACCAGCCTGCGCCAGGCTGAGCAGATGATGATCTACCAGGGTGTGCGCATGCTCTTCGTGGTCAGCGACATGCCCGCGCTGGAAGGGCTGATCACCACCACCGACCTGGGGGGAGACCGCTCGATGGCGCTGGTTGCCGAGCGCCGGGTGCGCCACGATGAGCTGAGCGTCGCCGACGTGATGACGCCGCTGTCGATGCTGGACGCGATCGACCTGGAGCACATGCACAACGCCCGCGTCGGCAACGCAGTGGCCACACTCAAGCGCTTCGGCCGCAACCACCTGCTCGTGGTGCAGGCGGCGACCGAGCAGACGCCGCTGCGTGTGCGCGGCGTGATCTCGCGCGCACAGATCGAGCGCCAGCTGGGCACGGCGCTCGATATCGCGCCGATCGCCAGCAGCTTCTCGGAGATCGAGCGCGCGCTGCTCTGAATCAGGCCGGCCGCAGCCGCGGCAGCAGCATCAGCGCGACGAAGCCGGACAGCCCCAGCGTGCCCGACAACCACAGCGCGCCGGCCCCCCAGCGCTGCAGCGCCAGGCCGAAAAGGAAGGGTGCGGCCGCCTGCGCGACGCGTGCCGGCATCACCAGCCAGCCCTGGCGCGCGCCATAGCCCTGCGCGCCGAACAGCGCCAGCGGCAGCGTGCCCTTGGCGATGGTCATGATGCCGTTGCCGGCGCCGTGCAGCAACGCAAACGCCGTTGCGGCCGGAGCGCCCGCCAGCAGCAGTGCCGCGGCGCCGATCGGATGGGCCAGTGCCGCCAGCCGCGCCGACAGCAGCGGGTGCACGCGGCGCAGCAGGCCGAATTCCGCGAGTCGGCCCGCCACCTGTGCCGGCCCGATCAGCGCGCCCGCGCCCACGGCGACGGCCAGCGTGGCGCCGGCCGCCTGCAGCAGCTGCGGCAGGTGCGTGGCCATCGCCGTGCTGACGAACCAGGTGGCGGCGAACACGTAGGCCAGCACCACGGTGGTCAGCAGCGGCCGCGGCGTCAGTGGCGGCGCCGCGGCGCCCACCCCCGGGCTGGCCGTCGCATGCGGCGTCGCTTGGGGCGCGGCACGCGGCAGCGAGGCGTTCAGCGGCAGGCCCAGCAGCAGGTGCAGCGCGGCCCAGGCGAAACAGGCGCCGCGCCAGCCGACCTGCGCTTCGAGCAGCGCCGACAGTGGCCAGCCCACGGTGCTGGCAAAGCCGGCGATCAACGTGATGCCGGTGATCGCGTTGCGCGAGTCGTGCCCGTACAGCCGCACCAGCGCCGCGAACGCCGCCTCGTACAGCCCGCTGCCCATGGCCAGGCCGATCAGCGCCCAGGCGGCGCACAGCGACAGCGGCCCCTGCGCCAGGCCGAGCAGCGCCAGGCCCGCGGCGAAGGCGAGGTTGGTGGCCATCAGCACCGGCCGGCCGCCATGGCGGTCGATGGCGCGGCCCGCGGCCGGGCCGACCAGCGCCGACAGGATCAGCGCCATCGAGAAGACGGCAAACACCGTCGGTGTGGCCAGCTCCAGGTCGCGCGCCATCGGCGCGGCCAGCATCGCCGG
>Ga0315912_10003013_pt1 | contig 17221 bp, 17 predicted proteins | sample VfabasoilMG_FD_204469 | JGI IMG/M metagenome (GOLD analysis project Ga0315912, IMG submission 204469) | Garden soil microbial communities collected in Santa Monica, California, United States - V. faba soil | ecosystem: Environmental > Terrestrial > Soil > Garden | place: USA: California...
GCTGTGGACGTTTCAGGCTTCAGTAGTATCTGAATCAAGTTATTTAATGCTCTCAGGCCTAGTGAATCATTGGTTTACAAAGCTTATGCTTATTGGTCTGGCTTGGGCATTCTTTCATCACTTTTTTGCAGGGCTGCGTCATTTGGGGCAAGATGTGCACTGGATGACAAGTTTGCAGAAAGCCCGATTTTCGGGACGTGTAGTGCTAGTGCTTGTGGCGATTTCAGTTGCAATATTTGCGTTGATTATTTGGTAATGCGCCATGCTAATTGAACTACTCACAAAAAAGTACCCGGGCATGCGGCAATGGCTTACACAGAGGCTCACGGCAGTTGTGATGGCAACTTACATTGTAAGCTTGGTATTGCTTTTAGCGTTCAAACCACCAGCGAACTATCAAGCGTGGATGGCCTTTGTTGCGCCATGGTGGTGGCGTTTGGCGACGTTACTATTTTTTGTGAGCTTATGCATGCATGCATGGTTAGGCGTGCGCGATGTGCTGAAAGATTACGTATTTAACCTGACTATTCGTGCTTATATGCAAACCTTGGTGGATGTTTTGCTGATTACTTATGCTGTTTGGATGAGTGTTATTTTGTGGAACGTGTAGATGGCTCTAGAAAAACATCAATTTGATGCGGTGATAGTAGGCGGCGGTGGAGCGGGCCTAAGAGCAGCTCTGCAATTGGCTGAGAGCGGTGTTAAGGTTGCTGTGCTTTCTAAAGTCTTTCCAACGCGCTCACATACCGTGGCAGCGCAAGGTGGTATCGCAGCGGCTTTGGGCAATGTAGCTGATGACAAATGGCTATGGCATATGTACGATACTATCAAGGGTTCAGATTTCTTGGGCGACCAAGATGCCATTGAGTTTATGTGCAAGAACGCCGCAAAAGCCATCATTGAACTGGAGCATTTTGGTATGCCGTTTGATCGGCTGGAAAATGGCAAGATTTTTCAACGTCCATTTGGCGGTATGACCAAAAATTTTGGTGAAACGCCTATTTCACGCACTTGTGCAGTGGCTGATAGGACAGGTCATGCAATGTTACATACGCTATATCAACGCAATATTCGCGCTAAGACACAATTCTTTGTGGAATGGTTTGCCCTTGATTTAATTATGGATGCAGATGGCGATGTGCTGGGTGTGATTGCTTTGGAAATCGAAACTGGAGAGATTCATATTTTCCAGGCAAAAACCACGCTTTTAGCTACAGGTGGTGCGGGACGTATCTTCCAAGCCAGTACCAATGCTTTCATCAATACTGGTGATGGTTTGGGTATGGCTTCGCGTGCCGGCATTCCTTTGCAAGATATGGAATTTTGGCAATTTCATCCTACCGGCGTTTTGCACGCCGGTGTTTTGATTACTGAAGGTGTGCGTGGTGAGGGTGGTTACTTGGTAAACTCGGAAGGCGAGCGTTTTATGGAACGTTATGCACCGCATGCCAAAGACTTAGCCAGTCGTGATGTGATTGCGCGTGCTTCTGCTACAGAGATTAAAGAAGGGCGCGGAGTTGGTAAAAATAAAGATGCAGTGCACTTGAAGCTGGATCATCTCGGTGAGGAGCTAATAAATAAGCGCCTTCCAGGCATACGTGAAATTGCAAAAACTTTTGCTAATGTGGATCCGATTAAAGACCCGATTCCAGTCGTACCGACTGCGCATTACATGATGGGCGGCATTCCAACTAATTTGGATGGTCAGGTAGTTGTACCAATAACTTCTGGCGAAAAAGCTGTTAACGGCTTATATGCGGTTGGGGAATGTGCTTGCGTTTCTGTACATGGCGCAAATCGTTTGGGTTCAAATTCCTTGCTGGATTTAGTTGTGTTTGGTAAAGCGGCAGGTGATCACATGGCGGCAGCAATTAAAAAGAACAATACACACAAGCCACTACCTGCAGAAGCTGCAAATGTAACATTGGCAAGAGTCGCACGACTTGAAAAATCGCAAGGTGAGAACGTGACAGAGGTCGGTGGCGCTATGCGTGAGACCATGCAAACGCATTGCGGTGTGTTTCGCTTCCCTGATTTACTATCTGAGGGCGTGGGTGAGATTAACGCGGTGGCAAAGCGTATAGAGAACATCGTTATCAGCGACAAGAGTCAGGTGTTCAACACGGCTAGAGTAGAAGCACTTGAGCTGGATAATCTGATTGAAGTTGCTGTTGCCACGATGCATGCTGCGAATAATCGCACAGAGAGCCGTGGGGCACATGCGAGAGAAGATTTTGCCGATAGGGATGATAAAAAGTGGTTAAGCCATTCACTTTTTTATAAAGAAAATAATCACTTGGCGTACAAACCTGTTCGCTTAAAACCACAGACGGTGGAATCGTTTGAGCCTAAAGCTAGGGTTTATTAAGATGAAATTTTCAATCTATAGATACAATCCCGATACCGACAAAAAGCCCTATATGCAGGATTACGATGTTGAAATGCAAGAGGGTGACCAAATGCTGCTGGATGCACTCATTCGCATTAAAGGGGCAGATGATACATTAAGCCTGCGCAAATCATGCCGAGAAGGTGTATGCGGCAGTGACGCAATGAATATCAATGGCAAGAATGGACTGGCATGTATTACGCGCCTAGTTGATTTGGAAGAGCCTGTCGTGTTGCGCCCCATGCCGGGGTTGCCTGTGATTCGCGATTTAGTCGTCGATATGACGCAGTTTTTTGAGCATTACAACTCGGTTAAGCCATATTTGATTAACAACGACCCGCTACCAGAAACCGAGCGCTTGCAGAGCCCGGAAGACCGTAAAAGACTGGATGGCTTGTACGAGTGTATTTTGTGCGGAGCATGTACGACTTCTTGCCCAAGTTTTTGGTGGAATCCTGATAAATTTGTCGGCCCTGCCGGTTTGATGCAGGCTTATAGGTTTATAGCAGATAGTCGTGACCAAGCGGAGACAGAGCGCTTAGAAAACTTGGAAGATCCATATCGTTTGTATCGTTGCCACAATATTATGAATTGTGTAGAAGTTTGCCCGAAAAAATTAAATCCAAACGCAGCGATTGCTGCGATTAAAGATTTGAAAATCGAGCGCGCCAAGGAAGCAAAGACATCCAAAAAAACGATAGGAATTAAATCGATATAATGTTAAATGTCGAGAATATGTTAGATGCTAACCAACGGCGCCTAGCTTGGCGTTGCAGGAGAGGTATGCTCGAGTTGGATATCGTCTTGCAACGCTTTGTGGCAAATCATTTTAAGGGGCTGAATTTGGCTGAGATGCAAGCTTTTGATGAAATGTTAGAGCTTCCGGACAACGACTTTTGGGCGTTATTGAGTACACCTAATGCCGCAAACCATAGCAAGAATATGCGTACCGTGCTAGCTAAAATTACAGGGCAGCAAGAATGAGCAGCATTAGACAAGAGGATTTTATTCAGAGTGTTGCGGATGCGCTGCAGTATATTTCCTACTACCACCCTGAAGATTATATTCGAGCCTTAGCAGAAGCGTATAAGCAAGAGGAATCACCCGCAGCCAAAGATGCGATTGCACAAATTCTCACTAATTCGCGCATGTGTGCCGAGGGTAAGCGCCCGATTTGCCAAGATACTGGTATCGTCGTGGTCTTTGTAAAAGTGGGCATGAATGCGCGCTTTGAGGGTGACTTGAACCTTGAGGAGATGGTTAATGAAGGCGTACGTCGTGCTTATCTGCTACCAGAGAACAAGCTGCGCGCTTCAATTGTGGTTGATCCTGCAGGCGTGCGCAAAAACACCAGAGACAATACGCCCGCTGTGACACATATACAAATGGTGCAGGGTGAGAAGGTAGAAGTGACTGTTGCCGCCAAAGGTGGTGGCAGTGAAAATAAAGCTATGTTGGCGATGCTCAATCCAAATGATAGCGTTGTGGACTGGGTGCTAAAAGTGGTGCCGACCATGGGTGCCGGCTGGTGCCCACCTGGTATGTTAGGAATTGGCATTGGTGGCAGTGCAGAAAAAGCGATGATCTTAGCTAAAGAGTCACTCATGCAACCTATTGATATGCATGAACTTAAAGCACGAGGTGCGCAAAATAAGTTGGAAGAATTACGCATCGAGATTTACGAAAAGGTAAATAATCTTGGTATTGGTGCACAAGGCTTAGGTGGTTTGACAACCGTGTTAGATGTGAAAATTCTGGATTATCCAACGCATTCGGCGAGTCTGCCTGTTGCGATTATTCCGAATTGCGCAGCAACGCGGCATGCACATTTTGTATTAGATGGTAGTGGTGTTGCCGAACTAATGCCACCGAGTATCAATGCGTACCCGGATATACATTGGTCGCCGAGTCCGCAAGCAAAACGCATTAATTTGGATACGATTACAAAAGTGGAAACCGCGACTTGGAAAGCCGGGGAAACACTATTATTAAGTGGAAAATTGCTTACCGGGCGCGATGCTGCGCATAAGCGCATCGCGAATATGCTGGCAAAGGGCGAGAAGCTACCTGTAGATTTTTCAAATCGCTTTATTTATTACGTCGGCCCGGTGGACGCGGTACGCGATGAAGCCGTTGGCCCCGCAGGCCCTACTACTGCAACCCGCATGGATGCTTATTCCCAGACCATGCTTAATACAGGTTTGATTGGCATGATAGGCAAAGCAGAGCGTGGTGATGCCGCAATAGCCGAGATAGCCAAACACAAAGCAGTTTATCTAACTGCAGTAGGTGGTGCAGCTTATTTGGTAAGTAAAGCCATTAAAAAATCTCGGGTTGTAGCATTCGAAGATTTGGGCATGGAGGCAATATACGAATTTACCGTGCTCGATATGCCGGTAACGGTCGCTGTTAGTGCACAGGGTGACTCTGTGCACACTTCTGGCCCGGCAGAATGGCGCAAGAAGATAGCACAACACAAGATAGTAAACGTGGTTAATGTATCCTAAGTTGCCGTTTTTTATAGCACTTTCCAATTGATTATCGGTCATAATTGAGGCTAGGTATAAAAGGTGCTTAAAATGAAAAAAGCATTGCAAGTTGGGTTGTCGGTCTTATTGGTTTTCAATTCTGTCGCGCAGGCAGAAGATGTGTTGGGCTATCTAACCGACAAGGATGGAAAATATGTAGGCCCAACGGTCGAAGATAATATTGCAAAGATGGATACCGATAAGAATGGCTTTGCCGATGTGGATGAGGTGCGTGCGTTTTTGCAGCTTAGACATGGCAAGGATTATCAGAAAAATGTACTGGATAGATGGCTGGTTGCAGCAAAGGGTGCTAGTTGCGGCACTAATTTTGCAAAAGATTTAGCGAATTGAATCTGGTCAATTAAATATAGTTATAAATTTGGATTAAAAAGTAAACCGCATGATTAAAGCATATCAAACACACGTTCAAGAGCGCGCAGCGCTTGGTCTTCCGCCATTACCGCTAAGTGCCGAGCAAGTGGCAACTATAGTAGATTTACTCAAAAACCCATTAGCTGACGAAGGTGAGTTGTTGCTAGATTTGCTGGAAAATCGCACACCTGCTGGTGTAGATCAATCCGCTTATGTAAAAGCCGCATTTTTGGCAGATATTGCCAAGGGCGTTGCAACTTCCTCGCTGATCTCTCCCCGTAAAGCGGTACAACTACTTGGTACCATGCTCGGTGGCTACAATGTACAAGCTTTGGTGAGTTTGCTAGAAACTAATATGGCTGAAGAAGCGTCGTTGGTTCTGGGAGACACCATTTTGATGTTCGATGCATTTCACGATGTGGCCGGACTTGCAAAAGGCGGAAATGTGCACGCGCAAAAACTCATCAAGTCTTGGGCAGATGGAGAGTGGTTCACCAATCAAGTGGCGATGTCTAAAGAAATTAAAGCGGTGGTCTTCAAAGTGGATGGTGAAACCAATACGGATGACCTTAGCCCCGCGCAGGAAGCTTGGAGCCGTCCGGATATTCCATTGCATGCGAAAGCGATGCTAGTGAATAAGATGCCAGATGGCTTGAAAACGATAGAGACACTCAAGCAAAAAGGCTTGCTGCTAGCTTATGTTGGCGATGTTGTTGGCACGGGCTCATCACGAAAATCAGCTATCAACTCGCTACAATGGTACATGGGCAACGATATCCCTAATATTCCCAACAAACGTACTGGTGGACTGATATTGGGCGGAAAAATTGCACCGATTTTCTTTAACACGGCTGAAGACTCAGGCGCGTTGCCGATTCAATGTGACGTGTCAAAAATGAAAATGGGCGATGTCATCACCATTTTTCCTTATGATGGAAAAGTGTTAAACGAAGCAGGTGAAACAATTGCTACATTCGATTTAACACCGCTTACCATGCCTGATGAAGTCCGCGCTGGCGGTCGTATTCCGTTGATTATCGGTCGTGGTTTAACGCACAATGCGCGCCAGTTTTTAGGCTTGCCGACTTCTGATTTGTTCATTAAACCGATTACACCTAAAGACACTGGTCACGGTTATACGCTCGCGCAAAAAATGGTAGGTCGTGCATGTGGCTTGCCGGAAGGCACTGGCGTGCGTCCAGGTTCTTACTGCGAGCCTAAAGCGACAACGGTTGGTTCGCAAGATACTACCGGAGGCATGACACGAGACGAACTAAAAGAATTGGCTTGCTTGGGCTTTAGCTCAGATTTGGTGATGCAAAGTTTTTGTCATACCGCAGCGTATCCCAAGCCTGTGGATATTAAGTTACAACATTCCCTACCGGATTTTATGGCGACACGGGGTGGCGTGGTGTTACGTCCGGGCGATGGCATTATTCACTCATGGCTCAACCGTATGTTGTTGCCGGATACTGTGGGTACAGGCGGCGATTCTCATACACGTTTCCCGATTGGCATTTCTTTCCCAGCAGGTTCCGGCTTGGTGGCGTTCGCTGCAGCAATGGGGGTAATGCCGCTGGATATGCCGGAATCAGTATTGGTGCGCTTTAAAGGCACCATGCAGCCCGGCATTACGCTTCGCGATTTGGTCAACGCGATTCCATATGCAGCGATTCAAAAAGGAGAATTGACCACTGGCAAACAAGGTAAAAAGAACGTATTTAATGGCCGCATTTTAGAGATTGAAGGTTTGCCAGATCTTAAAATCGAGCAAGCTTTTGAGTTTGCCGATGCTTCTGCCGAGCGTTCTGCTAATGGATGTAGCGTGCGTTTGAGCAAAGAGCCTGTGATTGAGTATTTGCAATCTAACATCGCGTTGCTGGAGAGCATGATAGAAGGCGGTTATTCCGATGCGCGGACGATTCGCAGACGCATTGAAAGCATGCAAGCATGGCTAACTGATCCGCATTTGCTGGAGCCGGATGCCGATGCGGAATACGCCTATGTACTGGAAATTGATTTGAATGAAATCAAAGAGCCGCTGGTGGCTTGTCCGAATGACCCGGATGATATCAAGCCCTTATCTGCGGTAGTAGGTGACAAGATTGATGAAGTGTTTATCGGTAGCTGCATGACTAATATAGGTCACTATCGCGCGGCTGCAAAGGTGTTGGAAGGTACTACGAATATCCCAACCCGCTTGTGGATTGCACCACCTACTCGCATGGACGAAGACCAACTACGCGACGAAGGGGTGTATTCCGTGTTTGGCGTGGCGGGTGCACGTACCGAGGTGCCGGGTTGCAGTCTGTGCATGGGCAACCAGGCGCGTGTGGCAGATAAAGCGACTGTATTTTCTACCAGCACGCGCAACTTTGATAACCGTATGGGCCTAGATGCGCGTGTTTACTTGGGTTCAGCCGAATTGGCAGCGGTCTGCGCCAAGTTGGGCCGCATACCAACCGTGGTGGAATACCTGGAGACGGTAGGTGATAAATTGACGAAAAATGCCGATAGCATCTACAAATATTTAAATTTTCATCTAATGCCGGAATATAAGATTTTCTCGGAAAGAGCGAAGAAGACGATACCGATCGCTGAAGTTGTTTGATAAGTTTTGAATTAACAAAAAGGCCGCCAATGCGGCTTTTTTGTTGTGTTTGACCCAAAATAGAAGGTCAGTTAGCATGTTTGTTTAGAAGGAGGTAACCATGATTCTTGGTTTACGCACAGTCATTTATCCGGCGCCAGATTTGACAAAAGCAAAAGCGTGGTACTCTCAAGTACTTGGTTTTAAGCCCTATTTTGATGAGACGTTTTTTGTTGGATTTGCGGTGGGTGGTTTCGAGCTTGGATTAGTGCCTGATGCGACGCCAGGTATTACGGGTGCCCAAGCTTTGTGGGGAGTAAAAAATGCAGATGCAGAATTTGCTCGATTAATAAGCCTGGGGGCGACAGAGTTAGAAGCTGTGACCGAAGTGGGCGAGGGTATTCGTGTTGCTTCGGTAATGGATCCATTTGGTAACCGCTTTGGTATCATCGAGAATCCACTTTTTAAATTGTCGGATGTAAGGTAAAACTTAATGTCGGATAAAGAAATAGACGAAAAGCACATATTTGATAGCAAGCTGCCTCCCCCGCCCAAACGTGGCACATGGAAAATCATGTTACCAGTATTGCTACTACTCATCATAGGCGGAGTACTTGCCTACCATTACAACTGGAATGCTAGTATTACTGCCGCAGGCGCAGTGCTGCTGGGTTTTGGTTCGGGTCTGGTGGCATGGTTGCTAGGAGTGATTGCCTTAGTACCTATCATCGGGCCAGTTTTGGTCAAAGTATTGACCATGTCATTTATCTGGCTACTTAATGCCATAGGTTACTTGGTTTCTTATATCGCGATTAAACGTGGCTACTCAAAAGACGTGATTTCTTATCGCGGTATTACTATTGCCTTGCTTGTAGGCATTGTGATCGGCTACGTGCTGGGTAAAGTAATATAAGTTTAAGATTTAGTGTTTAATTTCAGTTCGGGTCAATTTGTCGATATAAGCAATGGCAATCGCCGAGAGCACGAATGTCATGTGGATAATGGTTTGCCAGAGTAATACTTTGTCGGTCAGATTTTCTGCATTAATAAACGTTTTAAGCAGATGAATAGACGAAATGCCGATAATCGCCGTGGCTAACTTTACTTTTAGCAGGTTAGCGTTTACGTGTGATAACCAATCCGGTTCGTCAGGGTGGCCTTCTAAGTTAAGGCGAGACACAAAGGTCTCGTAACCGCCCACAATTACCATAATCAGCAGATTGGATATCATCACTACATCAATTAAGCCTAATACAATCAACATGATGTCGGCTTCTTTTAGGTGAGGTATTTTTTCTACTAAGTGTACAAGCTCGACCCCAAAGTGATAGACATAAACCGCCTGTGCGATGATTAAGCCTAAATAAAGAGGTAGTTGTAACCAGCGGCTACCAAATAAAATATTGCTCATCACGTTGTTTTGTTTATATCCAGCGTTTGTGTCAGGTGTGTTTTTTGCCATGTGCTAATGCCTTAACCAAAGAAGTACGCATTTTAACAGATTGGTTATTAAGAAATATGATTTTCGAGTGTGTATTCTGCGCTGGGGTCTTGTGCTAGAGCTTCGGTGAGATGGGGCATAACATCATTCAGTATTCTCGGTAACGTCCAAGGAGGATTGACGATATACAAGCCGCTACCGAACATACCGAAGCCCTCGGAAGAAGGTTGTTGAACTGTGAGTGACACATTAAGCCAGTTTTTAGCATTTAGCTTTTTTAATTTTTCCAGCATTTGCATGGGCTCCACTCTTTGTAATAGCGGATACCAGACGATATAAGTTCCAATGGCAAAGCGTGCCATGCTGTCTTTAATACAGTCCACTACTCGCTGATAGTCTTGCTTTTCCTCATAAGGCGGATCAATGAGCACTATTGCGCGTTTGCTGGGTGGCGGTAAAATCGACTTTAGTCCTGCAAAGCCGTCTAGCACTTCGATTTTTACTTGCCTACCTTTGCCCTCAAAGTTCTCAATCAACAATTTGCAATCACTGGGATGCAGCTCAAACAGGCGTATCCTATCGTTTGCGCGTAAATGTGTATTTGCAATCATGGGTGAGCCGGGATACAAACTCAACGATTTGCCTGAATTGAGTTTTTTTATTTTTTCTAGGTATGCAGCAATAGATTCTGGTGGATTTTTACTATTTGCGATGCGTAAAATACCAGATTCAAACTCTGCATTCTGCGCAGCATAACCTTTATCAAGTTGATACAAGCCAGCACCTGCATGAGTGTCAATGTACCAATATGGTTTGTCTTTTTGTGTAGTGTAAGCAAGCACTTGGTCTAAAACAAAGTGTTTAAGCACATCGGCGTGATTGCCTGCATGGAAGGCATGGCGGTAGCTAAGCATGGCTATATTATAGCCTGCATAGAGCACTGTATATTAGCGTCAACATCTTTAATCTATTGTGCGTTGGTTGATAGCAAGTCTTTTTTTATTGAGAGGAAATAAACGATGAAATTTAAACTATTGGCTGCGATTTTTTCAACCTTATTTGTGTTCAATGTAACACCAGCCTTTGCTGAACATGAGACATCTGCCGAGCATAAAACTAAGTCGGACACTAATAATGACGGCAAGATTAGTTATGATGAGTATCGCGCAGCTAAAGAGCAAAGAACTGAGCGGCAGTTTAAGCGCATGGATGTTAATGGTGATGGGTTTATTGATGCATCAGAACAGAAGGTGGCTAAAGACAAAATGCGTGCTTTACGTGAAAAACGTAAACAAAAACTGCAAGAAACAACAGAAGACCCAACTTAATATTTGCTAATAAATAAAAAAGCACTCTGAGAGGAGTGCTTTTTTATTGGCTAGTCAGCGCGCCTACTGGTAGCATATCGGCATGGAACATCACCACCACCCACATAGTCACGTACACTATGCGCTACCTATATTTTTAGTGTTTATCTTTGCAGTATTTGAAGCTTGGGGCGGCTGGTGGACACATTCTCTGGCGCTACTGAGTGACGCAGGGCATATGTTCACAGATGTGTTCTCGCTTGGCCTGGCTTGGTTGGCAGCATTTTTGGCTACTCGTTCAAATGTTAAAAGATGTCGTAATGGTTTAAGTTATCCCGAACTTTGGGCGAGCTTTATAAATATCGTGCTTATGGTGCTGGTCATAGTTGGAGTAGTGGTCGAAGCATTTATACGTCTGAGAAGCCCGCCAGAAGTGGCTGGAGGTGCAGTAATATGGATTGCACTGGTTGGCCTGATAGTCAATTTAATTGTTGCAAAGCTTTTGCATCAACACTCACATGGCGAAAATTTTAACAATCAAGCGGCCTATCTGCATGTGCTGGGTGACCTATTTGGCTCGGTCGTCGCTATTGTTGCTGGCGTGGTAATTATCCTTACCGGCTGGCAAAAGATAGATCCAATATTATCTTTACTAAGCGCATTATTGCTTATGGCAATGACATTGCGTCTTATGTACCGCTTATATATTAATTACATAGGGCATGCGCATGACTAAAGTATTCGATATTGACTGTCGCCAGTGTTCACGCTTGGCGAATTTTCTAGATGAGGTAAAACTTAAAAATCCAACTTATTTTTGCAAGCCTGTGCCACCCTTTGGTGATGCAAATGCTAAATTGCTGATTGTTGGCTTAGCGCCCGGTATGCATGGTGCCAACCAAACAGGGCGGCCGTTCACAGGCGATTTTGCTGGTATCTTGCTTTATGAAACCTTACATAAGTTTGGATATGCCAGCGCACCTATATCCAAATCAGCTGATGATGGACTTACTCTAAGCCATTGCAGAATTTCTAATGCGGTCAAATGTTTGCCACCTGAAAATAAACCGCTTCCGGTGGAAATAACGACATGTAACCAGTTTTTAGCTGCAGAATTACAGGAGTTAACGTCAGATAGCGTCATTTTAGCATTGGGAAACGTTGCGCACATGGCAGTGCTAAAAGCATTTGGATTAAAAGTGAGCGTTTATAAATTTGGGCACACAGCACGATATGTACTTCCCAGTGGCCATGTTTTGGTAGATAGTTACCATTGCAGTCGCTATAACACACAAACCAAGCGACTTACGGAAAAAATGTTTCATGATGTTTTTGGGCTGATTCAACAAGAGTTAAGGAGATAAAAATGCCATATGTCAATGTCAAACTAGCAGGTGAAGTTACTCGCGAGCAAAAGGCTAAAATTGCCAAAGAAATTACCGAAACTTTGGAACGCGTAGCGCACAAACCAAAATCTTATACTTACATTACATTTGAAGAAGTTGAGTATGAAGATTGGGCGATAGCGGGCGAGTTATTGGGTTAAATTTGTCGTAGTGTTTTGATGTTTGATTCTAAGCCGGTTCTAAAAAGCCTACCAAATCTGCCAGGCGTTTATCGAATGATAAACATCGAAGAGGCCGTGATTTATGTGGGGAAAGCGAAAGACCTTAAAAAGCGGGTTTCCAGCTATTTCAATAAAAATCTGTCCAGCCCGCGCACTCGAATGATGGTATCGCAGATTGTTAAAATAGAAACGACAGTCACCCGTAGTGAAGCCGAAGCTTTGCTGCTCGAAAATAATCTGATTAAAGGCTTGATGCCACGTTACAACGTGCTGTTTCGCGATGACAAGTCTTATCCCTATATCACTCTCACTGGCGATGAGTTCTCCAGATTGGCTTTTCACCGTGGATCGCAAAAAAAAGGTAATCGGTATTTTGGGCCTTTCCCTAATGCATTGGCGGTGCGTGAAAGCATTCAATTGTTGCAAAAGGTGTTCAAGTTGCGCACTTGTGAAAACACAGTGTTTGCTAACCGATCGCGTCCTTGCCTTCAATATCAAATTGAGCGTTGCACTGCACCATGTGTAGGCTATATATCAACTGAAGATTATGTACACGATGTGGATCACGCAGCGCTATTTTTGGAGGGTAAAACCAACGAAGTGATGAATGCCTTGGCTGACAAAATGAATACGGCAGCGGCAAATCAAGAGTACGAACAGGCTGTAGTGTTTCGAGACCGTATGCAAGCTTTACGACAGGTGCAGGCCAAGCAGTTTGTCAGTGATTTTAATATTTCCGATGCGGATGTCATTGCCTGTGCCGCTCTGCAGGGGCAGCATTGCATTAATCTAGTAATGATTCGTGGTGGTCGGCATTTGGGCGATAAGAGTTTCTTCCCCAAAAACACGCAAGATGCCGACTTGGTAGAAACAGTTGAGGCGTTTTTGACTCAGCATTACGTGGCACAAAATACACCGCCCTTAATTGTGTGTGGTGCGATGGTAGACACCAAAAGTTTTGAGCAAGCGCTTAGTGAGCAGTCTGGACGTAAAATCAGGATTATCACTAATGCTATTGGCGATAAACGCGTATGGCTGAAAATGGCGCAAACGAATGCCGAACTGGCGCTAACGCAAAAAACGCGAGAAGCTAGTAATCAAGAGGCGCGTCTCTTAGCGCTACGAGAGGCACTACATTTAAGCGAAACAACCGAGCGCATTGAATGTTTTGATATTAGCCATACCATGGGTGAGGCGACAGTGGCGAGTTGCGTGGTGTTCGATAAAGGTAACTTGCAAAATAGCGAATATCGGCGTTATAACATCACGGGTATTACACCGGGCGATGATTACGCGGCTATGCGGGATGTGCTGACTATGCGCTATAAGAAAGTGGCTGCGGGCGAAGGAAAACGCCCGGATTTAGTGTTTATTGATGGTGGAAAAGGTCAGCTGGGTGTGGCGATTGAGGTCATGCAGGAAGTAGGTTTGGCAGATATTTTACTGGTCGGCATTGCTAAAGGCGAAGAGCGCAAACCCGGTTTGGAAACCATGATTTTTTCAGACACAGGCGAAATATTGAATTTGGAAAAAGATAATCAAGGTTTGCATTTGCTACAACAGATTCGCGATGAAGCTCATCGCTTCGCCATCACAGGGCACCGTGCAAAACGTGCAAAAGCGCGCTTGCATTCAAGCTTGGAAGATATCGCCGGCATTGGAGCAAAACGTCGCAAAGCATTATTAACGCGCTTCGGTGGATTAGAGGGGATAAAAAGTGCTAGCATTGATGAAATCGCGCAGGTGGAAGGCTTAAGCCAAAGTCTGGCGGAGAGAATTTATGAACAACTACATTAGTTCTTGGTGTCAAGAATATTAAGTGAATCAATATGTTGTGGAACGTTCCCAATATTTTAACCGTGTTGCGCATCGCACTTATCCCTGTGTTTGTAGGTATTTTTTACTTACCTCAAAACGCTATGACGCTAGACGCTTTTCCCGCACATTGGGTTAATACTACGGCCACAGGTGTGTTTGCCTTAGCAGCTTTCACCGACTGGTTGGATGGGTTTTGGGCACGAAAATACAATCAAACTTCAAATTTTGGTGCATTTCTAGATCCTGTTGCAGATAAATTAATGGTGACTGCAGCATTGATTGTTTTGGTGGAGTTTGAGCGGATAGGGGCAGTAATCGCGCTGATTATCATTGGGCGTGAAATAGCTGTTGGTGCGCTTCGCGAATGGATGTCAGGCGTGGGGGAGCGCAGTAGCGTGGCGGTAGCGCAAATTGGTAAAATTAAAACAGCGGCACAAATGATTGCGATTTTGTTGTTGCTTTACTATGACAACATCTCTTTCGGTAATCTGGGATTATTTAATACCAAACTTGTTGGCCAAGTACTCATCATTTTTGCGGCTTTCCTGACTCTTGCTTCAATGATTTATTATTTAAAAGCAGCTTGGCCTAAGTTTAAGCAATCTATAAACTGAATTTCAGTCGATAAAATAAACAAGTGAAAAGCAACCGTTTTGCCTTGACACCTAACGAAAAATCGCTAAAATGCTCGCTTCTCACGCGGGAATAGCTCAGTTGGTAGAGCGCAACCTTGCCAAGGTTGAGGTCGCGAGTTCGAGACTCGTTTCCCGCTCCAGTATTAAAAACGGGGATTTTAGCGTAGGCTGATTTCCCCGTTTTGATTTTATGTGTGTTGTGTGTTGTAATGTGACATGTCACTCGTGGCGCGATAGCAAAGCGGTTATGCCGCGGCCTGCAAAGCCGTTTAGGCCAGTTCGACTCTGGCTCGCGCCTCCAATTTTCCCCACAAGATTTGTTTTCCCGCTTATCAATTTGACTTGTATGTCTTTTGCCTCACCGCATCGACTTAGTAATGGCTCATTAGGCTATTTGCAATGGCGCAACAAGTGCCAATTTATGCAGTGTAATATGGATTTATTCGCAAGTTATGAATGCTAATTGGTGAATTCAGGGGTATTGTTACCCTTAATCGTTGAAATTAGATTTAATACGCGCTGTAAAATACTGTAATAATTAGAAAAAATCTATTAAAGTGTCACTTTCTTCGATGTGATGGAAAAATGAATAAAAAGGACTTGCCGACAGAAATGCAGCCGACAAAGGCACCCAATGAGTTGACCGACAACCTGCTTGGTAGCTTGCTTGTTGTATGCCGCATCCATGGAATTGCGATTTCTAAAGATGCTCTTATTGCCGGCTTGCCGTTGCGCGAGGGACGCATTACGCCCGCGTTGGTTAAGCGTGCGGCCGAACGTGCAAATCTGGTCTGTAATATACTTAAAAAACCACTTAGCGCAATTCGCAGTGAGTTCACTCCTGCTATCTTGATTTTAGCTCAAGAGGAGGCGTGCTTATTTTTAGGTTGGGACGCGGATAAAAAGAATGCACGGATCATATTCCCGGAACTGGGGGATGCTGAAGTGCTAATGCCTGCTGAAGAGTTGGCAAAAAGATACGCAGATTATGCGATTATTGCAAAACCAAAATTCACTTTTGATCGACGCGCACCTGCAGTCGGTAAGGTTCATTTAAAGCATTGGTTCTGGGGAACGTTGGCAGAAAACAGTCGCATCTATCGAGATATTATGTGGGCCGCATTCCTCATTAATATGTTCGCTTTGGCAATGCCGATATTTACCATGAACGTGTACGACCGTATTGTGCCAAACCGCTCGGTGGAGACTTTATGGGTATTGGTGGCAGGTATTGCACTGGTGATATTTGCAGATACTGCATTGCGTACGATACGTGGATACTTTCTTGACTGGGCAAGCCATCGCGTTGATATCAAGTTGACAGCACGTATTATGGAGCAAGTGTTAGGGGCGCGTTTGGAATTGCGACCAACTTCTGTTGGATCATTCGCCTCTAATTTGCGAGCTTTTGAAACCGTACGAGATTTCATTACCTCGGCAACCATCACCACGCTAATCGATATCCCATTCGCAGTCATTTTTATTATTGTGATGGCATGGATATCGCCTTACATGATTATTCCAGTCATCGTTGGTGGGTTTTTGTTATTGCTTTACTCATTTAGCGTTCAAACCAAAATGCAGGAATTGTCGGAGACCATGTTCCGGGCAAGCGCTATCAGGAATGCAACTTTGATTGAGAGTTTAGTTGGTTTAGAAACGATTAAAGCGCTTGGTATTGAAGGACATATGCAGCGCAAATGGGAAAAGAGCGCACACTTCTCAACACAAGTGAGTGGAAAGTTGAAACTACTTGCAGCATCTATTACCAATGGAGCGAACGGCATTACACAATTGGTCAATGTGGTTTTAGTATTATTAGGTGTTTATTTAGTCATTCACGGCGACCTTACCATGGGCGGCTTGATTGCATGCACCATGCTTGCTGGACGTGCATTAGCACCTATCGGGCAATCGGCAGGTTTGATGACACAATATCACAATGCAACAACGGCTCTTACTTCACTGGATGATGTAATGAGCAAACCTGTTGAGCGTCCTAAAGAGTTAAGATTTCTGTCGCGCACCACATTTGTGGGAGATATTGAATTTCGTGAGGTGAGTTTTGATTATCCGGGAACAGAAGTTAGTGCATTACGAAATGTTTCTTTCAAAATTCGTGTTGGTGAGCATATTGCTATTTTAGGACGTATGGGTTCAGGCAAAACCACATTACAAAAACTGATCCTCGGGCTTTATCAACCAACGTCAGGTGCAATTCTGATTGATGGCATCGACTCTCGCCAGATTGATCCTGCAGAATTGAGACGCTGCATTGGTTATGTGCAACAAGACACGAATTTATTTTTTGGGTCAATGCGCGATAATATTACCATTGCTAAGCCACATGCAGATGATGCACAGGTGCTCAGTGCGGCCAATATTGGTGGTATTGCTGAATTCATTAATATGCATCCAAATGGTTTTGATATGCCAGTAGGTGAACGTGGTGAAACGCTCTCCGGTGGTCAGAAACAGGGTGTTGGCATTGCCCGGGCCATGATTAATAACCCTAATATTATTTTACTTGATGAACCTACTAGTGCGATGGATCATTCTGGTGAAGAGTATGTA
>Ga0315912_10003014_pt1 | contig 17220 bp, 11 predicted proteins | sample VfabasoilMG_FD_204469 | JGI IMG/M metagenome (GOLD analysis project Ga0315912, IMG submission 204469) | Garden soil microbial communities collected in Santa Monica, California, United States - V. faba soil | ecosystem: Environmental > Terrestrial > Soil > Garden | place: USA: California...
AACGATGTTCCTGCCGCCCGTGAACTTCACGCACGGTGTGCCAGCAGCTGCCGGCGAACAGATGCTCGAAGCGGAGATGACGAATCTCCAGCCTGAAGACGAACCGATCGCCATCAACGAGTAGCTTGGCTAACTCCCAACTCCCAAACTCCCAACTACCAAACTCACTTCCAACCTGCGATGGAACAACGACAACTTGGCGCGTCTGGCTTGATGGTTCCTGTCCTGAGCCTCGGAACGGGAACCTTCGGTGGCGGTAACAGTGAGTTCTTCAAGGCATGGGGCGCGAACAACGCGGAAGGCGCCACGCGCCTCGTCGACATCTGCCTCGACGCCGGCCTCACGATGTTCGACTCCGCGAACATCTACTCGAACGGTCAGGCTGAAGAGATTCTTGGTCAGGCCATCAAGGGCCGGCGGGGTCGCGTGCTCATCTCCACGAAGGGCACGTTCAGAGCCGGAGCCGGGCCTAACGATGTCGGCTCGTCCCGGTATCACCTCATTCAGGCAGTCGAGGCCAGCCTGCGCCGCCTCGGCACCGACTACATCGACCTCTACCAGTTACACGGCTTCGATGCGAAGACACCAGTCGAGGAGACGCTCAGCGCCCTCGACGATCTGGTGAAGGCCGGAAAGATTCGATACATCGGCTGCTCGAATTTTTCCGGCTGGCATCTGATGAAGTCGCTCTCGGTATCAGATCGGTATGGCTGGCCACGTTACGTGGCGCATCAGGCGTACTACTCGCTCATCGGTCGCGAGTTCGAATGGGAACTGATGCCGCTCGGCCTCGATCAGCGCGTCGGCACGGTGGTCTGGAGCCCGCTCGGCTGGGGACGCCTCACCGGAAAGATCCGGCGAGGCCAGCCGTTGCCCGAGACGAGCCGTCTGCGCAGCCAGGTCGTCATCGACTATGGCCCGCCGGTCGAGGATGAAGCGGTGTACAAAGTTGTCGATGCGCTGGATCTCGTCGCGGCCGAGACCGGCAAGACCGTTCCTCAAGTTGCGTTGAACTGGCTGCTCCAGCGGCCCACTGTCGCAACCCTCATCATCGGCGCGCGAAACGAAGAGCAATTGAGGCAGAATCTCGGAGCGATCGGCTGGAGCCTCACGCCCGCGCAGATCTCGGCACTCGACACCGCGAGCGCGACGACACCAGCCTATCCTTACTGGCATCAGAACAGCTTCAGGGAGAGAAACCCCTCTCCGGTGTAACTCTGTAATGCGTAATGCACGATGCAAAATGCAAGATGCAAACGTTTTGCATTTTGAATTTTGCATTTTGACTTTCGAGCATCAGGAGCCCTTATGCAGCGACTACTGACCGCGATCGTCCTCGTCTTCGTCGCCACGATCGCGTCCGCGCAGACACGTTCGGTGTTCATCGAAGATCTGACGTCCTACGAGCTCCGCGATGCGCTCGCCGCAGGAAAAACGTCGGCGATCATCTTCGCGGGCGGCATCGAACAGAACGGGCCGCACATGGCGCTCATCAAGCACAACCTGATCGCGCGCTACGTCGCAGGACAGATCGCCGAGCGCTCTGGCAACGCGCTGGTCTTCCCAATCATGCCCTTCTCGCCTGCAGGCGACCCGGTGGCCAAGACCGGTCACATGCGCTTTCCAGGCACGATCAGCCTCTCCTCCGAGGTCTTTCTTGGGGTGATGCGGCAGGCCGCACAGAGCGCCGCCGCTGCAGGCTTCAAGAACATCTTCCTGATGGGCGAGCACGGCCAGGGCCAGTCCGAGATTCGCGTTGCCGCCGAGAGCGTTGACGCCGAGTGGCGCGCCAAGGGCACGCGCGTGTACTACGTCTCCGACGTCAACACGAAGGCCGGGCAGCAGATCGCCGCGTATCTCAAAGAGAAGAACATCGTCGCTGGCGGACACGCCGCGGTTGCCGAGACGTCGCAGGTGATGTTTCTCGATCAGGGGAAGAACTTGATCCACGCCGACAAGTTCGCAGTCAGCGCAGCGGGACCGGAAACCACAACCGGCGTCGGTGGCAATCCGGGCCCGGCAACGGCGGACATGGGCAAGCAGTTCCTCGAGTTCAAGATCACCTCCGCCATGGATCAGATGAAAACGCTGATGGCGCAGAAGTAGCCAAGGGCGCTCATGATTCGACGAGTTCTCATCGCCACTGCCGTCGCGCTCGCATCGACGGCGTTTCTCGTTGCCGACGCGAATCATCCAACCGGAACTCGCGGAGTGCTGCTGATCGACAAGCTCGGCGGTCAGATCAGATTCGTGGACCCGCTGACGTTCAAGGAGCGGGCGGCTTTCACAGTCGAAACCAATCCTCATGACTTCGTGCTGACGGCCGATCGCAAGACGGCCTATGTGCCGCTCTACGGCGACGGCATCTACGGGAGGAACCCGAACCCCGGTCACGAGGTCGTGATCGTGGACATGGACGCGCAGAAGATCGTTGGAACGATCGACACCGCGCCGTATCGCGCGCCGCATGGCATCCAGATCGACGCCAGCGGCACTATCTATGTGAGCAGCGACCTCGATCGCAAACTGCTCGTCATCGATCCCAAGGCGCGCAAGGTGACGCACGCCATCGACACCGAGGGCACGACGCACTGGATTGGCATCCTGCCGAACGGCAGCAAGATCTACGCGACCAACAAGAACGACGGCCCGTTCGTCAGCGTGATCGACCTCAAGACCCACAAGCTCACAGCCAAGATCCAGGTGCCTGGCGGCACGCAAGGCATCGCCGTCTCACCCGATGGCAAGCGAGTCGTCGTGATGGCCTCCGCTGAGCCCACGGCGCTCGTCATCGATCCCGCGACCGACACGATCGTTGACCGCGTCACGCTCGCGAATCAGAAGGGCGGCGGATACAAGGCGTACTACAGCCCGGACGGAAAGTATTTGCTGACGATGAACCTGGGGTCGTCGGGGATCAACATCTTCGACGCGGCCAACCTGCACGGTGAACAGCACACCATCACCGTCGGCAAAGACCCGATGGGGTTCGGGTTCTCTGCCGACGGCAAAACCGTGCTCGTGGCCAACCACGGCGACGGCAGCGTCTCGGTGGTCGATTTGACGACGAAGAAGGAGTCGAGCCGATTCCAGGCAGGAACCGGCATCGAAACCCTCACCTACTACTGACTCGCGAGGGTGAAGACGACAGCCGCGTCTCCACGCTGAGCGATCTTCGCGTCGAACAACTTGATGATGGCGTCGCGGCGAGCGAGGAGCGCCTCGATCTCTTCCTTCGTCAAGCTCTTGTCCATGGTCGCGGTGAGCACCGGCGCCGTCAGGGCCCGCATTTTCTCGAGCAGGCCTCGATCGACGCGCTGGAGTTGCTCCGGCTTCAGCAGATCCTTGCCGAGCCGGAATGCGCGCGTGTGGTCGATCATCCACATCTTCCAATCAGCGGTCCACAGCAAGTTCCCCGAGTTGCGGTCGCGATTTTGAATCAGTTCATCGAACACACGCAGGACGTGAATCTGACTCGCGGTGCGCGACGGGCTCGGGCCCACTGTGTGCTGCTTCTGTCGCGCGCCCTCGTCCAGGATCACATCGTCGATCCACCAGGTCATCGCAACGGGCTTGCCGTTGACCTTGCGCTCGACTGACATCGGGACGTTATCGAGCCCCAGCAGCCGAGACAGGCGATAGCCCGCGATGTTGTAACGATAGGTGTCCTTGAAGTTCACCTCGGTGTACTTGGGCGCCACTTCAAAGATCGGCAGGGCGATATCCACATCCTGGAGCTGGGCGTCATGCGTGACCCGGCCGTCGGACAGCGTCACCCGCCTGGCCGACGTGACCCCCTTCTTCGTTGACTTCGTCGCCACGATGTTTGCGTGCTGGAGGAATGACTCCATCTCCTCTGCCGCCAACGGTGACGGTGCTGCCGGCGCGGCCGTGTCCTGCGCGAGACACGGCCACACGCCAACGATCGTCAAGACCAACGCGAAAGCACATGAACGTCGAGTCACAACCATGACGCTGCTCCTGTTCTTGTCCGTGTTAGCGGCTCACGACTCGCACACGAATCTCGGATGCGGTCATCGCTCCCGCAGCGTCCTTGTAGCTGACGCTGACCAGGTCGCCCGAGTGGACGAATGTGGTCAGCGGCGTCCCGCCACCAGCGGCCTTAGCGGCCTTGCTCGCACCTTTCACCAGAACGTCGGTGTCGCCGGTGATGGCGAAGGTCAGGTCGTGACCGTCAGCTGCGACTGTCACGTGAGAAGCCGAGACCGAGGTGACCTTCCCTTCCGCGAGCCTCGAGGGGTTCGGCGAGCCTGCGCTCCCAACGCGCTCGATGTCGAGGGCGTGGTTCCTGCCGTTCTCTTCGCGATACCGGACAACGACGGCATTGCCAGCCTCGAAGAAGTCATTGACCCGCGGTTTCGGATTGCCAGGCTGCACCGACTGAATCTGCTTCGCTGCGCGTCGAACTTCGAGGTGCGTATCGCCGTCGATGAAGAACGTCATGTCCTGGGCGCCGACCTTCACGGTCATGGTCGTAGTCGTTACAGCGGTCACGGCTCCGCGTGCGTCCTTGGTCTGAGCGCTGACCGGCCCGGCGGCGGCCACACATCCCAGGAAGGCCATGGTCGCGGTGAGAATCACGAGTCGATTGATGTTCTGCATCTCTTTCCTCCGGTTTCTTTGCGTCGTATATACGGACACAACGGAGGGATAGCCATGGGCGAACGGTTTGCGCTCGCCGATCTGTAGCCGAGCGCACAAGACGATGCGGTTCAATGGGTTGGCTGGGTCGCTGGGTAGCGAGGTGGCTGGGTGAATTGGGTTAACCTAGGCAACCCATGGAACGTCGGACGGCTTCGGGCTTACGACGCTTCGGATCCTTCGAGCTCGATCTCGAGGCGGAACGGCTCCTCAAAAGCGGCCGAACCATTCGCATCCAACCGCAACCCTTTCGGTTGCTATGTCTTCTGACGAATCGACCGGGTGTGCTGGTGACCCGGGAGGAGATCCAGGCCGCACTGTGGGCCGGCGATACCTTCGTGGACTTCGATCAAGGCGTGAACTTCGCGGTGAAGCAGGTTCGCGATGCGCTTGGAGATAGCGCCGAAGATTCTCTCTACGTCCAGACGGTTCCAAAGCGCGGCTATCGCTTCCTGGCCCCGGTTGAAACCGGGCCAGAGCCAGTGGAACCGATCATCGCCGGGTCGGTAGACCCGTTTCTTCAGAAAGCACTGTGGGCGAACATCGTCGAGCTTCGCCTTGCGGACCACAAGCGGCGACAGCACCAGACGCTCCTGACCATAGGCCTGGCGTGTCTGGCAATCGCGGTCGTCGTCCTGATGCTGATTAGATAGACGAACTACTGCTGGATGGGAATGGTGGCACTTGCGAGCATCGCCAGCGCAGAGTGTTCGGCGACGTCCGCTTCCTGAAGCGTCCGCGCCTGACCTGCACGCAGCCCTTGCGCTCGAAGCCGCCAGCTGTCCTGGCGCAGCTTGAGGTACTCCGAGGCCTTCTCCACCATCGGCCAGTGCTCGGCCGGAACGTTGTCGAGCGAGACCAGTTGCGCCTGGATGTATTGCAACTCGCCAACGATGCGATCGGCCATTCGAGCGAGTTCCTGTGCGTTGATCCGGCCCGCCTTGAATCGATCTACTGCGGTGCCGTACGTCCGCGCCGTGCGCTCTTCTTCTTCCTTCACCTTGGCGACTTCACCGCTCACATCGGCGAAACCGCGCAGCGGGGCCGCAAGTGCAACGACGATGGCGACAGTTGTTGCGACGACAGCCGCGACGCGCCGAATGGGTGGCTTCTCTGAGATCACGCGGCCCGCGATGAGCATGCCTCCGGTGAATCCAACGACGAGCCCGGCCTGCATCGCTTCGCTGACAACCCCTTCGGTCAGCGTGTTGTAGACAACGAACACTGCAGCACCGGGCCAGAGCCCCGCGAGGACCTTCGCCGGAACGGCCAACGAAGAGCGCTGTGCGAGGCCGAGGACCAACGTGGCCAGAAGAAGACCGTAGACGCCGAAGATGGCTCCGGCCGCACCCGCGTGAACTGACACGGGGTGAAGGGTCATGCTCCACACAGTGGCGAGCACGCCAGCCGCGAGATACACCGTCGCGAACGCGAGCCGGCCAACCAGTCGCTCGACGAGCAGGCCAACCTGCACGAGACCAGCGAGCTCAGCGATCAGATGAATGATGCCGACATGCACGAAGAGCGACGTTCCGAGGCGCCACCATTCGCCGTTCGTCGTCCGCGTTCCGAGACTGCTGCCCCATTCGACGAGCGTGTTCGGGTCGCTGAGACTGCCGGTGCCCATGAGCACCATGCCGAAGACCACGATGTAACTCATGGCGATGGCAGGCGTGATCAGCGCCCACTTCGTGCGCGCCTTCAGGGCTGCATAGAAGCCCTCGCCACCTGATGGCGGCTTTGCGATCGAGTCTCTGATGAAGACGAGTCCGTCAACGATGGCCTGCGCGAACCGCAAGCGCTCTTCTGAGGACATCCGGCGGAGAACGAAACCAAGGACCACACCCACGACAACCAGGATTGCGAGCACGCCTTATGGATCGTCAAGAGGTGTGCCAGCTAAAGACGCAGGACTTAAGGAGTTTTGTGCGATTTGCGCTTCGGCTTTCGCCAGCCGATTGCAGAAGTCCTACTACGCCTATCAGGTTTGTAACTGGGGCAGACGCGGACTGCCCGGTTTGGGACGCGTGGATCCCACCTGCGGACAGCACCCAGTGCATGCGGTGACACAGGAGGTGAGAAATTGATGGCACATTCCTTGACCATCGTGCGGCAATGGTCGAATCCACATGGCTCGACGTCAGGCACGCTGCGCGCACGCTCCGGCGCAGTCCACTCTTCACCATCGCAGCGGTGCTTTCGCTCGCGGTCGGGATCGCCGGAACGACCATCATCTTCGGAGTTGCCGATGCGTATCTCCTGCGGCCGCGCCCCGGGATCCAGAGCCCGGAACAAGTCGTAGATATCGGCCGAACGGACACTGACCCATTCGCCGGCGCGGTCTTCAGCACCTTCTCGTATCCGAACTATCGCGACTACCGCGCGCGCCAGTCGGTCTTCACCGGCATCGCTGCTGCGCGAAGCGGCGTGCCGTTCGGCTTGAGTGTCGACGACAGCGCGGCAAGCGTCACTGGCGCGTACGTCTCAGCGAATTTCTTCGATGTCCTTGGCGTGCCGCTCGCACTGGGCCGCGGATTTCTTTCGCAGGAGGAATCGCTCACAAGCCCGGCGACGGTCGCCGTGATCAGCGATCGCTTGTGGCGGACGCAGTTCAATGCCAACCCGCAAGCCATCGGGCAATCCATCCGGCTGAACGGCCGTCCTTTCACCGTGATCGGAGTGACCGCTGCCGGTTTCAACGGCTACAGCATCGATCACGTCAGCCTGTGGGTTCCTCTCACCGCGTATCCGGATGGTGACGACCTCAAGCGCTTCGAACGGCGCGGTCAGCAGTGGCTGACGGGGATCGGCCGCCTGAGGCCAGCGGTCACCGTTGCTCAGGCGCAGGAACAGATGTCGCGAATCGCCTTCGATCTCGCGCGCGAGTATCCAGAGGACAACGAGCGCCACGACCTGTCGGTTGCCTCTCTCGGCACGGTTCCCCCGGACGTCCGGCGCATTGTCTGTTTGTTCCTCACGATGCTCTTCGCTTTCGTCGGGCTGATTCTCCTCATCGCCTGCAGCAACGTTGGCGCAATGGTGCTCTCGCGCAGCGTGACCCGCTCGAGAGAGATCGCGCTTCGCTTTGCGCTGGGCGCGGAGCGCAGCCGGGTTGTCCGATTGCTCGTGACCGAAAGCGCCATTCTTGCCGCGGCCGCTACCCTGGTTGCGCTCATCGCAGCATGGTTCGGCGTGCGGACGCTCGAACTGCTGACCCCGATGGCGCGCTTCGACGTGGCTTACGACGTTGCGGTCAGCTGGCGCGTCGTCGCATTCTGCGTGGCCATTGCGACTCTGAGTGGCCTGGTCTGCGGCATCCTGCCCGCGCTCCATACGGCCCGCACCGACCTCGCTACGCTGATGGCGAGAGACGCCACCAACGCGCCACGCCGGCTGTGGATGCGACAGATGTTCGTGGTGACCCAGGTCGCCCTGTCGGTGCTTCTTCTCGTGTCTGCAATGCTCCTGGGCAGGTCGCTACGTTACGCGAACGCGATCGATCCAGGCTTCATTCCCGATGGCGTCGAGGTAGTTGGACTCGATCTGAAGCTCGGCGGGTACGACCGCAAATCCGGCCCGCTCTTCGTCAGCTCCCTGATGTCCAGAGTTGAAACGCTGCCGTCGATTGAATCGGCCTCGCTGGCGCGCGTCGTTCCACTGACGATGGAGACCGAGGGCGGGCGCGTATGGCGCGCCGAAGACGCAGGGGACGATAAGGCAATTCCCGTCAGTCGAAATTTTGTGACGCCTGGCTACTTCCAAACGCTGCGAATGCCACTCGTCAGCGGTCGCAACTTCGACGATCGCGACCGTGCTGGCACGCCAGGCGTGGTCATCGTCAACGAAACGTTCGCACGACGCGTGTGGCAAGGGCAGAACGCCGTTGGTCAGCGGCTCGTGCTCGGGGCCAGCCGCTTTCCTCTGGAAGTTGTCGGCGTCGCTCGCGATGCCAGGTACCGCACCATCGGCGAGAGCCAACAGCCGTTTCTCTATCACCCCGTGGCTCAGGCCTATGAGCCCATCACGTGGGTGCTGATGCGGCCGCGCGGAGCGAGCGCTGTCCCCGAGGTGCGCGCCCTGATTCGGGAAATGAATCCGAACCTGCCGATCCTCCGTGCGTCCACACTCACGGACATGAGCGCTTTCACACTGCTGCCGCAACGCCTCGCCTCGTGGCTGGCCGCGGCGATGGCAACAATCGGCGTCTTCCTCTCTTCGATCGGGATCTACGCCCTCACCGCGTACTACGTCGGCCAGCGCACGCGCGAGATCGGAATCCGGATGGCTCTGGGTGCGTTGCGTTCGCAGGTCATCCGCTCCGTCGTCGGCGGCTCGGCGCTGCTGGCCAGTGTCGGCGTGCTCATCGGCCTTGTAGCTGCGGCGTACGGGACAGGTTTTCTCACCGGCATGTTGTATGGCATCGAGCCGTGGGATCTGACTTCGTTCGCCAGCAGTGTCGCAGTGTTTGCGACAGCGGTGATCGCGGCGAGCCTGGTACCGGCTCGCCGCGCCGCGTCCATCAATCCCGTCGACGCACTCCGCTCGGAGTAGCACTGGCGATCGACAGGCGCGTCTAAAGACGCGCCGCTACGTCAGCGGGTTGGGAGTTCGAACACCCACACGCCTGCGCCGCGATCGGGTGGGTTTCTGATCTCGGGCACGAGCGGCGGAAAGGTGATCGCCTGCGCGCCGCCGTTGCCGACAACCATCGCCACGTACTGTTTGCCGTTCGCCGTGTAGCTGATCGGCGCATTGCTCGGCACGTCGCCAAGGCGCGCGCGCCAGAGCTCCTTGCCGGTCGTGTCGTCGTACGCGGCGAACACCCGATCCAGCGCACCGGCGAAGACGACACCGCCGGCCGTCGCCAGCGTTCCGGTTGTCTGTGGCGCACGCTGACGCTCGGTCCATACGGACTGACGCGTCTCGAGATTGATCGCCTGGAGCCGGCCGTACTTGCCGTCACTGTTCGGACGCGGCCGCAGACTCCAGCGAACGCCGGTGGAAAGACTGCCCCGCCCACCTGGCTCGACTGGCGTGAGATCCATGCACGACTCCACGAGCGGTACGTAGAGCATCTTCGTGCGCGGGTTGTAGGACGATGGCAACCACGATTTCGCACCGCCCGCGTGCGGGCACACGAACTTGGTTTTGCCGTCTCCCGGCACGAGGTTGGGATCGATGATCTTTGCGCCGGTCTTCGGATCGATCGCAGTCACGACGTTTTGCACGCCGAGATCCATTGAGAACGCGTAGGCCCCGGTTGCGGCCTCCATCGCATCGAAGATCGCCTGCTTGCCTCCGGTCACTACGAGCGTCTTTTCAACACCGTTGATCCGCATCGGGAGCACATGTCTTTCGAATGCCCAGTCGAGATCCCATTGATCGTTCGGCTGATGTTGAAAGAACCAGACAAGTTTGCCGGTGTCTACGTTGATGGCGAGCGTCGAGTCTGTGTAGAGGCCGTCGTTGGTGACATCGCCTTCGTCGGCTGGATTGCGGAGCGGGCCAGTGTCGTACGTCTGTGCGGGCCCGAAGAACGCGAGGTTCAGCGATCGATCGTAGCTAGCAGGCACCCAGACAGACGCGCCGTTACGTTTCTCGAGCGGCAAGCCGTTCCACGTGTGGCCACCTGATTCACCGGGCCTCGCTATCGTCGAGAACCGCCACGCTTCTCTTCCCGTCTCTGCGTCGAGCGCGACGATGAAGTTGCCGCCGGGAGCGCGACCGGTTGTACCGATCATCACCTTGCCGTTCGCGACGAGCGGCCCGCCGGTCATGCCGTAGCCACCCTTGTAGTCCGCCACCGCCTGATCCCACACGACGTCACCGGTCTTCGCGTTGAGCGCAACCATGTGCGTGTCGGACGTCGGGACGTACAACCGTCCGCCATACAACGCGATCCCACGCTTCACAGAAGGGTTGAGGCCGCGAGGCAATCGGCGTGCGTACTGCCAGAGCAGATCACCCGTCGCCGCATCGAGCGCCTGCACTTTGTCGCCGTAGGCGTGAACGAACATCACGCCGTCGTGCACGAGCGGCGTCACTTCGTTTGCGCCGTTGGGCAACGCCCAGCTCCACGCGAGACGAAGATTACTGACGTTCGCTCGCGTGATCTGTGCGAGCGGGCTGAAGCCCTGCGCATCGAACGCGCGGCGCCACGTAAGCCATTCGCCATCAGCCGGGTTGCTCAACATCGCATCCGTGACCGGCGTCAACCGATCGAGCGGGTTCGCCGTGCTGGGCGGCGGCGGAATCGCCACGCCGAGTGTGAGTCCGCCACCAGGGCCACCTGCCGCCGATGGCAACATCACCGTTCGCAGGAGTGCTGGATCGGACGGAAGCTGACGATTGCCGGCGATCACTCCGTTCTCCTGGATCACGTACGCGAGCAGCTGGGCGTACGCCTCGTCGCCCATCGATCCTGGCGAGCCTGGCGGCATCGTCCGCGTCATCTGATCGAAGAGCGCTTCGACTGGCTTTCCACCCCACCGGAGCCGGAAGTCAACGCCTTTGAGCGTCGGCGCGAACTCGCCGTCGTCGAGATTGGCACCATGGCAAGCCGAGCAGGCCTTCTCGTATGCCTGCTTGCCTTGTGTGGCCTGAGCGGAGGTGAACGTGGGGAGCGACAGCGACTGCGCTCGCAGCACGCGCGGGTACTCAGCCGCGAAGATGGCGGCGCTGAGCGCGGTGACAGCGAACAGAGCGGCGCGGTTAAAGCATGCGCGTGCTCTGACGTAAATTCGCTTGGTCATATCGACACCTCAGAAGCTCACGGATGATTCATCACGCCAGAGATGAAGGCAAGGCTCAATACGCCGCGCCAACGTCCCGCCAATCAGCACCGTCATAGCTGGAGGCGGGAACCGAGCATGAAGATCGGCACGATCATCGATCCGGAATAAACACTATTCCCGTAGACGTGCCGAGCTGCTGAACCCACACTACCCGCGAGAAAGAGAGGGGGGTGAAGCAACATTGACTTCGCCCTAGCCGAGGCGTAGATTCCACGGCACCACTGATCTATCAGAAGGTCGGAGCCCGCGTTTTCTGAGGTTGTAATCGGTTTCCCCAAGGTCGGTCACCCCATGTCAGGGCGTTGGCGAGACCCAACGCTCAGGAGGCGAGAACCCATGCGTGTCGCGCTCCGGTGTGCCGTCGTTCTAGTCTGGACGGCCCTGCTGCCCTCGCTAGCTTTTGCGCAAGCGTCCATCACAGGCATCGTCAAAGACACTTCGGGCGCCGTGCTTCCCGGAGTGACTGTGGAAGCCGCGAGTCCAGTACTGATTGAAAAAGCCCGTGAGGCTGTCACCGACGCCAACGGGCGCTTCCAGGTCGTCGACCTCCGACCCGGGACGTACAGCGTCACGTTCACGCTGCCAGGGTTCAATACGGTCAAGCGGGACGGCGTCGTGCTCACCGGCTCGGCGGTCGTTAACGTCGATGCTGATCTACGCGTCGGCTCGCTCGAGGAAACCATCACGGTGACGGGCGAGGCGCCGGTCGTCGACGTCACGAGCACCACGCAGCAGCGCGTGCTCAACTCGGAAGTGATCGACGCGCTGCCGAGTGCGCGCAACTACTTCGGCCTGGCCCGCATGGTTCCTGGCACCGTCGGCGGCGGCAACGACGTCGGTGGCTCGCTGATCCAGGACGTCGGTCAAAGCCTCACCGTGCACGGCAGCCGTACGGTCGATCAGCGCATCACCATCAACGGCATCAACACGATGACATTGCAGGCTGGCGGCAACATCGGCGGCCAGACGCCGGACATGGGGTCAGCCGCGGAAGTTTCGATCGACACGTCCTCGCTTGGCGCTGACCTGCCAACCGGCGGCGTGCGCGTGAACTTCGTGCCGAAGGACGGGGGCAATACCTTCAGTAACTCGGCGATCTTCTCGTTCACCAACGAATCGCTGCAGGGCGACAACTTCTCGCCGGAGCTCCAGGCCCAAGGCCTCACCACGCCGAACAAGATCCTTCACGCCGTGGACTTCAACGAGTCGTTTGGCGGGCCCATGAAGCGCGACAAGGTGTGGTTCTGGGCCTCGTTCCGCATCAACGACGTGGCCAACGAGGCGCCAATCTTCGTCAACAAGAATGCGTTCAATCCGAACGCATGGCTTTACGATCCGGACACATCGCAGCCCGGTGTGAACAAGGGCGAACAGGGCAACAGCAGCATCCGCGTCACGTGGCAGGTGAACCCCAAGAACAAGATCGCCGGTACCTACAAGGCTGACAAGTGGTGCAACTGTCCGAGCCAGATGAGCGCGACGGTAGCGCCCGAGGCCGCCCGCGACCGCCGGTTCCCGCGCCTGCGCCAGGAGCACGCCGAGTGGACCTCGCCGGTCACCAACAGACTGCTGTTCGAGGTTGTGGGCATGCACCTGTTCGAGCGGTGGGGCGACATGGACCTGCGCGAGTCAACCGGCTCGATCACGTCTGAGCAGGAAGCCATCCAGCCGCAGATGATCGCCGTCACCGAGCAGAGCACCGGTCTCGTTTACCGCGGCCGCGGCCCCTTCTATAACAACACCAAGGTGCCGAGCTTTGCGGTGCGGGCTGGGGGGACTTACGTCACAGGATCGCACGCGTTCAAGGTCGGCTGGAACCACACATCCGGGTACCTGGATGAATCGCTGTACCAGTTGAACGACGGCCGCAGTTACCGCTTCAACACTGTTGCCGGCGTCACCACCCCCAACCAGATCACGATGCGCGGCAACTACCACGCTCGTACCAACCTCGATCACGACATGGGGCTCTATGCCCAGGACCGGTGGACGAAGGCCCGGCTGACGCTGGCCGGCGCGATTCGGTTCGACTTGTTCCAGACGGGGTTCCCAGAGCAGACGCTCGGCCCGGTCGCGCTCGCGCCGAACCGCAACCTCACGTTCCCGGCGGCCGACAACATCAACTGGAAGGACCTGACCTATCGCAGCGGTCTCTCATACGACCTGTTCGGCACCGGCAAGACCGCGTTGAAGTTCAGCTTCAACAAGTACCTGCTGGGTCAGACGCTGAATGGGCTGGGCCGCGATCCCAACCCGGCGATCGTGGCAGGAGCGGTGGCACCGACCCGTACGTGGACCGACGCCAATCGCAACTTCGTCCCGGACTGCAATCTGGTGATCCTGACCGCCAACGGCGAGTGCGCGCAGGCCAGCAACCTCGCGTTCGGCACCGCGGTCCCGACGGAGCAGTTCGATCCGGATCTCATCACCGGCTTCAACCACCGCCAGAGCAACTGGGAGACGTCGGTGAGCGTCGCGCACGAGCTGATGCCGCGCGTCGGCATTGACGTCGGCTACTTCCGGCGCTCGTGGACGAACTTCCGCGCCGTCGACAACCTGGCGCTCACGCCCGCCGACTTCACGCAATATGACATCGTCAATCCCGTCGACTCCCGGCTGGGTGACGACAGTGGCGCAACGATCCGCGGCTTCGTCGACGTGGTGCCCACCAAGTTCGGCCAGGTGAGCAACTACAACACCCTGTCCACCAAGGTCGGCGACTGGAGCGAAGTGTGGCAGGGCGTGGATTTCACGATCAACGCCCGGCTGCAGAACGGACTGAGCCTGCAAGGGGGCATCAGCACCGGGTCCACTCACGAGAACGACTGCGACATCCTGACGGCGCTGCCCGAGATGCGTAATATGGCAGCTGTCGCCGCGGCCAACCGCCCGGCCTCGCAGCGTCCGCTGCAGTATTGCGACCGCAGTTCACCGTACCTGACGCAGGCGAAGATCTTCGGCGTCTACCTCATTCCGAAGATCGAGGTCCAGGTGTCCGGCACGTTCCGCACCACGCCCGGGCAGATTCAGGGCAACATCGTCGAGAGCTTCGCCCAGGTCTCGCTGGTCGCCACCAACGCGTTTCTGACCACCAACTCAACGCTGGGCCGGCCGCTCGCAGGGAACGCGCCGAACGCGACTTTGCAGATTCAGGCGCCGCAGGAGCACTACCTCGATCGCCGCAACGAGATCGATCTCCGCGTCGGCAAACTGCTGCGGGCGGGCCGCCATCGGGCACTCGCCAGCATCGACTTCTTCAACCTCCTCAACTCCAATGCCGTGGTCAACGTCAATCAGTCCTCCAATCTGGCGGCGACCGGCGGCGGGTTGGCGACCTATTGGCGGCCGACGGAGATCCTGAACGCGCGGACGATGAAGTTCACCATCACGTACGACTTCTAATCTGTGAAACTCCCAACATCCAACTCCTAACTTCCAATTTTGCGTTACCTTGGAAGTTGGAGATTGGGAGTTGGGAGTTGACTTGCAGCGCGACGTGATCCGGCTAAGCATGATCAGAGCGATCGGCATCCTGCTGGCGCTGATCGCCCCGAGTCCCGTCCACGCCCAACGCGACATCTCAGGCAACTGGGCTGGCCTCTACCACGAAGACCAGCCGCACCGGATTCCAGGTCCGGAGCTCGGAGACTACACGGGCATCCCGTTGAACGATGCAGGCAGGCTCAAAGCCGACAGCTGGGACGCCTCGATCCTGACGCTGCGCGAGCACCAGGCCAAGCCTCACCCATCGACGTACTCACTGAGGGGACCCGCCAACATCCGTATCCGGCGTGAGCTCGATCCGGCCACGCAGGAGACGATCGGGTACGAGTTGTTCGGAACGTTCGGACAAGCCACGCGCATGATCTGGCTGGACGGACGGGCACATCCTCCCGTGCACGCCGCGCACACGTGGGCCGGCTTCTCGACGGCGCGGTGGGATGGCAGTCAGCTCGAGGTCGTCACCACACATCTCAAGGCGGGATGGTTGCAGCGAAACGGCGTCGCGCACAGCGATCGCGCGACCATGACGGAGCGCTTCATCCGGCACGGAAATCATCTGACTGTCGTGACGTTCGTGGACGACCCGATCTACCTCGAGGAGCCGTTCATCCGTACGACGAACTGGGTGCTCAGTCCCGATCAGGACATTCGGCGAACCCAGTTCGACGTCGTGGATGAAGTCGCCGGCCGGCGCAAAAGCGAAGTGCCCCACTATCTTCCCGGCTCGCCGGACGCAGCACGCAAACAGACTGAGTTCGCGTCGAAGTTCAAGCTCCCGGCGGGAGCAGCGCGTGGCGGCGCGGCGACGACCTACCCTGAGTTCTCCAGGACCCCGACTGCGACTGGTAGAGGCGGGTCTTTAGACCCACCTGCATCCTCAGGCCCGCTTGCAGTGTCAAGCCCGCCAGACCAAATTCAGACGGTGCACGTGCAGGGCAAGGTGCACATGCTGGTTGGCGCTGGCGGCAACATCATCGTGCAGGCCGGCGACGAAGGCGTCCTCGTGATCGACACCGGCAACGGACCACGCGGCACCAGTGTGCTCGCAGCCATCCGGCAGATCTCCCACCAGCCAATCCGTCTCATCATCAGCACGCACGTGCACGCCGATCACACCGGCGCCAACGAGCTGATCGCAGCGGCCGGCCGGTCACTCGGCGGTAACGCTCCGGGCAACTCGGGAATCGGGCTGGACACGGCACACATCCTCGCGCATGAGAACGTCCTCAGGCGCATGAGCGCGCCGTCGGGAGAACCGTCGCCCCGGCCGTTCGCCGCATGGCCGACCGACACGTTCTTCGGTGACGACAAGGAGATCTTCTTCAACGACGAGGCGATTCAACTGATTCATCAGCCCGGTCACACCGACGGCGACGTCATCGTCTTCTTCCGCCGCTCCGATGTCGTCGCGAGCGGCGATCTCTTCACGACACTCACCTACCCGGTGATCGACGGACAGAGCGGAGGCAGTGTCCAGGGCGTGATCGACGGGCTCAATCGGCTGATCGACATCACAATCCCGAAAGACAAGGAAGAAGGCGGGACCTACGTCGTGCCCGGGCACGGGAGACTCGCCGATGAGGCGGATATCGTCGAGTTCCGCGATATGGTCACGATCGTCCGCGACCGCGTGCAGGATCTTGTTGCGAAGGGAAAGTCGCTGGCGGAGGTCAAAGCCGCGAGGCCGACTGAGGACTACGACGGAAGATACGGCGCGACCACGGGCGCGTGGACGACCGATATGTTCGTGGAGGCTGTCTACCGCAGCGTGAGTGTCCTCAACAAATGACTCCCGACCCCATTTAAGCCGGCACGAGTACATGCCCGGTGAAAAGTGCGCGCGCGGTGCTGATGATGGCGGCCTCGGTCACGACGGTCTTCCCGTCCTGCTCCTCGGTCGTGAGCGATACCGGGCTCGCGCCGGTGGGGTGCTCGACGAGCATCATCTTGGTGGCGCCATCCGGGATCGTCGCCACCGAGCTTGCCGGGCTTCCAGGTAACAGACAGGCTGTCGCTACGCTGACCGCAGCGAACACGCCGATGGTCGCGTGAGCACGATGCGGAATGAATGATCGCGTTGAGACAACGCCTCCCTCGCGCGGCGGCGCCACGAGAATCATCTTCGGCACCGTCTGGTTCTTCACGTCGCCGAGGTTCATCATCGGACCGACCTCGAGCCGAATCGCTTCGACGCGTGCCTTCAACTCGGTGTCCTGATCGAGCTCGTCGCGCGTCTCGTAACCCGTGCGACCCAGATCCG
>Ga0315912_10003015_pt1 | contig 17217 bp, 10 predicted proteins | sample VfabasoilMG_FD_204469 | JGI IMG/M metagenome (GOLD analysis project Ga0315912, IMG submission 204469) | Garden soil microbial communities collected in Santa Monica, California, United States - V. faba soil | ecosystem: Environmental > Terrestrial > Soil > Garden | place: USA: California...
GACGACGAAGAAAGCCCGCGCGACCGGGTGGCCGCGCGGGCTTATTGAAGCGCCGGTGCTACTGGCGGGGCTTGGCTTTGTTCGCGGTGGGATCTTCGGTATTCGGAATCTGCTCGTGCGACATGTCGCGCCAATTGGGACCCAGACCAGCGCTTCTAGAGCGGGACGGTAATACTTATACTGTCTTTCTTTAATTCGCCAGGCCACGCAATGTCGAACGAGCCCATCTCCTCCATCGTGATCGTTGGCGGCGGCACCGCTGGATGGAGCGCCGCAGCCTGCTTGGCCCGATTTCTCGCCAAACGGCCCATTTCACTGACTCTGGTCGATTCATCATCCATTGGGACCGTCGGGGTTGGCGAAGCGAGCGTCCCGAACATCCACAATTTCAATGCATACCTTGGCCTCGATGAGCTCGACTTCATCGAAAGCACCCAGGGCACTTTCAAGCTGGGTATCCAGTTCGATGACTGGCGAGAAGCAGGCTCTTCGTTTTTTCATCCTTTCGGCAGGTACGGCGTCGGCTTCGAGGGCTTGGATTTTCATCAATGCCTGGCGAAGGCGCGCGAACTCGGGGCAAAAGGGTCCCTGGCCGAGTTTTCACTGCCCATCGCGCTCGCGCACGCGGAAAAATTCGCGCAGCCCGTCATGGATCCGAAGTCGCCCCTTACCGACTACGGATATGCATTCCATTTCGATGCCAGCCTCTACGCCCGCAGGCTGAGAAGATATGCCACCGAGCGGGGCGTCCAGCATCTCGATCGACGCATCGTGGACGTGATCCTGGCCGAGAACGGCGACATCGAGCGCCTGACGTTGGATGACGGCACGAGTCTCGAAGCGGACTTCTTCATCGATTGCTCCGGCTTCCGCGCGATTCTCATCGAAGGCGCGCTGAAGACCGGCTACGAGAGCTGGAAGCAATGGCTGCCCTGTGACGCCGCCGTCGCCCTGCCCTGCGCGCGAGCCGCGGGTGCGCTGAGTCCATACACGGTTGCCTCAGCTCGCTCTGCGGGATGGACATGGCGGATTCCGTTGCAACACCGGGTTGGAAACGGATACGTATACGCTCGCGATTTTCTGGACTCTCAATCCGCGATGGACTTGCTGATCGGCCAGTTGCCGAGTCCTCCTGGAGCGCAACCCAATCACCAGCTCTTTGCGGCGGGCATGCGCAAGCGATTCTGGAATCGCAACTGCATCGCGCTGGGTCTCGCCGGGGGTTTCATCGAACCCCTCGAGTCCACCAGCATCAACCTCGTGCATCGAGCGCTCTCGCTGTTCATGGACTTCTACCCGTCGAAGGTAGTCGACCCGCGCCGCGCCGACGCCGCCAACCGGCACTTCGCCCGCGAACAGCAGCACATTCGCGACTTCATCATCCTGCACTACAAGCTGTCGCAGCGACGCGATTCAGAGTTCTGGCGCTACGTGAATGCGATGCCGATCCCGGACTCGTTACAACATCGCATCGACACATTCAAGAGTTGTGGCGCGCTACTGCAGTTCGACGCCGAATCGTTCAAGCCGGAGAGCTGGCTGACGATGTACAACGGCTTCGGCGTCAATCAGACCGACTACGATTCGCGCGTCAACGACATCGACGTGCCCCGCATGCTCGGCGCGCTGGATGTCATCCGCAACTCCGTGTTGCGCGCCGCCGGGAGCGCGCTGCCGCATGCGGATTTCGTCGCAAGATTCTGCCCTGCGCCACGCGACATCCAATAAGGCGGCTCGCGGCGTTTGCAAGCGTGGTGATGCCAGGTTCGGTCCGCGGCGTCAGGCCACGACCACGCGTTGCATCTGTTGCAAATGGGTCCGTTGAAGCTCCACCCGATATTTTCAATCACCTCTCAAGTCACGCGGAGGCTGGCGCGCAGGACGTTTCTCCCGTGCGCCGGATGCTCCGCAATCCTGCGTTGCTCTTCCGATCCCCGCGATTCTCGTTGCCTGAGAAACGGCACCCAGCGATCCCCGGATCCATCGCATAGCCGGGGAGCGCTGCATCTCCACGATGAAACGGCGAACCGTCGGCCGGAAGGACTTGCCGTCAGCCGTGATCGCGAGCCATTGCTGCTGGTTGGCCAGCAGCGTGAGCTCCGACACGATTGTCAGGCAGGACACTCGCAGATCCAGCGTCACCGCGATGTTTGCCACCCGGTCTTTTTCGAGGAAGACTTCTATGAAGCTCCCGTTGGCGTTCTGCCAGCGCACCCGCGAGACGCCGACCATGCGGGAATCAGGGAACAATCGATCCAGAATCTCGAGCAGCGAGCCGGGGAAGGCAATCCCTTCCCCATCGCTCGCCAACCCGGATACGGGCACCAAACAAAATTCAAACTGCCAGGCCGCCGCCAACTTCAGCTCCCGGGGATGGCTATTCCGCCCGAACGTTGTCGATATTGACGATGGCTCCGGCACTGACGTTTAGCCAGATGGCATTCACATCGCTGAAGTTACTGACATCACAGGGCGCGCCGTTGCCCGTCAGCGCCGCGAGGTCGAAGGTGACCGTCGCAGTCGTGCCGGGGTTCTGCCATCCCCAAGTACCCTCGCACCACAGCCAGTTTCGATCCTGGATTGCGACGTTGATTGACGTGCCGGTATCGAGCGTGCGCAGTTCGTATTTGAATTGTGTCTTACCCGATATGTCGAGCACTTCTTCAGCGACGTTGAGGCCGAACCAACCGCCGCCGGTGGCGTTGACCTGCAGACTCGCGGCACCCTGCGTCGCAAAATCGGTGACGCGAGCGGTGGTTCCGGCATCTGTCTGCCAGTTTGCCGAAGCCCAGCCCTGGGTGTCGTTCTCGAACGAGTACAGCAGCGTCGCGCCGTTCGGGTCCGGAAGTATCTTGACGCGAATCTGCGCGACGTTGGACTTGCGTCCGTTCGTGTCGCGTACCGTGTAACTCGCGTGTGCGTCGCCCTGGAAGTCGGCAACCGGTGTGAAACTCACTTCGCCATCCGCGAGCAACAGGAAGGTTCCGGCCGCGTTGGTCAATTGCGCTTGTTGACCACTCGTCGATGGGTCAAGGTCAATCGAAGATTGCACCGGACTGCTGCCCAGGTAGCCTACGTCGTTCGCGGTCGGCGTGAGTGTCACGATCGCACCGAAGGCTCCTTCGGTAACATCGTCATCCGCGACCGGCGGAAAGCCCAGTATCCGGCCCGTCATCATGCGCGCCGAAAAGTTGCTCATCGTCGTGCACACCGGGCTCGGGCAATAGACCGTCAGGCGGTCATAGTCGGGATAAAGCGTGCCATTGTCCTGTACATCCGAAAGGATCCAGTACAGCCCACCATTGGCGCCACCGTAGAACAACGCTCGCGTCCACTCGAAGTACACCGGGTTCCGGACGTCCTTCGACTTGGTGCCGAATTCCCCCAGGTAGACAGCCTTGCGCAACTTCTTTGCCTTTGCGATGTGCTTGAGGATCCAATCCGTGCCCCACTCGGGCGTCTTGCCCCAGGAATCCGCGTCCGGATATAGATGCACCGACATTGCATCGACATGCGGTAGCGCCGCGAATGCATAACTGTCCACGCCTTCGCTGCAGTTGTCGGTCCAGTCCGTGCCGTTGGGCAGGCACAGGAATCCTTCATCGCCTACCGACACGAGATGATTGCGGTCGATGCTCTTGATATAGCGCGACATTTCCCCGGCCCATGAAACCAGGGTGTCGGTAGTGCAGTTGGGCGAACGCGGGTAGCCATTCGCACCGCCGCTGCCGATGCAGCGCGGTTCGTTCGCCAGCTCCCACATCATGATCGTGGGATCGTCCTTGTACCGGATGCCCGTGATGGAATTCTTCCGGTTGAGAAGGTGTGCAATCCAGGCCTTGTACCAACCCTTGATCGTCGCATCCGTGTAGAAGTCGTCGTGGTATTGGCCAACGCGCCAGCGCACGTACTGGTTCATGCCGCCGAATTCATTCCAGTTGTTCACCAACGGCAGGATCAGCTTGATTTTCCTCTTGCCCGCTTCCGCGACCACGTAGTCGAGTCGCTGCAGGCCGTCCGGTCCGTCATTGAAGGCTGGCGCGGCGCCGTCCCAGTAGTGGAAAAACACGCCTTCCTTGATTCCATCCACGGAGTTGCTGCCGTCCTGGTTGCCGATGGCCAGGGTCGCCCAGACGCGCATGACGGCAAAGTCGCTGGCCGCGGCCTTGTCCAGCAGGGCGGTGACCATCAGCGGTGACTTGTAGATAGGGTAGTAGTTGTTGGCGCCCGCGAAGCGGAACTCCCGCCCATGTAGATAGAGATCGGATCCAGACCGGGTGACGAACTGGCTCTTCTCCTTTTGCTTCTTGTCCTGGTCGCGATCGTGCGCCGTCGCCTGGCCACCGGCGGCCGTGAACATGCCGATCATGCAGAGCAGCCATGTGCTGGTACGTTCCATCGTGTTTCCCCTCAGAAGTTTCATTGACTGGCAGAACGCAGAAATCCGAATCCGTTGATGGTGAGGCGACCCAGTCGCGGGTCCTCGCTCAAGACGGTAGCGGCGGAAATGTCCCCGGAATGCAGCGCATTTCCCTTGTAGATGATGAGTCGATTGAAGGCCGCCTCCACGCTGTGGATGCGCTCGAACAGTTTCGTGTCGTCGACCGCGTACTGCTGCAGGGGAGAATCCGCCTTGAGCTCTTCAACCACCGTGCTGCGATATCGTTCCACGGTGTCCGGCGTTACCTCGGCAAGACCGGTGGCGCGATGGCGATAGAACGAGGTGCCGCCCTGGTGAGGCGCACAGAGATAGTGGATGAAGGCAAATCGCGCTGGTTCGGGGCCGTCGATATGGGGAATGCGTTGAATGGGTCGAAGCTTTTCGGGAGCCGTCGTCACCATCGAATAGGCGCAGAGATCGAGGTCTTCTTCGGGCGGTGCGCCGAAGTTTAGTTCGATCGATGCGGCGGTCGCGCTCAGCAGGGCGTTCGTGTATCCCTGCGGTGCGGGTGCGCGCACGCCGGGATACCGCGAACCTACGTCGATGAACACCGCCTCGCAGGCGGTTGCCAGGAGCAGGTTCGGATTGACGGCGAAGTCATCGATGCAGAGCACCGGCAGGCGCTCCGGGCCCACGTGCGTTATTGACAGCGTGGGCGATGGATTGACTCCAGGATACTGCATACCGGATCAAGCACTGGCCGCTGTTTGCGCCGGAACTACCGTCGGGCAATTGGCCTGAATGAATTGTTCGTGTGTGGGTGCGGAGGCAACCGCGTTCCTGATGCCGACCGCCATGTTTTCGAGCTCCTGGACGAGTTGGGTTTCCGGAACATCATCGACGAAGGGACTGTAGTAGCGCGGCAGTACTCCGAGCCCCGCGTACATGGAAAGCCAGGAACTCGGCCGGAAGAACTCCGTCGCGTCTTTCGTGAAGCGTCCCGTCTCGCGGAAGAGATTCATGCTCTCTTTCAGGCTCTCGGGAATATCCATGTTCCGGCACTCGTCCCAGAACGGTTCTCCCTCGCGCTTGTTCAGCTTGTAGTGCAGGACGATGAAGTCGCGGATGTGGTCCCAGTGAGCCCGATTGCGCAGGTTCACATTCTCCTGCAGCTCCGGATTCGGGACCGCCTGCGGAAAGCTTCCCAGCAGATACTGGAGACCGCGTTGAACCAGGTAGATCGAAGTTGATTCGAGTGGCTCCATGAATCCGCTCGCCAACCCCAGGCAGAATACGTTCCGATTCCAGATCTTCCTGCGAATGCCGGTCTTGAACGGCAACACACGGGGCTCGGCGAGCGCCGGGCCCTCGACGCTTGCACAAAGGATCGAACTCGCCTCGTCTTCGCTGAGGTGACGGCTGCAGAAGACGTAGCCGTTGCCGACACGGTGTTGCAAGGGAATTCGCCATTGCCACCCGCCCTTGCTGGCAATTGACCGGGTGTACGAAGCCGGCGGCAACCGGCTTTCACACGGCATGGCGACGGCGCGATCGCAGGGCAGCCAGTGCGTCCAGTCCTCGTATCCGGTCCCGAGCGCCTGCTCGATGAGCAGGCCCTGGAAGCCGGAGCAGTCGATGAACAGGTCGCCTGCCAGTTCGCGACCGCCGTCGAGTTCGAGCGCCTGGATGAACCCCGTCTCCGGATGCAGGCGCGAGCGAACTACCCGACCTTCGACATGCTTGACGCCCGCGGTCATCGACCAGCTCTTGAGGTAACGCGCCACCAGCACCGCGTCGAAATGCAGGGCGTAATTGAAAAGCAGCAGGCCGTCAGTCGCCCCCTGCCTGGGCATGCCGAATTTCCCGGCGCGCGCCAGCTGCGACGACAACACATAGCGGTCGATGTCTTCCGCCTGTCCCATGCCGCGCAGCTTTACCCAGTAGTGCTGAAACGAAGTGCCGCGCAGCGGTACACCGTGTTCGGAAAAGGGATGAAAAAACTGCGACCCGTCGCCGGCCCAACCCTCGAAACCGATCGCCAGCTTGAAGGTGGCGCTGGTGCGTTTGACGAAGTCGACCTCGTTGATCTTGAGCTGCTTGAGGAATTCGCGAATGTGAGGAACCGTCGCCTCGCCCACCCCGACAGTTCCGATGTCGGGTGATTCGACCAGCGTGACACGCGTGTGCCGGTTCGGACCGAATCGATCGATGAGGGCGGCAGCCGCCATCCATCCCGCGGTCCCGCCACCGACGACTACAACTGACTTGAGTCGGTTGTCGGCCATGTCATTTGCATCCTCGCGGAGGAAAAATGGCAGGACAGCTTTCGCTGTCCTGCCAAGTGGAGGGGTACCAGGGGGGCACTCCTCTCTTCTCTAGAACTTCGCCCTGACTCCCGCGGTGACCACCCGTTCGAACTGGTTCCAGTTCAGGTGCGCCTGCTGCCACTGCACGTAGTTGGTGGGCGCCTCTTCCGTCAGGTTCGAACCCTGCAGGAATACCTGGAAGTTTTCGTTGATGTCGAACGAAACGCCCGCGTCGATGTACAACGTTTCGTCCTGGAACTGCGGCAGCCCGGAGTTCGGCGCGGTGAACGACCAGTGGCTGAAAGTCCCCTGGTACTGTTCGGATAGATAGTTAGCCGCGACGCGCGCCTGGAAGCGCGCATCTTGGTAGAACAGCACCAGGTTGACCTGGTTCTCGGCGGTGCCGTTGAACGGTGCGTCCGAGCCATCCGCCAGGATGATCTTCTCGCCCGTCGCAGCGTCACGCCCGGCCTGGCTCGGCGTATACGTGTAGTTCAGATTGATGCCCGTGTTCTTCAGGAAACTCGGCAGGTAGTCGAACGTCGCCTGGTAGCCGAATTCAAAGCCGTAGTAGCTGGCACCCTCTCCTTGCGCGATGTCCTGGGTCTGGGCACCGTTGCGCACCACGCCATCCGAATCCGGCGCGGTCGGGTCGGTGCCGATGCGGGTAAACGTATAGCTGTCCACATCGGTGTAGAACACGCCCGCTGACAACAGGGTGTGCTCACGCGCGTACCACTCGACACTGGTCGACAGGCTGCGCGACAACCAGGGTTCCAGGCGCGGATTGCCGAGGCGCTGGATGCTGCTTACGCGCTGGAATGTCTCGCCGATCTGCTCACCGTTGTAGAAAGTGATAGGTCCCCGGCCGAGGTTCTCCAGCGGCTGCAACGCCTGAGTCTCGTAGTAAGCGGTCTTCAGCCGCCATTCGTCGCCGAAGTCGAAGTTGATATTGAAGCTCGGCAGGGCGCGAGTGCGATCGGTCGAGGTAAATACATCACCCAGATCGGTATACGCGGTGTGGTTGGGGTCGGCGCCAGCAAGGATGCGCGGATCGAGCTGCGTACCATCCGTGAGGTTCTGGAACACCCGCACGTTGGTGTTGACGATGCGGACACCGACGTTGCCCGACATGCGCACGCTGTCAGTGAGATCGGCATCGTAATTGGCCATGAAGTAGAGACTGGTCTGCGCTTCCTCCACGCCGTAGGTGCGATCCGGAGCATCGATGTATTGCCCGGCACCATACAACTCATCACGTAATGCTTCCGGCGCCGTCAAGGCGCGCGTATCGATCATCGGGAAGCCGGTCAGGAGGCCGTCAACACCAAACTGGTTGACCGTGGTGACGAAGCCCTGCAATTGCGGCGATGCCAGCGTGAATCGCGGCAGCGGGTCGTAGTCGAAACCGGCCGTGTTGGACGTCTGGTTTATGCCATAGCCAACTTCCTGGTACTTCGCCAGCAAGCCGTTCAGGCCCGACGGCGAGAAGTAGTCGGCGCGTTCTTCGCTCATCTCGCGCTCGGAGAGACGGATACCGAAATCGAACGAGAAACCATCATGGATCTCGAACTTGCCATCGAAGCGCAGCACGTCCATGTCGAGTTCTTCGCTGTTGCGTTCCAGCCAGCTGGAATGCACGCGCCACGCGGATGCCGCGGACGCGAGCGTGCGAAGGTCATCGCCGATCACGAAGTTCATCTGATCGTCGCCCAGGCTGTTCGAGATCTGGTAGGACAGAGTGGTCGGAATCGCGGCCGGATTGATGTCGGTGCAATCGTCAGCGTCCGCTTCAGCCTGCGTGATCGGGAAGCAGGCGTTGTCGGTCTGCTGGGCTACGGTAAGCGCCTTCGACTGGCGCTCCGCGTCGGAGTGCACCCAGCGCACGCCGCCGGAGAACTTCTCGCCTTTGCCGAAGCGGAACTCGACATTGGTGTTCAGCGCCTTGGTGTCGCGGAACGTGGATTGAACGCCACCTCGCAGACCATTGGTGTACCCGGTAAAGCCCGTAACGAAGTTGCCACGGCTGGCGAGATCTTCGGTGTCGAAAGATGCGAGCACCGAAGGCTGCCCCGTACCCTGTGTATACGGCGCGAACACCTGGCGTCCGCCGAAGTTGCCATTCACGAACAGCTGCTGGCCGTGCTGGTCCTCGTTCATCTCGTTGTAGAACGCATCGACAATGAACTCCATGGTGTCGGAGATCTGCATGTCGAAGTTGTATGCAACGCCAAGTCTCTCGCGGTCGTACTGGCGCGAATTCACGTACGTATTCCACCCCATCGGGATCAGGAACTCGTCGCTGGCATCGCCGTCGCCATTGAGATTGCCACCGGGCACGTTGCCGGGATTGATCCAGCCCGAGAACTCGTCGACCAGATCGAGCTCGGCCGACTGGAAGCTGCTCGCCGACGCGCTGTCGCTCCAGGAAGCGGTCAACGCCATCGCGAGGCGATCGTTGAATTTGTATGCCAGCAGGCCGTCGAACCGTTTGTCGGTGCCGTCTTCGATGCTGCCCCAGCTCGCCTGGCCGGCAACGCTGGCAGTGAGTCCTTCCTCGGGCAGGTTCAACGCGCGTATGGACTGCAAATCCATCAGGCCGCCCAGTCCACCGTCGGTTTGAGAGGCGTTCTGTGACTTGTAGACGTTCACGCCCGTGATGAGGCTCGACGGAATGTCTTCGAAGCTGACCGTGCTGTTGAGGATGTTCTCCGCGGTAACGAAGCGCTCGCCATTCATGGTCGCCATGACCTGCGGGGCGCCGCGGATCGAGACGAATGAACCTTCACCGGCGGCTCGAGAGATCTGGATGCCGGGCACGCGCTGCAGCGCATCGGTGATGGTGACGTCCGGCAGCTTGCCGATGTCCTCCATCACGATGGAATCGGATATTTCCGCGGTGGCGCGCTTGATGTCGATACCGGCTTCCTGGGCGCCGCGCACACCGCGAACGATGATCTCTTCCAGAGTATCGGCCGTGGATGTCTCTTGTTCCTGCGCACGCACAGGCAGAGCGATTGCCAGCAGTTCGAGTGAGACAGCAGTAACGAGAGCGGTGCGCGCCGCGGTGCGCGCGCGCTTCTTCTGACGATGCGACATGAAATCCCCCCACTAACAAAGTTCGCGCGGCTGGTGGCGAACTTCGTCCCACCTGGAATCCGCGTCTATTTCGAAACTGGTCGCGATCTTGCGGGGCGGGATTTCGCGTTGTCAATAAATAAATACATTTGCTTTCATTATCCAGCCGGCCGTTAGCGCTACCAAGGGGAAGACAGCGCTGGACAACATGCCTGCGCAGGCGGGTAGATGGTGCTGTTAGGTCGGGCCGAGTGGCTCGAACGGCAGGCTCTCAGGGAGTGCTCACCTTCATGAGCGCGGTACGAGTGGGCAGCAGCCTGTCGCTGAACGGCAGGATGGCCGCACCCACCGCAGGTGCATCGTCGGAGAGCGCGGCGCGCGATACCGGAGCGATGGCGGGCACTTTCGTGGAATACGAATGCAGTTTCTGATTCAGGCGCGTGGCCAGATTGTCGACGACGTCCGAAGGTAGCCGGCCCCCGATGAGAATCGCCTGAGGATTGAACAGGCAGTTGATCGAGATCACCGGGCCAAGCAGTGTGTCCACCGCATCCTCGGTCCATGCATCGACGATGGCTCGACCGCGTTCATCGAGACGAGCCAGTTCCTGTGGACTCGTCACGACGATTCCCTGGGCCGAGAGTCGACCGAACAGCGCGGACAACGAAACGATTTCCTGGATTTGCCGCTCGCGACCAGAAAGATCTTTGCCCTCGAGCAAACCCAGCTCGCCACTGCGACCCGTCGCGCCACGATAGTGACTTCCGTCGATGACAAGGCTTCCGCCCAGGGCCGCAGTAATCAGGATGTAGAAGAACGTCTGGTACTTCTTGCCGAGGCCGAATTGCATTTCGCCGATCGTGGCCGCCGCGGCGTCATTTTCGACGAATACCGGCACCTTCAAGATCTTCTGCAACAACGCCGGAATATCCGTCGTCGCCCAGATGTTGTAGTTGGCCGGCTGGTGCGGAAGTGTGGCGGCGTGCGGCATGTCGTCCGGTGACGCCACGCCAATTCCGGCCAGTTTTTCCCAGCCGACGCCGACCTGGGAGAGCAGCTTGCGCACGCGTTCCTTGAAGAATTTCTCGACATCCACCGGCATCGCAAACGCGATTTCACGCGTGGCGCGGGCGCGCACCTGCCCGGCGAAATCCAGAACCACCATGGTGATGTGATCGCGATCGACGTTCAGGCCGATCGAAAACAGGCTGTCCGGATTAATCACGAGCTTGGTGGCGGGTTGACCACGGCCGCCGCGGCGACGCCCCGCTTCCTGGATCAATCCATCGTTGAGCAGTCGCTTGGTGATATTCGCAATTGCCGGTGGCGTAAGCCCGGTAATCGCCGCCAGTTCCACCTTGGTGATGGGACCATTGACGCGCACGGCATGCAGTGTCACGCGCTGATTGTGGTCCCCGGCGCGCTGAAGATTCGTGCCTGAAAGATGCGACTGGCCGGATCGCCGTTGCGTCATTGCGATACTGTCATCGCAGGTGTGAAAGCGCGGCCAACATTCCCGGGATCAGCGTCAACCGCCAGTGCGAGCGCGCCCAGTGGCCCCGACATCGTTCCCAGGCCGGGTGGAACAACGTACTGCGCAATTCCGGCTTCCAGTTCGTCCGCCTCGATGTAGTGATTGAGACTGCGGCTCAGCTCGTCCTGAACTCGTGCGAACAGGTGCGCCTGGGCGCTCAACACTCCGCCTCCAAGGAAAATACGCTGAGGCGCAGTCGTGAGTACCATCGTATGAAGGAGCTGGCCGAGATCGTGGGCAACGCAGTCCCAAACCGGATGATCGGCCGTGAGTTTCGACGCCGGCATGGCTGCCCGAGCCTCGATCGCGGGCCCCGATGCAAGACCTTCGACACAATCCCCGTGGAACGCGCAGATACCTGCAAATCTGTCACCTGCCCGCCGTGCTATGCGAATGTGGCCAAGTTCCGTGTGGTTCATACCGAAGACTGTCTTTCCGCCGACCACCGTACCAACTCCAATGCCGGTCCCGACGGTGACATAGGCGAAATCCGTGAAGCCAACCGCCGCGCCCCAGCGCCCTTCGGCCAAAGCGGCGCCGTTGACGTCGGTGTCGAAACCCACCGGCAGGCCAAATTTTCGTTGCAGGCGCCGCGCCACATCTGAATTGCGCCACCCCGCTTTTGCGGTGCTGGTGACGTAACCATATGTGTCGGATTGCGTCCGAAGGTCCAATGGTCCAAACGAGGCCACTCCCAAGGCGCGAATCTTGCCGTATTGACGTCGCCAGCGCTCGACTATCCCTTCGATGTCACGCAGCGTTTCATCGTAAGCGCGAGTGGGCAGGCGTTCGACATCGCGGATGTCATCGGGGCCGCTTCCCAGGATGCAGACGCACTTGGTGCCGCCCATTTCCACGCCGGCGTACAGATTGTTGGCGACCATTTCAGTTACCGCGAGAGTCGCTGCTGCGACGAACGCATAACTCGGACAATTGTTGCCGCACTCGCCACAGGTCCCCGCTCATAACTACTCGAATACCTAATCGTTTATTTAATTATGAAAGTTGCTTTAGTTATAGTACGGCATCTGTGAGGGGGTGGGAACCATGTCGTATTTGCGCTCCGTGACCGCGTTTGGTTTTTTGACCATGCTGTGCGCGTCCGTCTTGCCATCAACAGCAGCCAACAAGGACGACAACTCAGGACCGTACAACGTCACCATCCTCGAAGGTGGCGAGGGGCTGTCGCGGAAACTGACGTCGGATTCAGCATCACTCGATGCAGGCGGTTCGTGGTCTATCACGGGCTGGGTGAATCCACGCAGAAGCCAGCCGGGCACCACCTCTCTACTGTCTATCGGCGGAGGGAACTCCGGCGCTCGTGTGCTGGCAATCGAGGACGGAAAATTGTCCGTGCGCATTGGCGAATTTGCCCTGGCCAGCACGGTAGAGGTTCCGCCGGGTGCCTGGACCGCAATCGCTGCGACATATGACGGCACCCGGGCACGCCTCTACGTGAATGGCAAAGAAGTTAGCTCCGGCGAATCGAGGGCCGGCGCGGCAGAACCACGGCTGGAAGTGGCTCCCGTCGTGAACGGCGCGAAGGCCGTGCATTTTGGTGGGCAATTGGCGGAACTCGCATTGCACAAGAAGGCGCTCTCAGCATCGGAAGTACGCGCGCTCGCCGACTCACGGCCGAACTTCGATCTGGTGGTTTTCCATGAAGTCGGCGGTCACTGGCCCTGGCAGGTTCGTCAGTGGCGCGGCCTGCAGGAGCCACAAGATCCCTGGACCTTGCCCAAGGGAAAGACCGCGCACGACAAGCCTCTCGCCAAGCCGCTGGTTCTGAAACCCGAGCTGGTTGCCGTTGGCAAGGATGCATGGACCCTGGGTCGATGGCGAATGGCCGAGGCGCCCGCCATCCCGGCGAATCCCGAGGAGATATCCCGCGCTAACTATTCGGATGCCGACTGGTACGCCGCGACCGTACCGGGCACGGTGCTGACAACACTCATCGATCGCGGTGTTTATCCCGACTACGACCACGGCCTCAACAACATGGCCATCCCGGAGCGCCTGGCGCGGCAGGACTACTGGTACCGGACGCGTTTCGAACTGCCGGCCTCGCAAGCCGGAAAGCGGCTGACGCTCACATTCAAGGGCATCAACTATGCGGCGCAGGTCTGGATCAATGGGACGCGTATCGGGAACATCCGCGGTGCATTCATCCGCGGCGTATTCGACGTCACCGAGGTCGTCAAGGCAGGCCAGGTAAACGTCATCGCGGTCCGCGTATCGCCGCCGCCCCATCCCGGAATTCCGCATGAAGAGTCGATTGCCGCCGGCCCTGGTGAGAACGGCGGATGGATCGCCATCGATGGACCGACATTCGCGGCGGCCGAGGGATGGGATTGGATACCGGGAATTCGCGATCGAAACACCGGAATCTGGCAGGACGTGGAACTGCGTGCGACCGGTGAGATACGCCTGCTGGATCCCCAGGTGCTTACCCTGCTGCCCCTGCCGAGTACCGATCGCGCCGAAGTCACCATCGTCGCGCCGGTCTTCAATACACACACTCAGCCCATGGACGTCACCTTGAGTGCGTCCTTCGAAGGCGTGAGTCTCAACAAGACGGTGCGCGTCGAGCCGGGCCTCAGTGAAGTCCGCCTCGCACCCGTCGAATTCCGTCAACTCGAAATCCAGAAGCCGCGATTGTGGTGGCCAAACGGCTACGGCGAACCCGCGCTCTACCATCTCGATCTCGCCGCCAGAGTCGCGGGGAGGGAATCCGACTCGCGGCAAATCAGGTTCGGTATCCGCCACGTCACCTATGAGTTCTCGTTGTTCGATTCAGCCGGCGCGCTTCGCCGTGTCGAAGTCGACGTGGCGCGCGCCAGCACGCTTGGCGAACGCCTCATCGACAACACGCACGAGAAGATCAAGAAGAGCCCCATGGGATGGGCCGCATCGTTGACACCTGCGGGAGAAAAATCCGTGGCCGTACGCGGCATTCCGGATCCGCTCGAGTATCCGCACCTCACCTTGCGAGTGAACGGGGTGCGAATCCTGGCGCGCGGCGGCAACTGGGGCATGGATGACTCCCGCAAGCGCATCCAGAAGGAGCGCCTCGAGCCTTACTTCAAACTGCAAAAAGACGCGAATCTCAACGTGATTCGCAACTGGATGGGCACGAACACGCAGGACTCCTTTTACGAGCTCTGCGACGAATACGGAATGATGGTGCTCAACGACTTCTGGGCCTCCACGCAGGATTTCCAGGTCGAGCCGCAGGATCCGCAGCTGTTCCTCGAGAACGCAATCGACACGGTGCAGCGCTATCGCAATCACCCATCGATCGTGTTGTGGTTCGGCCGAAACGAAGGCGTGCCGCAACCCATACTCAACGAAGGTCTCGGCGATGTGGTCGCCAGGTATGACGGCACGCGCCATTTCATGGGCAGCTCAAACGTGGTCAACCTGCAGGGTTCCGGACCGTATAACTACCGGCCTCCGGTGGGCTATTTCACCAACCTGGCCAGTGGTTTCTCCGTGGAAACCGGCACGCCCTCACTCGCAACCCTCGAAGCCATCGAAGCCATGGTTCCGCCTGAGGACCGCTGGCCGCTCTCAGACACCATTGCCTATCACGACTGGCATTTCGGCGGAAACGGCGACATCAAGACCTTCATGGATACGCTTGCGACGCGCTACGGCGAAGGAACCAGTCTCGAGGACTTCGAACGCAAGGCGCAGATGATGAACTTTGAGACCTATCGTGCGATCTTCGAAGGTCTTCAGGCACATCTGTGGACCAGGAACTCAGGGCGACTCCTGTGGATGACCCATCCCGCCTGGCCATCGAACCATTGGCAAATCTACAGCCACGACTACGACACGCACGCGGCTTACTACGGTGTAAAGAAAGCGACGGAGCCACTGCATGCGCAGATGAATCTGCCGGAGTTCTCGTTGAGTGTACTCAACACGACTCTGGACACGCATCGAGGCCTCAAGCTGCTCGCAGAGGTTCGGACTCTCGACAACCGTCGTCTCACGCGCCGCGAAGACTCGGTCGAAGCACCGCCTAATTCCGCGACGCACGTCCCTGCTCTGCCCTTGAAGGACCTGCTCCAGCAGCATCCGGTCGTGCTCGTCAGGCTCGAATTGCGCGACACTGCAGGCAAGCTCATCTCTGACAACACGTACATCCAGAGCAGGGACGATGCCAGCATGCGGGCGTTGGGAAAACTCCCTCGACAGAAGCTGGAAGTGGCTTCGACAGTGGACCGGGCTGATGGCGAGCACGTGATCAGGACCCGAATCACCAACCCCGGGGAATCGCCGGCGCTGGCGGTCAAGCTGACCTTGGTAGATAGAGATGGAGCTCGAATCCTTCCAGCCCGCTACAGCGACAACTATCTGGACCTGCTGCCCGGCGAGACGCGCAGCGTCGAAATCCGCTTTCCGGTGCAACAAGGTGCTCGCCCATTCGTTAAGGTTCGAGGATGGAACGTCGTCCCAGCGACGACGCGAGTCACCGGGTCCGCGCAGTGACCGGCAATATCATGAGCATTGCCAGACTTGCATTCGTTGCCGCCTTCCTGATGTATGCAACCGCGGCATTCGCCCAGAAATTCGAAACCCTCGCCAGGACGCCGCAGATGGGATGGAACAGCTGGAACAAGTTCGGCTGCAACGTCAGCGAGCAGCTGATCCGTGAGACCGCGGACGCGATGGTTGCCAACGGCATGAAGGCGGCGGGTTATCAGTACATCAATATTGACGACTGTTGGCACGGCGAACGTGACGCACGAGGCTTCATCCAGCCCAACAAGGAACACTTTCCGTCTGGCATGAAAGCACTCGCGGACTACGTCCATGCCAGGGGCCTGAAGCTCGGAATCTATTCGGATGCAGGCTGGAAGACCTGCGGCGGCAAACCCGGCAGTCGTGGCTATGAATACCAGGATGCCCTCACCTACGCCGAGTGGGGCATCGACTACCTGAAGTACGACTGGTGCAACACCAACGGTCTCAAGGCGGAGGGCGCCTATCTCACCATGCGCGAAGCCTTGCGTGCAGCGGGCAGACCGGTGCTCTTCTCGCTCTGCGAATGGGGCGACAACCAGCCGTGGCAATGGGCGAAGGATGTGGGCCATTCCTGGCGCACGACGGGCGACATCTACAATTGCTTCGACTGCATCCACGACCACGGCACTTGGAAATCCTGGGGCGTGCTGCAGATCCTCGACAAGCAGGAAGGACTGCGCGAACACGCGGGACCGGATCACTGGAATGACATGGACATGCTCGAAGTCGGCAATGGCATGTCGCTCAACGAGGATCGGGCGCACTTCTCGATCTGGGTGATGCTCGCCTCACCCCTGATCGCCGGAAATGACCTGCGCACAATGTCCAGGGACACGATCGCCATTCTGACCAACAAGCAGGTGATTGCAATCAATCAGGATTCGCTCGGAATCCAGGCGTTCCGGCATTCCGTACTCGATGGAGTCGAGTTCTGGTTCAAGCCGCTCGAAAACGGCGCGTGGGCATTCATGGCTCTCAATCGAACTAACGAGAGTCGAACCATCAACTTCGACTGGAACGCCGGAAATATCTCCGACAATCTCTCGAAGCGGGCTATTGACGCATACGAGCGCGGCTACACCCTGCAAGACCTGTGGCGAAAATCTTCCCCCGGCACGACGCGAAAACCGCTCGTGGCCGGCGTTGCCGGGCATGACGTGCTGCTCCTGAAACTGACTCCACGCTAGACCATCCGTGGCCTGTCGCTTCGAATTGCCGAAGAGGACTCACGTCTGCGGGATCTATACCGAAGTCGCGCCCTCGGCCTGCATGCGTAGTGGCCTGCTCGCGATCTGGCTGAGGCACGGAATCATCTGACGACGAAGAAAGCCCGCGCGACCGGGTGGCCGCGCGGGCTTATTGAAGCGCCGGTGCTACTGGCGGGG
>Ga0315912_10003017_pt1 | contig 17215 bp, 12 predicted proteins | sample VfabasoilMG_FD_204469 | JGI IMG/M metagenome (GOLD analysis project Ga0315912, IMG submission 204469) | Garden soil microbial communities collected in Santa Monica, California, United States - V. faba soil | ecosystem: Environmental > Terrestrial > Soil > Garden | place: USA: California...
GGATGCATGACGGCGCCATCGACGCCGGGCCGAGGAACGCGCCGATCCAGCCCGCCTCGAGGAGCATGGACTCCCAGCCGAAGCCGTAGAACACCTGCCCGATGTTGACGATCGACAAGTACAGCGCCCACGTGAGGAGCCCTGCGGCGACGCCGATGGCCGCCGGCGCGCGTTCGGTGAGGCCGACCAACGTGGACGTCGAGAGGGCGATTCCGATCCAGGCGACGGCGCACAGCAGGCGATCCGAGTAGCGCCAGTGGAAGAGGCTGGGCGCCTCGCGAAACGAGACGCTCGCCAGAAAGCGCGGCGCGGGCAGCAGGCCCCGCTCGCCGAGCAGCGCAGGGAACTGCTGGAGCGCAGAGACGAACGCGACGAGGAAGATGCCCGCGAGGCCGCGCTGGAGGAGCACGCGCACCAGCCAGAGATGGTCCAGGTCGTAGCTCATCGCTCGCCTCCGCTCGTGGGCTCCGTCATGACGGGCCTGCACGCAAGCCCGATGCCAGCGCCTGCCTGACGCCACCCCTCGCTGAACGGAGCCCAATCTCTGCGCTTGCGCAGATTTTTCCACGCTCCGTGCGCGCGGCGACGCGTGCGAGCGCGGCGCGCTCGCAGCGTGCGGCATGATGCGACATGCGCACGAACACCCACGAAATCTCCGACGGCATCTACCGCTTCTCGACGGCGGTCGAGCTCCCACAGGGGGCCTTCACCTTCAACCAGTTCCTCGTCGTGGCGGACGAGCCATTGCTCTTCCACGCGGGACCGCGCGCCATGTTCCCGCTCGTCTCGGCCGCGGTGGAACGCATCCTGCCGGTGTCGTCGCTGCGCTGGGTCGCCTTCGGCCATGTCGAGTCCGACGAGTGCGGCTCGATGAATGCGTGGCTCGCCGCAGCGCCGCGCGCGGAGGTCGCGCACGGCGCCATCGGCGTGATGGTCTCGCTGAACGATCTCGCGGATCGACCGCCGCGCGCGCTCGCGGACGGCGAGGTGATCGATCTCGGCGGCAAGCGCGTGCGGCATCTCGACACCCCGCACGTGCCGCATGGCTGGGAGGCGCGCGTGCTCTTCGAGGAGACGACCGGCACGCTGCTCTGCGGCGATCTCTTCACGCATCTCGGCGACGGACCGGCCCTCGTGGAGACGGACATCGTCGGCCCGGCGAAGGCCGCGGAGGAGTCTTTCCACGCCACGTGCCTCACGCCTTCGACGGGCCCCACCATCAGGAGGCTCGCCGATCTCCGCCCCCGCACGCTCGCGCTCATGCACGGCTCGTCGTTCAGCGGCGACGCCCCGCAGGCGTTGCGCGACCTCGCCGCCGTCTACGACGCGCTGCTCCGCGCGAGCGCATGAGGCACGGGCCGGGAGATCGCGTCCGCGCGAGCGCGTGACGCGCGTCAGGGACAGCTCGGCGTCGGCATGCGGGCGGGGCGCGCGAACGGGGCGTCGGACCACCCGTAGCCCGTAGGCCCCTCGTTGCCGCAGGAGCTCAGCGCGGTCACGAGGTAGTAGAAGCTCCCGGGAAGCGCGAGATCGTCGTCGAGGAACGACGTGCCGTCCACGACGCACGCTCCAGCGCTCGTCGCGTCGTCGGCCAGGTGGTCGTAGACGCTCGCTGACGCGAGGCTCGCGATCGTCCCGCGCAGGATGCGATGTCGGACGGCGCCAGGAGCCGCGCTCCAGGAGTGGCGCAGCGTCACGGCATCGATGCGATCGACGCGCTGATCGCCGTCCTCTCCTGGCACTGCATCGTCAACCGCCGTCAGCGTGCCCGAAACGACGACCTCGTAGCATTCGGGATCGCCCACCATGCACCACAGCCGGATCTCGCTCGTACCGTCCGGCGGCACGAAGAGCATCGGGCAGTCCCACGCGTCGGGATCGTTCGTCGGATCGCCGTCGAGATCGGAGTCCACGAGCCCGTCGAGGTCCCAGTAGCACTCAGCGCCGCCGGGATTGCAGGGCACCTCGACCTGCGTGCCCGGGCAGACGCTGGTGCTCGCATCGATCGGAATCGGAGGAGGCGGGTCGTCCACGCGGGCCGAGACGGATGACTCGCACCTGAAGGACCACGCGAGCGCGACCACCTCCACGTAGCCCGCAGCGCCTCCGGAGACGGTGACGGCCCACGACGTGTCGTCCCGATCGTTTGCCGGATCGCCGTCGCCGTCGGCATCGACGGTGGGCGCGACGTCCCATGCGCACGACGCTCCGACGGGACAGTCCATCATGAATTCCGCCCATCCGTTGCACATCGGCAGCGTCGTCACGATGGGCGCCGGCGTCGGCGCCGAGAAATCCACCGTGAGCGGCACGGAGGTGAAGCAGGCGCCGACGCGCGTCCATGCCACGACGGGACAGTAGCCGCGCCCGTCGTCGCCCACCTGGGCGGCCCCCGAAATGCTGTCCGCGTCGTTGGCCGGATCGCCGTCGCCGTCCGAGTCGAGCTCGCTGTCGAGATCCCAGCCTTTCTCGGTAGCGGGGGGCCAATCGACGGAGATGTAGGCCTGCCGGGCGCAGATCCACTCGACCATGGGACGAGGGATCGCCGGCAGGCTCACGTCCAGCCGCATCCCGTCCACGACGCGACACGCCTCACCCTCGCACCACGCCTCCAGCAGGTACTGCTCGCAGGTCCCTGCAGTGATTTCGCAGGTCGGATCCGCCGATTCGGGGCACGCGGCGTTTCCATCGCAGTCCACCCAGCGATGGAGCGTCGTCGGGCAGGACGACAGGGACGCGGAGCCGTCGAGGACGACGAGGTCCCCCGCGCAAGCTCCGAAGTCCGCCCCCGCGTCGGGTCGGACGCCAACGTAGTTCACGTGGATCTCGCAGGCGATCTCGACGATATCCGGGCGTCCGACCGCGAGCGTGAGACGGATGAGATCCGGGCCCGCGAGCGAGAGCGGCACCGTGACTCGGAAGGTTCCGTCGGCAGCGGCCGCCACCAGCTCGACGTCGCCCGTCGCCGTGTTCAGGGCCGTGAAGCGCTCCACGGCGAACGACATGAGAGGCAGCATGGCGACGATGTCGCCGGGAGCCGGGAGCAGCACGAGGCGGCCGGACGTGCCTTCGGCAATGGAGGCGAGTCTCGGCGATTCCGGCGGCGAGAGATCGAAGGCGTCCACCACGACGTCGAGGACGGCGAGGTCCTGGATGGCTGCCGCCAATGCGGCCTGACCGTCGCCAGCCTCTCCATCGGAGATCATGATGCAGCGCTGGTAGCGGTTGACGCGGTCGCCTCGCGCGAGGACCTCGCTCTCGACGTGCTGGAGTGGCGGCACGAGCGCGGTGCCTCCGCTGGGCGACTGCGTGTCGAGAAGGTCCAGCGTCGCGCGCACGGCGGCGAAGTCCGGGGTGAGCTGCTGCCTCAGCGTCGCGGCGTCGCTGAAGGTGATGATGGCCACGCGCGAGCGCGCGGGATCGAGCGCCTCGACGAAGGCCCTTGCCGCGGCGATGCTGGCGCTGTAGACGTCGTCATCCTCCTCGCGGAGCACCGTGTCGCCGTCCACGTCGATGCCCGAGTCGCCGTTCATGGATCCGGATGCGTCGATGACGAGGTAGAAATCGTACGAGGCCGGCGGCGCCGTCACGCGCCAGGTGCCGGTGACGAGGATCTCCTCGGTGCAGTCGGTGACGACGTGGCCGTCAGCCGGCGAGAGGATGCTCATCTCCGCCGTGACCTCGCTGCCCGGCGGTCCCGCGCTGCCGCTGCACGTGACGGCAGCCTCGGCGCGCAGGGCCAGTGCCATCATGGCGATCACCGCTGCCGGAGCCCTGCCCCTCGAATCCATGCGCTCCCTCGTTGAAGGCGTGCTGGCCCGAATGTTGGGTGCCGGATCGCGATCCGTCAAGCGCGCGGGCATCGCTCACAGCCGACCGTTCCGAGGCCTACGACATCGCGGCGTCCACGGCGGCGCGGGCGATCGGCGTGCCGGTCTTCTCGTGGCGCCACCAGCAGATCCGCCCGCGGAGCAGCGGTCCGGCGCCAGCGAGCCCTTGCGCGGCTGCCTCGCACGCGGCCTCGGGCGCGAGGCGCGGCGGCAGGAAGTCGTTCACGACGACGAAGAGCGGACGCCGCGGCGCGATGCCGGCGAGCGCGCTCTCGAAGGCTTCGAGCGCCTCCTGCTGATCGGCCCATCCGCCGGCAGCGACGAGGAGGATGGCCGCGTCGCACGTGCGGAGCACGCCCTCGAAGGCCTCGCGGACGCCGGATCGCGGAGGAATCGTCACGATGAGCTCGACGTCGCCTCGCTCGTGGGGCACCTCCGTGACCGTCACGCGAAACGGGCCATGCTCCTCGGCGTCCTGTCGCGAGGCCATCCACTCGCCGCCCAGATAGGCGTCCACGAAGTCGAGCGGACGCGTCAGCGGCGCGCCGAAGATGCCGATGCGCCGGCACGGAGCCGACGTCACGTCGCCTCCTCCTCCACGAGCGCGGCGAGCTTGCGCAGCGTCGCGAGGTTGCGCGACGTGATGCGCTTGCCCATTGCCGCGTCCACCGCCATGACGAGCCTGCTGTCCGCGATTCCCTCCTGCACTCCCATGACCGCGGCGCGAGCGCCGATGTCGAGCGTCTCCGGCGCCCACCTCTTCGCGCGCAGCGCGTCGAGCGCCCGCAGGTCGCTGGTCGTCGGCGGCACGCCGATCAGCACGCGCGACGGATCGAGCTTCCCCACCGATGCCGGAAGCGCGTCGAGGATCCCCGCAAGCTCCGCGCGCGCGAGAACGACGACCAGCGAGCCGACGCCGAGGCGACCCTCGACGGCCTCCTCGATGTCGCGTGCGATGCTCGTCGTCGCCGCGCGCGCGGCGGGCCACGCGAAGGCGGCGTTGCCGCTGTTGAGGAGCGTCCGCACGTCCGTTGCGCCGAGCGACTCGATCGCCTTTCGCAGGTCCGACATCGCGATGCGCTTCGCGCGGCCGACGTTGATGCCGCGCAGGAGTGCGACGTGCGTCCTCGTCATCGGCGCGCGCGGCTCGGCTCGGCGAGGTGCATGCCGCATCGTCTCACCTCCCTGCGAGGCGAGTCAGGCCACGGCCCTCACGGCCTCGCGGGCTGGTGCGCCTCGATCGTCATGCCGGGGACTCCGTCGCGGCCCCACCATCGCGCGCCAGCAGCGTTGGCAAGGAGCACTGGCCTCTCGGTATCCGTCGCATCCAGCACGAAGTGCACCTGCGAGCACGTGCTGTACGGCGACGGATCGAAGTCGAGAGGCCAGCGGCCACTATCAGATCGGCGCGCCCTCCAGGCAAGCACGGCGCGGGTGAGGTCCAGGCTGACGCGCATTTGTCGCGCTCGAAGAACCCCCACATGGGCGAGGTGATCCGGAGGCAGGGGGGTCTCCCGCGACCACTCCCATCTTCCAGGCCGAGAATGGCGCCGTTGCGGCTCGTCGAGGCATCGGCTCGAGTCAACCAATACGCGGAGATCAGCCATGGCCAACTCTGCCTCGCGGCTCCACGCCTTGCGTTGAACGGGCCGATACTGGAATTCCGGGCCCGGCGGAGCGTGATGGGCAATGCATCCGTCCAGGAGCACGAGCTCGCCCTCCCTGGCGCACTCGAGGAGCGATCGGATCATCCGGCGCTGATGCTCCAAGCTGCTTTCAACGAAGGCCCGATCGACGAACCACGTCGGGGCTTCGCCGATGTCGAGTCGTCGCAGCAGGCTGCCGACGATGATGGCTGCCCCGAGGTTGCCGCGCGCGCGTCCATCCAGTCCAACGAAGTCACCCGTCCTCCAGGCGGCCTCCAGATCGAGCATTGCCTCGTCCGATCGTCCTTCCCCCACGTCCAGCACCGCGTGGAGTCCGAGCAGGTCGGGCACGTCATCGAGCCGATCCTGGGGAGTGCCCATGACCGAGAATCTCTCGGGCAGTGCTGGCGGCGGAGCCGAGAGGAGCTCCTGGCGCAGTTCGAGGATGGCCGGGCCGGCGAGCTCGATCTTCTTCCGCAACGACGGTTCCAACGGCGGGAGTGCGCTCGTCGTGTCCCAAGAAACGACGCGGTACCACTCGAGATCCCGGCGATCGATCCCCTTGGATGCTCGAGCCGCCAGCATGATGATTCGTTGGCCTCGGCGGATCTGCTCCTCCGTCGGCGCCACGCTCGGCACTTCGAGAGATGCGAACTCGCGACTCACCCGCCAGTACTCCCACCACGACTTCGCATCCCACGCCCCCCACGTGAGCGCGCCGATCGCGAGCGGCGCGAGCATGGCGATCAAGAAGACTCTGAGCCATCTCCGGCGTGGCCGATCCGTGGCCGCGAGACGCGTGTCGCCCAGGCTCATCACGACCCTCCTGTCATGCGTGCGCGGGGACCGAGGCTCCTGCCGCGCCACGGCATGCCGAGGACGATGAGTAGACGTCAGGCAACGACGGATCGCAAGCCTGAGCGGTAGGGCGAGCCTCCCCGACCCTGCTACTCGAGGGCGCCGGCCGTCATGGGAAGCGCGCGCTGCAGGTGCCCGGGACGTGCGCGCTCGTGAGCGGATCGACGGAGTAGCAGCTCGTCATCGGGAAGCCCGTGATCGACGGGGCCGGCCCGAACGGCGCCGTGAAGCTCACCGACACCATGTCGGCCGGGAACGCGTGGTCGGAGGAGCAGAGGCACCAGTAGTCGAAGTCGTGGCTGCTGGGGCTGTCGGTGAGCAGGCACGTGCAGCCGGGGACCTGATCCACGTGGGAGGTGACGCTCATGTTCGTGGGATAGCTGGCGTCCGTGCCGTGGCCGCGTCCGACGACGGCGGAGTCGAGGCGGAACATCACCGTCCGCGTGCATGCCGCCGAACAGTCGGGATCGGCGCAGTCCGTGAAGGTGTCCGCGTCGTTGTCGCCGTTGTCGTCGCACGTGGATTCCGGCTGCTCGCAGGTTTCGGCATCCTGGCCGAGCTGGCCGAGGCACTCGGGATCGGCGCAGTCCGCGAGCGCGTCCGCATCGCCGTCGTCGTGGCCGTTGTCGCAGATCTCCGGCGCGCAGCCGGGATCCGCCACGCAGTCGGGATCCGCGCAATCGGCCAGCGCGTCGCAGTCCGAGGCATCGTCGATGCCGTTCGTGCAGGCCGTCTCCCGGCCGAGGCTCGCGCAGTCGGCGTCGGCGCAGTCGGCCGCGCCGTCGCGATCGTTGTCGAAGGCGTCGTTGCACGCCGTCTCCACGGGCTCGCAAGCCTGCATGCCGGCCGCGCCCGAACCATCCTGCCCCACGCACTCGGGATCCGCGCAGTCCACGAGTGCATCGACGTCCCCATCGTCCACGCCGTTGCTGCAGCTCTCCGCGATGCACGACGGATGCGCCGCGCAGTCGGGATCGGCGCAGTCGGAAAACACGTCGCAGTCCGTCGCGTCGTCGGCGCCGTCAGCGCAACTCGTCTCGAAGCCGAACCACGAGCATCTGAAGTCGGCGCAGTCGGCGGCGCCATTGCGATCGTTGTCGAAGGCGTCGTTGCACGTCATCTCGAAGGGTTCGCAGACCTGAGCGCCGGCTGCCGCCGAGCCGTCCTGACCCGTGCACTCGAGATCCGCACAGTCCACGAGCGCGTCGGCGTCCCCGTCGTCGATGCCGTTGTTGCAGATCTCCGCGACGCACGAGGGATGCGAGGCGCAGTCGGGATCGGCGCAGTCGGACAGCGCGTCGCAGTCCGTCGCGTCGTCGGCGCCGTTCGCGCAAGTCGTCTCGAAGCCGAACCACCAGCATCCCGCGTCGGCGCAGTCGGCCGCGCCGTTGCGATCGTTGTCGAAGACGTCGTTGCACGTCGTTTCGATGGGCTCGCAGACCTGCAAGCCGGCGGCCGCCGAGCCGTCCTGCCCCGCGCACTCGGGATCCGCACAGTCCGCCAGCGCGTCGGCGTCCCAGTCGTCGATGCCGTTGTCGCAGATCTCGACGACGCACGCCGGATGCGACGCGCAGTCGGGATCGTCGCAGTCGGACAGCAGGTCGCAGTCGGACGCGTCGTCGGCGCCGCTCGCGCAAGCGGTCTCCATGCCGTAGGCGGCGCAGTCGGCGTCGGCGCAGTCGGCGACGCCGTCATGGTCGTTGTCGAACGCGTCGTTGCACGCCGTCTCGACGGCCTGGCAGGGCTGGAACCCAGGCCACGGGGCGCCGTCGAGGCCCACGCATGCGGGATCCGCGCAGTCGGCCAGGCTGTCCGCGTCGGCGTCGTCGACGCCGTTGTTGCAGACCTCCAGGTTGCATGCGGGCCAGCCCTCGCAGTCGGCGTCCGCGCAGTCCGACAGTGCGTCGCAGTCGGACGCGTCGTCCACGCCGTTCGTGCAGTTCGTCTCCAGGCCGCCGTTGGCGCAGTCGGCGTCCGCGCAGTCGATGGCGCCGTCGTAGTCGTTGTCGAAGCCGTCGTCGCAGGTCCGCTCGGTCCCGAGCTCGCAGCGCTGCATGCCGGGCGCCGCTCCCCCGTCCTGCCCGTCGCAGGCGGGATCGACGCAGTCCCAGAGGAAGCCCGGATCGGGCTCGTCGTGGCCGTTGTTGCAGATCTCGATGGCGCAGGCCGCGGCGCAGTCGGGATCCGCGCAGTCCGCGAGCGCATCGCAGTCCGACGCGTCGTCGGCGCCGTCCGCGCAGAAACGCTCGATGCCGAAGGCCGCGCAGTCGGGATCGGCGCAGTCGGCCAGCCGGTCGCAGTCGGACGCGTCGTCGGCGCCGTCGCCGCAGCGCTGCTCCGTCCGGCTCGCGCACTCGGGATCCGCGCAGTCCACGAGCCCGTCGCCATCGTCGTCCACGCCGCTGGCACAGTCCTCGACGCAGGCCAGGCCGATCTCCACGCACTCGGGATCCTCGCAATCCCGCTGGCCATCCCAGTCGTCGTCACGCCCGTTCCTGCACGCGAACCCGCTGCACTCGCAGTGCGGGCCGCACTCGAGATCGAACCAGCAGTCGGTGTCGTCGCAGTCGATCGCCCCGTCCCTGTCGTTGTCGATCTCGTCCCAGCAGATGGGAAACTCGCCATCCGTGCAGGCGCAATCGTCGTCCTCGCAGTTCTCCAGGCCGTCGCCGTCGTTGTCGAACGAGTCGCTGCAGTTCCGCTCCCTCCCGTACTCGCAGAAGATGCCGCCCCTGGAGGCGTCCGGCTGCACGCCGTCGCAGTACGCGTCCTGGCAGTCGATGAACCCGTCTGAATCGTCATCGATGCCGTTGCCGCAGTCCTCGTTGGCGAAGCCCACCGGCTGGCAGGAAAGCAGGCACGCGGCGACGACGAGCGTTGCCAGCATCGTGAGCACGAGCTTCCAGCGCATCATGGACAACTCCGCAGGTTGGCCCGGTCGAGCGTCGGGCGCAGGTCCACCGGGCCGCCGGATCGGCCGGGGGATCCGACCGCGCAGCCGTTGGACGCGAGGACGAGGTACCGGAGCCCGGCCCCGCCCACCCAGTGACGGAAGCGGATTCGGGCGGCGGATTCCCCGATCGCGGGGCGCCCGGTGCGAGATTCGGGGTTCCCGCCGTACAGGAGCGTCAACGCTCCGCGTCGCTCGCCGGAGCCGTCGGCAGGTGGATCCGACCGTGCGGGGATGGCCGTTGACGACTACGGCAGGTGACCTGAATCCCGTTGCGGAGCGGTCAGGCACGGGCCTAGCCGCAGGCCACCTTGCCCCAGCTGATCACCACCCCGTGCGCTCGAGAATCCGTCGCGCCGCAGCATCCACGAAGTCGTCGCGCTCTTCGCGCATCGCGTCGCAGACAGCGTTCATGGCGTCCGTGATGGCTTGCGGCTCCCGGCGAGCCAGGTACTCGGCCATGGCCTCGGCGTAGATTGCGCTGCGGCTCACCTTCAGCCGCTTCGCAAGCCGTTCGGCGGCTTCGAACACGTCGTCGGGGATCGATACGACCGTCCTCACGGGCAGAGCATGACTCCCTGCAGGAGGTGCGCGCCAGCGCGGGCTGCACGCTGACGCTGGTGCGTGGTCACGCTGCTCGCTGGCGATCCGGTCGCGGCTTGTCGAGGAGGATCGCTGCCTTTGGCGCCCGCCTCTGATCAGCCGTCGCTGCAGCCCGCGGCGATCGCGAGGGCGCGGCAGACGGCGATCATCTTCGCCTCACCGAGATGTCCGAGGCGCTTCGTGAGGCGAGCCGTCTCGACGACCTGGACGTGGTCGAGGTTGACTGCCGACTGATGGCTGAGCCCTTCGGCCTCGCCGACGATGACCTCGCTCGCGACGCCGTGGATCGTCGAGGTGATGGGGGCGACCAGCACGGTCGTCAGCATCTCGATGGCTTCAGGACGACTGAGCACCACGACGGGCCGGCGCTTGTCGGGCCGACGGAATTCGTAGGTCCACACGTCGCCGCGCGCTACTCGTCTGGCCATGCGGCTTCCCCCACCCACTCGACGAGCTCCTCGCTCACGCCCGCGGCGTAGCCGCGGCGGTACGAGTCGGCCGTGCGGCGCTTCCGTCGCGCCTTCAGGTACTCGGCGATGGCCCGGCGGATCACGACGGATCGCCCGTCCCGCTTGACCTCCTCGTCGGCATCCAGGCGCTCCAGTAGGCCCTCGTCCATCGTGATCTGTACCGGCTTCATGTTGGCAATATATGTTGGCAACGGATGTTGGGCAAGGCGGCCGGCGCGCACGCACGCCCACTCAGCCGCCGGACGCGGTCGTCGCCGCCTTCGGCTCCATGGTCCCGCTCGCGTGCTCGAGAACGATGCGGAGGCGCAGGCGGCGCGCGGCGGCGCGCTCGCGATCCGTCGCGAAGGTCGCGGCGAGCGCCGCGTCGGACGGCAGCGCGCTCGTCGTGAGCGCGGCGAAGCGCGCGGCGACGTCCGCCTCCGCAGCCTCCTCCTCCGCGCGTGCCGCGAGCGCGTCGCTCAGCGAGCGCGTGCCGTGGAGCCGGACGGTCCCGTCGCCCGAGGCGCTCGCGAGCGTCTCGCCGTCGGGGCTCCAAGCGAGCGCGTAGACGTAAGCAGCATGCGGCCGCAGCGCGAGCAGCTCGCTCGCCGTCGTCGCGTCGTAGATCCGCAGCGCCCCCTCGCGCGTGCCGACGGCGATGCGGTCCGCCGCCGACCACGCGACGCAGAGGAGCTGCGTCGGAGGGACGAGATCGCCGGAAGCCAGGCGCGCGCCGGTCGCCGCGTCCCAGATCGCCAGCGGCCGTCCCGCTGCGGCGGTGACGAGCCGCGTGCCGTCCGGCGACGCTGCCATCGCCATGGCGCCCCCGACCTCGGGCGCGCAGTGGGCGATCGGCGATCCGTCGGCGGCATGGACGATTGCGATGCGTCCGTCGTCGAGCCAGCCGGCCACGCGCCCGCCGGGAAGCGCGCAAGCCGGCGGCAGCAGCCCCTCGAATCGGCGCGTCTCGCGAAGCGTCATCGAGTCGAGCACGCTGACGCCGTTGTCGGGAGGGGACGTGCTGCCGCACGCGAACACGAGCGAGCCGTCGTCCAGCACTCCCCCGCTGCCCGGCTCGCGTAGCGCATCGACGCGCGACGCGAGCCACTCGCCGCTCTCGAGCGACAGCAGCCCGACGTGGCCGTCCCTCAGGCCGACGAGCAGTCGCTTCCCGTCCGTCGTGGGAACGAGGACCTGCGGCACGTGCGCGTCCGGCACGCCCGGGATGCGCAACGCTCCGAGCTCGCGACCCGAGCGCACGCTCCATGCGCGCACGGCGCCATCCCATCCGCCCGAGAACAGGATCGATCCCGTCGCATCGAACTCGACCTCGTAGACGAAGGTCCCGTGTCCGGCGAGCGACCACGGATCGGAGCGCGGCAGGCTCCACGATCTGAATCCGTCGTCGCCGAGGCTCGTGAGCTCGCGTGCGTCGGACGAGAACGCGAGATCCACGACGTGCTGCCGATGCCCGACCAGCACGTCGAGACGCTCCGCGAGATCGCCCTGCCACAGCTCGACGTTCTCCGCGGAGGTCAGCGCAACGAGTCCCCTTCCCGCCGCGAGCGCGGACGTCTCGGGCGCCATCTCGAGGCGGCCGCTTCCGCTCGTCCGCTCGGTCGCGGCCGACGTCAGCACGGCTCCGTCCGCGAGATTCCACGCCATGACGCGGCCCGATCCCAGCACGCCGATGGCGCGACCGCGCAGCACGTCGAGGTCCACGTCCACGACGCCCGACGTCGCCTCGAGCTCGAGACGAGGGGCGAACGTCGCCGCATCGAGCAGCCTCACGCGATCGCGCGAGCCGTCCCACGCCAGCGCGATGAGCGGCGTGGCCGGCGAGTCGGACGCCTCCCGCACGCGATTGGGCCAGAGGCCACGCACCATCCGGCCCGTCGCCTGGTTGCACGTGAGGGGCCCGCCGGTATCCCCCGAGATTTGCATGAGGAGCTGCCCGTCAGCCGAGAGCGCTATCACCTCGCTCTCGACGGGCACGACGAGACACGGCGTGATCTCCGTTCCGGGCTCGCCCGTCACCGGATCTCGCGTCGCATACGCTCCCTCGCCCGGCTCGAGGCGATGGATGAAGTGGAACTCGGGGAGCCATGCACGCGGGGCCGACGAGGCGATCGCTTCGACGGGATCGCGCCAGCGATCCGCCGCGCGATCCCATCGCAGGACGCTACGCGGCCCCGTCTCCTCGCGGAAGGCGAGCACGTCCACGAAGTCCTTGCCGACGCGGATCTCTCCCGCGAGCCAGCCGTCAGGGAGCGGGCGGTGGAGATCGCTGGCGTCGAGCCGCGAGAACAGGTGTCGCCACTCCCATCCTCGTAGCTCAGGCGGCGTGGCGGCGAGCCGTCGCTCGGCCGCACTCGCGTCGCGCGCGGCGAGATTCGCGGAGGCGGCGGCGATTCCAGCCGCGTACGCCATCGACTTCGCGCGGGCGCCGCTCTCCTCCGCGCCACGCTGCGCACGCCGCGCCCTCATCGCCTCGCGCGTCGAGACGAGCGTCGCGAGCGCGAGCACGACGAAGACAGTGATGGCCGCCGCGACGAGCGCGCGATGGCGCCGCGCGAGCTTGAGCACGACGTAGCCGAGGCTCGCGGGCCGCGCCACGACGGGCTCGAGCCGCAGCCAGCGCTGCAGGTCGTCGGCGAGCTCGCCGGCCGACGCGTAGCGACGCGCCGGATCCTTCTCGAGCGCCTTCGCAAGGATGAGCGCGAGCTCGCGATCGGCGCCCGGCACGATGCTGGTCAGGAGAGACGGTTCGCGCTCCTCGACGGCGCGCGCGGCCTCGGCCAGCGGGAGTCCGCGCAGGTCGATCGGCAGACGGCCCGAGATCAGCTCGAAGCCGAGCGCGCCGAGCCCGTACACGTCGGCACGACGATCGACGCTGCCCGGCCGCGTGAGCTGCTCGGGGCTCATGTAGGGCAGCGTGCCGAGGATCTGCCCGGTGGACGTCAGCAGCGTGCCGTCCTCGGGCCGCCGCTCGAGCGCGCGCGCGATGCCGAAGTCGAGGAGACGCGGCCGACCCTCCATGTCCACGAGCACGTTCGCCGGCTTGAGATCGCGGTGCACGACGCCGCGATCGTGCGCGTGGCCCACGGCGCTCGCGATGTCGGCGAGGATCCTCACGCGATCCCGCGTCGACAGCTCGTGCGCATGCGCCAGCAGGTCGCGCCCCTCGACGAGCTCCATCGCGATGTACGGGATCGGCGCGCCACCCACGACGACGACGCCCGCCTCGTGGACGTGCACGATGCCGGGATGCGTGAGGCGCGACTGGATCTGCGCCTCCTGCCGCAGCCGCTTCTCGACCTGCGGCGCGGAGAGCGACGACCTGACGAGCTTCAGCGCGACGCGACGTCGCGGGCTGTCCTGCTCGGCCTCGTAGACGTCGCCCATGCCGCCGTGTCCGAGGTGCCGCAGGATCGTGTAGCGCCCGAACTTCGCCGGCGCCGCGCTGACGTCGAGCAGCGCCGCGGACGGAGCGCCTGCCGTTGCGGGCTCATCGAGAAAGCTGCCCGCGGCGGCGTCCGCTGCGAGCAGCTTCTCGACGGCGGCGCGCAGATCCGCGTCGTGAACCTGCGCGAGCCTCGCCGCGCGCTCGCTCGGAGGAAGCGCATGCAGCTCGGCGAACAGGGCGCTGATGCGCGCGTGGCGCTCGACGTCCGTCACGCGGGGTTCAGGCGCTCGAACAGCCACGCGCGCGCGAGCGCCCAGTCGGCGTCCACGGTGGACGTCGAGACGCCGAGCAGCGAGGCGATCTCGTGCGCGGCGAGCCCACCGAAGTAGCGGAGCTCGACGACGTTGGCCTGCCTCGCATGAAGCGCGGCGAGATCCTCGAGCGCCTCGTGCAGGGCGAGCACGTCGGGATCGAGCCTCGGCGCGGGCGTCGCGCGCACGGCGTCGTCGAGCGTGACGTGGATGGTGCCCTCGCCGCGCTTGGACGCCGCGCGCTCGCGGGCGGCATCGACGAGGACGTGCCGCATGGCGCGCGCCGCCGTCGCGAAGAAGTGCGTCCGCGAGTTGATCTCGAGCGGCGCGCCCTGCAGCAGGCGCACGAACGCCTCGTGCACGAGGGCCGTGGGCTGGAGCATCGCCTTCGCGCGCTGATCGTTGCGCAGGTAGCTCGCGGCGAGCGCGCGCAGCTCGGCGTAGACCAGCGGCATGAGCCTGCGCGCGGCATCCTCCGATCCTGCGCCGGCCTCGCGGATCAGCAGCGTCACGTCGCCCGGCGCCGGCGGCACCTCGTCGGACATGCTTGCGATCATGCCATCGCGCGGCCGCAGCCCGGGCGTTTCGCCCCGCGGGCCAGGACTCGTCCCGGCAGGCAATCGCCCGGCCGATTGCGCCTACTTCTTCGAAGAGAGATGAGCCCCAGCTCTGCCCGCTTCCGCGCCGGCATCCTCGCGATCGCCGGGCTCCTCGCCGCCCTGACGGCGAGCGGGGCGCTTCCCGCCAGGCCCGTCGAGCAGTGGCGATGGGACGGACCGTCGCGGGATCCCGATCGGCCCGCGCCCATCGGCACGCCCCTGGTCGTCCAACTCGACGATGACGACGGCGACGGCGACGTGGACATCGACGACACGCCCGACGTGCTCTTCATGCACTACGGGGCGGGGCAGGCAACGCCCGCCGTCACGGCGCTCGACGGCGCGACCGGCGCGCGGCACTTCAGCATCAGCGATCCGCCGTTCACCGCCAACATGACGATCGGCTCGCCGCTCGCCGCGGGCGACGTGGACGGCGACGGCCTCGTCGAAATCATCGTCATGACCCAGACGTCGGTGCTCGTCTTCGAGAACGACGGCACGTTCGGGTGGTCGCGCGCGCTCGCGGCTCCCGAGGGCGGCGACGGCGTCTCCATCGGGCTGGCCGATCTCGATCAGGACGGCACTCCGGAGATCACCGTCCACGCGCAGGCCGTGTCGGCGGACGGGAGCTTCGCGTGGGCGGGAGCGGCGTGCATGGAGCGCACCTGCTCGAACGGCTACGGCCAGGTGGCCGACCTGCGTCCCGACGTGCCCGGCCTCGAGTTGATCGCCGGCAACACGTGCTACGACGCGCGCGGCAACGTGCTGTGGTCGAGCCCCTCCGTGCCGGACGGCGCGGCCGTGATCGGCGATCTCGACGGCGATGGCGTCCCCGAGATCGTCCTGAGCGCGAACGTGCACGAGTACCTCCACGTCCTCGACCCGTTCGGCGCCGAGCGCGCCCCGCCGACGCGGCTCGTCGCGCCGACGACGGTGACGCATCCCATCCTCGCGGACTTCGACGGCGACGAGCTGCCGGAGGTGGTCGTCCCCTGCGGCGCGTCGCTGCAGGCCTACGACTGGCGCGGCGGCCGGCTCGTGCTGTCCTGGTCCACGCCGGTTGACGACTCGAGCTGCTGCGCCGACGGCACCGCGTACGACTTCGACGCCGACGGCCGCCACGAGGTCGTCTACCGGGATCAGGACAGGTGGATGATCGTGGACGGCTGCGACGGCGCGATCCTGCACGAGGAGGACTTCGAGTCGGCCACCGCGATGGAGAGCCCGGTCGTCGCGAACCTCGACCACGACGCGGCCGCCGAGATCGTCGTGTCGGGAGTGGCCGGCATCGGCGCCGTCGTCAACGCCGTCGTCGCGTACGAGGTGCCGGGCTCCGCGACGCCGCGCGCCATCTGGAACCAGCGCACCTACCACGTGAGCAACGTGCTCGACGACGGAACGATCCCTCGCGTCGAGCCGCCCGCCTGGACCTCGCACCGGACCTGGCACGCGCAGGCAGGCCCGCCGCCCGTGCGTCCCGCGCTCGCCTTCGATCACGCGCAGGCAGCCGACCTCTCGCCCTGCCACCTGGGCATCGATGTGACGTGGGACGCGGCGCTGCTGGACGGCGTGGCGGCCGCGGTCGAGTACGACGTGCATCGCAGCGACGACGAGGGCGGCGCGACCTGCGCCGACGCGCTGGCTCACGCGCCGATCGCGACGGGGCTCACGGAGCTTCGCCTGCTCGATCGATCGACGCGTGCCGGCGCGCGCTACGCGTACGTCGTCGTGGCGCGGAGCCTGGAGCCCTGCGGTCCGCCGCCATCGTCCGCCTGCACCGAGCCGCCCGTCATGGACGAGGCGGATCCTCCGTTCCCGGACTACCTTGGCTGGCCGCTGCGGGCGCGTCACGACGGCGATCTCGTGACGTTCGCATGGCCGGCGGCCCGCGCGCTGCTGCCGGGCGAGCACTTCCACCTCAAGCGCGCGCTGGATTCCCCGACGGCGCCCTTCCAGCTCGTCAACGGCGAAGGCGGAATCGGTCGCGAGCACTCCGAGGTCGAGCTGGGCTCGTGGCTGCAGTTCTTCGATCTACGCGCCGCCAACGCCTGCGAGGCGGAGTCGCTCGACGACGAGCCACCCTCGTACTGAGAGCGGCCCGGCCCCGGTGGGTGGTGGGTGGGAGGCGCTCGTGTCGTGACACGGAGCTACCGACACGAATGCGTTGCCGGGCTCGGGTTCCTGCAAGCCGCCCTGTCCGCGCGGTTCCGCTCGGGGAACCGCGCGGATGGGGCGGAACTGCACGCCGCGATGCGATCCCATTTCTTCGATCCCCATCATCGGCGTGCGGAACTGGCGTGACCTCTTGGCGTGCGGAACGGGCGTGACCTGGCGTTGGTTCGTGACACGCGCGCTCAGGCGGGCTCCGCCACTCCGAAGGCCATGTCCAGGTCGAGGGTGTCCTCCGCGTCGGGTTCATCGTCGGACCCGTCCTCGGACTCGTCGTGGACGCGCGCATGCTCGAGGAGGATCTGCTGGGTCGGCAGATCGATCTCGGGCTGGCAGATGATCTCGCCCGCGACGAAGGAAAACCTGCCGTCAGTCCAGTCGAGCGCCTCGAGCA
>Ga0315912_10003018_pt1 | contig 17210 bp, 9 predicted proteins | sample VfabasoilMG_FD_204469 | JGI IMG/M metagenome (GOLD analysis project Ga0315912, IMG submission 204469) | Garden soil microbial communities collected in Santa Monica, California, United States - V. faba soil | ecosystem: Environmental > Terrestrial > Soil > Garden | place: USA: California...
CGGACTTGAGAAGCACGCTCGACTCGCTCGAGGCGCTCGGCAAGCGCGCCGAGGCCGCCGGAGCACCGTGGACACCGGGCCGCCTGCCCGATTGGAAGTCGGAGTGACGTGACAGACCCCCACACCATCCTCGCGGGAGCCTCGGGCTCCCGCGGGGCCGGCGTACGAGACCCCGGAGAACGCCATGGCCAAGCCCACCCACGATGACGCCCAGCTGTTGTTGAGGCTTTACGAGATCCGCCGCGAGCCCGAGTTGCGCCGGGCGCGCGCCTGGTTCCTGACCGAGTTCAAGCCCGCGACGTGGGCGGAGGTGAAGTCCCGCTACCTGTCGCACACCGAGGAGGACCGCTGGTTCCGGATGACCATCTCGTACTGGGAGATGGTGGGCGCGATGGTGAATCGCGGCATCCTCCACGACGAGCTGTTCTTCGACCACACGGGCGAGGACATCGTGACCTGGGAGCGCATCAAGGGACTGATCGCCGACGCGCGCGCCGACATCCGGCCCACCTACATGGCGCAGTTCGAGCGGCTGGTGACGGCGCATCAGGCCTACCGCAAGCGCACGAACGAGGCCGCACTCAAGGCGGCCTCCCGGCCCGCGGCGACCGCCAGGACGAAGTCGAAGGCGAAACGCTGACATGTCCTCCACATTCGGCCGACTGTTCCGCGTCACCACGTTCGGCGAATCACACGGGCCGGGCGTGGGCGTCGTCGTGGACGGCATGCCGCCTGGCGTTCGCGTCGAGCTCGGCGCGATCCAGCACGAACTCGACCGTCGCCGGCCGGGACAGAGCGCGATCACCACGCAACGCCAGGAGGCCGACCGCGTCGAGCTGCTCTCGGGTGTGTACGAGGACGTGAGCCTCGGCACGCCGATCGCGATGCTGGTGCGCAACACGGACGCGAAGTCCAAGGACTACGACACGCTCAAGGCGGTGTTCCGGCCCGGGCACGCGGACTTCGGCTACCAGGAGAAGTACGGTGTTCGCGACCACCGCGGCGGCGGCCGTTCCTCCGGCCGCGAGACCGTGGGCCGAGTCGCGGCCGGTGCGCTGGCGAAGGCCGCGCTGGCGGGCGTGGGGGTGCATGTCGTGGGCGGCACGGTGAAGGTGGGCAGTGTCGCGGCGATGGACCGTGACTGGTCGCTGGTCGAGTCGAATCCCGTGCGCTGTCCCGACGCCGATGCCGCGCTGCTCATGCAGGCGCTGATCGAGAAGGTGCGCGACGAGAAGGATTCGGTGGGCGGCGTCGTGGAGTTGGTCGCGCGTGGCGTACCGGCCGGATGGGGCGATCCGACGATGGACAAGCTGGATGCCGCCATCGCCTCGGCGATGCTGAGCATCCCCGCCACCAAGGGTGTCGAGATCGGCGGCGGATTCGGCATGGTCGAGCTGCGGGGTTCCCTGACCAACGACGTGTTCGACGGCGAGCAGTACGCGAGCAACTTCTCGGGTGGGATCGCCGGCGGCATCTCGAACGGCAACGAGATCGTGGTGCGCGTGGCGGTGCGGCCGGCCACGAGCATCGGTAAACCGCAGACGATGGCGAAGGCCGGCGGCGGCACCGAGACCGTGGCGATCGAAGGGCGCCACGACCCGTGCATCTGCCCGCGCGTCGTGCCCGTGGCCGAGGCGATGCTGGCGTTGGCACTCGCCGACGCCTGGCTGCACCAGCGAGCGCTGCGCGGCAGGGAGAAATAGCCGCTCGGCGAGCGAGGCGGACCGTGTTCGGGTCAGCAGTCCTCGAACTCACGGGCCATGACTTCCCTCGTGACGCCGCGGCCGGGTCGCGCTAGGCTCGCATCGGCTGAGGAGGTTCCGGCCTCGAGCCGCCCCAGTGGGGGCCAGGCCTCGGAACCCGACCGGGGAGAGGCCGGCACGAGAAAGGCCCTGATGGTCAGCCGCAACGCCCGGATGTTCTCGCGCGCCCGACCGTGGTCGGGCTGGGTGCTCGTCGTGATGTCCTGCTGGGGACCCACCCCGGGTCTCGCACCCGGCCTCGCGCACGCTCAGCTCTACAACATCACGGACCTCGGCAGCCTCGGCGGCCAGCGCGGCAGCGGAGCGTACGCGATCTCGGGCTCGGGGCTGATCGCCGGCTACTCGTTCGTCCAGGGCACGAACCTCGTGCACGCGATGGTCAACGATCACGGGACGGTGGTGGACCTCGGCACGCTCGGCGGCACGCAGAGCCTCGCACGCGCGGTGAACGCCTCGGGCGCGGTCGTGGGCTGGGCCTACCCGCCGGGACTCGCCTGGCAACGTGCGTTCCTGTGGCGCGACGGCGTCATGACGCCGCTGGGCACGCTGGGCGGCGATGCGAGTGACGCGTCCGACATCAATGACGACGGACTGGTCGTGGGTTCGGCGCACGACGCGCTCGGTCGCGACCGGCCCTTCTGGTGGCGAGACGGCGTGCTGCACGACATGGGCACCCTCGGCGGTTCGAACGGCCGCGCGCTCGCGGTGAACGCCGCGGGCGACATCACCGGCACGGCTCAGATCGAAGGCGACGACGAGTATCACGCGTTCATCGCCAAGCCCGGCAGCATGCTCTATGACCTCGGCACGCTCGGTGGCCCGGCGAGCCACGGACACGACGTGAACGAGAACATCCACGTCTGCGGCTGGTCCATGTTGCGCGACAACAGTCCGCCTTCGCGCGGGTTCCTGTGGGCCGACGGTGTGATCAAGAGCCTCGGAACGCTGGGCGGCATCTACAGCGCCGCGTTCGGGCTCAACGACCAGGACCAGATCGTGGGGGCGAGCACACGCGCCGATGAGGTGCAGGTGGCCTTCCTCTGGCACGACGACCAGATGGTGGACCTCAACACGCTGCTTCCGCCGGGACACGGCTGGCTGCTCACGAGCGCGTATGACATCGACGAACAGGGCGCGATCGTGGGCGAGGGCGTGCGCCCGGACGGCGCGACGCGCGCATTCCTGCTCACGCCCGCGGCCACGATCGACGTGCCGCCCGGCACGACGGGTCCGGGGCTGCGCTTCGCGGGCGTGAGCCCGAATCCCGTGCGTGGTGCGGCGCGCTTCGCCTTCGAGCTGCCCTCATCCGGCGAGGCCTCGCTCGTGGTGCACGACCTCGCGGGCCGCGCGGTGCGTGAGCTCGCGAGCGGCTGGTACGGCGCGGGCCCGCAATGGGTGCCGTGGGACGGGCTCGGGGGCCACGGCGAACGGCTCGCGCCCGGTGCCTACGTGGCACGGCTCGTCACCCGCCACGGCACGATCGCGCGTCGCTTCGTCGTCGTGCGCTGAGGCGCGGAGCCTGCGTTGACCCTTGCAAGTCCCGTGCGATACGCTGCTTGCACGTTCACTCCTCACGCATCAGTGGAGGCTCACCTGTACCTCTCGCATCGGATCCCGACGTGGCCCTGGCGCGCCCCGTGGCGTGGCCGGGAGATCGCGTTCGCCCGTTGACGAGCTTCACGAACCCGATCTTCCAGCCCATGCCGGTCGGCGTGGGTTTTTTGTTCGTATCGAGGTAGCTCCCGATGCTCGTCGTACTCAAGCCCGGCACCTCCGAGACCGCCGCCGCGGACGCCATCACGCGCCTGCGCATGGCCGGGCTCGCCGTGCACCGCACCGAGTACGACCGCCGCGTCCGCATCGCCGCGGTGGGGGACACCACGGTGGTGGACTGGCAGGAGGTCGCGGGCTGGGCGGTGGTCGAATCGGTCGCGAAACTCGCCCGGCCGTTCAAGCTCGCAAGCCGCGCGTTCCACCCGCATGACACGGTCATCTCCGTGGGCCGGGTCGCCATCGGCGGCCCGCAGCTCGCGATCATGGCGGGGCCGTGCTCGGTGGAAGGCGAGGAGCAGGTGTTCACCATCGCGAAGGCGGTGGCCGAAGCCGGAGCCACCGTGCTGCGCGGCGGTGCGTACAAACCCCGCACGTCGCCCTACGCGTTCCAAGGCTTGGGCGAAGAGGGCTTGAAGCTCCTGCGCCGCGCGGCCGACGCACACGGGCTGGCGGTGGTGAGCGAGGTGATGGAACCGCAGCTCGTCACGCTGCTCGCGCGTTACTCGGACATCCTGCAGATCGGCGCGCGCAACATGCAGAACTACGCGCTGCTGCGCGAGGTGGGGCACACGGAGAAGCCCGTACTCCTCAAGCGCGGGCTCTCGAGCACGATCGAGGAGTGGTTGCTCTCCGCCGAGCACGTGATGGCGCAGGGCAATCGCCAGGTCATCCTGTGCGAGCGCGGCATCCGCACGTTCGAGACCTACACGCGCAACACGCTGGACCTGAACGCGGTGCCGGTGGTGAAGGAGCTCTCGCACCTGCCGGTCATCGTGGACCCGTCGCACGGCACCGGGATCCGCGACAAGGTGGCCCCCATGGCCCGCGCCGCGATCGCCGCCGGCGCGGACGGCCTCATGATCGAGGTGCACCACGACCCCGACCGTGCACTCTCGGACGGGGCCCAATCGCTCTATCCGGGGCAATTCCGCGAGCTGGTCACGCAGATCCGGACCATCGCCGAGGTGCTCGGCCGCCAGGTGTAGCCCGCCAGGGGACCGACCCCGAACGTGCGGCGGGCCGGGCGACGGTCGCGGGAGCCCCCGCGTCGGCACGATTTCCCTGACGGTTCGTTGACAAGGGATTGCCGGGATGTAATCGTTTACATCACCCGAGCGGCCGGACCACGTTCCGGCGTCGGCGATCAGGTCGCAGCCCTTCGGCGGAGGCCGCCAGGACGAGGTCCCCGCGGAATGGAACCATGCCAGCCGAACCCCGACACCCTTCGACACCGCTCACGGCAACCGAGGAGGTTCGCACCATGAAGCGAGCCGGATCCATCGCCACCCTCGTCGGAGCAGCGTTGCTGCTCGCGACGAGCGCCGTGGCCCAGCCCCCGCGCCAGGATGCGATCTGGGCGCGCAGCACCGCCGGCGCGCCGATCGTGCTCGACGGCATCTTGAACGAGCCGCAGTGGGCCCTTGCCGAGTCGAAGATCATCGACTGGGCGACCGACGCCGGGATCCCCGGCAGCGGCTGGAAGCCCGAAGGCGGATTCCTGCCCACCGATCCCACGCACGCGACGGTCAAGTTCCTCACCGTCGGCAACACGCTCTATATGAGCGTCGTGCTGCCGGACAAGTCCATCGGTGGCTCCAAGAACTTCAATCGCTTCGACGGGTTGCTCATGCAGCTGAAGGACCACCTCTCGGCCAACCGGCCCGCGCCGCCCGCCGAGCACTTCTATGTCTGGTGGAACAACGATCCCGCCGCCGTGGATCCGCAGCCGGCCGGACAGCAGCCCGCCTTCGCCGGCGGTCCGTTCGCCGCCAACCCGTCGTACTCGCCGCGCACGCCGGCGCAGATCGCCGCCTGGGATGCGGTCACCATCGTGCACGGCGTCTCGAATTCGGACGCCGGCGTGGACACGGACTGGACGGTCGAGATGAAGTTCGACCTGAGTGCGACGGGCTACAACATCACGCAGCCGGGCGGGGACATCGTCGAGTTCAACATGTCCATCTACGACTGCGACAACTACTGGCCGCTCGTGCCGATCAACCTCGCCGCGAATCGCGTGTGGTGGCAGGGGCCGTGGGGCAACTCGCTCGGTTACAACGAGGTCCGCATCCACTGCCGGCCCGACGTCACCGTGAACTCGCCCTCGTTGCCGTACCTCGCTCCCGAGCTGATCATCCCGGACGGCAAGCTGTTCGCGTCCCCGGTGATCGACGGCAGCCTCTCGGAGCCCGTGTGGGCGCACGCGCCGAGCTTCGACATCCGCTACGGCGACAACACGCTTCGCGACAGCTACCCGGGCGTGCTCAAGTGGCGCTCCGGCCAGTACCAGCCGACCGTGAACGGCGGTCTCGCGGCGATCCTCGACCCGTCGGATTGCACGGTGAAGTACTTCTTCCGTGATGATTCGCTGTTCCTGGGCTTCGATGTTCGCGACGGCGCGGTGCAGTCGTACGCACTCACCGACCGCATGGACGGCTTCGTGATCGGGCTCTATGACCGGACCGCGCGAGAGAGCTTCGACAACACGCTGCAGCCGCACCGGCTCACGTTCGACGTCTCGCCCACGGGGAGCGCCCGCACCGCCGACTACCTGACCACGCTCACCAACAACGGTGGCGCACGCGTGCGGCTGCAGCTCAAGCCGGGCACCACGCTCGACACCCTGGGTGCGGACGTGGATGCGGGCTACACGGCCGAGTTGGTCGTGGACCTCACCAAGATCGGTTATCCGCCCGGCCGCGGCGACGGGCTCATCTTCCCGAGCGTGACCCACTACGACGGAGATTCGTTCACGCCGTTCACCGACAGCTACGGCACGCGCACCTGGTGGGCGGCCGAATACGACAACACGTGTTGTCCGCCGTGGGCGTACATGGATCCCTACCTGAACGTGATCCTCGACGCGCCACGGCCCGGCCCGGGCGTGACGGGCTATGCGCTCATGAACGCGGCGCCGAACCCGATGCGGACCGCGACCACGTTGTTCTATCGCATGGGCGCGACGAGCCGGGTGCAGCTCGAGGTGTTCGACGCCCAGGGTCGCATCGTGCACTCCCACGACTATGGTGTGCTGGCTGCGGGTGAGCAGCGCTCCGCGCTGCTCGGTCTGCAGGCCCCCACGGGTGTGTATCCCTACCGGCTGCGCATGACCGACCCCACGACCGGCGCGCAGCACGCGTCGCTCGCGGGACGATTGCTCGTGGTGCGGTGATCCCCCGCGCACCACTCGATGCCGGCGACGGGCCGTGTGCCCGTCGCCGGCATTCCCATCGAAAGGGATGGGCCAGCGCCGCGCTGGCGACGCTGCTGCTCGCCGGTCCCGTGGCGGCGGGCACGACCGGCCGCGTCGCCGGCCGTGTGGTGGACGCCAAGAAGCAGCCGCTCGCGGGCGTCACCGTGGCCATGCTGGGCGTGAAGCTGGGTGCCATGACCGACGAGGACGGCCGGTTCAGCATCGTCAACATCCCTGCCGGCATCTACGGCGCGCGGGCGAGCCTCGTCGGCTACCGGCCGGTCACCACGACGAACCTGCTGGTGTCCGCCGACGAGACCACCAAGCTGGACCTCGTGTTGGAGGAAGCCCCGGTCCAGATGGAGGAGGTCGTGGTCTCGGCCAAGCGCCCGGTGGTGGAGGTGAACCGCACCAGCACCGTCGCCATCGTGCCGCGCGAGGAGATCCAGAAACTGCCCGTGCAGGAGCTGCAGGACGTGGTCAACCTCCAGGCCGGCGTCGTGGACGGCCATTTCCGCGGCGGCCGCCAGAACGAGGTGCAGTACCAGGTGGACGGCGTGTCCACGAACAACGCCTACGACAACACCAACACCGTGCGCATCGACCGTTCGTTGCTCGAAGAGGTGCAGGTCGTCTCGGGCACGTTCGACGCCGAGTACGGCCAGGCCATGAGCGGCGTGGTGAACGCCGTGCTGCGCCGGGGCGGCGAGCGCTTCCAGTGGGACTCCGAAGCGCTGCTCGGCGCGTATCTCTACTCCGGCGACAACCGTGGCCAGCCGTACGAGTGGTTCCCGGGGAGCAAGCAGGACTACCAGTTCACGATGTCCGGGCCGACCGGCCTGCCACAGACCACGTTCCTCGCCAACGCCAGCTACCACGTGCGCGACGGCGCCTATTGGGCCGAGCAGCGCTTCACGCCGCTGCCCGCGCCCGGCCGCGATCCGGCCACGAAGGTCGCGAATCCCGACGGCGACGGCACGCTGTTGCCGCTCAAAGGCGCGAGCGAGTGGGCCGGCATCCTCAAGCTCTCGAATCGTTCGCTCGCGGGCAGGGAGTTCGCCTACCAGATCCTGCTCAACGCCATCGAGGGCCGGGACCGGCCGTGGAGCTTCAATCTCCTGCCGGACGGAGCGAAGCTCCAGCGCACGCTGTCGGTGGTGCACGGCCTGTCGTTCACGCACACGCTCAGCCCCAAGCGCTTCTACCAGGTGGACCTGCGGCAGAACTATTACGACTATCGTGACATGGCGTTCGACGACGTGAACGACGTCCGCTACCAGATCTACGGCCCTCCCGTGGGCCTGAGCGGCTACGAGTTCGGGAATCCGGTGCAAGGGGTGGACTTCGGGCGGTTCCAGCTCACCACGAATGCGTTCGTGGGCAAGGGCACGTACGTCGACCAGATCTCGAACACGCACCAGATGAAGCTGGGCCTCGAGTACCAGGCCCCGCTGATGAAGTTCGGTGCGCCCGGCGAGATCTTCCTGGGCGTGATCCCCGGCACCGGAACCGTGGGTCCGGTCATCACCAACAATCCGCGCCCCGAGTACCTGCCGGTGTTCTTCTCGGGCTATGCGCAAGACCAGCGCGAGTGGAACGACATCACGTTCCGGGTGGGTGGCCGGTTCGACTGGTTCGACCCGCGGACCGACCTGCCAAGTGACCTCTCGAACCCGGCGAACAGCATCCCCGACGTGCCCCAGTCCACGCCCGTGCCCGCGTCCAACAAGCTGACGCTGTCGCCGCGCCTGGGTGTGTCGTATCCGGTCTCCGACCACTCCGCCGTCTACTTCGCGTACGGCCACTTCTACCAGTACCCACCGCTTCGCGACATGTTCAACAACTCGGACTACTCGGTGCTCGCCGACCTGCAGGCGGCGGACGACATCCAGCGCAACGGCATCCTCGGCAACCCTGACTTGAAGTCACAGCGCACGGTGCAGTACCAGATCGGCCTCAAGAACGCGATCACGCCCGACCTGGGCCTGGACTTCAACGCCTATTACAAGGACATCCGCGACCTGCTCGGCATCGAGTTCGTCTCCACGTACAACGGCGCGCAGTACGTCCGCTGGACGAACGTGGACTACGGCGACGTCGTCGGCCTGACCGTCCAGCTGGATCACCGGGCGCTCGGGCCGTTCTCGCTCTCGGCCGACTACACGTGGCAACAAGCGCTCGGCAACTCGAGCGACCCCGACGAGACGCTGAACCGCGCCGAGGCGGGGCAGGATCCGCTGCCTCGCCAGATCCCGTTCAACTGGGACCAGACGCACACGTTCAACCTCACGCTGGCCACCGGCGTGCCCTCGGGCTGGCAGGGCAGCACCATCCTGCGCTACTCGAGCGGGCAGCCCTACACGCCGACGCTCGACAATTCCACGCCCCAGCTGCAGAACACCGGGCGCAAGCCGAACTCGCTGGTGTGCGACCTCAAGGTCGAGCGTCCGGCGCGCTTCGCGCGCGAGACCGCGACGCTGTTCCTGCGCGTGTTCAACGTCTTCGACGCACGCTACCTGAACGGCTACGTGTTTCCGAGCAGCGGCAGCCCGGACTACACGCGATTCCCGGGCGACGAGGGGCAGGCCGCGATCCTCGACGACCCGACCCGCTACTACGCCCCGCGCCGGATCGAGCTGGGCGTGACGCTGCGCCAGGGGGCGAACTGATGCGCACGCGTGACCGGCGGCACCTGTTCGTCGTCCCCGCGCTCTCGGCGTCGGCGATCGCGTTGGCGCTCGCCGCGACGACGGCGGCGCAGACGCCGGTTCCCGTGGTCCCCAAGCCGCAGCGTGGCCAGATCAGTGCCGAGCGACAGGGCACGCACGATGCCGCGAACATCCGCACCGTGTTCCACAACTTCGGCATGGTGGGGGACTACCCGAGCGATCCGGCCACCGCCGATCTCAGTGTCTTCCATTCGGTCGAGGTGCCCAAGGGCACCGGCATGAACTACAGCGACGGCATCACGCCGTTCGTGCTCGCCAAGGTCCGGCTCTCGAACGGCCAGGACGCGTACATCATGGAGACCGGTTTCCGCGAGCGGCAGGCCGAGAGCCCGTACACCGAGCGCATCATGCGGTTCGAGCCTCGGCCCGGCTACTTCGAGCCCGACCCGAACGTCAACGTGGGCCGCTCGATCGCCATCAGCAGCGACCCGCGCACGTGGCCCCCGACGTGGCCCGACCGCACCAATGACCCCAGCGACCCGGGCTGGGGCGGTTCGTGGAACGGCTACTTCGGCAAGCGCCCCGCCGCCGACCAGGAGAGCTTCAGCGTCATGGACGACGACTTCTACGACGGGTGGAAGCCGTACTGGTACCCGGACACACGCGACACCACGCGCGCCGGGCTGGGCCTGAAGATCGGCGTGCGCGGCTTCCAGTGGGCGAATCCCCAGGCCGGGAACGTCATCTTCTGGCACTACGACATTACGAACGAGGGCACCACCGACTACGACGACAACATCGTGTTCGGGCTGTACATGGACTCGGGTGTGGGCGGTTCGCTGTTGTCGTGCGACGGTATCTTCGAGTCCGACGACGACAATGCGTTCTTCGACAAGTCCAGCGGATTGAACCTGGTCTACACCTGGGACCGGTCCAATCACGGCCGGGACCTGCGCGGCAACTGCAGCCCCACCGGCTACCTGGGCTACGCCTACCTCGAAACACCCGGCAACGCATTCAACCTGCTGGACGACGACCAGGACGGCATCACCGACGAGCGGCGCGAGGGCGGCCCGGGCACGCACGTGATCGGCCAGCCCGAGATCCTCGCCTACGTGGCGGCCCACTACGACACGGCGAAGTTCGTCGCCAAGTACGGTCCCATCGAGGAGCGGCCGGCCTACCGTGTGTCGTCGTGGTGGACCGGCGACGAGGACATGGACTGGCTCGCCGAGTTCAATGACTTCGGCACCGACGGTGTGCGGAACACGCACGACGCCGGCGAGGGCGACGGTATCCCGACCGCGGGCGAGACCAACTTCGACGCCACCGACCTCAACGAATCGGACCAGATCGGGCTCACCGGCTTCAAGCAGAACCGCATCAAGGCGGGCCAGGGGAACCCGGACCCGACCACCGACGGCATCCTGTTCTACACCGAGACGCAGAACTGGCCCGAGCGGCTGTACCGGCAGTTCACGAACCCCGACTCGGCCGCTCGCTACGACCAGGCGCTCGCAGCCAACTACAACATCGGGTTCCTGTTCGCCTCGGGACCGTTCAAGCTCAAGCCCGGGCAGACCGAGCGATTCTCGCTGGCGCTTGCATTCGGTGGCGATCTCGACGCGTTGCGGCGACGAGTGAAGACCGTGCAGCGGATCTACGACGGCAACTACCAGTTCGCCGTGCCTCCCGTGCGTCCCGTGGTGCAGGCCGAGGGCGGCGATGGATTCGTGCGGCTCACCTGGGACGACGCCGCCGAGCGCAGCGTGGACCCGGTGACCAGCCAGTTCGACTTCGAGGGCTATCGCATCTACCGATCGACGGATCCCGATTTCGCCGACGCGCGCACCATCACCACGGGCACGGGTGAGATCGTCGGCAACGGCAAGCCCATCGCGCAGTTCGACCTGGACAACGACATCACGGGATTCGTGACCGTCGCCGACGAGGACCTGCCGCCGTACCTGCTGGGCAACGACACCGGGCTCCAGCACTCGTGGGTGGACACGACCGTCACCAACGGCCAGCAGTACTATTACGCCGTGTGCGCCTACGACCGCGGCGTGCCCGAGCTGGAGTTCTACCCGTCCGAGAACTCGTACAACATCTCGCGCACGCTTCGCGGTGGCACGATCTTCCAGACCAACACCGTGGGCGTGCGACCCAATCTCAAGGTCAAGGGATTCACCCGCGCCGCCGTCTCGGCCCCGCAGCACGTGAACGGCCGCGGCGTCGGGAGCGTGGCGCTCAGCGTCGAGAACAGCACCCAGGTGCCGCAGGGTCACACGTTCTCGCTCACGTTCCTCTCGGACACGCCCGACCAGGTGCGTGCCACGCGCTATTCGCTCAAGGACAGCACCGCCGGCACGCTGCTGTTCGAGACCGGCAACGACTTCACGAGCAGCGGGCGAGGCCCGGTCGGCGCGGGCATCCTGCCCATCGTGGGCACCCCGATCGAGACGCTGCCGGACACCTCGCTCAGCGTCTTCGATGGCGGCTCACCCACGAACGCGCACCTCCGCGCCACGTACCAGCCGGGCTGGCCCGCGGACCTGCGCCGGCCGGGCTATCCCGAAGACCTCGTCGTGCGGTTCTCCGCCGTGCCGGAAGACACCAGCATCGCGTTCCCGTTCCGGCCGGCCAAGCCGGCGAAGTTCCGTGTGTTCGCGCTCACGGATACGGGGGAGACGCAGCTCGATTTCCGCTTCACCGACGGGGACAACGACGGCACGCTCTCGAACCTCACCGACAACTTCGACGTGCTCACGCGCCCGCCGGGGGCACCCGTGACGACGGCCGATTTCACCTGGCGCGTGCAGATCGATCGTTTCGGCCCGGGCGCGCTGCGCCCGCCCGCCGCCGGCGATGTGTGGCGGTTGCGGCTGCGCGTGCCGTTCGAGGGCGGTGACCAGTTCACGTTCACGAGCACCGGCGAATCGGCGGCGGCGGCGGCGACTGCGAGCGGCGGCGAGCCCTACGTGGTGCCGAACCCGTACATGAGCGCGGCCAGCTTCGAACCTGCGCCCTTCAACATCAAGGGCCGCGGCGAGCGGCGGATCGAGTTCCGCGGCATCGCCCAGGGGGCGGTCATCCGCATCTACAACGTGCACGGCGACCTTGTGCAGACACTTCGCCAGGACGGCTCGCTCGAGGGGTTCGTGGCGTGGAACCTGCGCACCAAGGACAACCTCGACCTCGCGCCGGGGCTCTACCTGTTCCATGTCGAAGCGCCCGGGCAGTCCACGTTCACCGGCAAGTTCGCGGTGGTGAAGTGATGCGCGCCACGGCGCGGCTCGTCTCGCTCGCGATGCGGCGTTCGGCGCCGGCGTTCGTGGTGTCGGCCTTACTGTGCCTCGCGACTGGCCCGGCTGCGGCCCAGACCAAGACCGGCACGACGTTCGGCGTGTTCACGCTCATCGAGCCCGACGCCCGTCTGGCGGCGATGGGCAATGCGGGTGCGGCAGCGGGCGAGGGACTCGCAGGCGTGTTCTACAACCCGGGCGCCGTGGCGGGTCTCGAGAAGCACTCGTTCGAGTTCGTGCACGCCGACTGGTTCGCGGGCATCCGCTACGACTGGATCGGCTACGCGCAGCCGGCCGGCAAGCTCGGCACGGTCTACGGCACGTTCACGTCGCTCAACTCGGGTGACATGGCCGTGCGTACGGTGAGCCAGCCGCTCGGGACCGGCGAGCGATTCAACGTCTCCGACCTGGCGATCTCGCTCGGCCTCGCACACCGGTTCTCGCTGAGGTTCTCCGCCGCCGCCCAGGTGAACTACCTCCAGGAGACCATCTTCCACACCTCGGCGCAGGCGTTCACGTTCACCGCGGGCACGCTCTACCGGCTCTCGGCCGACGGCCTGCGCATCGGCGCGACGCTGTCCAACTTCGGCACGCGCGCCTCTTACTCGGGCAACGACCTCGCGATCACGTACGACAACGTGCCGGGCACGAACGGCGACAACCCAGCGCTGCCAGGCGCGCGCGATACCGATCCCTACTCGGTGCCGGTCACGTTCCGCGTCGGCGTGGCGCAGCCCTTCGCGCTGGGCGAGGAGGCGAGGCTGATGGTCGCCGCCGACGCGCTGCATCCATCGGACAACACCGAGAGCGTGAGCCTCGGTGCCGAGCTGCTGCTGCGGAACTCGCTCGGGATCCGGCTGGGCTGGCAGAGCCTGTTCCTGCAGGACACCGAAGTGGGGCTCACCGCGGGCGCCGGCCTGCGCGCCACCTACGACGACCTTCGTTACCACGTGGACTACGGCTGGGCGGATCAGGGCCGCCTCGAGGACACCCACCGCTTCTCGTTCGGCATCCTGTTCTGAGGGAACCTTCCATCATGCGACGTCTGCTTTCGACCCTCGTCCTCACGCTCGCGCTGGCGGCACCCGCCGCCGCGCAGAGCACCGCTGCGCTGCTCGACACGCTGCAGCATTCCGCGTTCAACTTCTTCTGGAACGAGGCCAATCCCGCGAACGGCCTGATCCGCGACCGCAACCAGCCGGGCTCGTTGTTCGCGAGCATCGCCTCGGTGGGCTTCGGGCTGTCGGCGATCCCGATCGGCGTGGACCACGGCTGGGTCACGCGCCCACAGGCGGCCGCCCGCGTGCACCGCACGCTGCTCACGTTCTACAACGGCCCGCAGGGCACAGCGGCGCTCGGCACCATCGGTTACAAGGGGTTCTTCTACCACTTCTTGAACCTCAACACGGGCACGCGCTTCGCCACGGACGTGGAGCTGTCGTCCATCGACTCCGCGCTCCTGTTCGCCGGCATGCTCGACGCCCGGCAGTACTTCGACTCGGCTTCGGACACGACCGAGATCCGGATCCGGGCCATGGCCGACTCGATCTACCAGCGCGCCGACTGGAACTTCATGCGCAACTTCAACACCGGGATCATGATGGGGTGGAAACCCGGCTTCGGGTTCCTCGGCTTCGGGCAGTGGATCGGCTACAACGAGGCGATGATCCTCTACCTGCTCGCGCTGGGTTCGCCCTCGTACGCGGTCCCGGCATCGGCGTGGGGCGCGTGGACCAGCGGCTATCACTTCAACACGCTGTACGGCTACTCGTTCGTCACCTGCCCGCCGCTGTTCACGCACCAGTATTCGCACTGCTGGGTGGACTTCCGCGACATCGCCGACCTCTACATGCGCACGAAGGGGTTCGACTACTTCGAGAACTCCCGGCGCGCCACGCTGGCGCAGCGGAACTACTGCATCGCCAACCCGCTGGGCGCGATCGGCTACTCCGACAGCCTGTGGGGACTCACCGCCGGCGACGGCCCGTTCGGCTACGAGGCGCGCGGCGCGCCGCCGGCGCAGAACGACGACGGCACCATCACGCCGACGGCGGCCATCAGCTCGATCGTGTTCACGCCGGACGAGTCCATCGGCTTCATCCACTACATGTGGGACCACTACCGGCCGACCGTCTGGGGACCCTACGGCTGGAAGGACGGTTTCAACCCGTCCGTGGGGAACTGGGTCGCCACCGACGTGATCGGGATCGACCAGGGCCCGATCCTGATGATGATCGAGAACCACTTGAACGAGCGGCCGTGGCAGCGCGTCATGTCGCACCCGGCGATCCAGCTGGGGCTTCAGCGCGCCGACTTCCAGCCGTTCGTGCTGGACGTGACTCCGCCCGCGCTCCCGGGAGGGGTGGCATTGGGCCGCGTCTCGCCCGATCCGCTCACGAGCCGCTCGCGCGTGTCGTTCCAGCTCGCGCGCGAGGGCCGCGTGCGCCTGGACCTGATGGACGTGATGGGTCGCTCGCGCGGCCGGCTCGCCGAGGGACCGTTCGCGGCCGGCGAGCACACCGTGGCGGTGCCGCGCGAGGGCCTCGAAGCGGGGGTGTACTGGCTGCGGCTCTCCGCATCGGGTGAGACGCGGCAGACCCGGTTCGTGGTGCTTCCGTGAGGGACCCGGCGTGACCGTGATCTCCACCAGCCTGCGCAGCGGGCCACCCCGGCTCGCCGCCTCGATGCCCGCCGTGCACCTCCTGGGCGACGGCCGCTACTCGGTGTGGCTCACCGAGGCCGGCATGGGCCGTTCGAGCTGGCTCGGCACTGCGCTCACGCGCTGGAGCGGCGAGCGGCTCGAGGACGCCGACGGCTGGCGCTTCTGGGTCCGCGACCTGGAGCTGGGCCGTGCCTGGTCGGTGATGCAGCCGGTGTGGGGTCGCGGCTCCGGCCACGGCAACGCGGTCTCGGGGCCGGGGTCGTTCGCCTGGAGCCAGCGCGACCACGGCATCGAGACGCGGCTGGAGGTATGTGTCGTTCCAGGCGCGGACGCGGAACTGCGCACGCTCACCCTGGTGAACCTCGGCGAGCGGACGCGCCGGCTGGACGTCACCGGCTGCGTCGAGCTGGTGCTGCACGACCCGCTCGCGGACGCCTCGCACCCGGCGTTCTCCAAGCTCTTCGTCCAGACCGCGTGGGACGAGCCCGCCTCGGCACTGGTGGCGACGCGCCGGCCGCGGGGGCACGGCGAGACCCACCCGGCACTCGCGCACCGCGTGGTGGGAGGGGGCACGTTCGAGTTCGACACCGATCGTGCGCTGTTCCTCGGTCGCGGCCGTGCGTGGTCACGTCCGGCGGGCCTCGCCACGCGGCGACCGCTCGCCGGCAGCGTCGGCAACGTGCTCGACCCCGTGTTCGCGTCGCGTCGGACGGTCGAACTCGACCCGGGTGCATCGCAGCGCGTCACGTTCATCCTGGCCGCCGGAACGACACGCGGCGAAGCCCTCGCCTCACTCGCACGCTTTCGCGATGGCGGCGCGATCGAAGCGGGCTTCTCGGCCGCTCAGGCGGCCGCGCGCGAGCAGCTCGAACGATTCGCACTGTCGCCCGAGGAGGCCGAGACCGCCGACGCTCTCGCGGGCGCGCTGCTCTATGGAGACCCGCGGCTCACGGCCCCGGCCGGCGAGCGCGCCGGGGCGGGCAGCGATGCGGCGGTGCGCGAGCAGCTGGGCATCCCGCCGTCTCGAGCGGTGGTGACGCTCCGCGGCGATGAGCCCGCGGCCGCCCGGCACTGGGAACGGTTCACCCGGCTGCGCCGCTATTGGCGCGAGCATGGCATCGAGTCCGAGCTGGTCGCGCTGGGTGCCACACCGACGCCCGATGCGCGCGAGACCGGTGCGCTCGTGGCACCCACGCTAGAGCCGGCGCAACGCGCGGCACTCGAGGCCGGCGCGCGCATCGTCGTCTGCGACGCGACGCTCGCGCGGCTCGCGCGGCCGCTCGAGGTCCCCGCCGCCGCCGCCAGCGACGACGGTCCCTCGCGCGGCGAGGTCCCGCCGAGGCGGCGCGCGCCACGACGCATGCGCGAGGCACTTCGTTTCGACAACGGCTTCGGCGGCTTCTCGGCCGACGGGCGCGAATATGTCGTGCGATTGGACGCGCTCCGCCATGGCGGGCACCGCCGGCCGCCGTTGCCGTGGGTGAACGTGATCGCGAACCCGGGCTTCGGCACACTGGTGAGCGAGTCGGGTGCGGGCTTCACGTGGAGCGGCAACAGCCGCGAGCACCGGCTCACCCCATGGTCCAACGACCCGCTGCTCGATCCGCACGGCGAGACGTTGCACCTGGTGGAGGCGGCCACCGGGGCCGCCTGGTCGCCGTTGCCGGGGCCGGCGCCGCACGCGTCGGCCTACGAGGTCCGGCACGGGCTGGGCTACACCGTGTTCCGGCTCGAAGCCGAATCCCTCCGGCACGAGACGCTCGTGACCGTGGATCGCGAAGCCCCGGTGAAGCTGGTGCGCGTGCGCCTCACGAACCTCGGCGAGGAACCGCGTGAGCTGGCGCT
>Ga0315912_10003019_pt1 | contig 17204 bp, 14 predicted proteins | sample VfabasoilMG_FD_204469 | JGI IMG/M metagenome (GOLD analysis project Ga0315912, IMG submission 204469) | Garden soil microbial communities collected in Santa Monica, California, United States - V. faba soil | ecosystem: Environmental > Terrestrial > Soil > Garden | place: USA: California...
CTTGCGGTCGGTGAATTGCGTCAGATTGCCCGCGAGATCGTATTGGTAACTCTCCGTTCGATTCAGCGCATCTTTCCGCGTGGCGAGCCGATCCATGTTGTCATAGGTATAGGTCGTGGTCTGGTTCTTGGCGTCGGTGACGGTGAGCAAGTTGCCATTGGGGTCATAGGTAAAGGTGGTGAGGCCGTTGATCGCATCTTCAATCTGCGTGACCCGATTCAGATGGTCGTACGTAAACTGCGTGCCTTTCCCTCTCCCATCCACAATGGCCACCAGGCGTGACACTGCGTCGTAGAACCGCAGTGTGCGGTTGCCGAGTGGATCGACCGTGGCAATCAGGTTCCCGACCTCGTCGTACTCAAACGTCGTCGTGTGGTTGAGCGCATCGGTCGCGCTGGTCGGCTGACCGAACTGGTTGTAGGTGATATTGGTCGCATGATTGAGCGGGTCAGTGACGGTCAAGAGATTGCCGGTGGCAGGATCGTAGGTAAATCGAGTGTTCTGATTCAAAGCGTCGGTGATTTTGGTCACCCGGTTAAAGGTCGATTCGTACTCAAACAGCGTTGGATTCTGCTGCGGATTGAGGATCGAATTCACGTTTCCGGCCAGGTCGTACGTGTACTTCGTCAATCGATTCAGCGGATCACGCACTTCCAGGACCTGATTGGACACATAGTCTCTCGTCATCCTGGTCTGCTGCCCCACCGCGTCCACCGTAGTCACCGGTTGATTCCGTCCATTGAACCGATGGACGGTCTTCTTCCCCCTGGGATCGGTGACGGTCGCCTGCGTCACCGAGCGGCTCGTCACCACATAGTCGAACGTGTAGGTGCCCCCATCGGCCGTGGTTTGGGAGATGACCGCCGGATCGGGCGGACAGGTCACGCCGCCACTGGTGCTGCAGTACGTATTCGTCAAATAGGTGATGCCACGGGCATCGGTGATAGAGCCGATGTTATAAGGCGCCGCATACCCGTACGTTGTCGTGCCGCCAGCAGGATTGGTGACGGAATGGAGCCGAGGCACCGCATAGCCACCGGTTGGTGGTTCGTAGGTATAGGTGACGGTCCTTCCGATCGGATCGGTGATCTGGCTGATCCCTCCACCCGCATATTGGAAGGTGAGCGCGCGCCCCCCTGGCTCGATGATCTGTTGGATCTGGCTCCCGCTTCGAACGATTGTCACAGTATTCCCGTTCCGATCCGTGATGCTGCGGAGCCAGCCGTCTGCACCGAATGTCTTGACGGTCCCGTTCTTGCCACGAAGCGTTGACGTGCCATCTTGATTCACACGCCCAATCTGCCCCGCCATGGTCGGCGTGCGGCTTGATCGATACGTGCCGTCCGTTTGCAGCGAGAGATTCTCCCGGCTGAACCCAAAGATGTAGGACAGCGTTTGCCCGTTGCCCCGGATCTCCATGCGGTCATCGTAGTCCATCAGCGTGGTGTTGAAGCCAAACGCATTCGAATTGACGAGCTCTCGGACTGGAGGAGACGGAGGAAATGCGCCTGGTGGTGATCCAGGATCTTGCGAGTGATAGGCCCGGCGGATCACAATGGGCACGCGGCCTGGCAGTACCAAATCCGTCTGCTGCACATTCAACATGCCGGTCTGCAGTAAGATCGGATCGCCGGCGTTCTGCTCATCGAACCCAAACAGAGCCGCGAGTTGCTGCATCACGACGAAGAAGATGCCGCAGCAGAACTTAGGCTGGCCGACACCGGGATCAGGAATCACCTGCCGCCCGTCGGCACTGATGGTGCCCTCCCCGTATTTCTTCCACTGATTGGAATTCGGATCGGGCGTGGGCGACTCGTCGAAGTACCAAAAGTCTGCCCGCTGGCCCGGCAACCCTCCAAGATCATTCGGCGCGAGCACGGGAATCGGTCGGCTCGGATACCCACCCCCTGGTTTGCCGAAGTTGAACATGTAGGTCTGCTTCACATGCAAATCAGCCGGCGGCGCGATCACCGGAATCCGATCCACCGGCACGGGGGTAATCGAGATTTTTGTATTGGGCTGACCATCCCACCCCATGATGGTCGTCCCGGCGGGGATGATCATAGTGAAGTCCGGAATTTCGGGCGGCGAAATGACGGTCTGCGCTCCGGGAATAATTGGGAAATAGTTTTGGCTCACTTCATGGAGATACACCTGATAAGGCACCACATTCGCCACGCCTGCCTGGATGGTCATCTGGACCGGCATGTCGCCGGGATAGAGAGCCGACGGGCCATCGATCAGCAGGACTTGCGATCCAGTCGGGGGATTCGTGAAGAGAAAATTCCCGCTCGCGTCGGTGGTCACACCTTGCGTACCAATCTTCACAACGGCGCCGGCAATGGGCGCATCGTCTTTCGTCGCCAGAATCCGTCCCGCCAGGGTCGTGGTGCCCGCTGCCAGGACATTCACTTGCAGCGGACTCTGCCGCACGATCGTCTGGCCATCGATGACGGCGGTCGCCGAGACCGTCATCGTCGTAAGGCCAGTCGGCGCTGTCCCGCTGTTCAGGGTGAGCGTGGCCACTTGGCCACCGGCAATCTGACTCGGTGTAAAGGTGCCCGACATGCCGGTGGGCAAGCCGGTCGCGGCGAGTGAGACAAAGCCGGTGACCGGATGTTGGCCGCTGTTCGTCACTTGAATCTGCGTGGTCGTCGGCTGGCCGCGCACGACGGTCACTTGGCCTGGAGCCGCTTGAAGCGAGAAATTCTGCGCGGTCGTGAACGTAAAGTCCTGGGCGCTGATCGCGGTGCCGCCGGGGGTCACCACGGTGATCTTCCCGGTCGTGGCGCCTTGCGGCACGGTCGTGACCAGCGTGGTCGCCGTGACGGACGTGATGACGGCGTTGGTATTGTTGAAGGTCACCGTGGAGGTGCCGGGGCCAGAGCCATTGAGATTCGTCCCCGTGATCGTCACCACCGTCCCGATCACACCGGTGAGCGGCGTGAAGCTCGTGATTGTGGGCGGTGCCGGGAGCACGGTGAGGACCAGTGTCGCAGGAAGCCGTATCGGTGCGGTCGCCGTCAGGGTCACGGTCCCGACCGAGGCACCCGTCACCACGAAGGACGCCGAGGTTTGATTTTCAAGAATGGTGACCATGGTGGCATGGGACAGGGCACCGGTGCCACTTGAAGTAATCGTGACCGAGAGACCTCCGATATCCGCGACGCGCGCGCTGGTGACCGTGATGGAGAGGGCCTGCCCAACCGCCAGGGTGGTCGGCGTAGCCGTGAGACTCAAGGACGGCGGCGTGAGGACCGTGAGGCCGGTTTCGACAATCGTGGGCGTTCCTGTCGTCGGGGTAAAGGTGGCTCGAATCGTTGTAGCCCCGATGGCCAAGGCGCTGATGACACCGTCACTGGTAATCGTCGCCACGGTCTGATTGGTTGAGGCCCAGGCTAGGCGGCTATCGGTCGTGAGATTCTGCGTGGTGCCGTCCGTCAAGGTGGCCGTCGCCGTCATCTGCTGCTGTTCGCCCACGAAGAGCGCGAATTCTTGTGGTGAGAGCGTGAGCAAGACCAATTCGGCCGGTGTGACCGTGACGGTGGCCGTGGCACTCCCCCCATTCAGCGTGGCTGTGATCGTCGCCGTGCCTTCACCCACCGTGTTGACGGGGAACGTGGCTGTGAGGGCTCCCGCCGCAACCGTGACCGAGGCCGGGACTTGGGCCACGTTGGTGGCACTGCTAGTCAGGGTGACAACGGTCACATCCGTCGGGGCCCGGCTCAGCGTGACGGTCAGCGTGCCAGGCCGTCCCTTCGGCAAACTCTGAGTGAGCGGCGTCAGACTCGTCACGACCGGCGGTGGTAGCGTCACCTGGACCACTGAACTGGCCGTCGTGCTATTGATCGAGGCGGTGATCGTGGCATTCCCAGCCAGGAGCGCCGTCACGGGAATCGTGACGGTCAATTGATTGGCCGGGACCGTGATCGAGGCCGGCACTTGCACCAGGGTCGGCGCACTGTTCGTGAGGGAAATCACCGTGTCACTCACCTGCGCGGCATTGATCGTGAGGGTCAGACTGCCAGTTGCTCCTTGCTGGAGCGGCAGTGGGTTGGGCAACAGCGAGACAACCGCCGGTGGCGGCGGTTGGACCTGGACGGTCGCGGTCTTGGTGGTGCCGTTCACCGTCGCGGTGACGATCGCGTTGCCCACGGCGAGGCCGGTCACGGTGAAGGCAGCACTGGTCTGGCCGGCTGGGACCGTGACGATCGCCGGGACCTGCACCAGGCTCGGTTGATCGACCGTCACCGCGACTTCGGTATTCGTGAGTTGCCCCGCATTGAGCGTGACGGTCAACGTGCCACTCGCCCCGATGACGACAGGCAACGGCGAGGGCAGCAGCGACACGATCGCCGGAGGCGGCGGCGTGACCTGGACTAAGGCCTCGGCCATAGAACTGTTCAGCGTCACATGCACCATTGCGGATCCGAGCGCAGCCGCAGTCACCGGGATGGTGGTCGTCAATTGCCCAGCCGGGACACTAACCGTGGCCGGGACGGTGACGATCCCGGTCGGCGCCGTGGTGACCTGGATCGGCGTGACGCTGGACTGCACGGCACTGATACGGACGGTGAGGATGCCGATCGCCCCGAGATTGAGACTGGTAGTCGGCGGCTCTACGGCCACGATCGTCGGAAGATTCGGCGTGACCGTGATGGTGCTCGTCGCGCTCGTGCCGTTGAGACTGGCCGTGATCACAGCGGTGCCGGGAGTATTGCCCGACACGGGAATGGTCGTGGTCGTCTGGCCCGCTGGAATGGTCACCGACGCCGGCACTGAGGCCATGCTCGAGGCGCTGCTGGACAAAGAGACGATCGTGGCACTGCTTTGGGCCGCACTGATGGTCACCGTCAGATTCCCGGTGCCCCCCTGCGTAATAGTGGCACTCGCCGGTTGCAGGCTCGTGATCGTGGGCGGCGCGGTGCTCACATCCACGGTGGCGCTCACCGAACCGTCGTTCAACGTGACCGTGATCTGGGCATTGCCGACAGCCACGGCGGTGACCGGAATCGCGATGCTCGTCTGAGCTAACGTGAAGTTCACACTGCTCGGCACGGTGGCCACGCCGGTATTGCTGCTGGCCACGGTCACGGTGCCGGCCGTCGTCGGCGCGGGGGAGAGCGTCGCCGTGAGTGTGCCGGAGGACCCGACGGTCAAGTTCAACGGATTTGGGGTCAGCGCGGTCGGCGTTGGGAGAATCTTGGTGCCATAGACCCGGATCGTGAGAAAGGCTCCGGGCGTGCTTGCCACTCTCACTCTGAGTTGATTCGTACCCGGATTCAGTGTGATGGTCCGGTCGACGATCGCGACTTGCTGGCCAAAGTCGGCGGGGCCGGCGACCTGCACGTTGTTGACTGTGATCCAAGCAGAAGAGATGCGATTCTGCCCGTTACTCTGTCCGTTGACGATGTGCAGAAGAAACGGTGCCCCCACGTTCGTAGGCACGGTGATCGTATCCGTATACTCGTTCGGCGCGCCGGTCGTGCGGAGATATTGAGTGGGGCCGAAGATCAACTGATCGGGAGTGGCTTGCGCCAACGCCGTGGTGCCGAGGCAGAACCACGCGAGCACGACCACCAACGCAATCCGACTGTGCGTCACACGCTGCCGACTCCAACACGCGGTCATCGAGAGACTCCTTGCGGTGCTGACTCAACAGCCCGCCGTTTCACGCCATCAGAGATCATTGCTATCGAATGGAGATGGTTGCACAATGTTGGTGGTTGTACCACATGACGATTGGATTACAAGCAATTCGAATATTTTTAACAGGTAAGCGAAATGTTCGTCTGAATACTGCCGTGTGCAGACAGGCCCTACGCACACGGCAGTTGCACTCGGCATAACGAGCTCCCTTGCTGATGCCGGCAAGAACCGAGAGCACCACGCCGAAATTTTCTGTACAACACTACTGTGGCTGCGTATGCTCCTACCTGTATTGTCGACGGACGCACGCGCGGATTCAGGAGGCCCCCTGCGACTCATCGACTTCGCCATGAGGTCCATCGTGCGGCCCATCTGCGCTGTGCTGAACGACGAACCGTTACCACCACCTTCTCATCCTCGACGCTCTCGCGGGCCGCGTGCTGTGTGCCGGCGTCTATGCATCGGCTTCATGCTGGTGCTGGCCCTGCCCCTCTCGGTCTACAGTGCTCTCTACTCCTGTACCGACTCGTCAGGCGCCACCGTGATCACGGATAGCCCGGCGCAGCTGCGCGGCTGTACGTTACTGAACGCCGGTCAATCGGCGACGCCGGAACAATTACCTCTCGAGAAGCCCGCCCCACCCCGCATCGCTGAACCTGAGCCACCTCGCGATCACCAGACGCAGGCATCGATATTCTCGGTGCCCTTGGAACGTATCGGATCGTTGTTCGTCGTCACCATTCAGATCAATGGCTCCAGGCCCGCAAAGATGATTCTCGACACCGGCGCGTCGCACACGATGCTCTCCTATGCGGTGGCCCGCGATCTGGGGCTCTGGGCGCTGCACCCGGCGACCTCGATGACGATGCAGACTGTCGGCGGAACGGTGCAGGCCGACGTCCTCCCCATCACCTCGATCCGTCTTGGAGGGGCTGAGGTACGGGACAGCCTCGCGGCAATTTATGATTTGCCGGACGCGCCGCCGGGCATCGACGGATTACTGGGGCAAAGTGTGTTGCGCCACTTCGAAGTGACGATCAATACCGAGAAGGGTGAATTGCGGCTGCGCGCGGCGAAATGAGTGATCTCTCAAATATGGAGAAAGACAACAACATGTCATCTTGTAGGTACCATCTCCGGTCAGGGGAACTGTGGGTCTTTGGACTGACGGTGCTCGGCATGGGTCTGGTGGAGGCCACGCTCGTCACAGCCGGCCTGTATGAATGTCGGAACGAAGCCGGTACCATTATATACACGGACAGCCCGGCACAGCTCGAACGGTGCCAACCAGTGGGCAGCAGCGGCCCCTCGCGCTTGGGAGTGGTCGGCGGCGCCTCCCCTTCTCCCCATGTCACTCCGGCAGCTCCGGTTCCCGTCCCACCCACTTCTGTTCCACCAAGCCCCGGCTCTTCTGATCCAACCGTCGGATCATCCGCCATCGTTCCAGCTGGAGTACCGACAGGCCATTCTGAAGAATCACCCTGTCTCCCTGGCGTAAATCCGCTCAATCCCCTGAGTGCGCCTCCCTGCGCGGCACCATCGCCGCCCACATCGTCTCCGGCACAACCGGCTCTCTCTCCCACCGGATCAGCCCCACCCTCGCCATAAAGAATACGAGCCGATCGACACCCTGAACAAGCTGATGTCGGCCGTTCTATCCTCTCCCTTTCGCATACGACAAGGGCGACAGCAGCGTGATATAGCTGCGGACCTTTTAGCTATCGCTCCACACTCTCACAACCACGTCTTCTCCTGTAGGTACGAGGTTCAGAATATACACACGACCGTGATCACTTGCCTCCCACAGGAGTCCACTCTCAATATGCATCGGCGGTCCACTCAGAGCAGCAGGCCACAATCTCACCCGGCTTCCCCGTCAGTGGCGTTCGGCGCCGGGCGCCCGCCAGGCGGCCGTTCTCGTAATCGAGCCCCACGAGACCTTCGCTCCGGTCATCGACTGCCATAATCCGATCAAACGCCAGCACGAAACCAGCTGGCGGAAACCTAAATTTTCCAGGATCGCGGCCGCACACAGAGTCCGCGCCTGTTTGAATTCAGGATAGGTGTGAAAGGCGATTTCATCGACGAGCAAGACGCTCACCGACACTAAAATACCCATCCCGATTTCGGCGGTCAGAAACGCGATCATGGCGGCGGGCGACACCAGTCCCACCAGGCACGCTACTGCGGTATAGAGATACCCCGCTGCCAGCACGGCGGGACTCAACCACTCGAACAGGACCATGAAGGGAATCGACAGCCAACCAACCGTCCCTGCGCGAGGATGAAAGAGCATCTGCTTATTCATCAACAGCGCTTCGGACAGCCCCCGCTGCCACCGAATGCGTTGACTCTTGAGCGATCGAAGATTTTCCGGCGCCTCGGACCAGCAGAATGCGTGGGGCACAAAACTGATGCGGTATCGCTCTCCCTGCAGGCGGAGATGCCGATGCAGTCGAACAACGAGCTCCATATCTTCACCGTGACAACCCTTGTCATAGCCCCCGACTTTCACCACCGTATCCTTCCGGAACAGTCCGAACGCGCCGGAAATAATCAGCATCGCATTGAAGGGATTCCATCCAAGCCGGCCGATCCAAAACGCGCGATAGTATTCGACGACCTGAAAGCGGCCAAGCCAGCTTGCCGGAAGCCCGACGGCAGTCAAATACCCCGCTTGCACTTGGCAGCCGTTGGCGATCCGGACCGTGCCGCCCGACGCCACGGTCGATGGATCGTCCAAAAACGGCTGCACCACGCGCTGCAAACTATCCCGCTGCAAGATGGAGTCCGAATCAAGCGTACAGAACAGCGGATTGCGGGACAGATTGATGCCGACATTGAGTGCGTCGGCCTTGCCTCCATTGTCCTTATCGATGACACGAACCTTGCTGTTCCGTTTAGAGATATACACCGCACGGATCTTCTCGGTCTGCAGATTCACCGGGTAGGCCTCCGGAAACGGGGCCAAATCAAACTCTTCGATCAAGACATCCAGCGTCCGGTCTTTCGAACCGTCGTTGATGACGACAACCTCAAATTCCGCATACTGCAGCTGAAGCAGCGACCGGACAGAGTCGGCGATCGTCTGTTCCTCATTATAGGCAGGAACCAGAATGCTGATCTGAGGCTCAAATCCCGTCTGTGTTTTGGGCAGATCATCGAGGGCTCGCCGGGGGAGATGCCGAACGAGAAAATGGAACGAGATCAGCTCCAAACAAAGGGAACAGACTGTCTGAAAAATGAAGAACGATAGGAAAAACCACTGCGGTATCGTAAAAATAGTATCGGCAAACACGTGTGTCTCTTCTCTGCTCTCACGCGCGAGCGGCAAAATCGAATGCCGAATACAGTCACATATGCACCATGCGTATACCAGAAAATAGGACGAGTCGCTCCCTTCGTCAAGACAATGAACAGAACCCCCGGCGAACGAATCTGCCTCCGGATCGACCTCCCACGATGATAGTAGACACCGCTGCCGCTGTCAGGCCGCCCCATTTCCAGGGTCACAGTGGCAGGAGATCGTCCGACACCGAATCGGTCGACTCGTCAATGGAGAGGAGCCGGTGAGAACCCGTTTGGTCGGATTTCTCCTCTGTCTGCTTGGATGCCTGGCATCCTCTCCAGTGGCTGCCCAGTCCCCTTCAGATACACTCTTTGAAGCCCATCGCCACGAAGCCGCAAAGGAATACCGGGAAGCGGCTGACGACTACCGACGGTATCTGATCGGAAATCCGGAGAACGACGAAGCTCGAGCAGCCCTGGCGCGTGTGCTTTCCTGGCAGAAGCAGTACGAGGAGGCCGTGGCACTGTATGAAGACATTCTGTCCCGGCACCCGGTTGATTACGATATCCAAATCGCGCTGGCTCGCGTGAAGGCCTGGCAGGGGAAACTCGATGAGGCGCAAGCCGGATATCAGTCGGTCCTCCAGGAAGAACCGGATAACCTGGACGCCCGGAGAGGACTCGCCGATACCCTGTACTGGAAACGCGATTACACGGAGGCGCTCCGTCTGTATGAAGACCTCTCCTCAACCGCGGACGAGCCGGACATGTCACAGCGGATCGAGACAATCAAAGCCGAACTGGCCGCGCTGACGCCTGCCCAGGCCCTTCGCGCCCCTGTCGGGACCGACCGTATGCGCCCCGCATTGCCGTTTCGGGATTATCTGAAAATCGGATACAGCCATTATGGATACACGCATTCCATCCCAGATGAACACAACGGGTTGGTCGAAGGGGCCACATCGATCGGCGCTCGAACCCTGGTCGGGCGGATCGAGCCGATCAGTCGGTTTGGATCTCAGGACATTCCCGTATCCGGAGAACTCTATAGCCAGCTTTGGGAGAAAGCCTGGGGTTACATCGGAGCCTTGGCGACGGCCAATCCAAGCTTTTCTCCCAATGTGTCGTTTGGAGGAGAAGTGTTTCAAGGGCTGGGGGCAGCGCATCCAACCCTGTCTTTTCTGGAACCATCCCTTGGGTATCGACACATGGTGTTCGGAGCCACCAGTATCGATGTCGTGATTCCCGGTATAACCATCTACTTTCCGTATAACGTGTGGCTCACCGAAAAGATCTACTATGTGCCGCCCAGCGGCGCAGCCACCTTCTCCACCCAACTGACCTGGCGGCCGGCGGACCGACTGCAGTTCTTTGCCTCCGGCTCGTTCGGAACCTCCAGCAACAATATCCGAGCGGCGCAGGACTTTACACGCATCTCAAGTTTCATTATTCAGGGTGGCGCCATCGCGCCGCTGTCGGAACGCCTTTCACTCGAAACCACAGCCTATTATGAGGATCGAGACGCGTCATACGCCCGTCGTGGAGGCGCCGTGAATCTCATCATCCATTGGTAGTCTGCAGGACGCGTTGCGCGCGGCGCGCGACAAATGGGGCGAGAACATCCCGCACCTCTTGGAGCGGATGTTCGGCATGGAGCCGCGCCAGCGTATCGCTGCTCACGAAGGAAAAACCGGCAAGCACCCCTGCGGCACGATATCGAACCCACCATTCGTCGTCCGCCAGCCTGTCGATCAGCCGTGGTTCATCCTCCTCGGTCCCGATCCTGCCCAAGGCGAGAACAGCATGGAGCCTGATGAGATGATTGGGATGCGCCAGATAGACGCGGACCGTGCCCAGATCCTGGTGAGTGGCATATCGGCTACAACACCGAAGGCAGGCCACGACCACCTGATGGTCACAGTTCTCACGCGCGAGAATCTCTCGAACGACAGGCAGTGCGCCGGGGCTGCCGACCGCTTCCAAGCAACGAACGAATCGAACCGTGGCATCTATAGAGGCCCCGCGCACCGCTTGGGCCAGCGCCTCGACGACCTGCCCCAGATCCGCCTCACTCAGCATCGTCGCGACTTTGACAAAAGACCAATCCGTGCGAGCCCCGACCAGCGGGATAAGAATTGCCAGCGCTGCCTGGGCATCGATGCGGATCAGCGATCGGGCGGCCGCCAGTGACAGCTCGGGGGTGCGCGAGACCACGAAACGCTCAAGTGCGTTCCACACGGTTCGTTCCCGCAAATGTCCAAGCGCCACCACCGCCATTAACCGGTCGTCAAGCCTGTAGCTCTTCAACATCTTGGCCGCCACACGGTCCATGCCTGCCAACCGCATCGTCGCATTGAGGCCGTTCCGGTCGTCTCCCCGGATCGACTCGCTCAGGTAGTTCCACAGCCGGAGAAAGTCCTGTGCATCGCTAGACCGAACGGGAGGCAATTCATCCGGAGCCGTCATCATGCTCTTGATCAACAAGCGGAACCAGACTTCTCGAAATTGTTCGCTCCTTTGTTGGCGAGCGATAGTCGCCTGCTGTACGCCCGCAATGACGAACACAATCACGACCGCCAGGATCATGGCGCCCCCTCCGGCACACAAGGGCACCCAAACCATCGGATCGGCCGCAACAATCAATGGGATATCGGCGGCGGACATCGGGCAATGACCGGCTACGCAGCGGGCGTCAAGAAACGACGAACCCTGGCGGTCAACTCTTGCGGATTGAAGGGTTTGACGATGTAGTCGCTTGCGCCGGCATCCAGCATACGCGCAATGCTATGTTCTGCGGAAAGAGCAGTGAGCATGATAACGGGGACTCCTTTCCAGACCGGATGGCGGCGAATGTGCGTGAGCACCTCGTCTCCGCCGACATACGGCAACATCACATCCAGGAGCGCCAATTGCGGCGGCTCTGTTCCCTCGATGACATCTTTCGCCAGACGGCCGTCGGTCGTCGCGGTAACTCTATACCCTTCACGCTCGAGGTAAAACCGCAGCAGCGTGACCATATCCTCATCGTCCTCGACGAGCCAGATGTGGGGCCGCGCACCGGGCTGCATTCCATGCATGTGCATCAAGCTATGAGATATTGGAAAACCTGTCAAGAAATCGGACACTGCGCGCAGCACCAATCGAAACGGCCAGGTCCCGCGCGGTAGGTTCTCAGCGCAGCGGCATCGTAAACGTCACTTCATTGCCCCGATCATTGTAGGTCAGGTCCGGGAAAAGCGATCGCGCCAGGAGAATTCCGCGCCCGTTCTCGGCATCGTCACTATAGGCATCTTGAGGTTTGGCAAACAGGCTCCGCCACTGAAATCCAGCTCCCTCGTCGGTAATACGATAGACCGCGCGCTTCGTCTCTGGCTCATACCGGACAGAGCTGACGACCTGCCGCTGTTTCAGTCTCGGCTGGGCCAGACGATGGCTCACCAGCGACTCATACTCGTCTGCGGCCAACGCCTGCTGTTTCTCCCGGAAGGAGATTTCGAGGTTGCCGTGCTCGATCGCGTTAAGCAGCAGCTCTTGAAGCGCCCCCCGCAAGTGCAGCCTCTGCATTTCAGGCAGCGCCGCGGCTGTCGTTTTTATCAACCAGGCAATCACCCCCTGCGCGTGCGCAGGCTCGGAATCCATCGTGATCTTCTGGTCCCAGCGGGATACTCCGGATAAATCCGTCAAGTGCCCAGGCGCCGCATGCTGCGCACGATACAACGCTTGGGCCAGCTCGTCTTCGGCGATCGGCTTATGCAGATAGTCGATCGCGCCGACGCGGAGCGCCTCCACGATGGCAGACTCGGGCGCATCCTTCGCCATGACGATGACAGGGCACAATTCATGGCGGCTTCTGAGCTCCTTAGCCAGGGCAATCCCCTCTCCGCCGGACAGAAATAAGTCGGTGATGACGACATCCGGCATGACCCGATCCATGGCGGCCAGCGCGGCGGCAGGATCGGACACCGTCATAACGGACACCCCCCGCCCATAGACACAACTCGCAATGCCGGCTTGGGTCTCGGCACAAGGATCGACGATCAAGACGTGGCAAGCAGGATGCTCGGTGATCATGCGGCGAGTCCTTTATCCATGGCCTGGCGAAGCGCATCGAGCAGGCGAGACAGTTCAGATTCTAGCTTGCCGCACAGGCCGGCGGCAGCCGCGACATCCCCCGCCTTTCCCGCTTCTTCCATCCGCATGGCCGCCTCCAGCGCGGCGGGTGCGCAAAATTGCAACACCGCCCCTTTCAGACGATGGGCGGATCGCCCCGCGGCTGCGGCATCGCGGGCATCCAGCGCCGTCTTGATCTCGTCCATGTCTTTCGGACCATGCTCCAGGAACAATTCCGCCAGCGTCTGAAACAGTTCAACGTCCTGATCGGTTCGCGCCAACGCCTCGGTCAGGCTGAAAATCTGTTCGTTGCTCATTGTGCCGAGTGTCTCCTCTCACCGTCCATCGAACGAAGCGTCATCCCGCAAGTTCGATGCCCATCACGGCAATATCGTCGGGAAATTGCTGATGCCCCAACCACTGCTCAGCCGCGCCGATGGCATGGGACAGTGCGTCGGCCAGAGGTTTGGCGGCTGCCTCGCGCAGGCTGGTTTCCAGACGGGCCTGTCCCCACAACTCACCGGTCGGTGAAGGCACCTCATACAGGCCGTCGCTCATGAGATAGAGCCGGTCTCCGGGCGACAGTTGCGTATCGGCCGTGTGATAGACGTTCCCCGCGTCGAATCCGAGCGGAAGGCTCGGCTGTGCAAGATAACAAATCTCGCCGGAACGGCGATGCAGCAACAACCCATTGTGCCCGGCCGTCGCGTAGAACAGCGTGTGGGTGCGGATATCCAGCCGCGCAAAGACGATCGTAAAGTAACTGCCGTTTTCTGTGAGCGGGAATTGCCGATTAGCCTCCGTCAAGATCGCCCCTGGGTCGCTTGACCCGACGCGATGCAGCAGATTGTCATCCCGTAAAAATGTCGAAAACGAGGCGGACCGCAACGCCGGCGACACACCGTGGCCCGACGCATCGAGCAAATACAAACCAAGCGAATGCTCATCCCATCGCAGCACATTGAACAGATCCCCGCCCAATGCGGACGATGGCCGATAGGCAGAAGCCATCTCCAAGCCGGGCAAGAGCAGGCCCGGCGCCGGCAGCAGGGACACGACGTAGCGCGCGGCCGATTGCAATTCCCGTTCGATCGCCTCTTGTTTGCGCCGGATTTCGTCGGTGGCATGTTCCAACCGGCGGATCAACCCCGCCGCGCGCATCCCGGCCTGAACTCTCGCGGTAATTTCCTGCGGGCTGGCGGCCTTGCTGAGAAAGTCGTCGGCGCCACGAGCCAGCCCTTCGGCAATCTGCTCCGGCTGATCGTGGCCGGTCATCAGAATAATCTGACTGGAGAACACCTCCGGATCACGCCGGACCAGCTCGCAGACGGACGGTCCATCCAACTCCGGCATCATCCAGTCTAGAATAGTCAGGTCCGGACGCTCCCGGCGAAGCAGTTCCAGCCCCGCCTTGCCATCCCCGGCTTGAAGCACCCGGTATCCGAGTCGTTTGAGGCGGGCCGCCATGCCGGCACGGGAAACAGGCTCATCGTCGACGATGAGCGCGGTTTGCTGCGCCACAACCGCGTGAAGCGTCGTTCGTGAAGCGTCATTCGTTCCAGACTCGGACGCCTCACGCGTCATATCTTGTCCCATTGCGTCATCCTTCACGTCTTTTCTCCGCTCCAAACGCGTCACACTTCACGTTACTTTCCATCCCATTGCGCTTCACGCTTCACGAACAACGCTTCACGCCTTCCGTGAGCTACGCCGCCTGTTTGAATCCCGTCACCGCCTCTTGCTCGTTATCATAAACGGGAATCAGCTTTTGAATATTCGCAAGGACCATGATTTCCCGCACGTAGCTTTGCGGTTTCAACATGCTCACTTGCCCTTGGCTGAGCTTGAAGTTTTGCGAAACGAGGGCCAACAACCCGAGTCCTGAACTGTCGACAAACCGGACATCGGCCATGTTCAAAATCAAGTACCGAGTGCCTCGCTGCCGTATTCTCTCCACCGCCGTCTTAAACTGTTCGCGATTGGCATAGGTCAGATCCCCCGTGATATCCAGAACCACGCCATTTGAAACCGGACGTTCTTTCGTGATCATTGACATGACTCCTCCTTTATCGTTATCGGTTCACATGCGCATAGATGGCACTTGCGATATCGGCAAGCGGGAGCACCCTCTCCGCGCCTCCGAGCTTGATCGCTTCCTTCGGCATACCGAACACCACACAACTTGCTTCATCCTGTGCGATCGTAAAAGCGCCGGCCTGTTTCATCGCGAGCAGACCCTTGGCCCCGTCGCCGCCCATCCCGGTGAGAATGACGCCGACCGCATTGCCGCCGGCATACTGAGCGACAGATTCGAACATGACATCCACCGACGGCCGATGCCGATTAACCGGAGGGTCCTGATTGATCCGCACCGTATACCGGGCACCGCTCCGGGCCAGCGTCATGTGATAGCTGCCCGGCGCGATTATGGCGTGCCCCGGCAGGACACTGTCGCCGTCTTCCGCTTCTTTCACGGAAATCCGGCAGAAACTGTTCAGACGATCGGCCCAGGTCTTGGTAAACCGCTCTGGCATATGCTGCGTGATCAAAATCGGAGGCGTGTTGGGCGGAAGTACCTCCAGCACCTCCTTGACCGCCTCAGTCCCGCCGGTTGAAGAACCGATGGCGATAATCGTATCGGTCGTCTTAATCATGGCCCCTCTGGACGTAAGAGGTGAGGTGTGAGGAGCAAGGGGGGTCATCTCTCGCCTGACGCCTGGCGCCTGACGCTTCACAGTTGCGACGGCAGCGGCCTTCACCTTCGCGATGATGTCCTGCGCCAATTCTTCCATGCCTTCCCGCAAGTCGATCTTAGGTTTGGTGATGAAGTCCACGGCGCCGAGTTCCAACGCCCGCAACGTGGTCTGACAGCCGGCTTCCGTCAATGAACTCACCATGACGACCGGCATCGGATGCCCCCGCATCAGCTTCTCAAGAAACGTGAGTCCGTCCATCTTCGGCATTTCGACATCGAGCGTCAGCACATCCGGATTCAATGCCTTGATTTTTTCGCGAGCGATATAGGGATCGGGAGCAACCCCGATGACTTCGATATCCGGGTCCTTCGACAGCATGGCCACCAGCACCTGCCGCATCAACGCGGAATCGTCGACGATCAAAACCCGGATCTTGCCCATATGTCTCCCGTCAGAAAGTCATCAAGTCAGAAAGTCGTAACGTCTTCAGACATGAATGACTTTCGACATTGTGACTTTTGGACTATCAGTCAGAACAGCGTCACATCCTCCGCCGGCTGCTCTTTGCGCTGTGCAAGGCGCACACTGTATTCAGTCTCCCGCTCAACGATGGTCCGATTTTTGAGCCGTTCGATCTTTTTCATCAGCACACGCCCAGAATCGGTAAAGTAATAGACTTTCCTCGGAAACACATCGCCGAGATCCGCCTTGACGACAGGCAACCCCTCGCTCTCCAGATACTGCGTCACCCACGCCACGTTGTTGGCCCCCACATCGATATTCCCCTCATAGATTTTCCCGGCTCCGAACAGCTTGACCTCCAAGCGGCTTCTTATCCCTCCACGCTTCAAGATGCCGTTGATCAGCGACTCCATGGCGAAGGATCCGTACCGAGTCAGCTCGCCCCAGGCCGGACCGTCTCTTCCCTTCGGCTCCGGCAACATAAAGTGGTTCATCCCGCCCACGCCGGCGATCGGATCGCGAATACAGGCGGAAATACAGGACCCCAGCACGGTGTAGACCACCATCGGTTCCGCGCTGACAAAGAACTCTCCCGGAAGAATAGACGCGATTTCATGGGGAAACCGGCCGTCCCGCATACGCCGCACATGGCTGAACTCTTCGTTGTCGATCACCGGATAGATCCTATGGCGCTTTGTAATACACGGTCGGGGCGACCGTCTGAAAAGGATGCTTGACCCACTGCAAGCTTTCCGAGTGCCCGATGAAAAGATAGCCGCCCGGTTTCAAATACCCATAGAACTTGTTGACGAGTGTCTCCTGGGTCGGACGATCGAAGTAAATCATGACGTTGCGGCAGAAAATCAGGTCGAGCGGAGTCGTGATAGGGAACCGCTCCTCCATGAGATTGATCCGGCGAAACTGGATCATGGCGGCCAAATGCGGTTTTACCTTGTACAATCCCGCGCTGCCGCCTCGTCCTCGTAAAAAATGCCGACG
>Ga0315912_10003020_pt1 | contig 17202 bp, 16 predicted proteins | sample VfabasoilMG_FD_204469 | JGI IMG/M metagenome (GOLD analysis project Ga0315912, IMG submission 204469) | Garden soil microbial communities collected in Santa Monica, California, United States - V. faba soil | ecosystem: Environmental > Terrestrial > Soil > Garden | place: USA: California...
CTGGACGCCGGAATTCCGGTAACCAACATCGTATCCACATCGCATGATGTTGTTACGATGCGCTCAGGTAACGCACGCGCCTCGGTTCAGCTACGCGAGTTGGCGACAATCCCCAACAAGGATTTTATTCTCCGCTACGACGTTGCAGGCAAGATCGTACAAGATGCGTTCCTCACCCATCGTGACGCACGCGGCGGGTTCTTCACGTTCTTTTTGCAGCCGCCAGACCGCGTAACTCCAGCCGAAGCGATGCCCAAAGAAATCGTTTTTGTAGTGGACACTTCCGGTTCCATGCAAGGTTTCCCAATGGAGAAATCGAAGGAAGTGATCAAGCTCGCATTGGATGGTCTGCATCCACGCGACACGTTCAACCTGATCACCTTTTCGGGAGACACGCATCTCCTTTTCCCTGGACCCGTTCCGGCTACACCGGAAAACGTGCAAAAAGCCCAGCGATTCCTGCTCTCCCGCAGCGGCTCGGGCGGCACAGAAATGATGCGAGCCATCCGCACCGCACTCGCTCCCAGCGATCAACAGGATCATATCCGCGTGGTGTGTTTCATGACCGACGGCTACGTCGGCAACGACATGGAAATCATTGCAGAGGTGAAACGCCATCCCAACGCACGAGTCTTTTCGTTTGGCATCGGCAGTTCGGTCAACCGCTTTCTACTCGACAAAATGGCTGAAGAAGGCCGCGGCGAAGTGCAGTATGTAACTCTCACAGACAACGGTTCAGCGGCAGCAAAACGCTTCTACGAAAGAGTGCGGACTCCTATCCTAACCGACATCACCATCGATTGGGCCGGACTCCCAGTGTCCGACGTCTATCCCCTGCGCCTACCCGATCTGTTCGACGCCAAGCCACTCATCATCACAGGCCGCTATTTGACGGCCTCGCAAGGCACGCTTCGTCTACGAGGCAGAATGGCAGGCAGGCCATACGAAAAATTGATTCGTGTCGAACTTCCCGGATCGCAGCCCTCGCACGATGTCTTAGCCACGCTATGGGCGCGCACCCGCGTAGACAACCTGATGAGCCAGGATTGGAATGGGATGCAGAGCCGCAATCCACGCCCCGAACTGCGCGAGCAAATCACAAAGCTTGGACTGGATTTCCGCCTGATGACACAGTTCACCTCCTTCATCGCCGTGGAAGAGAGAACAACGGTGGACGGAGGTCGACCTGTGAGAATCGAGGTGCCTGTAGAGATTCCAAGCGGAGTCAGTTACGCTGCCGATGCCCGCGAGGTGGATTCCATCGGAAAGATGTATATGGCTGCGCCAGGAGCGGGAATGGGATTTGGACGCGGAGGTCGCGTAGCCGAGAATATTGGCGTGGAGGCGTCCGTCGCACCGTCCGTTCCGACAACGCCAGCACCACGTGCGGACCTGGCTACCAACACAAAACTGGATCCAACCCTGCAACGACAGTTGGTCTCCACCCCAACTGGAGCCAAAATCCAAATCAAGATCTGGCTCAATGATGATTCCGCAACGGTTATAGAACAACTCAAGAAAGCCGGTGCCGAAATCCGATCTATCGCCACCGGCAAAATCGTCTACGCCAGCATCGACGCAGCCAAACTCGCCGATCTAACCCAACTGAACGCAGTTTTCTTCATCTCGCAAGATCTCGGCCAGCCAAAGTAAACACAACACTATCATTACCTTACGCGCCTGACCCTCCGGGGCCGGGCGCTTTTTTCTTTTGCCGCTAGCTAACCGCCGCAAATCCGCATAGTCTAAAGGATGAATGGCAGATAACGACGCCGCCGTAGTGGCGACGATCATCGGCGGAGATCGTGACGCCTACCGGGTACTGATGGATCGTTACGCCCGAGGTGTATTTCGTTTGGCATATCGAATGACAGGTAACGAAGAGGACGCAGAGGAAGTGGTGCAAGAAACGTTTTTACGAGCCTACAAACAACTCCCCCGATGGGAGTCGCGCTCTAGCTTTAGCACTTGGCTGTATCGCATCGCAGCGAACTATTCGATTGACGTGGCCCGACAAAAAAGCAAGCGATCCGAGACCAGTTTGACGCAGTACAACGATGACGGCGCCGTTGTGGATATCAGTCAATACATGAAATCGAATGAACCCGGACCGGAGCGCCTCCTTGACAGCAGCCGTATGCAGGAATGCGTTACCACCACGCTAAACGAACTCAGCAGCCAGGAGCGCACAGCGTTTGTTCTGCGTCATTTTGAAGATCAGTCGATCGAGGAGATCGGTACGGCGCTGGGTCTTTCCGCCAACGCTACCAAGCAAAGTATTTTTCGCGCGGTGAAGAAACTCCGTCGTGCGCTGGAACCATTAGTGAGTCCGGTCAAGGTTACATCATGAATCATTTGGAACAAGACGACATAATCCTGTTTTATTACGGTGAAGCGCCAGAAGGGCTGGAGCTTCATCTGAAGGATTGCGAAAAATGCATGTCAGAGTGGACTGCGCTGCAACGAACTTTGAACACGGTCAATGGGTGCCCCACGCCTGAGCCTTCCGCTGATTTCGAACAGCGCATGTGGACTTCGGTGCGTCCGCAACTCTGCCAGTCAGCCCCCGCGCCCAGGCCAATGTGGCATCTGATGGCGGTAGCCGCATCCGTGCTGCTCATGGTTGCTGCTGCGTTTGTATTGGGGCGGTCGGCTCGTGTGCCAACTCCGCCGTCCACCTCCGCTTCGTTGTCCCAAATGCGACAGCAACTGCTGACACTCGCCGTAGGCGATCATTTGAGTCGTAGCGAAGCGGTGCTTACCGAACTTCTGAATACACCCGATGCGCCCAGTACCAACATCGCCCAAGAGCAGGCACGCGCGGAAGAACTGATCAGCGCGAATAGAATTTTCCGTCAAACAGCGAATCACGCGGGCGATGTCGGAACGGAAACAATCTTGGAAGACCTGGAACAAGTGTTGCTGGAGATTGCCCATTCTCCAACCATTCTGAGGTCTGCGGAGTGGAAAGATTTGCGCAAGGGCATTGAAGATCGCGGAATCTTGTTCAAGGTTCGCGTCGTCGAATCACAAATGAAGGAGCGCGAAGCCGCGCCACCAGAAAGTCTTTAGGGGAGAGGAAACACCTATGCAAATGATCATCAGAAAAATCACAGTTGCGGCTCTGACGTTAGGCAGTGCCGGATTATGGGGTCAGTCACCTTCGGTCCAAGTGCATGTTGATACAGGCAAGACGCTCACGTTCAATAGTGATGCCCTTCAGTCTCAAATGAAAGCTCTTGAGATGGAGATCCAGACAAAGGTGGAGCGCCTGAAACTAGATCTGCCATTTGAAATCGCACAAAACGCCGACCGGGATGCAGCAGACCGCGCTAGGCTGTTCGGGAAAGCAGAAGCGATGGTTTATGCGTCCGGTGGCAGTTCCTATTCGCGCGGCACCTCCGCCATCGATAGGCGTGACTACGAGACCGCAGTTACGAACTTCGACAAAGTGATCGACGCAAAAAATGAGCGCGCTGATGGCGCCTACTATTGGAAAGCCTATTCGCTCAACAAACTCGGCAAACGCACGGAAGCGCTCGCCGCTCTCGCAGAAATCCCTAAGCAGTTTCCGCAAAGCCGCTGGATCAACGACGCCAAGGCTCTCGAAGTGGAAGTCCGTCAGGCATCCGGCCAAGCCGTCTCTCCAGAGGCCCAGGTCGATGATGATCTCAAACTGCTGGCACTCAACGCACTCATGAATAGCGATCAGGAACGCGCATTTCCACTGGTAGAAAAACTGCTCGACGATCCCAAGACGACTCCTGCCATTAAGAAGCGTGGTCTCTACGTCATGGCACAAAATCGATCCGACAAAGCCCGCGAAATCCTCACCAAGTACGCAAAGAACGGCTCTAACCCGGATCTCCAACTCACCGCCGTCGAATACCTCGGTACCTACCGTGCCAAGGAAAGTCAGCAGACGTTGGCCGACATGTACTCTTCGATGAACGATGTTCTCATCCGCCGCGCCATTCTCCGCAGCATGACGAATTCCGGCGACACCGCCCGCCTCGTCACCATCGCCAAGACCGAGTCCAATTTGGAACTGCGCCGTGAGGCTCTCTCCTATCTCGGTAACGCCAAAGCCGTGACAGAATTGGTGCAGCTCTACGGCACTGAGAACGACGCGAGTTTGAAGGGGCAGATCATTTCGTCCCTTTCGAATAACAACGCCGCGTCGCAACTGATCACGCTTGCTCGCGCCGAGAAGAACGCGGATCTTAAACGCAGAATTGTCGACCGCCTCTCCCGCATGAAGTCCAAAGAAGCCACCGATTTCCTGGTCGAAATCCTGAATAAATAACATGAAACGCCTCTCCGTCCTTCTCTTTGCGCCGTTACTGTTTGCCCAGCCCCGCGTGCAAAATGCACAGACGGAGACTCGGCCCATCAGCGGAACCCTCAGCGCCGCCATCACCTCGATCGCGGCACAGGAGGCCAATCCGGTCTGGGTTGCTTACGCGGTTCCAGAAGTTGCTGGCGAACGTAACCAATGCTGCTGGAACAATGGAATCTCAGGCTGCGGTCTTGAACCCGCGGCCTTCGGACAACCCGTCCAAATGCCCGCTGGAACCACGGTTAGACTCGAACCGGCGGGTGAATTTCATATCCTGGTCCGCATTGCGAACAAGCAGGTCGAAAAGATTAGAACCTATTCTGTGGATTGTGGTCTCGACGCAGGAGGCCTGAAATTCATCTGGCTCACCGGCGTCAATCCAGCGCAAAGCATCGCGTTCCTGGAATCTCAGATGACACCAACCGCAGATGGAAAAATGATCGCGAACAACAACCTCATCACCGCCGTCGGACTTCATCGGGACCCCGCAGCCGACGCGGTCTTAGATCGCCTGACACTTGCTACGCGACCGGAAGATACCCGGCGTCAAGCCGCCTACGCCTTAGGTGCCTATCGCGGACGGCACGGCTTTGAATCCGTCTCCAAAATTCTAAAAGAAGACACAAGTGACAGAGTGCGCGAACAAGCAATCCAAGCCCTCACCGCGAACAAAGACCCCGATGCCATTCCCCTGGTTACCAAAACCGCACGCGAAGACAAGAGCGCCAGAATCCGTGGCCAGGCTCTCTTCTGGCTCGCCCAGCGCGCCGCAAAAACCATTTCTGAACCAGCCCTCCGCCAAGCCATTGAACAGGACCCCGAAATGGAAGTAAAGCGCCGCGCAATTTCCGGCCTCAGCCAAATGCCAAACGCCGAAGGTGTTCCAATCCTGATCGAAGTCGCCCGCAGCAACAAGAGTCCAGAGGTACGCCGACAAGCGATGCAGGCCCTCGGCCAATCAAAAGACCCGCGTGCCGTAGCTTTCTTTGAAACCCTGCTTAATGCAAAGCAGTGAATCAGGTTCTCCCCTGCTAGGCTACAATAAATGCAGCCGGAAGTCCCAACAGAGGAGAGCCCAATGAGTGTTTCCGAAGCCGCAGACACCACTGCCGAGACATCTACTGGTTTGAAGATCACCAGCCGCGTTGTGGATTGGATCACCAGCGATCGGATGCAGTTGCTCAACATTACAGAGCGCATTAACGACGTTGTCAGCAAGAGTGGAATCAAGAACGGTATCGTTCACCTCCAATCTCTCCACACGACAACCGCTGTGTTCCTCAACGAATGGCAGGATGCGTTGCTGGAAGACGTAAAGCGCTTCCTCGAAGAAGCCGCTCAACGCGAGCGCTACTACAAACACAACGATCCTGAACACTCAGACTGCGAACGTAGCAACGCCGATTCCCACATGCGGGGGATGCTCATGGGACAGTCGCTCAGTCTTCAGGTGCGCAATGCCAAAGTCCTCCTAGGCACGTGGCAAAGCATCATCTTCGCTGAATTCGATGGTCCCCGCAGCCGCTCCATCGCCATCCAGATTACGGGTCTCTAACCCGAAATGCCACGTTACTTCCGCATTGAGGAAGCCGAGAAACTACTGCCTCAGGTGGAGCAGGGCATTCGTCAGGCAATCTATCTCAAAGAGCAGCACGAACTCGCGAACCTGGAAATGCAACGCATCACCGAACGCATCCACATGATGGGTGGCATGATGCTCAATCGCGAAGACCTACTCGGCAAGCGCGGCAAACGGGAGGCCACTGCAATGCGCCTCAATGAAATCATCGAAGAGGTGCATGGCATCGGATGCCAAATCAAGGACCTCGATACCGGACTCATTGATTTCCCCACGCTCTTTGAAGGAGACGAAGTTCTCCTCTGCTGGAAGCTCGGAGAACAAGGAATCACCCACTGGCACGGTCTCGACGAAGGCTTCGGCGGTCGCAAAAAGATCGACGAGCACTTTCTCGCTAATCACACCGGCGACGCCTAAAACTACCAGTGCGTGCTTGACCCGTCTGGTCGCGTATAAAGCCGACTCGCGCCAGCCACCGTAATCTCGGCAATCTGCTTCAGTCCGCTCACGTTGATTGTGACACCCAGACCCGGCCGGTCATTCGGATAAATCTTCGCATCCTTGAAATCAACTGCCTCCGGCATATATGTAGGAGCGGCATTCTGTATCGTCGCCGCTTCCAACATCACCGGACCCGGGAACGTAATCAACGTATGGCACAGCGCCGCTGTCGAAAGGCGACCAGTGAAGTGCGGAACAATCCCGACAGCATGCGTCTCGCACAACGCCATCACCTTCACCATTTCCGTAATACCGCCGACGTTCGGCAGCGTCGCCCGTACATAGTCAATGTCGCCATTCTCCACCAGCTTGTAGAAGTCATACCGCTGGCCCCACTCTTCGCCATGACACAGTGGAACCGCCGTCATCGCGCGCAGCTTCGGGATATACATGCCAGCATGTTCATCCCGCACTGGATCTTCGACGGCATACGGCTCATATTCCTCAATCAGACGACAAGTCCGTAGTGCATCCGCATAGTCGAACCGCTGATGAAAGTCGATCAACCAATCGCCATTCGGACCCACACCTTCGCGCACAGCCTTGCACATCGCCGCTGTAGCCCGAACCCGCTCGTGCGAATTAAACATGCCCGTTTGTCCACCAGGACCACTTGTGCCCACCCGATACGCCCGGTATCCCGCATCCATCACCGCCTTGGCGTTGTCGCGAATGCGTTGCACAGGATCATTGGAAATAACCCGCCCAGCCGCAGGCACCCCAGCGGAGTAGGTCTCACAGTACATCCGCACAGCACCGCCCAATAACTGGTGCACTGGCAACTGCAACGCCTTCCCCTTAATATCCCAAAGCGCCAAATCAATCGCGCCCTGCGCATGGATCTTCTCCCGACCCGGCGGATAGAACCACTCGTCATACATCTTCTGCCAGAGCCGTTGGATCTCAAATGGATTCTGCCCAATGATCCCACCCGCGCACTGCTCCAGTAGGTCCTTGGTGCCGCCCTCGCCGAACCCGGTGATACCGATATCGGTCTCGACGCTGACCAGCATGTTGCTCTGGTTAAAAGTCGGGTTCAGATCCGGCGGCTGATAGACGCGTACCCGCGTCACTTTCGCTTTAGGCAGAGCAGCCTGAGCCACCGTAGCCACGCCGCCGACAGCCAGGGTACGTAAAAACGAACGTCTTTCCATAGCGTGCAGTATACCTCAGGAGCGGGTTCTCGGGTTCGTTTTGTCAAAATGGCTGACCCCTGAAAAGGTGTCGCATCTTGGATACGGAGATCCGCCAGAGCCTGCCTACAGTATCTCAGAAAATGCTCTAAGCCAAATTCGCCTGTTCCACTTTCGCATCGCTGCGCCGGATCTTCGCTCCCAGAGTGTTCAACTTCGTATCAATCTGTTCATAGCCGCGGTCAATGTGATAGACGCGGTCCAGAACAGTTTCTCCCTTAGCCACCAGCGCAGCCAATACGAGAGACGCGCTCGCTCTGAGATCGCTTGCAATCACTTCCGCGCCTGAGAGTCGCGTGGCACCTGCAACAATCGCCTGTCGTCCTTCAATGCGGATATTGGCTCCCATTCGCGCCAACTCCAGCACGTGCATAAAGCGGTTCTCAAAAATAGTTTCCGTGATGAAGGAAATGCCCACGGCCTGCGTCATCAGTGCCATGTACTGGGCCTGTAAGTCGGTAGCGAATCCGGGATGCTCTTCGGTGGTGATGTCAGTCGCCTGTAGCTGGCCACTGCTTTTTACACGAATGGAATCGCTGCCTTCGCGTAGCACCGTCACTCCTGCTTGAATCAATTTTGAGGTGAGCGCTTCGAGGTGCTCAGGCTCACAGCGCTGAACCACAACCTCGCCGCCAGTGATTGCGGCACCGATCATGAAGGTCCCGGCTTCGATGCGATCTGGAATGATCGTATGCTCGGCACCGTGCAAACGCGCCACGCCCTGTACGCGAATCTGTGATGTACCTGCACCCTCAATCTTTGCTCCCATTTTGATTAACAGGTCGGCAAGATCGACAACCTCGGGCTCCCTTGCAGCGTTGTTGAGCACCGTTTCGCCCTCAGCCAGGACTGCGGCCATCAATAAATCCTCGGTGCCTGTAACCGTGATGCGATCAAAGTGAACATGGGTGCCGCGCAAGCGCCCATTGCTGAGCGCTTCGATATATCCGTGCGTTTGCTCAATGCGTGCGCCAAGTTTTTCCAATCCTGCTACGTGCAACCCGATGGGCCGCGCACCAATCGCGCAACCGCCGGGCAGGGAAACGCGTGCTCTTCCCGTACGCGCTGCCAGAGGGCCCAACACCAAACTCGAGGCGCGCATCGTCTTGACCACTTCGTAGGGAGCTTCGGGTCTTGTCACTTCACGGCACTCCACGCGCACCGTGCCATCGCCAAGCTCGGTCAACTGTGCACCGGTATGCTCCAGCAGTTTCTTCATCGTCGCAATGTCGCGCACCGCCGGAATGCGCCGCAGGATAACTGGCTCCTCGGTCAACAAACACGCGGCCAGCACGGGCAGTGCCGCGTTCTTGGAACCACTCGTTACCACTTCGCCTTGCAGCGGAATGCCGCCTTCGATGGAAAATTTATCCATGTGTCTCCATTGCGAGTGCCGTGCTCAGACGGCCTCCCGCCTTCTCTAATCTCTTCTCTGCATCTGTGCGAGGCAAACTGAGTTTCTTCATCAGGATTGCCACCCGCACGTTACCACCGGCCGTCTCCACCACTGTTCTCGCTTCTCCAGCGTCAATGCCGCAGGTTTGCGAGACAATCCTTTGAGCACGCGCGGCCAGCTTCTCATTAGTTGGCTGCACGTTCACCATCAAGTTTCCATACACGAATCCCAGCCGGATCATCGTCGCTGTGCTGATCATGTTGAGCACCAGTTTGGTCGCCGTCCCGGCCTTCATCCGTGTCGATCCCGTTACCACCTCCGGACCTGTCAGCACCGTGATCGCTACATCGACACTTGCAGCCAGCGGAGAACCCGGGCTGCAACAAATGCACGCAGTAAATGCCCCTGCCTCGCGAGCCGCTCGCACCGCACCAAGTACATAAGGAGTTCGCCCACTCGCTGCGATTCCAATCAAAACATCGCCGCCGCCAAATCCGCGGGCCATCAAATCGCGAGCGCCCGAATCAGGATCATCCTCACTTGCTTCTGTCGCACGGGCCAGCGCACTCTCGCCGCCCGCAATGATGCCTTGAACGAGAGTGTCGGGAACTTGAAATGTCGGCCGACACTCGGCAGCATCCAATACTCCAAGCCGTCCACTCGTACCTGCACCGATGTAGAACAGACGTCCGCCACGCTGCAAACGCTTCACGACATGATCCACGACACTGGCGATTTGAGACAACTCCGGAGTCACAGCATCGGCCACGGTGCGGTCCTCGGCGTGGATAATCCCGACGATTTCCTCTGTTGATTTTGAGTCAATGGCCGAGCTAGCCGCGTTCTGCTGCTCTGTGAGTAGATCGTCTAGCACATCTTTCATCTTACCGAACACAAGCTAGCTGGCCCCAAGCATGAGACCATGGAAGTTTAGAATGTACACAGACCGTAATAACTCCATCAGAAATATCGCCATCATCGCACACGTCGATCATGGCAAGACAACCCTCGTAGATGCCATGCTCCGCCAGAGCGGCATCTTTCGGGCCAATGAACAAGTCACAGACCGGGTCATGGATTCTAATGACCTGGAGCGCGAGCGTGGTATCACGATTCTCGCCAAGATTACCGGTGTTCACTATCATGATGTAAAAATCAATATCGTCGACACGCCTGGCCACGCCGACTTCGGTGGCGAAGTGGAACGCGCTCTCAAGATTGTTGACGGCGTCATGCTGCTGGTCGATTCCAGCGAAGGTCCTCTGCCGCAGACTCGCTACGTGTTGATGAAAGCGCTGGAAGCCAAACTCACGCCGATTGTCGTGATCAATAAGATCGACAGGCCGGACGCGCGTATTCAGGAAGTTCTGAACGAAGTCTACGATTTGTTCATTGACCTGGAAGCCACCGAAGACCAGCTCGATTTTCCGATTATCTACACCAACGCCCGTGATGGCTTGGCCAAGGCCAATCTTGAAGATGAAGCGACAGATCTGCGACCGCTGTTCGACGCCATCGTCAAAAACATTCCGGGCGCACCAGGCGATCCAGGTGCGATTCTTCAGCTCATTGTTGCCAATCTCGATTACAGCGACTATCTTGGACGTCTAGCTATTGGCCGCGTGTTCAATGGCACGCTTAATCTCGGCGATGAAGTCGGCATTGTCAAACTCGACGGCACGCTGCAAAAAACTCGCATCACCAAATTGTTCTCGTTCGCCGGACTCAAGCGAGTGGAGCAGACCAAGGGAATTCCCGGAGACATGCTGGCCATTGCGGGCGTGGAAGGAATCACGATCGGCGAGACAATCACAAGCGCGGAAACGCCTGATCCCATGCCGCACATTCAAATTGATGAACCGACCATCGCCATGATGTTCACCATCAATACCTCCCCGTTCGCCGGACGTGAAGGACAGTACGTCACCTCGCGCAATCTGCGCGACAGGCTGAACAAGGAATTGTTGACGAACGTCTCCATCAAGGTAGAAGAAGCAGGCACTACCGATGCATTTAAGGTGATGGGCCGCGGAGAATTGCAGCTCGCCATCCTGATTGAAATGATGCGCCGCGAAGGTTTCGAACTTACCGTCGGTAAGCCTGAGATCCTCACCAAGACGATTGATGGCGCACTGCATGAGCCGCAAGAATTGCTGACCGTCGATTGTCCGGAACAGTTCGTCGGCGTTGTGATGGAGAAGATGGGGCCGCGCAAGGGCAAGATGGTGAAGATGGTGAATCACGGTTCGGGCCGCGTGCGCCTGGAATTTGAAGTGCCGTCCAGAGGTTTGATCGGACTGCGTAACGAAATGCTCACCGACACCAAAGGCACCGCAATCATGAACGCGCTCTTTCACGGCTTTGTGGAATGGCAAGGCGACATTCAGGCACGTCCGACAGGTTCGTTGATTTCTGACCGGGCAGGGAAGAGCACGGGCTACGCTATCTGGAATCTCCAGGAGCGTGGTGAGATTTTCATCAAGCCCGGTGACGAAGTCTACGAAGGCATGATTGTTGGTGAGAATTCAAGGTACAACGACCTCGACGTGAACATCGTCAAGGAAAAGAAGTTGACCAACATGCGCTCTTCCTCCGCCGACGAAGCCATCCGCCTGATCCCGCCACGGCTCATGAATCTGGAACAAGCCGTGGAGTTTGTACGCGACGATGAGTTTGTGGAAGTGACTCCGCAATCCATTCGCCTCCGCAAGAAAATCCTGAAGGCTAATCAGCGTTAGAGCCTAACCACCGAAAGAGAGCCGTCGCCGCAGCAGCGCCGACAAGCTGAGCAACAACAAAACCGGGTACATCGACAGGTCGTATTCCCGCAAAGGTGTCGCTGACACTCCGAGCCAAAGTTACAGCAGGATTGGCGAAAGACGTGGAAGAGGTGTACCAGTACGCCGCCGTTATGTAAGCTCCAACGGCGAACGGAACTGCGGAAGCCCTGGTTCGGGAACAGCCCCAGATCACCGACAGCAATCCAAACGTCGCAACAAATTCGCTCCACAACTGCGGCGCTCCTGCGCGAACATGCTGCGATGCAAAAAACAGCGGTTGGCTGAACATCAAATGTGCCGATGCCACGCCAAAGAAGGCCCCGATGATCTGCGCCACAACATAGTTCGGCACTTCCTTCCAGGCCAGTTCTCCCTGAAACGCGGCAGCCAGTGTCACCGCCGGATTCATATGAGCGCCCGATATCGGCCCGAAGGTCAAAATGAGTGCAACCAGCACAGCACCTGTAGCAATCGTATTGGCAAGCAGCGCAATCGCAACATTGCCGCCTGCCAATTGTTCTCCCATGATTCCCGAACCGACTACTGTCGCCAGCAGAAATGCGGTTCCTAACGCCTCACTGACAGCACGTCGGAGCACAGCAACCTCCCTTGGGCTTCACCGCACGAATAAATGCGCTGATGAACTTGCCGTCAATCAATGGTGCAATCGCGTCCGCATCCAATCCTTGACCTGTCAAAAACTGCCGCGCATCTTCTATTGTGTAGGCGCGCGTCGTCTCGATATCAATCGCGTCAAAGCCCGCGCGCGCCAGTTTGGCGACGTAGTCCGTATCTTTCAACGCACCTGCGATACAGCCCACCCAAAGCTCCATACTGCGGCGCACCTCGGCAGGAACCTCGCCTCGCACAACTACGTCGGAAACCGCAAATCGCCCGCCAGGCTTCAGCACGCGGAACGCTTCGCGCAACACTCGGTCTTTGTCGCTGGAAAGATTGATCACGCAATTGGAAATGATCACGTCCACCGAGTTATCGGGGAGCGGGATACTTTCGATCTCTCCCTTGAGGAACTCGACGTTCTCCACTCCCGCCTTGCGTTGATTCTCGCGAGCAAGCGCCAGCATTTCATCGGTCATGTCTAAGCCGTATGCTTTGCCACTCGGCCCAACGCGCTTGGCGGAAAGCAGCACATCAATGCCGCCACCAGATCCAAGATCCAGCACCGTTTCCCCTGCATTCAAATTGGCAAGCGCTGTGGGATTGCCACAACCAAGCGAAGCGAGAATCGCTTCGGCTGGAACGCCCGCCTTCTGTTTTTCATCGTAAAGATCCGACGTGATCGGATCCCATGATTCAGGACCACAGGCCTCACCCGCCCCGCAACAGCCGTTGGTTTTTCCTTCCACCACGCGCAACGCGGCTTGGCCAAATCGTTCTTGGACAAAGTCCTTGATGTTGGTATCCATAGTTTCTCCTTAACAGCAAGCGGTAATCTTCCCTGGCATGATCGCCTTATTTCGAGTGCAGCATTCGGCGTACAGGAACCCTAGCAGCTCCTGCAAAACGGCGGTGTTGGCCGAATACCTCAGAAACGTCTTTTCACGCTGAACATTCACCAGATCTTCGTTCTTGAGCTTTTCAAGATGGTGCGAGAGGGTAGAGTTGGGAATGCCAAGCTCAGTCTGAATGTCACTCACCACCAGCCCTTCCGGGTGCGCCGACAATAACAACTGCATAATGCGAAGACGGGGTTCGGTTCCCATCGCGGAAAACATATCGGCATAGCGGGCCACCTGGTCAGCAGTCTTCCTGGACTTTACTCTTTCCATATTTCTACTATTACAGAAATAATAAATCCTGTCAAGGCAAAACGTCATCTCTTCATAGCTCCGATGTTTTCGTTGCAAGAATCTGATATCCTCCGACGATGGAGAGGAATTGCAAAGTATCAATGAAGCCATTTCCAGCATTGAGTGGTTGGCGAGTGGCCGCGGAAGACGACCAGGTAGGCTAAGCCAAAGTAAAGGATGAATCGGAGTCTTGTTCCCGCCGCGATCCTTCTCTTTGTAACCTCAGCGTGCAATCCCAAAGACGCGCATCCCCTCCGTAGTCTCGGAATCGAGAAGTACCCCACCGCACGCGATCTCTATGCGCTAGCCGAGACTCACCGTCTAAAACATAAGCTGCCAGCTTTGGGGATTGGCATCGTGCATCGCGGCCGTATCCTCGGTCTGGGAATGGCGGGTGAACGCTCCTATGGATCGATGGATTGGGCCACCCTCGACGATGCTTTCGATGTCGCCTCTTGTTCAAAGCCCGTAACTGCAAGCGTTTCGGCCATGCTGGTAAGTGAAGGAAAGATCCGTTTGGACACGACGCTCGGTGAGACGTTTCCTGAACTACGTAACGTCATGGACCCCGGCTATGCGGGAGTCACCTTAGAAATGCTGCTTAGTCACCGCGCTGGCGTTGGCCACCAGATGAATCGCAATGCCCTATGGGCAGCGTGGAACCAACAACATACTACCCAAACTCCAACCGGGCAACGGCTGAAATTCGTCGAGAACGCGCTCAAGCGTCCACCGAGCTACAAGCCAGGGAGTAACCGATTATACACAAGCGATGGCTATATAATCGCCGGAGCCATGCTTGAACGAGCTGCGCAGAAGGATTGGGAGTCGCTAACGCAATCCAAGTTGTTTCAATCACTCCGGTTGCTATCCATGAGTTACGGGCCCATTTCCGTTGGCGGAACAATCACGAAGGTTTCAGGGCATGAGGACGGCTGGCTTGGGAGATCAGTCATCGTCCCACCAGATCCCGCCGAGTATGGTGTTCATCCCTTTGGAGCGCCAGCCGGATTTCTCTACACGTCTGTACCTGATCTTCTTCGTTTCGTCGATTTCAATATCCGAGCTTGGAACGAGAACAAAGGTCTAAGAGACTTGGGCTGGGAAAGCGAAGTGAAGCGCGATAAACAAGGAAGAATCTACGAGCACAGCGTCTACCACGGAGGTTACTCTGGTCGATTCCGAACCAACATGTGGTTCGCTCCTGAAACGCAATGGGGAACCGTAATAGTAACGAACCACGGAAAAGGAGATGAGTCCATTACTGCTGACATCTTCTACGCCCTTTTAAAAGAGTTCAAACTGCAATGACTGACTTTTTTTCATGTCCAGGAGAAGCCGCACGCCGTTATCGATAGATCGATAGCGGGCCTGGCCAGCGTCTCCTCTGTGCAGCCGATAACACCACATAACGATGGCCTTTCCATATAGGCGGATGAGAAAGATCAACAGCGTGCATCCTCGGCTCCAGTGGGAGTGCGGACGGATGCTGGACATTCAAGCGCATCGGGTTCCTCCAGACACGAGCGACGATTCGCGTTTGCGGATCGGACGCAGAGATCGCGACATTCAGGAACAACACCTGGAGCGGCGGTGCCTTGACGCTTGCCGGCGGCCGACCAGTTCCTACTTACGACCAACGTGTGGCAAACACAACTGGATATCCAGACTGCTACTGAGGCAGTTCTAGTCCATCTTCAGACTAGCGGTTTCTGGCAAAACTCTGCCTCTGTCGACATCACCTCAATCGGACACCAAATGCCGGACCTGCCTTGGATGGCGCTGTTTGCTTGGTACGTCATCGTCATGATACAGACGGACGCCGGCGCTGTCTCTATTTAACCTTGAGCACTAGTCTAGGACTCGACCTAAAACGACCTAAGACGCTAGTCCCCGCCGCCAAGGCAAAACGTCATCTTGCCGTGGACCTTGCGATTTGGTAATAATATATCTTTCAGTACGAACCGCCCAGCGCGGTGAAAGGTAACCAAACAATGGCATACGTAGTAGCGGAACCCTGCATTAATACTAAAGATACGGCGTGTGTAGACGCCTGCCCGGTGGATTGCATCCATCCAAAGAAAGACGAGCCCAACCACGCTACAGAAGAGCTGCTCTACATCGATCCAGTAGAGTGCATCGACTGCGGCGCTTGCGTGCCGGTCTGCCCCGTCTCGGCGATCTTCGCTCTTGACGATCTCCCAGAGAAGTGGGCCGATTTCACGGCTCGTAACGCAGCCTACTACGGCCGCTAGTCTCTTACCGAAAAGCAAAACCGCTCCCTGACGCCCGCTAGGCATCAGGGAGCGGTTTTCATTTTACGGACGGTAAACCGCTACCGAGGTGTCGGTCTCCCAAACTTTGACGCATGCGATTCGGACCCCGTCCACCATGCCCTTTTGCACTTCCTGGCAAAAGTAGAGGGCAATGTTTTCAGCCGACGGATTCCAGTCATCAAACGGCGGAACCTCGTTGAGATAGGTGTGGTCCAGCTTATCGACAACCACTTTCATCAGCCGCTTGATGTCGACAAAGTCCGCGACAAGTCCGGTGACGTTCAGCTCTTCACCCTCCACGGTAACCTCCACTTTGTAGTTATGCCCGTGGAGATTCTCGCACTTCCCCTTATAATTGCGGAGCTGGTGCGCCGCGGCAAACGTCATCTGTACCGAAACTTCAAACATCGAAAAACCTTTCCACCCCGTCAGCCTCCATCGTGAAACCGTAGTCGGGAAGACTGTCAAAAAAGATCTGGCCGTACTGCTTGCCAGTGATGCGGTTGTCGAGTAAAGCGAGCAACCCGCGGTCGGTCCGCGAACGGATCAAACGACCGAACCCTTGTTTTAGTGTAATCGCTGCTTCAGGAACTTGGTAGTCGAAGAACGGATTGCCGCCAGACTCGCGTATCGCCCGCACTCTTGCATCTACCACCGGATCGGAAGGAACAGCAAACGGCAGACGGTCAATGATCACACAACTCAATTGGTCGCCAGGAACATCTACGCCTTGCCAGAACGATGACGTGGCAAAGAGAACGCAGTTGGGTGTACGCTTGAATTCCTCAATCAGCGCATGGTTCGGACCCGTGCCTTGCATCAGGGTAGGGAAGTCGATCTCATCGGCAACCCGCTCATAGAAAGCCCGCATCTGCTGATAACTGGTGAACAACACGAACGCGCGCCCTTGGGAGTAATTTAACAACCGCACCACCTCGTCGCTAGCCGCTTCGGTGAACTGCGGACTCCGCGGATCAGGCAAATGCTGCGGGACGTAGAGCAGGGCTTGCTGCGGATAGTTGAAGTGTCCCGGAACCAACAGCGTCCGATGCGAACGCAGGCCCAGCCGGTTGCTGACATAGTCGAAGCCGCCCGATACCGCCAGCGTCGCTGAAGTCAGCACCGCAGTATCTACTTTATCGAACAGCTTGGATTGCAGCAGGCTGGAGACCTCGATAGGCGTCGCCTGCAGGAACACACCGCGGCCGCGACGCTCCGTCCAATAAACAAAGTTGGACTCAGAGGTCTCCATCCAGAATTTCAAAGTGTCGCGGATGTCCTGCACGCGCCGGAACAGTGGGATCACTTCATCGCTCTCCCCATCCAC
>Ga0315912_10003021_pt1 | contig 17201 bp, 19 predicted proteins | sample VfabasoilMG_FD_204469 | JGI IMG/M metagenome (GOLD analysis project Ga0315912, IMG submission 204469) | Garden soil microbial communities collected in Santa Monica, California, United States - V. faba soil | ecosystem: Environmental > Terrestrial > Soil > Garden | place: USA: California...
GCGACCGAATGGTGCAGGACTTACACCTAAGGGTGTCATTTTTTCGAGCACCTGCTGGGAACCTCGGTAAACTTCGGCCGAGCGCATCACGGAGGCGCCGTGACCTTGCCGTTGCCGAAGATGGACCCGTGCTACCTGTGCGGAATCGTCGAGCACCCAGCGAGCTGGAATCTGATCGAGCGAACCGCGCTCACGGCGACGATCCTGAATGGCCGGCAGTTCGAAACAGGTCAATGCATGGTTCTGCCGCTCAGGCATGCGCCGACTCTGCTCGAGCTCACCGAGCCCGAGGAAGCCGCAGTGATGGCGGCCGCGAAGCGTGTGGCCAAGGCGCTGCTCGAGGCCTATGCCCCGGACGGTGTGCTGCTGTATCAGAACAACGGCCTCGGCAGCGGCCAAGAGGTTCCACACTTCCACTTGCACGTCGTGCCGCGGACGCCGACCAGCGATTGGGGGCTCGGTCCACCGCATATCGCGCGGCTCGAAGCGGCCCGGCCGAGCCATCTCGACTACGCGACCGTGACTGAACGCAAAGCTCAGACCGTCGAGACGCTGCGGCAGTATTTTCGATCATGAGCGGCGCGCAACCGGCCCTACGCCGAGCGCGTGCCGACGATGGCGCTGAAATGGCGCGCCTTTCGGCGCAGCTCGGGTACCCGCTGTCGGTCGCGGAGATGACGCGGCGGCTGACCGTGCTATCGACGAACGAACGCCATTACGTCGCCGTCGCGGCCGTCGGCGAACGGTTGCTGGGCTGGATGCACGTCGAGCATCGGTCCTCGCTGGAAGGCGGAGAACGCGCGGAGCTCATGGGCCTGGTCGTGGACTCCGGCGCGCGGCGCCTCGGGTTGGGTAGAGCGCTGGTCGACGCCGCGGAAAAATGGGCGCGGGACCGGGGTTTGCCGTCACTGACGGTGCGATCGAACGCGGCTCGCGAGCTCTCGCATCCTTTCTATGAGGCACTGGGCTACACGCGCGAGAAGACCCAGCACGTATACAAAAAGACGATTGGCTGAAAGCCCTCCGCGGCGGGATGCTCGAAACCGCTTTAAGTGCGTTCAGCTAGCGCAGCTTCGATGTTTGCGCGATATAAGCAGCGATATCGTCGATCTCGGCGTCCGTGAGCTCGGTTTTTCGGAACGGCGGCATCGAGAAAGTGCCGCTGCGCACGAATGCCTTGATCACGGGTGCCGTGAGATCCGTGCGCTGCTCGAGCACGGCCGGAATGGTGCCGCGATACTTGAGCGTGAGTGCCTCGGTTCCCGGAAGCATGGGGCGGCCGTCGTCGCCGGGTCCCGCCGCATGGCAAGGCGCGCAGCTATGCTCGAACTTGGCCTTGCCGCGCTCTGCGCTCGCGCCGTCCTGGGCGTTCGCAGCCGCGCCGCAGAGCAAGAGCACAAGCGCCGTCGTCGAGCGCAAAGTCGTAGGTTTCATCGCGCTCACCCTCGCAGTCCGCCGCGCATCGAGCGGTACGCGGCCGGCCACACACCGGCGCGGCCAGGCGACAACACGCCGTTCGGATCGATCGCGTCCTTGAGCTTCTCGTTGAACCGCCGCAGCACGTAGTCGTTGAACGAGTATTGATCCGCGACGTCGTCCTGAAGCAGCGGCGGACCGCGATAGTCGCCATAGCCGCGCCGCGCATTCTCCTTCAGCACTTGGCGCAGCCGTTCGGTCGCGCGCTTCTTACCTTCGGGCGTGTTCTCGCCCATGCTCATGCCGAAGCCGTTGCCCATGATGAACGCGAACTGATACCAATTGACCGGCGTCCCGAGGGCGCTCGGAAACAGGCTCGGTGTGCCGAGCTGCTGCGTGATCTCCGCGAAGTCTTTTTGCGCCTGCATCACGGCTTCGCCCGTGCGTGCCACGAGCGAGAACAAGCCGATGTGCGTCTCGTTCCAAGTGTTCGGGCTCTGCTCGGTACGGCCGACCATGTACCACACGCCGAGCCCGGGCACGCCCTGTGTGACGTTGCGGCGCATGTTGGTCGGGTAGGGGCCCGTGGTCTGGTCGATCTGCTCGGGAGTCAGCGGCACGGGCAACGACTCGCCGTCGGTGAGGCGCGCGTTAGGGATAGCGCGTGCGACGAGCTCCTTCGCGTATTCCCACTGCGCGAGCGTGGTTTTCTCGGAGCCGTAGAACTGGAGCTCGACCTGCCATGAATGAAGGTTCGCTTCGGCGGCCAGACGATCCATCGCCGATTCATTGAACGAGGCCGCGGCGTCCAAAAACTCGCGGTTGCGCGCGAGTGCCGTCAATGGCGAGCCGTACCACGGCTCGCCGGCTAACCCTAAGTCGGTGATGTAGTTGACGGTGTCGACGAGCGGAATCAGATCCGCACGCTTCGGCACGGTGACCAGACCGTTGCGCCAGTGCTCGGGCTGCGGCATGAGCCGGAAACCCATCTTCGTCACGATGCCGAAGTTGCCTTGGCCGAACAGTCCGGAAGGGTCGGGGCCGAAGCCGTGCCGGTACTCGTGCCAGCTATTCGAGCCGGGCAGGGCCCCCATTCCGGTGCGCATGATCTCGCCGCTCGGCAGCACGACTTCCATTCCCGTGTGCGCGCCGAAGTGGTCGCGGTAGAACCCCATCGTGTAGCCGATGCCGTGATCCATCGCATTGCCGATCAAGCTGCCCCAGCCTGGATCGGGCGTGTCGATCCACACCTTGAGGCCGTGCTCCTTGATACGACGGTACAGATCGATGTACGACACGCCGGGCTCGACGACTGCGTAGTGGCGCTTGTCGTTGACCTCGAGGATCCGGTTCATGCGCTTCAAGTCGACCGTGACGCTGCCGCGCACGTTTGGCGACGGTCCGCCGTACGCGAAGTTCTTGCCGGTCGAGATCGCGTACAACGGAATCTTGTACTTGTTCGCGGTGCGGACGATGGCCTGCACTTGCTCGGTCGTGTCGGGGCCGACGGCCGCGGAAGGCACGAGCTCGTTCGGTTGATCCTTGATGTACGAGAAGTGGTCGCGATAGGGGACCAGATCCTCATCGCTGGTCATGACCCATTCTTTGCCGATCGCGGCTTCGAACTCGCGGATCGCGGCGGCGAAGTTGTCGGCACTGACACCCGGTGGTAGCACGGCCATGATCGTTCCCCCTGCGAATCCGTTTTTCTACGAGCCCAAACGAGATTTAGATGATACGGCACGCGCGGGCCTATCATGCCGCTGACGTTCCGCATCCGCCCGGTTGTTCTTGTCAACGCGTTGTCAGCACACTTAGCCTAGGCGAGAGCGCCGCACCATCACAGGAGCCGCACGGTGTCCTCATTAGAAGACGTGCACGAGCACGCGCAAGAACGGCCGTGAGCGCGGGCGCTAACCTCTCATTCGATCCGGCGGACGAAGCGCCGCTGCTCGACGCGATCGATCAATGGATCGATCGCGAGCTGAAGCCGATCGTCCGCGAGTACGACCACGCCGATCGCTACCCGCAGCACCTGGTCGAGCAGATGAAGGAGCTCGGCCTGTTCGGCGCGACCGTGAGCCGGGAATATGGCGGCCTCGGGTTGCCGGCCACGACGTACGCGAAGCTCGTGATGCGGATTGCCGCGGTGTGGATGTCGATCACGGGCATCTTCAACTCGCACCTGATGCTCGCGCTCGCGGTCGAGAAATTCGGCACGCACGCGCAGAGGAAACGGTGGTTGCCGAAGCTCGCATCGGGAGAGATTCGCGGCGGTCTCGCCTTGACGGAACCGGATGCCGGTACGGATTTGCAAGGCATTCGTATGACCGCGCGCCGTGACGGCGGCGACTACGTCATCAACGGCACGAAGACCTGGATCACGAACGGTGTCGAAGGCTCGTGCGTTGCACTGCTCGTGAAGACGGACCCGAATGCCGAGCCGCGCCATAAGGGCATGAGCCTGTTCATCGCCCCGAAAGCGCAGGGGTTCACGGTCGGCAAGAAGCTCGACAAGCTCGGCTACAAGTCGATCGACTCGGCGGAGATCGTGTTCGAGGATTATCGCGTGCCGAGCGACCACTTGATCGGCGGCGTCGAAGGGCAAGGCTTCTACCAGGTCACGGGCGGGCTCGAGCTGGGCCGGATCAACGTCGCTGCGCGCGGCGTCGGCATCGCCGAGGGCGCGCTGAAGCTTGCCGGCGACTACGCGCAGACGCGCAAGACTTTCGGCAAGCCGATCTGCGAGCATCAAGCGATCCAGCTGAAGCTCGGCGAGATGGCGACGCGCGCACGCGCCGCGCGGCTGCTCACGCTCGACGCGGCCGCCGCGTTCGATCGCGGCGAGCGTTGCGATCTCGAGGCCGGCATGGCGAAGTTCTTCGCGTCCGAGGCCGCGCTCGAGAACAGCATCGAGTCGATGCGTATTCATGGGGCCTACGGCTATTCGAAGGAGTACGACATCGAACGCTTGTATCGCGATGCGCCGCTGACCGTGATCGGCGAAGGCACGAACGAGATCCAGCGCGTGATCATCGCGAAGCAGTGGCTGAAGCGGAATCCGCTCGCATGAAGCCGCTCGAGGGTATGCGGATCCTGAGCCTCGAGGTCTGGGGCGCAGGCCCGTATGGCTCGCAGCTGCTCGCGGCGCACGGCGCAGAGATCATCAAGATCGAGAATCCGGCGACGGGCGGCGATCCTGCGCGCGATGTGGGCCCGCATTTCTTGGGCGGCGGGGATAGCCAGTACTTTCAGGCGTGGAACACGAGCAAGCGCAGCGTCGCCCTCGATCTGAAATCCACCGAAGGGCAGCTCGCGTTCGCGGAGCTCGTGAAGACCTCGGCCGCGGTCATGAACAACTTGCGCGGCGATCAGCCGGCGAAGCTCGGTCTCGACTACGCCGCGCTCGGCAAGATCAACCCCAAGATCGTGTGCGCGCACATCTCGGCCTACGGTCGCGACAACGAGCGCGCGGCGTGGCCGGGCTACGATTTTCTCATGCAAGCCGAGGCCGGGCTCATGAGCCTGACCGGCGAGCCAGCGGGGCCGCCCGCGCGGTTCGGGCCCTCGATCATCGACTTCATGACCGGCACAACCGCGATGGTGGGGTTGCTGTCGTGCTTGTGGAACGCGCAACGCACTGGCAAAGGCTGCGACGTCGACGTGTCGCTGTTCGATGTCGCGCTCCATCAACTGAATTACTCGGCGACCTGGTATCTGAACGCCGGCGACGCGCCGAGGCGGCTCGAGCGCAGCAGCCACTTCTCGATGTCGCCCGTGCAGACGTTTCCGACGGCGGACGGCTGGGTGTTCGTGATGTGCATGAGCGACAAGTTCTGGCTCGAGCTATTGAAGGCCCTCGAGCTCACGGCGCTCGCGAGCGATCCGCGCTTCGCCAACGGCAATGCTCGTCACGACCATCGGCGTGAGCTCACAGCCGCGCTCGATCCCGCGTTCAAGAAGCGCACGACGGCGGAGTGGCTCACGCGATTCGCGGGAGTGCTACCGGTCGGGCCCGTGTACGACGTGGCGCAAGCGCTGGATAGCTCGTTCGTGGCACGGTCCGGAATGATTCAGACCGTGCCGCATCCCGAGAAACCCGACCTGCGCGTGCTGACGAGCCCGATCAAGATCGACGGGCAGCGCGCCGAGCTGACGGCCGCGCCGGAGCTCGGCGCCGACAATGCAGCGCTGCTCGGCACGGAGGCAAAACACGGATGAAGCTGGCCGGGCTCCGCGTGGTCGATCTCTCGCAGTTTCTGCCGGGTCCGTATCTCACGCTTGCGCTCGCAGATCACGGCGCAGACGTGGTCAAAGTCGAGCCGCCCGAGGGCGATCCCGGACGCAGGATCGGCGTCGCCGACGGTCCGTCGAGCGTGTTCTTCCGCAACCTGAATCGCGGCAAGAAGAGCGTCGTGTTGAACCTCAAGGAGTCGCGCGATCGCGATCGCTTGCTGAAGCTGGCCGCGAGCGCCGACGTGTTCGTCGAATCGTTTCGGCCCGGCGTCGTCGAACGCCTCGGTGTCGGCTACGAGCAGATTTCGGCTCGGAATCCGCGCATCGTGTATTGCTCCGTGAACGCGTTCGGCCACTCAGGACCGTATCGCGACCGACCCGCGCACGACCTCGCGATCGAGGCGTTGAGCGGCGTGCTCGCAATGACGCAAGGCGACGACGGCAGACCGGCGCTCACCGGCATACCGATGGCGGACATCGCGGCCGCATTGAACGGGCTCGCGGGCGTATTGATGGGGCTGTTGAAGCGCGAGCAAACCGGCCGCGGCGACTACGTCGAGATCGCGATGCTCGACTCGCTGTTCGCCGCGACGCCGAACATCATGGGCCCTGTGTTCGCCGAGAATCGCGAGGTCGATCCCAAGGTCGAGCGAACGACGGGCGGTGCGTCGTTCTATCGACTCTACGACACGAGCGATGGGCGGCAACTCGCGCTCGCGGGCCAGGAGCCCAAATTCATCGAGAAGGTGCTCGGCGCGCTCGGAAGACCCGATCTCGTCGAGCTCTGCACGCGGGGACCCGGGCCGCATCAACGCCCGGTCGTCGAGTTGCTCGCGGCGTTCTTCGCCTCCCGGCCGCGGCAGGAGTCGCTCGATTGGCTCGCGAGCCTCGACGTGTGTTTCGCGCCCGTGAACACGTTGCTCGAGGCGACACAGGATCCGCACGTGGCGGCGCGCGCGATGTTGTTGCGCGACACGCAGGGCCGGCCGCATCTCGCGCCCGCGATTCGTTTCGCGGATGAGCCCGCGCGTCCGCGTTTGCGAGAGCCGAAGCTCGGCGAGCACACCGACGACGTGCTCGCGCAGCTCGATGCCGGCACCGGTTGGGATGGAGGTTAGCGAAATGACGCACGATGCTCGACCGGCAGGCCCACACCGCACGCGCGAGAGCTTTGGCCGCTACTTCGAGGAGTTCACGATCGGCGACGTGTACGAACATCGCCCCGGCCGCACGATCACCGAAACCGACAACACCTGGTTCACGCTGCTGACGATGAACAATCATCCGTTGCACTTCGATGCCGTGTACGCCGCGAAGTCGGAGTTCGGCAGGCCGCTCGTGAACAGTTGCCTGACGTTGTCGATCGTCGTCGGCATGAGTGTGTCCGACGTCAGCTACAAGGCGATTGGCAATCTCGGCTGGACCGACATCAAGCTGACGGCGCCGGTGTTCGCCGGCGATACTCTGTATGCGGAGTCCGAGGTCATCGCGAAGCGCGAATCGAGGTCGCGGCCCACTCAAGGCATCGTGACCGTGAGGACTCGCGGCATGAATCAAGACGACGCCGAAGTGATCTCGTACGAACGCACCGTGCTCGTGCCGAAGCGCGGCCATGCGGTCGAAGATCTGGAGGGGTAGGTTTCGATGTCTGCGACCGTCGACACCCTATCGGCGCCGAGCAATACCGCGAGGGGCGCCGTGTACCGGCTCGCAACAGTTTCGGGCATGGCAGCGTGCCGATTGCGCTGGCCATCGCCTTGGTTCAGGATGACCCCTGAGGCATGGACCCGGCTTTCCGAGCCCGTGCCGGTCAAAGAACAAAAGCGCGATGAACCGGCTGGCGCGCCCATACCAATTCTAAGAGGGGATCATCATGCTCAAGAGAATCGTCGTCCTCGCCGCGGCGCTGCTTGTCGCCGGCGGTGCGGCTGCACAGAACCAACAGGCTGTCCGCGACCAGCTCTTCGGTCCGGTAGATGGGTCGAAAAAAGCAGCTGAGGCCGCGAAGGCCAACGTGCTCGCACCCACGGCGTATGCGGATGGCATGGAGATTTACGCCAAGGCGGTCGACGAGCTTTCCAAAGGCAAGGACCTCGATGCCGTGCGCGAAGGAACGGCCGAAGCCAAGGTCCTTTTCGACAAGGCGACGGAAGCCGCGAAGCTCGCGCAGGTCACGTTCGCCGATGCGTTGGCGGCGCGGTCGGCCGCCGAGAAGGCCGAGGCGGCGAAGTACGAGGCACGCGATTGGCAGAAGGTCGAAGCGTCGCTAGTCGACGCGGCTAGGGATCTCGAGGGCGGCAATTTGAACAAGGCCACGAAAGCGGCCGCGGACGTCCTCGAGGATTATCGAAAGGTCGAGGCCGACGCGATCAACGCGCGCGCGAAAGCCAGCAAGTAGGATTGCTAGCTGATCCGCTAACGGCGTCACCGCTAGCGGATCAGCCGATCCCTGCGTAGGCGAGTGTGCTCGCCGTAGAAGGGTCGCTGCGGACGCGGGCCGTGTTCGCGGTCGCGCAGATCCCGGCGAGCCACGCGAATACACTCGCGGAATACGCTTTCATCGAAGGCGGCCCCGGCAGTAATCTGCTTGGCACGATAGCACTGGCCGCCGTCCCGCCTACGCATGAAGCTCCTCGCACGTTGGTCTTGGCTGCCACTGATTGCCGTCGCGCGGATGAGCTCGGCGCAACCCGAGGCGTCGATCCCGTGGGCGTACGGCGCGTATTTCGGCACCGGCTATTACCAGCTCGGCACCGGTGAAGAAACCTACGTGCTCAGCGCACGGCCGAGCTGGAAGTGGCGCGAAGCCGAGCTCGACTCGTCCGGCAGGCGCACGATCGGTTTCGAGTTCCGCGTGCCGGTCACGCTCGGCGCGTATCACGTCGACGTCGCCGATCTCAACGAGACGTTGAACTTCGACAACGTCAGCATGATCAGCGGCGTGCCCGGCGTCGAGATCGAAATGCCGATGTCGGAACGATGGTCGCTGAAACCGCTCGGCTATGTCGGCTGGGGCACGCAGCTCGACGGTGACCCCTCGGCTTGGATCTACTGGGCCGGTATCAAGAGCCGGCTGCGCTTCGGTGACGAGGACTTCGACTGGGGGCTCGTGAACTCGTTGGTCTACGTCGGGTACTCGGCCAAGGACGCAGAAAATGGCAGCGCGTTGCCGCTGTTGACGGCGTTCGAGTTCTCTCGGCCGATCGCCAAGAAGATCGCGGGCAACCAGGTGCGTCTACATTGGCACGTGGGCTATACGGCCTATCTGAACGAAGTGATCTTGAATCCCGATCGCACGCCGATCTCACGGCTCAAGCTCGATAAGGAATGGGAGCTCGGGATGGCGTTCAGCACCGGCGCGGAGCCCCTGCGGCTTTGGCGATTCAAGTGGGATCGCGTCGGCCTCGTGTACCGCTTCGATGGCGACGGGGATTTCCACGGTATCGGCATCGAGTTTCGATCCTTGTTCGATCGATAGGGCACGGCTCGACACGCTGCGAGTCGGCGGCGCACTATGCCTCGGGGGCGGTGACGACTATGCAGACTGCGGTTCGACCGGATCTCACGCGAACGCTGCTGGCGATCCTCATCACGATGGGGCTCATCGTCGGCAGCGCGTGGACGCTGCTGCCGTTCTTGAGCGCGTTGGCGTGGGCTACTACCATCGTGGTAGCGACATGGCCCGTGATGCTCGGCGTCGAGCGGCGACTGGGCGGGCGACGCGCGCTCGCGACGACCGTGATGACGCTGCTCATTCTCGTGATCTTCATCGTCCCGTTCAGTCTTGCGGTTGCCGTGCTGCTGCAAGCGTCGATCGAAGGCGTCGAGATCGTCAGGGCTGTTACTCGCGATGGCTTGCCGGATGCGCCCGCGTGGCTGACGGCGCTGCCGTGGATCGGGCCGCGGCTCGCGATGAAGTGGCAGGAGCTCGTCGCCGGCGGACCCGAGGGCGTCGCAGAAGCGCTGCGGCCGTTCGTGCTTGCGAGCGCGAGCTGGATCCTCGCGATGACGGGTGGGTTCGGCATCATCGTCGTGCATTTCCTGTTGACCGTAATTCTCGCCGCAGCGCTTTACTCGAACGGCGAGGTCGCGGCGAACGGCATGCGGATGTTCGCTTACCGTCTCGGCAAGGAACGCGGCGAGCGCACGCTCGTGCTCGCGGGCCAGGCGTTGCGCGGCGTCGCGCTCGGCGTCGTAGTGACTGCGCTCGTGCAGACCGTCATCGCGGGCATCGCGTTGTGGTTGGCCGGGATTCCGCGCGTGGGCCTTTTGGTCGCCGCGATGCTCGTGCTCTGCGTCGCGCAGCTCGGCCCGTTGCCGGTGTTGGTGCCGGTGGTCGTATGGCTGTTTTGGTCCGGCAGCGTCGGATGGGGCATCGCGCTGGCCATCGTCACCGTGATCGTCGCGGTCACGGACAACGTGCTGAAGCCGGTGCTGATTCGCCGCGGCGTGGACTTGCCGCTCCCGTTGATCATCGGTGGCGTGATCGGGGGACTGATCGGATTCGGCGTAGTCGGGCTGTTCTTGGGGCCGATCCTGCTCGCGGTGACCTACACGCTGCTCAAGGAGTGGGTCCGCGAGGGTCAGCCCGCCGACAGCTAGGCCGGCATCCGCACGACGACCTTGCCGAGCAGCGCGTCCGATTCGAAGTAAGTGCGCGCGGCGGGAATCTCGTCGAAAGAAAAGACTTTGTCGATCACGGGCGCGATGCGTTCGGCCGCGAAGTACGGCAGGAAGTCGTGCGCGAATCCGCGCACCGTCTCCGCTCGCGAGGCCGCAGGCCGCAGCTTATTGCTGACGCCGAAGAGTCGTAGCCGCTTCGTGTGCAGCGCTTCGAGGTCGATCTCTGCCTTGAACGTGCGATCGAGGTAACCCACGGTGGCCAAGCGGCCTTCGAACGCGAGCGACCGGACGCATTCCGCGAACACGGTTCCGCCGACGTTGTTGACGACGAGATTCACGCCTTTGCGCTGCGTGGCCTGCATCGCGGGCTCATAGAAACCGGTGCCGCGCGTAACGACGCCGACATCGAGGCCGAGTGCCTTCAATTTGGCGAGCTTCGCAGCCGAGCCCGACGTCCCGATCACGTTGGCACCCAAGACCTTGGCCGCTTGCAGCGTCGCGATGCCGACGCCGGAGGAAACGCCGGTGATCAGCAGCCATTCGCCGGCTGCGAGCTGGCCGTGCGTCACGAGCATGTCGTGCGCAACCATGAACGAGAGCGGGATCGCGGCGGCCTGCTCCCAGGTCAGAAGCGGCGGGATTCGCATCGCTTCGCGCGCGTCCATGATCGCGTGCTCGGCGAATCCGCCGACGCAGCGTCCCATCACACGCTCACCTGGAGCGAAGCCTTCGACGCCTGCGCCGATGCTCTCGATCTCGCCCGAGCACTCGCCGCCGGCCAGTTTCGGGGGCTTCCGCTCCGCGCCGTGGCTCAGGATGAGCTCGCCGCGGTTGAAGCACGACGCGCGGACTGCGATCAGCAACTGTCCCGGCTGCGGCTCCGGCCTCGGCACGTCACGCTCCTCGAGCGCAATCGCGCCGCCGGCGGGGACGAGCCAATACGAGCGCATGGCGCGGCGGCGCCGACGCGACCCGCGTCAGCGGAACTCGGCGATTAGGCCGTCGAGAGCCGACTGGATGTGGAAGTCCTCCCAGTCGAACTGGCTTCGGACGACCATCTCGATGTCTGCGCGCGATTTGCCTTGCTTCACGAGCGCCGCGAGCGTCTCGGCGAAGCGAGTCGCGCGGTCGCGATACGCCGTGAGGTCCGCCTTCGTCGACACCAGGCCGTGACCCGGGACGACAGTATCGAACTGCAGCATCAGAGCCTGCTCGATGGCCTTCGGCCACGCTTTGGCGCTGCCGCCGCCGCGATAGTCGACGAGTTGTGCCGAGGTGCCCGGGCCGTTCGCGAAGATGTCGCCCGCCGCGAGCACGCGTTGCTCGGGGAACAGCACGACGACGTCGCCGTTCGTGTGCGCAGCTCCGACCTTGTGGATCTCGATGGTCTTGCCGCCGATGTGGAGCTCGGCGTGATTGCCCACGGTGATGTTCGGCTGACCAGACTGATTCGCTGCGACCATGCTCGCGCGAGCCTCGGTCGAGGCGACCGCGAGCACACCGAGCGCCTGGAGCTTCGCGTTGCCGCCGCTGTGGTCGCCGTGATAATGCGTGTTGATCACGTACTTGACGGGTTGATTCGTCACCGTCTTCAACATCGCCATGATGTTGTCGTGATCGATCTCGAACTTGTCGTCGACGAGCACTACGCCTTCGTTCGTGATCAACGCGGTCACGAGGCCGGGTACTGCAACGTTGCTGATGACGTAGATGTCGTCGCGTACCTTGATGACTTCGAGCTTCGACGGCTCGCTGCCGAATTGCGCCTGCGCGCAGGGGGCCAGCGCGACGATCGCCGCACCCAGGAGGCCCGCAATGATCCGTTTGTTCATGATTCGTTATGCCTCCGCGGCATGCTTGGCTTGAATGGTCCGGCCGGAGCCGGCGGACGCACAGTGTACTCGATGGGCTATAGGCGCGGCCAAACGCCGCACCCTATTGTCAGGTGTCGAGTGTCGGCCTCATGATCGCCGCTCGAAGCCGAGTGGGGGATAGCCCGTGAACACATCGTCGAGCTCGAAGGGCATCGCGCTCGGCGTCGTCTGCGCGTTTGCGCTTGCGGCGTCCGCTCAGCCGCCGGCCGCCGATGGCCCGGAGTACGAGAACGGGACCCATCTGAAGCTGCCAGCGGATTACCGTTCCTGGCCGTTCATCGGCGCGGGGCTCGGCATGACCTACGACGGCGAGCGCGGCACGCAAGCCGGTGGGGCGGACAATCCGCGCTTCACGCACGCGTTCGTGAATCCGACCGCGTATCGGCATTTCATGAGCACGGGTAGCTGGCCCGACGGCACCGTATTCATGCTCGAGTTTCGCGCGTCGCAGAGCGAGGGCTCGATCAACCGTTCGGGCCGATTCGCGACGCAGCTCACGTTCCTCGAGGCCGAGGTCAAGGACTCGCGTTTTCCGGACGGCTGGGCGTTCTACGCGTTCGGGCCCGGCAACAACCTCGCGACGGCCGCGCAGCCGCTCGCAGGCGCGGCTGCCGCGCCATGCATCGAGTGTCACTCCGAGAACGCCGCGGTCGAACGCACGTTCGTGCAGTTCTATCCGCACCTGCTCGAGGTCGCTCGTGCCAAGGGAACATTGAAGCCGGGATTCTGATCTCGTTCGTGGAGGAAGCAATGCAGGGTGCAAAGTGGCGGATGGGTTTGGCGGCGATCGGTTGCCTGGTTGTCGCCGCGCATGGCGCTGCGCAACCGAGCGTGGGCCGAGGTGCGCGAGATCCATTGCAGCCGACCGTGATCGTCGGCTCGGAAGGCAAGGGTATGTTCGCGGGCGCCGGTATTCCGCCCGGCAACATGCCGATCTTCGCGGCTCGCGACGGTGCGGTGCCGAGCGGCGTCGACCCGCTGCCGATCGACATCTTCACGACCAAGGACTTCTACAAGGATCGTGAGCGCTGGACGGATCCGCGTTACTACCGCTGCAACTCGGCGGTCGGCCTCGAGCAAATTTGGGGCGCTTACGAGGTGCCGTTGATCGGCGATGACCCGCCGCGGTCGGCCGCATGGGGCTTCTGCGACCGCGATTATCCGCGCGAGGAAATCGTAACCCCGTACGAGTTCCGCACGGCGAAGGAGCACTACGCGGCCCTGCTCGCGGAGACGCGCGCGAAGGGTGGGCCGACGATCCATACGCAGGCCACACTGCCGGATTGGAACGGCCGTTACTTGCGTGCGCGCGCGAAGACCGCGTCGTGGTACTTCGGCGCGATTCTGCAGATCCCGACGTACTTGAGCCTGCTGACGCCCGAGTACCAGAAGCGCTTCGTGCAGCAGATGTATCACTACTCCGGTAGCAACGCGGCGCAGTGGCCGGGCTCGTACTGTTGGCCCGAAGGTTTCATGCGCCGGCTCTCGCAGTACGGTGGCGGCACCGTGAGCATGATCATGACGCCGGACCTCGTGCTCGACATGCGCAATGCGGCAAAGACCCTCATCACGCAGATCCACATCGGCCGCGAGTTCAACGAGGAGGGCGTCGTGCCGCGGCTCGGTCCCGACGTGCCGCAGTGGTTCGGCGAGACGATCGGGTTCTGGGACGGCGAGGCGTTGATCACGTGGACCTCGAACATCCAGGGCTGGATCTCGCACGGCGGGTTCGAGTTCAGCAACAAGCTTCAGTCGATCGAGATCTATACGCCGCGCAAGGATGCGAGTGGAACGCTGGTGGGGCTCAAGCACGAGATCGTGCTGTACGACGACGAGGCGCTCGTCGATCCCGTGCGCATCGTGCACCCGATGGAAAAGCAGCGCGACCTGAACGAGGGCGATCCGTTCGCGGTCATGGAGTGCGTTCCGCAGAGCTTCCCGGTCGATGGGCATACGACGCCGATGTCGCCGGGCCAGACGGTCGAGTATCGCGTGCCCGACATCTACGGCCGGCCTTGGGCCGAGATCTGGGAGCGTTACCACGAGGAAGGGATGGAGCGGCCGCGCGAGCAAACCGGTCGCTTCGGGTTGTGATCACGAGACAGACGAGGGTAGAGCGATGACGATCGATCGGCGGGCCGGGCATCTGGCCAGTGGCGCAGGGATGGCCGTGTTGATGTCGGTGGCGACGGTGGCCGAGGCGCACCATTCGTTCGCGATGTACGACACGAAGCAAACGTACGTGATGACCGGCATCGTGACGCGCGTCGATCCGAACCCGAATCATTTGCAGATCTTCCTTGCGCCGCTGAACGAGGCGCGCGACCAAGTCATCAAGGACGAGAAGGGCGAGCCCGTGGTTTGGGCCATCGAGATGGACGGCGCGTCGATCGAGGCGCGGAACGGTGTCTCGGTCAACGGGTTTCCGCGCGGCACGATCATGAGCGTTGGTATGCATCCGCTCAGGAACGGGTTCCCGGGCGGCGGGCGCGGCGAATCGGGGCTCTTCAAGTGTCCGGCCGATACGCCGCCGGCGCCCGGCAAGCATTGCGACTCCGTCGCGGGCTCGACCTCGCACGGCAAGGGCGTGTTGCCGACGCCGACGGGATCGGCGCCGGACGTGCCCGTCGCCGGGCGTTGAACGCACGCACGTTCCACCGCCGCCAGCGCCGATTGCGCCCCGGTCAACGATCTCGAGGGGCGCGATCGGCCTCGCGATGAAGTCAAACGTGGCCGAAGCGGAAGCTCGAGACCGTGACGCCGCCGTAGACGTGCTCCTCGCGATAGGGGCAGTCGCCGGCGTCGTCGAGCGCAGCTCCGGCTGCGACCATCAGGGGCAGCAGGTGCTCCTCGCGCGGGTGCGATGCACGCGCGGCAGGCGCTTCCGTCCAGCGCAACAGGCGTGCGGTGCGCTCCGCAGCGGGGCTCGCGACGGTTTGCTGGAGCCACCCGTCGAACTGCTGCGACGGCACGCGCGCTTGCGGTCCCAGCGCGCGCAAGTTGTGCCAGCTCAAGCCGCTGCCGACGATCAGCACGCCTTCGTCCCGTAGTGGCGCGAGCGCGCGGCCGAGCGCCAGGTGCGTCGCTGGATCGAGCCCCGTGCGTAGCGAGAGTTGCACGATCGGCATCGACGCATCGGGCCAGGCCACGGCCATCGGCACGAACGCGCCGTGGTCGAAGCCGCGCTCGGCGTCGACAGCGGCCGGCAATCCGCCGTCCGCGATGAGCTTGCGTACGCGTTCGACGAGGCTCGGATCCCCGGGCGCGGCGTATACGATTTCGTACGTGTGCGGCGGGAAGCCGTAGTAGTCGTACAGCATCGGCGGATGCGCGTGGCTCATCAGCGTGAACGCTGGCTCCTCCCAGTGCGCGGACGCGAGCAGCACGGCTTTCGGTCGAAACGGCAGAGTGGCGGGCAGCTCGCGCAGCGACTTCGCAAGGCCCGCGTGCACATCGCGCATCTCGGTAACCCATGGCCATGGGCCGCCGCCGTGGGACACGAACCAGGTCGGGAGACGCGGTGAGGGCTCAGTGCTCATGGCCGAAGTATAAGGCCGGCCGCGTGCTCGCTTGCTTGTCGGGCGCAGTCTCTGCGAGAGTCTTATCGATGACCACGGCCCACGACTTCTCGGCAACCGATATCGACGGTCGCGATCGCTCGCTGCGCGAGTTCGCCGGCCGCACTCTACTGATCGTGAACGTCGCGTCGCAGTGCGGCTTCACGCCGCAGTACCGCGGCCTCGAGGCGTTGTGGCGCAAGTATCGGGAGGCGGGCTTGAGCGTGCTCGGGTTTCCGTGCGACCAGTTCGGCCATCAGGAGCCGGGCGACGCGAACGAGATCAAGCAGTTCTGCTCGCTGAATTACGACGTGACGTTTCCGATGTTCGCGAAGATCGAGGTCAATGGTCCGAACGCGCATCCGCTGTACGTGTGGCTCAAGGGCGAGAAGGCCGGTGTGTTCGGGACGGAAGGCATCAAGTGGAACTTCACGAAGTTTCTCGTCGACGGCGAGGGACGCGTCGTCAAACGTTACGCGCCGGTCGACACGCCCGAGAAGATCGACAAGGACGTGAGCCCGTTGCTCGCCTCGTGAGGCGTTAAGCCGCTAAGCCGTCGCTTGTGCGCGCGTGCTGCTTTCCCACGCGCCATATTCAGCGCGTGCACAGAGCCAGCGATTCAGGGGGCTGTTCGGCTTGCGCGCGGCGCGCTCGGCCGCGAGCGCGAGCGCGAGCCGCGTGCGATGTGCGCGCAATGCGGCCTCGACGAGCGTGAGATGGATCAAATCGCACTGAGCGATGCTGCCGCCGCACCGGTATGCGACGGCGCGCATGGCCGTGATGCGATCGACGGCCGTCGCATAGTCGCCGCGGCCGTAGGCGTGCAATCCCTCCGCGAGCGGAATTGCGAGCGCGAGATCCTGTGCGGTGTTCGCTTCGCGCGTGGCGCGGTCGTTCCGCAGCAGTTTCGCGACGCGGGACGCATGATGCGCGACGCCGGCGGCCGCGAATGCGAGCAGCGCGTGCACGATCGTGAATGCGCGCTCGCCCGACAGCGAGCTGCGCGACCATTGAGTCGCGAGGTTGCGCCACAGTGTGCGCACGTGCGAGCCGCGCAGCTCGAGCCGCCACAGCAGGGCAGTCGCGTCGATCAGCGCCGCAGTCGTGCTCGGCGCGCGCGGCGCTATCGTATCGACGTAGATCGCGAGCGCCTGTGGGATCGCGTCGAGGTCGATGTGGAATAGCGCGAGATGCCACGCCAGGTGCGTCGAGAAACCGGCGTTCGCGGCCCAGACGGGCCGCGTCGCTTCGAGCCATTGCACGCCTTCGCTCGAGCGGCCCTGCATCTCCATGACGTGCGCGACTACATGAATCGCCCCCGCGTTGTCCGGCTCGAGACGGAGGGACTCGCGTGCGACGGCCTCCGCGCGCGCGTAGTCGCCGTTTTCTTCGAGGCCGAATGCGTGCATGCCGAGCACGTAGCCGTAACCCGGCACGGTCTCGACCCAATGCGGCAGCACCTCGGCGATGCGATCGCGCAGCATCTCGCGATGCC
>Ga0315912_10003022_pt1 | contig 17199 bp, 16 predicted proteins | sample VfabasoilMG_FD_204469 | JGI IMG/M metagenome (GOLD analysis project Ga0315912, IMG submission 204469) | Garden soil microbial communities collected in Santa Monica, California, United States - V. faba soil | ecosystem: Environmental > Terrestrial > Soil > Garden | place: USA: California...
TCATTGGGAAATTTCAGGACGTTGTGGACCATTCGCAATGACGATGCCCTGATGTTCCGCTGGGCCGCGCCCGACTTCGTGCGCGAGTTCGTGAAGAACATTCCGTACGAGAAGTCGCAGGGTTATTACGTCGGTTCCGACATGTGGGTGTGGGGGCGCGAGTTCCTCGACAAGTCGCCTCGGTCGCCGCGGCAGCTCGAGATCGACAAGCACTGGCTGCATACCCTGCTGTGGGGTCGCTTCGCCTACGACCCGACGCTCGACGATACGCGCATCGCGGCGCTGGTCTCGCAACGATTTTCCGGCGTCGACGGCGTGAAACTGCTGGCCGCCTGGCAGGACGCGTCGATGATCTATCCGCTGGTCACCGGCTTTCACTGGGCCAACTACGACTTCCAGTGGTACATCGAGGGCTGCCGCAGCCGGCCCGCGCCGGCGAAAACCGCGAGCGGATTCCACAGCGTCGAGACCTTCATCAGCCAGCCGGTGCATCCCGGCACGGACAACATCACCATTCCGAAATACCTGGCCAGCATGAACGCCGCGGCACTCACGGCGGGCACCACGCCACCCGAAGCTGCGAACAAGATCGATGCACGTGCCGATGCCGCCCTCGCGGCCATTGCACCGTGGGAAAAAGCCGGTGCGCGCCGGAATGCGGAACTCGTGGCAACGGTGGCGGACATCCACGCCATGGCGCTGCTCGGCAAGTACTACGCCGCCAAGATCCGCGGCGCGACGGAACTGGCGCTGTACCGCGCCACGCGCGATGAAAAACACCAGGCGGCCTCGGTCGCGGAGCTGACCCGTGCGGCCGGATTCTGGAAGGACTACACCGCACGCACTTCGGCGCGCTATCGCAATCCGGTCTGGACCAATCGCGTCGGGACCGTCGACTGGCGCGAGCTCGACGCCGAAGTCGACAACGACATCGCCATTGCCCGCGCGCCGCTCAAATGATTCCGGATTGAACATAGGCGGCCGCCGACACCGGAAAAATGCGGCTTCCCGGCGTATGAAAGCTGAACAACCTGAACGAAAATGTTCAGGCTCCGCTCAGCTGGCGGCCTCGATACTGGCCCCGCAACGGATCGAATGGATCCGCTAAGGAGACCCAGATGAAACGCCCAGTGACCCTCGTTCTTCTCGTTTCGCTGCTCGCCAGTGGCGCGGCGATGGCGCGCTCTGAAAGCCCCGTCAAGTTCGCGCAAGGAGTGAAGGCCGCGCAAGAGGTGAAGGCGCAGAAGCATTCCAACCGCGACGGTCGCGGCGACTATCGTCCAGACAACCGCGGTGCCAACAACCATGGCGGCAATGACCATCGCGGCAACAACCACGGTGGCAACGACAACCGTGGTCACGACAATCGCGGCAATGACAATCGTGGTCATGACAATCGCGGCAACTGGGATCGGCGCGACAACAATCAGCGCAACAACAACCATGGCGACAACGGCAACCACGCGCCGCCGAGCCACGACCGCCGCGACTGGAACAACAATCGCCACGACAACAACGGCCACGATCGCAATCACCGCGACGGCGACCGTAATCACTGGAACACGCATGGCGGCAACAACAGCCATAACAACGGCCACAACAATGGCCGCAACAACAACTGGAGCCACTACCGCAGCGACTGGAACCGTCATCCGCACTACTGGGACAACCGTCGTCACGACCGCGTCGACTACGCGCGCTATCGGTACCACTACGGCTACTACCGCGCGCCGCATGGCTACTACCGCCACACCTGGTATCGCGGTGCCTATCTGCCCTACGGCTGGTATGCGCGTCCGTACCACATCTACAACTGGGCTCCGTACAACCTGTACGCGCCGCCGTACGGCTACGCCTGGGTGCGCGTCGGCAACGACGTGATGCTGACCGCACTTGCCACGGGGCTGGTCCTCGATGTGATCTACGACATCTGGTACTGAGCCAGAGGGGGTCAGACCCCATTTCCAGGAAACGGTGCCAGAGTTGTTTTAAGCTCTGGCACCGTTTGCTAGGAAATGGGGTCTGACCCCGATCCAATGTCCGAACGCCTCGACGCCATCGAAGAAAAACTCGCGCACCTGGAGCGCACGGTGCACGAACTCAACGACGTCGTGACGCGGCAGCAGAAGGACCTGGACCGCGCGCTCGAGCGCAATCAGCGGCTCATGGACAAGCTCGCCGCGATGGAATCGGATTTCGGCCCGAGCGCAACCGCCCACGAGAAGCCGCCGCACTACTGAGCCGTCGGCGAATTTTCCCCGGCGCTCTCCCCGGCGCGTGAGAACACGAACGTACCCTGGCTCTCGAATATCGCCGAGCGAATGATTTTCCTGCCGCGACGCGCACGGCATTCGATGCGGATCTTGTCACCCATGTCCAGTATGCATTCGCCATCGAAGTCGTAGGTGGACCCGAGCGTGACGTCGGTGAAGTACTTGAGGCTGTATTCGGCACGTTTGCCGTCGGCCGAGATCTTCTTCGCGCGCATGCTCCAGAACATCCAGCCCTTGCCCGGGCGCGTGAATACGATGAAGTTCGGCAGCTTGGGATCCGTCGCGTCGATCCCGAAATGATCTTCACACTGCCCCAGCATGTCGCTGATGGAATCCTTGAGCTCGAGGCACTTGCCCTCCAGGCGGTACATTCCGGCTGCGAGCGGCACGCGCAACTCGGCCTGGGCAATCGCCGTGGCCGGAAAGACCGACATCACACCGACGATGATCGAAACGCGCAGCAACATGGCGAAGACTATAACCAGCGCCGAACGCGCAGGCTGTAGCTGCGATACTCGTCGCCGAAGATCTCCTCGAGAAAGCGTTCTTCTCCGCGGATGAACAGCATCTCCATCAACACGATGAACACCGGCAGGGGCAGCAACGCGCCCACACTGTTCAATGCCAGGCCGGTGCCGAGCAGCGACAACGTCATACCGAGGTACATGGGATTGCGCGTGAATCGATACCAACCGCGGGTGACCAGGGCCGTCGAGCGCTCAAACGGGATCACCGGCGTGCCGGCTTTGCCGAACGACGCGGCGGCGGTCGCACTCATCAGAATACCGAACAGGATCAGCACCACGCCGGCGATCCGCAACGGCAGGTTGTGGAAACTGACGAGGGGCAGCAGATAGTCGAGCGTCAGCGACGCGAACAGGCAGAAGAACAGCCACACCGGCGGCAGAACGCGCCGCTTGCCCTGCATCAGCGCGGGTCCTTCACGAACTTCAGCGTCAGCTCCAGCGCCTCGAGCGCGCCGGGCAACAGGATCTCGCCGCGCGGCAGGTCCTTGCGCTCCTGTCCCTGGTTGCCGAGCACGAAGTCGTGATAGCCGTGCTCGAAAATCTCCAGCCGGACGGACTTGTTCTGCTTCGCAAGCTCGTCGTGCAGCATGATGTCCAGCGGCATCAACCGGTCCTCGGTGCCGACGATGATGAGCACCGGCATCTTGATGGACGCGACGTTCTCCTGGACGGTCGTCGGGTCCAGTTGCGCCTTGTTCAGATCGGGACGCGATCCATCGGGATTGAGCTTGACGCCGAGGAACCAGATCGGCGCCGGCGCACCCGCCACCACGGCTCGTATCGTGGGCACCCGCGCGGCGAGGTACATCACCAGGTTGCCGCCGAGACTCACGCCATACACGCTGACTTCGCTGCGTTTCACGTACGGCAGGTTCTGCACGTAATCGACCACCGTGATGCCATCGTCGATGGCGGTCACGAGCCCGGTGGAAGACGGCTTGTTCATCTGGTTCCAGTCGCCGCCGCGATAATCGGCGACCACCACCACGTAGCCTTCCTGCAGGAATCGCTCCCACACCGGGCCGCCGTGATCGCCGCGTGACCAGCCCACGAGCTGGTCCATGCCGCGGCCGCCGGGCGCGCCGTGGAACATGATCATCGCGGGAAACGGCCCGTTACCTTTTGGCTTGCGAACTGCGGCGGCGATGTACACACCGTCCTTCGCCTTGATCCAGGTCTGCATGACCGGAGAGTCAGCCTGGCTGACGACATGAACGTACTTGCGATCCGGCAGCGCTTCGTCGCTGCCACCATGGCGCGTTATTTCAGCTTGCGCGAGCGTCGCGCAGCCACACAACAGCAGGAACCAGGACCTCGTTCGCATTCTCATTTCCTCTCCGCCTTCAAGGCCTCTTGTGCATTGTCATCGACGCAGGACGCGAATTCCGCGGACGCGAGCACCGCGCCCGTGGGAACGGTCTCGTATTTCACGGGCTTTTCTCTTGAGTATTCAAACGTGAAATGCAATGGAATGCCGGCGGCGACGTTGCGGCGCAAGCTCGCTGCCTGCTCGCCAGCCAGTGCCGGCACGTAGTTGTCCGTGAAGATCCGCACGCGATCGCGCGTGGTCGGAGCCTCCATGAAAACCGTGCCGCCCTTCGGCAGGCGCGGGATCAGGACGAACAGCTTGAGTTGCTGGCCACGCGCGTGGCGGAACTGGACTTCGAAGGCGTCGTCGCGCAATTCGGAAACGGCCGTGCCCCTGAGGACGCAGGTGGTGTCCGGACTGCGATGCGAACGCCACGACAGCCCCGGGTTGTTCATGTCGATCAATACTGGCGGCTCCGCGGATTGACCAGCAACCACGACTCCCGCCGAGAGGATGGCGCAAGTCCGCCAGGTTGAAACAGTCATCCTCCGGCCTCCGAAAATTTCACCTTCCGACAGGCAGCGAACATCGCCGCCGTGGGCTTGCCCCAGCGCCCGCCGAATTCCACGTCGGACTTCTTGCCGGATTTTTCGGTGAACGCGAGCGCGCGCGTCTCGCCGCGCACCAGCGCGCCGGTCAGCTCATTCAATTGTTGCAACGTAATGCGATAGCGAAACGAGTCGACCAGGTCGACTTCGGGACCGAAGAGTTGCCTTGCATCGACATGGTCCGGGACCTCGCGGCGCCTGTAGCGCTCATGATGTCCTCCCGACTCTGTCGCGCGCCCGATGATGACCTCGGCGCCGTCCTTGTCCGCTCGCAGGGCCACGCTCACTGAAAAATATCCGAATTCGATGTAATGCAGGAAGTCGCAGCGATCCACGGGATCTGCAATGGCATGGAAACCCGCCGATGGCGCTCTCCAGTAGCGCGGCGGATCGTCTGTCAGCGACTTCACGCAAGCGCGATACATGGGCGCCGCATATCGGGCGCTGTCCATGTTGAACGTCGCTTGCAGCGGCGGCCCGCTCTCATAGGTGACCGAGATACTCAGCGCCTGGCCTTTCTCGAGACTGTGCAACATCGAATCGGAAATGGCCGGCGCGAGAAAGGCACGGCGACCGTGGTAGTCCTCGCGCGCGGGTTCGAGAGTGATATCCCAGGCATCGGCGGTGCCCGGGGACTCGAAGCGCACAGTCATCATGTCTTTGTTGTGCGTGAGGAACCACAGCGCCCATCCATCCCTGGCGGTCCAGTGAGGAACCAGGACGAGCCCTTTCTGTTTGTCACCGACCCCTGTGGAATACAGCTGACACGCGGGCGGATCGTGGTACGCCACCACCGCCCTCCAGGAATCGCGGGCATATTCGGGTGGAGGCGCCGGCTCCGCCGACGCCAAGGCAACGAAAAATCCGCAGGAACCGCACGCGACCGCGATCGCGCGCAGGGTGCTCATGGCAGGACGCTGTACCCGCCAGTCTCCGCGAACTGATCGTGTTCGCTGGCGCTCGCGCCGCCCACGGCGGCACCGCGCGACAGGCGATCGCGGATGGCGGTCCATTTCTCGTCGCTCGGCACGTCCTGCACCAGGATCTGCTCGCAGCCCGCCTTGTCGAGAGCGCGCAGGTTCGAATAGAGATCGTGCGCGTAGGAATCCGGCCGCCGCCCGGCATTGATCCAGGTAACCGACGGATAGGTGCGAAGCGGCAGGCGCATGGCGAGCACCGCGACGCGGCGTCCGCCTTCGGAAAGGGTCTCCGCCCGTTTGTCGATCTCGTCGACCGGCACGATGCTCATCGGCGTCAGCGGCGCGTAATGCGACACCTTGTTGCCGGGCACGCGCGGCGCGGCGGGCGCGGCGCCGACGATGACATCACCGACGACTTCCTTGAGCTGTGAATAGGTGATGAAACCGGGGCGCAGCAGCCGCACCTGCTCGCCTTCGAAACTCACGATGGTGGACTCGAGGCCGATCTGGCTCTCACCGCCATCGAGCACCACGCGCACCGCGTCGCCGAATTCCTCGCGCACGTGTTCGGCGCGGGTCGGACTGACGCGCCCGAAGCGGTTCGCCGAGGGAGCCGCGATGCCGCCGCCGAACGCGGTCAGCAGCTGTTGCGCCATGGGATGCGACGGCACGCGGATAGCGACCGTGTCCTGGCTGCCCGTGACCACGTCGTGCACGTTCTCCGAGCGCGGCAGGACCATGGTCAATGGACCCGGCCAGAACCGCGCCGCCAGCTTCTGCGCGTTGTCCGGCACCTCGCGCGCCCAGCGATGCAGGTACTTGGGGTTGTCGAGGTGGACGATGACCGGATGGTCCGCCGGCCGCTCCTTCAGCTCGAAGATGCGACGCACCGCCGCCGGGTTCTGGGCATTGGCGCCCAGGCCGTAGACGGTTTCGGTGGGGAAAGCGACCAGCTCGCCGTCACGCAGGGCGGTAACGGCGCTTTCCAGTTCCTTGAGTGTGGCGCGGACGACGCGGACCATAAGTGGCAGCCATTCTACTCAACAGGCTACTCAAGATCGTGCCGCTCCCAGCCTTCACCGGTGCGCCGCAGCTCGTATGTAGGCCAGTAGTGGCGATCGAGTTTCAGGGTGATCACTTCGGGGGCGTTATTCCACGTAATGGTGCGCAGGCGGATGGCCGAACGGTCGGCGCGCCCCGATACCACCTTCAGGAAGGCATCCAGATTGGGTGTGGGGATGCCATCGACCTCGACGATACGCCGGCCGGGAAACAGGCCGTATCTTGTCGCAGGCGATCCATAGGCGAAATAACCCACGTAAACGCCCTCTGGCGGGATGCCACGCTGCGCGATCATCGCGCGGTGCGGAGCCTGCAGGGTGGCGCCGGCCCACATCACGATGCGGTCGATGTCGAGGCCCGTGAGCGCCGCTGTGGGCAGCGGCACGTGTTGTTCCTCGCCGTCACGCCACACGGTCACGTTGACTTCAGGCTTGTCCGCGACCGCAAGTTCCACCTCGCGGAAGCGCGTCACCACCTTCTCGTCGATCGCCAGCACCATGTCGCCCTGCTTGAGGCGGCCCACGGCCGGTGATCCACCGACCAGCCGCACGATGGACAGCACCTGGCGCTGGTTGGGGCTCGCAATCTCGAGCTTGCGCAGCCAGTCATCGGAGAGACCGAGCCGGCGCGCCGCGGCCAGCGGCTGCGGCACCAGCTCCGCTTCCAGCGAATACACCGACTGTTTGCCCTGCACGCGGCGGAGCATGTCCTGCACGAGGCCGATGGCCACGCCGCGATTCTCCTGCTGCAGCTCGCGCCCGCTCTCCCACGCGAAGCTCGACCACAGCGCCAGCACATTGCCGGCGCTGTCGGTGAGCACGCCATCGAAGTCCGTGGGGCCGTTGACCAGCTGGATGGTATCCAGATTGCTGTCGCGGAATTGCATGGTGCGCGACAGCGGCAGCTGCAGCGGCGAAAGCGCCGCCACCTGCGTGGAACGCACATTGAGATCGCTGTCGGGACGCATGCCCACGACGTAGAGCGTCTCGCCAGGCTGGATGCGCCGATCCAGCAGGCGCGCGCTCTTGACCGGCGTACTGCCGATCAGCTTGGGGTCGTAGCTGACGATGGCCAGGTTGTGCAACGGATGCACGAACTCGACCTTGGCGGGAATCTCCAGCGTCCCTGCGAAGGTGATGCGCACGTCACCCATCGACACCGGCACGGTGTTGCGGTCGACGACCACCAGGCCACGCGCGGCGTCCACCACGAGACCGGTGCCGCGATAGTTGCGCTCGGTGATGCCCGACACCGAATACGGCATGTCGAAGCCCACTCCGACCAGCGACGGCGCCAGCGCCGCGGCACGCGGATCGTCGGGTTTCGAGAATCGCGTGCTGCCGCCCGGCTCCGCCTTCGGCGAGCCGAGCGCCGGCAAGGCGGCGCATTGCCACAGGCCCGCGGCGTCGTCACGCAGGCAGTGATTCGCCGGGAACCAGCGCCGGTCCATGCGCGCACTGCGCACACTCGATCCATTCGGATCGTCCACCGTCGAGTAACGCACCGTGAATCGTTCGCCATCCGCGAGCCCGGCGACCACCGCTTCGAACGCCGCAAGGTTCGGCGTCGGTTTGCCATTGGCACTGGAAATGACGGCGCCGCGCGGCACGCCGGCCGCCAGAAAGATGTACCCCGGGTTGGCAACGTACACGCCGGTGACGGCGACGTTGAAATGCCGCGCCATCTGGTAGGAAACCGTGTGCACCACCGCGTCGCCGAATTCCAGGTACGCGGCCGGCGTGATGTCGTGCATGTTGCCGACGTTGAGCTCGGCGTTGACCGGCTTGCCGCCGCGCTCGAGATCGAGGTCGATCGAGCCGCCCACCGAATCGTCGATGACCTGCTCGAGCGGCTCGAACTCGGACACCAGCTTGCCGTTGACCCGCACCAGCACGTCGCCGGGCTGCAGCGTGCCATCGGCCGGCCCGCCGGGCAGCACTTCGTTGACCACCAGCATGCCGGTGAGCGCCGGAAACGCCTTGCGCGCCGATTCCTCGGTTTTCTCGTTGAGCCCCAGCCGGCGCAATTCATCGTACGGCGTGTAGTGGAACACGACCTGCAGCGAGCCGCGCGACACCGACTTGCCGGACTGTATCAACTCGAGCGCGCGTTTCACGCGGCCCAGCGGTAGATAGAAGCTCGAAGCCGCACCGGTGGCTCCGCCCGCGTTGAGCGCCACCACGCGGCCCTGGATGTCGATGACCGGCGAACCCGACGAGCCACCCGAGGTTCCCGACGCCGCCTGCAGGTAGAAGGTATTGAAGTCGTTGTACTTGCCGATGCCGTACTCGGGTGCGTCGCGATCGAGCTTGGCGAGCGTGCCGGCGAGGATGGAGAGCTGTTCGCCGGCGTTGTTGCCGATGACACGGATCTCGCGGCCGATCTGCGCGCCGTCCGGGAACAGCGGCAGCGACCGCGGCTTGATGAAGCGCAGCTTCTTCGGGTCGTAGCGATAGATGCCAAAGTCGTGGATGGGGTCGCGATACACCGGGTAGAGCTGCACCTCCTCGCGATTGAGGAAAGTGGCCTCCGAGGTCACCGGGCCGGGTGTCACGACGTGGCGGTTGGTGAGGATCAGCCCGCGCTCCGCGTCGACGACGAAACCCGTGGCCTGCGCCGAGGAATTCCACTCGGTGTCGAAGGCGCGCGTCTGGTCGATCTCGATTGCGACCACGCTTTCAGCGACGCGCGCCAGCGTGCCGCGCCAGGCGGCACTCTCGCCTTCGCTCTGCGGAATCGCAGCCTGCGTGGCCGCGGATTGCGCCGCGACCTGCTGTTGCGCCGATTGTGGCTGCGCGCCCTGCGCCATCACCTGCGAAGCAATTGCGGGTGCAATGATCGACAGGCCGAGAACGACGATCCGGCGAAACTTCATGCGCGATCCTTCTGTTGTCCGGGGCATTCTCAACGCCAGAGAACCAGCACCCACACCACGGCGAGCAAAGTGAGCGAGGTGAACACGGCTGCGGAACCGATGTCCTTGGCGAGACCCGAGAGTTTGTGCCGCTCGAGTCCGATGCGATCGACGGTCGCCTCGATCGCGCTGTTGATGAGTTCCACGATCAGCACGATGAACATCGGCGCGATCAACAGAACGCGCTCGATGCCGCTCCGGCCTAACCAGAGGCCCAGGGGAACGACCACCACTGCCAGGGCGAGTTCCTGGCGGAATGCCGCCTCCTCCCGGTAGGCGCCTGTGAATCCTTTCAGGCTCGCGCCAAAGGCGCGGAACAGGCGTGTGAAGCCGGTGGGTTTGAAGCGGTCGCTCACGTCGTTCATGGGGGACGGACTTTACCAGAGCCTTGTCATGGGCTCGCGCCCCACGGCGGAAAACGCCGTCGAAGCGACGGCGTCCGCGGAATGGAGCACTGCGACTTGTAGGTACCGATTACGCCGCGGCAGGTTTCCAGGTCAGGTCGAGCTGCCGTGCGGCGCGCACGTCGTCGAGTCGGCGCACTGTCATTGTATGCGGCGCCGACGTTACCAAATCGGCCTGCGCCTCGGCCTCCTTGAGGATGGCAACCATCGCGTCGATGAAACCGTCCAGCGCTTCCTTGCTCTCGGTCTCGGTGGGCTCGATGAGCAGGCACTCGGGCACGAGCAGCGGGAAGTAGGTCGTGGGTGCGTGAAAGCCGTAATCCAGCAGCCGCTTCGCGATGTCCATCGCGGAGACGCCGAGATCGCGCGCCTGCCGCTTCGCGGTGATGATGAATTCGTGGCTGGCGCGGCGGCCCGGATAGGCCGGATCGAAGCCCGCCTGCGCAAGCCTGGCCATCAGATAGTTGGCGTTGAGCGTCGCAAACTCTCCTACGCGGTGCATGCCCTCGCGGCCCAGCATGCGCATATATATGTATGCGCGCAGCAGCACGCCGGCGTTGCCCATGAAGGCCGAGAGGCGGCCGATGGACTGCGGCAGGTCTTTTTCGGAGAGCCAGCGATACTTGTCACCGTCCTTGCCCACCACCGGAATCGGCATGAACGGCAGCAAGCGCGCGCCCACGCCCACCGCACCCGCTCCCGGACCCCCGCCGCCATGCGGCGTCGAGAAGGTCTTGTGCAGGTTCATGTGGATGACGTCGAAGCCCATGTCGCCCGGACGGACCTTGCCGAGGATGGCGTTGAGGTTGGCGCCGTCGTAGTACAGCAGGCCGCCGGCGTCGTGCACGATCTTTGCCACTTCCTTGATGCGCCGTTCGAACACGCCGCAGGTGGAAGGGTTGGTCAGCATGATGCCGGCGGTGTTGGGGCCCACCGCGGCCTTGAGCGCTTCGACATCGATGTCGCCGTCATCCTTCGTCGGGATTTCCTTCACCACACAGCCGCACATGGTCGCGGTGGCCGGGTTGGTACCGTGCGCCGCGTTCGGCACGATGATCTCGTTGCGCGCCAGGTCGCCGCGCGCGCGATGGTAGGCGCGGATCATGGCCACGCCGGCGAACTCGCCGTGTGCGCCGGCCATCGGCGAGAGCGCGACGCCCTGCATGCCGGTGACTTCCTTCAGCATCTCCTGCAGTTCGTACATGCAGGCGAGGAAGCCCTGCCCGGTGGACTCGGGCGCCAGCGGGTGACGGTTCAGGAACCCGGGAAGCATCGCGAACTGGTTACAGGCCTTGGGGTTGTACTTCATCGTGCACGATCCCAGTGGATAGAAGTGCGTGTCGATGGAGAAGTTGAGTTGCGAGAGCCGGGTGAAATGGCGCACCACTTCGAGCTCGCTGACTTCCGGGAGCAGCGGCGCCTTCTTGCGGCGCAGGTTCTCGGGGATGTCGGATGCCACCGCGTTCGGTGTTCCTTCTTCGGTAGGCCACTGGCCGTACGCGCCGCGTTTCGGCCGCGAGTATTCGAAGATGATCTTTTCGGGATGTTTGAGCATTGCCATGAATTCGTCCTCAGGCGGCGCGCACGGCGGCCTTCAGTGTTTCGGCGAGCGCGTCCGCATAAGCCTTGATGTCGGCCGCGGTACGCGTCTCGGTGGCGCACACCAGCAGGGCGTTGCCGAGTTCGGGGTAGTCGACGCTCAGGTCATGGCCGCCCACGACGCCGCGGCGCGCGAGCTCGACGAGCACCGGTGCGACCGGTCGATCGAGCAGCAGCACGGCCTCGTGGAAGCGCGGCCTCTCGAACGCCAGCTTCACGCCCTTCACGCGCGTCAGCGCCGCGACCAGCTCCTGCGTGTTGCGGTGACATTCGTTGGCCACACGGCCCAAGCCCTCCGGCCCTAACAAGCTGAGATAGATGGTGGCCGCAGTCACCAGCAGTCCCTGGTTGGTGCAGATGTTCGAGGTCGCCTTGCCGCGGCGGATGTGCTGCTCGCGCGCCTGCAGCGTGAGCGCGAAGCCCTGTTTGCCATTGGTGTCGACGGTACGTCCGACGATGCGGCCCGGCATCTGGCGCACGTATTCCATCTTGGTGGTGAGGAAGCCCGCATACGGACCGCCGGAAGACAGCGGCACGCCGAGCGGCTGGCAGTCGCCGCAGGCGATGTCCGCGCCCTTGGTGCCCCACTCGCCCGGCGGCTTGAGGATGCCGAGCGAGGTCGGGTTCACCGACGCGATGACCATGATGTTGTTGGCATGCGCCCAGTCGGTGAGAGCGTCCACGTCCTCGAGCACGCCGAAGAAGTTGGGCTGCTGGATCACCAGCGCGGCGATGTCCTCGCCCTGGTACTTCGCGAGGTCGGCGACCGACAACACACCTTTCGGGCAGGCGATTTCCTCGAAGCGCACGCCCTGGCCGCCGGTGGTGGCCACCGCGGTCTTGCGGTAGTTCGGATGCAGCGTGGTCGGGACCAGCACGCGCTGCGAACGGGACTTGCGATGCGCACGGATCGCCATGAGCGCGGCCTCGGCAACCGCCGAGCCGCCGTCGTACAGCGAGGCATTCGAGACTTCCATGCCGGTCAGCGAGGAAATCATCGTCTGGTATTCGTAGATGAGCTGCAGCGTGCCCTGCGAGGCCTCGGCCTGGTACGGCGTATAGGCGCTGTAGAACTCGCCACGCGTGGTCACGGCCCAGACGGCTGAAGGAATGTGGTGTTCGTAGGCGCCGGCGCCGATGAAGTTGAGCGGCGTGCCGTCCTGCGCGGCGCGCGCGCTCATCAGGCGTCCGATCTGCATTTCGTTCAGCGCCTCCGGAATTCCGGCCAGCGACTCGATGCGCAGGTCCTTGGGGATCTCGTCGAACAGGTCGTCGATCTTCTTCGCGCCGATGGCGCCGAGCATCTGCGCGACATCGTCGGGGGTATGCGGGATGAACGGCATGATCAGCCCTCCGCGGCGAGATGCGCCTGGTACTCGGCGGCGCTCAGCAGGCCGGCCGGCGCACCATTCGGCTTCATGCGCGCGATCCAGCCGGCACCGTACGGCTCACTGTTGATGAGCTCCGGCGCTCCCGTGAGCGAGGGATTGCCTTCGAGCACCGAGCCCGCGATCGGCGCGTACACATCCGAGGCGGCCTTCACGGATTCGACCACGGCGAAGGCATCACCCGCCTTCAGTGCCTTGCCGGCCTCCGGCACTTCGACGAAGACCAGGTCGCCGAGCGCGCCCTGCGCGTGATCGGTGATGCCGATCTCCACGTTGCCGTTCGCGAGGGTTCGCACCCACTCGTGCGACTTGGTGTACTTGAGATCGGCGGGAATGTTGCTCATGGGAAATGCTCCGTTGGAATTCTCAGCTGACCAGAACCTGGCCCTTGCGAACGAAGGGTGCCTTGACCACGCGTGCGTTCAGAAGTTTGCCGCGGACATCGACCTGCACCGTCGCGCCTGCGTCGCGATTGACGCGAGCCAGCGCGATGGACTTCTCCATCGTGGGTGAGAACGTGCCACTGGTTATCTCACCGATTTCCCGGGCACCCTCACCCGTCGCTACGACCACCTTCTGGTGGCCGCGCAAGACGCCGCGGTCTTCGAGCAGCAACGCGACGAACTTCTGCCTGAGGCCTGCGGCTTTCAGCGACTCGAGTGCCTTGCGACCGAAGAAGTCGCGCGCCGGGTTTTCGAACGACACCGTCCAGGCGAGACCGGACTCGAGCGGATTCTGGTTCTCGTCCATGTCGTTGCCGTAGAGATTCATGGCCGCCTCGAGCCGCAGCGTGTCCCGCGCGCCGAGGCCCGCGGACTTCACGCCGCGCGCATTGAGCGCCCGCCAGATTCCCGGGGCCTCATCCGCAGGCAGCATGATTTCGAATCCGTCTTCGCCGGTGTAGCCGGTGCGTGCCACGAACCAGTGGCCGCCCTTCTCATTGGATAAGGGTTTGCCGAAGAAAGGTTCGAGCGCCAGCGCCGTGGCGCGATGTTCCGCGGGCAGCAACTCGGCGACGCGGTCGCGCGCCTGCGGTCCCTGCACCGCTAGCATGGCGAGATCGGTGCGTTCGGTGAGCTCGATGCCGAAAGGCGCGGCCACCTTGCGCATCCACGCCAGGTCCTTGTCACGCGTGCCGGCGTTCACGACGATGCGGAAGAAGCTCTCGTCGTTGAAGTAGATGATCAGATCGTCGATGACGCCGCCGGTCTCGTTCAACATGCACGAGTACAGCGCCTTGCCCGAAGTGGTCAGCTTCGCGACGTCGTTGGCGACCAGCCTCGAGAGGAACTCGCGCACGCGCGCGCCGCGCGCGTCGATCACACACATGTGTGACACGTCGAAGACACCCGCTTCACGCCGCACCGCGTGGTGTTCCTCGATCTGCGAGCCGTAGTTGACGGGCATATCCCAGCCGCCGAAGTCGACCATGCGGGCATTGAGGCCCACGTGCAGGTCATATAGAGGTGTGCGTCTGCCCAAGGTCTTCTCCGGTGCGCCGCCAGAGGCACCAAATAAAAAGGCGGCGGGCGCACCAGCACCCGCCGCCCCTCTGTCCTTGAACCTGAGAGATCGGGCCCGTCATCAGACGAACCGCACCCCTTCGGTGGATGGTGTGCGGGCCGCCGGCCCACCCCATCACTCTCCAGAGCCCGCCTTCAAACCCTGCCGTTCTTTTGCCTGAGCGTTTCCGGGCGGAAACTTGCGCCTTCGGCGCCCTCATTGAAGAGGGTCTCTCGGACAGAGTCTGGTCAATTGGCGAGCGGGTGGCATCATAGCAGCCCATTTCCACACGCACGAGCGAGACTTTGATGAAAACGCGCCGCACCACGCTGGCCGCCGGCTTGTTGAGTGTTTCCCTGCTGCTGTCCGGTGCATGTCTCGCGAAGGACAAGGCCGCGGGTGACGACATGGGCGCGCGCGCCGCCAACCTGGCGCGTTTCGAAGCTGCGGTGCGCAGCGATACCGCCGCGCTCGACAAGCTGCTCGCCGACGATCTCGACTACTGCCATTCGAACGGCGAATGCGAGGGCAAGGCCGCCTATCTCGATTCGTTCAAGGCAGGCACGATGAAGTACCGATCCATCGAACCCACGGTGGATCGCATCAAACTCGTCGGGTCCGTGGCCATCATCCTGGGCCATGCGCACGTCAACGCCACGCGCAACGGCGCGGACCTGAACATCGACATCGGCTACACCAGCGTCTTCATCCTGCGCGATGGCCGCTGGCAACTCAGCTCGTGGCGGTCGATCACTTTGCCCGCGAAGTCGGCGACGCGCGGCGACGAAGCCTCGGCACGCGCCGCGGTGCTGGCGCGCTTCGACGCCGCGCTGCATAACGACGTGCCGGCGCTCGACAAGCTGCTCGCGGACGATCTCGACTACTGCACCTTTCGCGGCGACTGCCTGACGAAGGCGGCGTACCTGGGCCTGGTGAAAACCGGCAGCCTCAAGTACGTGTCGGCCGAAAGCACCGTTTCCAGGGTCAAGCTGTTCGCGGATACCGCGGTGGCCACGGGAGTCGCCCACGTCACCGCGATACGCGACGGCAAACAGGACGTCATCCACATCTCCTGGTCCGCCGTGCTCGACTGGCGCGACGGACGCTGGCTGATGACTACGTGGACTTCGACGCTGCTGGAATCGGCGAAGTAAACGAATGAGCCATCCGCGCCGCAAGACTGTCGCCGTGATGGTAGGCCGGGTCACCGTCGGTGGCGCCGCGCCCATTGTTGTTCAGTCCATGACCAACACCGACACGGCGGACGTCGAAGGCACCGCGCAGCAGATCAAGGCGCTCGCGCGCAGTGGATCCGAGCTGGTGCGCATCACGGTCAACGAAGCCGAGGCGGCCGCGGCGGTTGCGAAGATCCGCGACCGGCTCGCGCAGATGGGCGTGGGTGTGCCCATCATCGGCGACTTCCATTTCAACGGTCACAAGCTGCTGCGCGAGTATCCGGACTGCGCCGAAGCCCTCGCGAAGTACCGCATCAACCCGGGCAATGTCGGCCGCGGCAGCAAGCGCGATCCGCAATTCGCCGAGATGATCGAGTTCGCGTGCAAGTACGAAAAGCCGGTGCGCATCGGCGTCAACTGGGGCTCACTCGACCAGGACCTGCTGACCCGCATGATGGACGAGAACAACTCGCGCACCGAACCGCTGTCGGCGCAGGAGATCATGCGCGAAGCCGTGGTCGCCTCGGCACTGCAAAGCGCGGCAAAAGCAGTGGAGCTCGGCCTGCCGCGCGAGCGAATCATTCTCTCGGCGAAAGTGAGCGGCGTGCAGGATCTCATCGCCATCTACCGGCGGCTCGCCGAGCGCTGCGACTGGCCGCTGCATCTCGGGCTCACCGAGGCGGGCATGGGCAGCAAGGGCATCGTCGCTTCCACCGCTGGCATGTCGGTGCTGCTGCAGGAAGGCATCGGCGACACCATCCGTGTTTCGCTGACGCCGGAGCCCGGCGGCGATCGCACCAACGAGGTCATCGTCGCGCAGGAAATCCTGCAGACCATGGGCCTGCGCTCCTTCATACCCATGGTCGTGGCCTGCCCGGGCTGCGGGCGCACCACCAGCACCTATTTCCAGGAGCTGGCGCAGTCCATCCAGTCCCACATCCGTCACCGCATGCCGGAATGGCGCAAGTCCTACGAAGGTGTGGAAGACATGACTGTTGCGGTCATGGGCTGCGTGGTGAATGGTCCGGGCGAGAGCAAACACGCCAACATCGGTATCTCGCTGCCCGGCACCGGCGAGCGGCCCGTGGCACCCGTCTACGAGGACGGCGAGAAGACGGTGACACTCAAGGGCGAGCGCATCGCCGAGGAATTCCAGGAGCTGGTGGAGAAATACGTGGCGCGCAGGTTTTCGCGCAAGAGCAGCGCCAGTGCCCCGGCCGAGGAGATGAGCACGTGAACAACGACGACACCCTGGTCAACAAGAAGTGTGTGCCCTGCCACGGCGGGGTGAGTGCGCTGACCCCGGCGGAAGCGAAGAAGAAGCTCGGGCTGCTCGAGGCCGGCTGGAACCTGGTCGAAGGCGACAAGGCCCTGAAGCGCGAATTCAAGTTCGCGGACTTCTACCGCGCCATGAGCTTCGTGAATGCCGTGGCGCACATCGCCAACGCCGAAGACCATCACCCCGACATCGAATGTGGCTGGGGTTACGCACGCATCCGCTACCAGACGCACTCCAT
>Ga0315912_10003023_pt1 | contig 17197 bp, 11 predicted proteins | sample VfabasoilMG_FD_204469 | JGI IMG/M metagenome (GOLD analysis project Ga0315912, IMG submission 204469) | Garden soil microbial communities collected in Santa Monica, California, United States - V. faba soil | ecosystem: Environmental > Terrestrial > Soil > Garden | place: USA: California...
GAGAGGCCGCGGGCGTGAGCTCCGACGACGTGCTGCGGCGCGTGCTCGAGGAGGTCCCCGATCTGGCGCCCGCGCTCGAGCGCGAGGCGCAACCGAGGAAGAGCTAGATGCGCCCGTGTCGAGGGGCCGCGCTCGTGCTGCTGGCGCTCGCGGCCGCGAGCGCGCATGCGGCGCCGCGCATCTCGGCGAAGCCGGTGTTCACGCCGCTGCGCTCCACCGACTGGGGTGCCATCGCCGTCGTCGTCGAGAACGATCGGGAGGCGCGCTCGGTGGAGGTCGCGCTCGCGCGCACGCGCGGTGGCGACGATCGGCCGTCGATGACGACGCATCTTCCCCTCGAGCTGGGCCCGCTCGCGCGCCGCGAGGTGATCCTCCCCCTTCCCGCCGGCAACGGCACGGACTGCCGCGTCGATCTGATGGAGGACCGGAAGCCGCTCGCGAGCGCCGTCGCTCGCGTCGAGTGGGCGCGCGACGATCGCCTGCTCGTGGGATGCATCGGCGACGCGCCGGCGAGCCTCGTCGGGGCATGCCGCAAGGATCTCGACGTCCCGCTCGTGGCCATCGAGCCCGCGAAGCTGCCCGGCAACGAGATGGGCTGGCCGCACTTCGACGTGGTCGCATGGCCCTCGCCGCGCAGCACGGATCTCGATGCGGCGCAGGCCGCCGCGCTGCGCCGCTACGTCCTCGCGGGAGGACGCCTCGTCCTTGGCGCCATCCACGAGGACGTGGACGTGCTCGAGCGGCTCGGGATCGCGGACATCGCGCCCGCGAAGCTTGCCGCGGGCACGGGACTCGAGGTGGTCGCCTCACCCAACGCGGGGACGCGTCTCGAAGGCGACGGCGTGCTCGTGCGCGATGCCGCGCTCGGCAAGGTGCGCATCGTTGCGCGCGACCTCGCGCGCGGCGAAGTCGCGTGGCCGGCCCTCCTGGAGATCGAGGCGCCGCGCGAGGACGACGGCTCGCAGCCGTCATGGCGAGCCCAGTCCGTGCACGAGTCGCTCGTGCGCATCTATCCGCCGCAGTCCATCGTCGACGAGATGACGCCTCATGCGCCGACCTGGCTCGCGGCGATCCTGCTCGGTTCGTGCCTCGTCGCCGCGGTCCCGCTCGACGCATGGCTGACGCGCCGCGCGCTGAAGCGCGGGCGCCGCAGCCGCTTCGGCTGGGCGCGCTACCCGGCGATCCTGCTCGTCACCACGGCGCTCGCCTACCTGCTCGCCGATCGCGTCGGCGCGCGCGACCTCATGTTGAGCCGCATCGACGTCGTCGACGTTCGCGAGCCGGACGGCGCCGCGATGGGCCGGAGCCTGCTCATCTTCGCGCGCGGTCGATCGGGGCCCGCCGACCTCGACGCCGAGAATGCGCAGTGGACGGGGCTCGGCCGCCTCGGCGGAATGGCGGAGGATGCCCGGCTCGCCGCGACGTGGCGTCCGTCAGCCGAGCGCGACGCGCTGCTGTCGCGCGGCAGCTTCGGGCTCGATAGCTGGCAGGTCGTGCTGGCCGAGGCGCGATGGGTGCCCGACCCGACGAGCGTGCCGCGCGTCCACGCTCCGGTTGCCGGCCAGTTGACGCACGTGCCCGCGAGCCTCGCCGTCGGCGTCGAGTCGGCGGGCGGCGTCCGTCCGCTCCAGGACGAGCGTTGCATCGTGCGCGAGGCTCGGCTTCCCGGCGTCGCCGGCGTCGAGAGCGAGCACCTGCTCGTCGCGCTCGATCATGACGCCGCGGGCCCGGCTCGACGCATTCGCCTCGCGCTGCCGGGCTCGCTCGGCCCGCCGCTGCGCGTCGCCGGCATCGAGGCGCGGCCCGAACGGACGTTCACGCTGATCCGCTACGCGTTCGACGAGGAGGCCACCAAGGTCCTCGCCGATTGCTTTCCCGGGGACTAGCCGATGATCTCCCTCCGCCTCCTCACGATCCGCTATCCGCGCGCGCAGCGCGCCGCCGTCGAGAACCTGAGCCTCGAGATTGGCGCGGGCGAGGTCTTCGGCTTCATCGGCCCGAACGGCGCCGGCAAGACCAGCACGCTGCGCGTTCTCGCGGGACTCATGAGCCCCACGGGCGGCACGGCCGTCGTCGGCGGCGTGGACGTCGTGAAGGATCCCTCGGGCGTGCGTCGCATCGTCGGCTACATGCCCGACTTCTTCGGCGTCTACGAGGATCTCACCTGCCGCGAGTACCTCGACTTCTTCGCGGCGGCACAGGGCCTGCGGCGCGACAAGCGCGAGGCGGTCGTGCCGCAGGTGCTCGAGCTGGTCGATCTCGTGCCGAAGGCGGACGAGCTGACCGGGAGCCTCTCGCGCGGGATGCAGCAGCGGCTCGGGCTCGCGCGCGTGCTCGTCCACGAGCCGCAGGTGCTCCTTCTCGACGAGCCCGCATCGGGCCTGGATCCTCGCGCACGCGTCGAGATCCGCGAGGTGCTGCGCGAGCTCGGGCGCATGGGCAAGACGGTCGTGCTGTCGTCGCACGTGCTCGCCGATCTCGCGAGCGCCTGCACGTCGGTCGGCATCATCGAGGAGGGCCGCCTCGTCTACCACGGCTCGGTCGCCGATGCGCTGCACGTCGCGGCCCCGGGCGAGTGCGTCGTGAAGGCGGCGGTTCTCGAGGGCGCGGAGGCCGCGCGCAAGGCGCTCGAGGACGCGCGCCTCGAGGGCGCGGAGCTGTCGATCGTGGAGGAGTCCGTGCGCGTGGCGATGAAGGTCTCGCCCGACGCCGAGTCGGCGCAGCGAGAGCGGCTCGAGGCGGCAGCGATGGTGGGCGCGCGGCTTCAGGCCGCGGGCCTGCGCCTCACGCATCTCGAGGTCGAGCGCGGGGATCTCGAGCGGGCGTTCATGGCGCTGACCGAGGGGCGGCTCGCGTGACGGAACCCGCGCACGCGCGCCTGCACGGCGCGTGCGTCGCCCTGCTCGCGGTCCTGCGGCGCGACCTCGTCGCGTCGCGCCGCGGCGCGAGGACCTACCTCGTGCGGCTGGTCGCGATGGCCGCGTCCGGCATCGCCGCGCTCGCGGCCTGGCATGCCTTCGCCACGCGGGTCGAGTCGAGGGCGCTCGGATCGGACGCGCTCCACGGGATCGTCGTCACGATCGTGCTGCTCGGATTCCTCCAGGCCATCGTGACGTGCGTCTCGGCGCTGCGCGCCGAGCGTCAGGCGGGGCTGCTGGACCTCGTGTTCCTCGCGGGCGTGTCGCCGCGCGTCCTCGTGCTCGCGAGGACGATCAGCACGTGGCTGGCCCTCGAGGCGATGATCGTCGCCTGCCTCCCCGCGCTCGGGCTACTCTGGCTCTTCCGCGCGATGACGCCCGAGGATCTCGTCGTCGCCGTCGGCGCGCTCTCGTTGTTCAACCTCGCGGTGAGTGCGGCTTCGGTGGCGGTCTCGGCCTGGGCGCCTTCGGCCGGCATGGCGCTCGCGATGGGCGCGCTGCTGTCGCTCTCGTGGCTCGCGCTGACCGTCGCCGGCTCTCCGCTCCAATGGGACGCCACGCTGCTGCGCATCCTCGAGGCGGTGACGTCGCCCGATCCGGTCGCGCAGCTTCCGGAGATGCTCGTCGTGTTCGGCGTGGCGCACGTCATGCTCGTGGTCGTGGGCCTGAGCGCGGCTCGACTCGGCGTCGAGCGACGCAGCGAGGCGACGCGCCCCGACATGCTGCTGAAGCGCATCGAGCGGCGCCCGCTGCCAGTGGGCGCCACGCGGCCGATGACGTGGCTCGCGCGAAGGCTCTCCGCGCCGGCGCGACCGATGGTGCAGGCGCCGATCGTGGCGATCGTCGTGGTGCTGGCGCTCGTCGAGCTGGGGCGCGAGCCCGAGCGATCGGGGCTCATGGGCATGTTCCTGGCGCTGACCGGCCTCTTCGTCGCAGCCGCCATCGCCGCGACGTCGATCGCGCCGGCGCGCGAGCGCGGACAGTGGATGCCGCTCGCCGCCACCGGACTCGATGGGCGCAGCCTGCTCGGCGATCTCGCATGGTCGGCGGCGAGCTCGACGTTCCTTCCGGTCATCGTCGGCACGCTCCTGATCGGCATCGTGCTCGCGCTCGCACCGGGCGGCATCGTCACGCTGCCGATGCTCGCCATCGGAGTCCTGGCGAGCTGGGGCTTCGCGATCGTCGCAGGGCTCGTGGCGTCGCTCGCCTCCCGCACCAGCGCGGCAGCCCTCGCGCTGACGGGCGCGATCCTCGTCGGCGAGCCGCTGCTCGGCCTCGTCGGGTGGAATGCCTGGCGCGAAGCGAGCCGTCAGCCGTTGGGCGACAGGGCCGGCGCGCTCGGCTGGCTCCTGCTCATGCTGGATGCGCTGATACTTGGCACCTGGCTGGTACTCCGCGCCGGTTTCGCGCGGCCCTCCTGGCGCCTCCCCGTCGCCTTCGCTCCCGCGACGGCGACGCTCGCGCTGCCGCTGGTGCTCGGCGACACGCTGAGCAGCGCCGCGTGGGCGGGAGCGCTGCTCGGCGTCGGCAGCTTCGGACTCGTGCTATGGCCCCTCGGCGCCAGGAGGGCCGATGCGACGATGATGCTCGTCGGCATCCTGCTGGTCGCGAGCTTCATCCTCACGCCGGCATTCCTGCTGGCGAGCGACGGCGACGGCGACACGATGTTCGCGACCGTCGGGGGAGGCTTCGCGCTGTTTGCCTGCTTCAACGGCATCGACGGGCCGCCCGGCGCCGACCTGATGCTCGCCTCGGCCGCTGGCGCGCTGCACCAGCTCGCGCTCGCCAGCCTGCTCATCCTCGCGTTCCGCCCGCGCCTCGAGCGCTGGCTCGGGAGAGCCGGATGAGCGTGGCGACGCTCGCGCCGATGCGAGGCTCCGCGCTCACGGCCCTGCTGCGCCGCGACCTGCTCGGGGGAAGCCGTGCCGGCTCCCTCCGGATTGCGCGCGGGGTGGCGCTGGGACTTTCGGGTGGCGCCGTTCTCGTCGTCTATTCGGCGCAGCCGAGGATGCAGGCCGATTGGGGCTCGGTCGCCATGGCCGTGACGTTCGCGATGCTGTCGCTGGTCTCTGCCGTCTCCGCGCCGCAAGCTGCGATCCAGGCGATAAGGCGCGAGCGCGATCGGGGGATGCTCGACCTGCTCGTCATGGCCGGCCTGACGCCATGGCTGCTGGCTCTCGGGCGCATCCTCTCGACGTTCGCGAACCTCCTCTCGCTGCTCCTCGCGACGCTGCCGGCGTTCGCGCTCCTCCGATACTTCGGCTCGCCCAGCGCCCATGAGCTCATCGTCGGCGTCGCGCTCATCTGCTGCGCATGGCTGGCGCTGGCGAGCTACGCCGTCGCCATCTCGGCATGGGCGCCCAGCAGCGCCGTGGCGGGCGTTGTCGCCATCGGCGGGTTGATCGCGTACGCGGCGCTCGCGGAGCTCGCCGACATCGACAGCATCGTGCTCGGCTCGGATCCGCTCCTCGTGCGCCTCCTCGGCCTGGACCGAGCCGGCGCGAGCGCGACCGGCATCGACTTCGCTGCCTACGCGGGGCGGCAGCTCGTCACTTCGCTGGGCTGCTGGTGCCTCGCCGCCTTCGGGATCCGCCGGCGAACGCGGCCGCCCAGGACGAGGCTCGAAGGACGCGCGGCCCGTCGACATCTCGCCGTCGGGGGCTGGCCGCTCACGTCGCTCGTTCTTCACCGCGCGACGCTCGCTCGCCCCGGACTGCTCGTCCTGCTGCTCGCGATCCCGCCGCTCGTCCATGCGTGGAAGGGTCCACGCGAGACGCTCGTCGCCGGATGGATCCTGGCTGGGCTTGCGCTGTTGATCGCGCTGCTCGTGCCTGCCCTGCACGTGGGCGTCGCGCGCGAGCGAAGCCAGTGGGACTCGCTGATGAGCACGTCGATGCCGGGGCGACGGACACTGCTCGATCTCGTGCGCGCGAGCCTCGTCGCCTCTGCCGCGCCCATGGCCGCGGGGCTGCTCGCCGTCGCGATCGCCTCCGCCGCGCAGGTCGCGTCACCGCTTCCGCGCATCGGGATCACCGTCAGCGGGCTGCTGGTGACGTGGCTCGTCGTCGCCGCCCTCGGCACGACGGCCGGCCTTCTCGCCACGGGCCCGGCTGCCGCCGTCCGCTACTGCGGCGGCCTCGTGGTCGTCGCAAGCCTCGCGCCGTTCCTCGCGTACGCGACGGCGCAGTTCCTCACGGGTCGCAGGTTGATTCTGCCCGCGTGGGCCTACGTCGTCCTGCTCGTCGTCCTCCTGGGAGTCAGCATCGCGGGCATCGTCTCGTCGCGACGGAATCGCACGGGCGCGCCGCTGTTCTGCGTTCCGCTGACCTGGTCACTCGTGATTGTTCCGGGGTTCATGATCGCCGACGTGCGGGAGGCTGCGCCCTACGCGCTGGGCGGGCTCTCCGGACTCGTGCGCATCACCCTCCACGCCGCTCCCTACGCGAAGCCTCCGCTGCTCCAGCTCGCACAGGCCCTGCCTCACGTGCTGCTCGCCGCGATGCTCCTCGCCGCGCTCCTCGGCCGGGCGGATCGATGGCTGGGAAGAGCTGGATGAGCGCGGCGAGGCTCGCATCGAGTCGCAGCGCCGCCATCGCGGTGTTGGCGTTGCTGCGGCGCGATCTCCTCGCGGGCGGCCGCGCTGGAGCGCTTCGCGCGGCGCGCGCGGCGGCTCTCGTGTTTTCTGGCGGCGGCGTGCTGATCGCCTACGCGTCGTTCGACCCCGGCGCGTGGAGGGACGTGCCCATCGAGACGACGATCGGCATCTTCTTCACGCTGGCCTTCATCGCCCTGCTCTCCGCGCCCCACGCGGCCATCCAGGCACTGAGGCGCGAGCGGGACGCCGGCATGCTCGAGCTTCTCGCCACGGCGGGGTTGACGCCAAGCCGCCTCGCGGCGGGCCGCATCGTCTCGACGTTCCTCAACATGCTCTCGCTGCTGTTGGCGACCCTTCCCGCCCTCGCGCTGCTCGCGTTCTTCGGACGCCCGACCGGAGGCGAGCTCCTCGCCTGCGTCGGGATCATCGCGTGCGCATGGCTGGCCCTATCGAGCTGCGCCGTCGGCGTTTCGGCATGGGCGCGGAGCACGGCAGCCGCAGCGGCGCTCTCGATCGGCGGGCTGATCGCGTGGTCCGCTCTGCTCGGCGTCCTCTCGAGGAAGGGTGTCGAGCTCGGCCCGCATGCCCTCATCTCCGAGATGTTCGGGCTTCGGTCCGCGCAGGGCCTCGCGATCTCGCGCGTGCTCATCTACCTCGCAGTGCACGTCGGCATCGCGCTGTTGGCGTGGGGGCTCGCGGTCCTGGGGATCCGCAGTGCAGGCGGCGCGGGCAAGGCGATCCGCTCGCGGACAGGTCGACCACGGAGCGCTCGCGCGAGGCTCGTCCCCGCGTCGTTGCGCAAGCTCGCCACGACGCGCGCGCCCCTGCGGGACGGCTGGCCGCTGACGTGGCTGCTCGAGCGTCACGCCGCGGCGCGGCTGGCGTGGCTGCTCATCCTGGCGCCTCCGATCGCGATGACGTGGAAGGGCGGGCACGGACTCGCGTTTGCCGCGTGGAGCCTCGCGTCGCTCACGTTGCTCCTCGCGTTGCTCGTGCCGGCGTTCCAGGTGAACGTCGCGCGCGAGCGTCATCGCTGGGACTCCGTGATGAGCACGGGCATCGACGGCCGTCGCGTGATGATCGATCTGGTGCGGTCCGCGCTGACGGCCTCCTCGCTCCCCGCTCTCGCCAGCTTCCTCGCCATCATGCTGCTGGCGCTCGACGGTCCGAACTTCGGCAGCACGGGCGTCGAGGCAGAATGGACGCTCCTTCCCTCGGCCGTCGTGCGCAGCGCCGCGGCATGCGCCGCCTTCGTCGCGACGTGGATCGCGTCGGCTGCGCTCGGCCTCGCGGCCGGGCTCGCGGCCCGCACCAGCGCGGGCAGCGTGGTGACCTGCGGCCTGGCCGTGTTCCTCGTCGCGTGGTGCCCCGCCTTCGTCTACGTTCCCGTGAAGGCGATGAGCGATCACGGCGTCGGCTGGCCCTGGCTCGTCGCCCTCGTCTTCGGCGCGTGTCTCCTCGCCGTCAGCGTTCCCGTCCTGACGATCGACTGGCTGGATCGGTCGCAGTGGGCGCTCGCCATCGCGCCGCTGGCATGGGCCTGGCTGATCGCGCCGCTCTTCATGCTGGCCGACGCCGAGCTGGCGCCGTGGTTCGCGAGCGGCGGTTTCGGGGGACTCGTTGCCATCACGATGGAGGTGCTGCCGGACAGGGTGCCGTCGCCCGGCCTGTCGCTGCTGTTCGCGCTCCCCCACGCCCTGCTCGCCCTGGTCCTGCTCGCGCGCTTGCGCCAGGGAGCAGATCGATGGCTCGGGAGGCCCGCGTGAGCATGAGGAGGATCTCCGATCTGCGCGATGGCGCCGTCGCGGTCATGGCGCTCCTGCGACGCGACCTGCTCGCCGGCAGCCGCGCCACCCCGCTGCGCATCGCGCGCGCCGCGGCGATGCTCTCCGCCGGGGGCGCGGTGCTCGTCGCCTACGCCAGCGTGCGCCTGGGCAACGGCGGCGAGGTCGCGCTCGCAGCGATGGGCGGGACCTTCTCCATGCTCACGCTGATTGCCGCTCTATCGGCCCCCCAGGCCGCCATCCAGTCGCTGCGACGCGAGCGTGACGCGGGCATGCTCGACCTGCTCGTCGTCGCGGGACTCACGCCGTCGCGGCTCGCGCTCGGCCGCATCCTCGCCACGTTCATCAACCTCGTCTCGCTCCTGCTCACGACGCTGCCTGCGTTCGCGCTGCTCGCGTTCTTCGGGCGGCCGACGGCCGGCGAGCTGCTCGCCTGCGTCGGCATCATCGCGTGCTCTTGGCTCGCGCTCGCGGCCTTTTCTGTCGCCGTTTCTGCGTGGGCGCGTTCCAACGCGGCAGCCGTTGCCCTGGCGATCGGCGGCCTGGTGGGCTGGTCCCTGCTGCTCTTCGCGGCGGCCATCAAGGGCGTCATGCTGACGGGCACCGCAATGCTCGCGATGATCCTCAGCGTGCCTGCCGCCGGCCTGGTCGAGCGCTGGAACGTCATCGCCTACGTGGTGCTCCATCTCGGCATCGCATGGCTCTCGTGGTGGGCCGCCGCCGTCGGGATTCGTCGCGGGGATTCCGGCACGCGACCCGTCAGCGCCGCATTCAAGGCACCGGCCCCGGCGGTTGCGGGCGTCCGCAAGCAGGCGCGACCTGCCCGCCGGCCTTCATGGCTCCGACGACTCGCGGGCCAGTCGCGGCCCCTGCGCGGGAAGTGGCCGCTGAGCTGGCTCCTCCAGCGACGCGCACCCGTTGCGAGGCCGCGGACGCTCGCATTCCTGCTGCTGATTCCGCCGATAGCCCTGAGCTGGAAGGGAGAGGATGGCCTGGTGACGTGCCTGTGGACCCTCACCCTTCTCACGCTCGTCGTCGCGCTGCTCGTGCCCGCGATGCAGGTGAGCACCGCGCGCGAGCGCCATCAGTGGGACTCCCTCGTGGCGACGAGCATCGAGGGCTCGCGCGCCGTGATCGATCTCGTGCGCGGAGCGTTGGTCGCGTCGGCCATGCCCTTCGCTTCCACCCTGCTCGCGATCTTCCTGGCTGGCTTTCTGCAGGCGAACGCCACCGGCGTCGTGCGCAGCCTCGCGGCGGCAATCGGGTTCCTGTTCACCTGGCTCGTCGTTGCGCTGCTGGGCACGGCGGCGGGCCTGATCGCCGGCGGCTCCGCGAGCGCAGTCAGGCTGGGGGCGTGGCTCCTGCTGCTCGTGGGCGGTGGTCCGTTCGTGACGCTCGGCTGCATCTACCTCGTCGAGGACGGACACCTGGATTGGTACGGGCTCCTCCCCGCGGTCCTCCTGGTGGCGCTTGCCGCCGGCAGCATGGTCGGGACGATGCGAGTCAAGGAGCGCAACGGCGGGCGCGCGCCCCTCGTCGCCGTGCCGGCGGCGTGGGCCTTCGCGCTCGCTCCGATGATCGCGGCGGGAGACCTGGACAAGGCGCGGTACTTCGTCGCCGGCGGCCTCGGAGGGCTCGTCGCCCTCACGTGGGACGTTGCGCCGCCGCATCCGCTCGCATCGCCGCTGATGCCGCTGCTCTTCGCGCCGGCCCACGTGCTGCTCGCCGTCATGCTGTTCCTCGCGCTGACGCGCCGCGCCGATCGCTGGCTGGGCAGGCCTGCATGAGCCTCCTCCCCGCCGGTCTCCTCCAGCGGCTCGAGCGCCTCCAGGTGCTCGCGCGCCGCACGTTCCGCGGCACGGGTGCAGGCGAGCGCCGCTCGCGCCAGGTCGGATCGTGGACGGAGTTCCGCGATCATCGCGAGTACGCGCCCGGCGACGACCTGCGCCACCTCGACTGGAACGCGTTCGCGCGCCTCGAGCGGCTCTACCTGAAGCGCTTCCATGCGCAGCATGACGTGACGGTCCACCTCGTCGTGGACGCGTCGGCGTCAATGGGCTTCGGGGTGCCGGCGAAGATCGCGCAGGCGCGCATGGTGGCCGCTGCTCTCGCGTGGGTCTCGCTCACGAGCCACGATCGCGCGCGGTTGCACGTGCTCGGCAGCTCCGGCGGATCGACGCCCGCGTTCATCGGGCGCGCCGGACTGCGGCAGCTCATGGCGAAGCTCGGCGCCGTCGAGGCGGGCGGCCCGGTGCATCTCGGCGACGCCGTCACGAGCGTCGCGCGCATGCTTCCCGAGCCGGGCATCGCGTTCGTCGTCTCCGACTTCCTCTCCGAGGGCGCCGAGTCGGCCATCGAGCGCCTCGCCGCGCGGCGGCACCAGGTACATGCGTTGCGCGTGCTCGCGCCGCAGGAGCTCGATCCAGCGCAGGACGACACGCTGCGCGCCGACATGGAGCTCGTGGACTGCGAGACCTCGGGCAGGCTCGCCGTCACGCTCTCGCCGCGCATGCGCGCGCTCTACGCCGAGACGCTTGCCGCGCACGAGGAGTCGCTGCGCGCCGCCTGCCGGCGGACGGGCGCAACGCTCACGCTCCTGTCGTCGGCCGATCCCGTCGAGTCCGTCGTGCTGCGCCAGCTTCAGGCGCAGGGGATCGTGGGCTGATGGGACTCGCCTTCCCCTTCGGACTGCTGCTCGCGGGACTCGCGATCCCGCTCGTGCTGCTTTACATCCTGAAGCTGCGCCGGCGCAGCGTGCCCATCTCGTCGACGCTGCTCTGGCGGCGCGTCATCGAGGACTCGCGCGCGAACGCGCCATGGGAGCGGCTGCGGCGCCATCTCCTGCTCCTGCTCCAGCTCCTCGCGCTGCTCTTGCTCGTGCTCGCGTTCGCGGCGCCCTTCCGACGAGCCGAGCTCTCGCTCACGCACGACTCGATCCTCGTGCTCGACGTCTCGGCGAGCATGGGATCCCGCCTCCATGGCTCGGAGCGCACGCGCATGGACGAGGCGAAGAAGCGCGCGCGCGAGCTGCTGCTCTCGGTGGGCGGCGCGCGTCGCGCGGCACTGGTGCTCGCCGGCCCCGAACCGCTCGTCGCGGCGCCGTTGTCCGCCGACGAGCCGCGTCTCTTCGAGGCGCTCGACGCCGCGCAGGCGCTCGAATCGCCGGCGGATCTCGGGGCGGCCCTCGAGCTCGCCTCGACGCTCGCGCGCGGCCTAGAGCATGCGGACGTCGTGCTCGTCACGGATCTCGCCTACGTCCCAGATCCCGCGCTCGCGCAGGAGTTGTCCAGATGCCGCGTCGTGGACGTCGGCGACGACGCGGAGAACGTCGGCATTCCGGCGGCAGCGCTTCGGAGCGTCGCCTCGCGCCTCGGAACGCACGAGGTGCTCGTCGGGATGACAGGCCGCCTCGCCGAGCCTGAGCGCGTGACGCTCGTGCTGGAAGCGGCAGCGGATGCTCATGAACCCGACGATCCAGCCTGGACGGAGATCTCGCGCGAGGACGTCGTCGTCGAGTCGGGTGCACGCCTCTCGCGCGTGCTGGCCGTCGATGCGCAGCCCGGCTCGCTGCTGCGAGCGCGCCTGCTGCCCTCGCGCGAGGATGCCCTCGCCGCGGACGACACGGCGTGGCTCGTCGTGCCCGAGCGCACGACGCTGCGCGTGCTGCTCGTCTCGGAGCGGCCGTTCCTGCTCGAGCATGCGTTGCGCGCGGTGCCGGGCGTCGAGGTGGCGGTCGCGCCGGCGCTTCCGGGCAGCGTCGTCGGCATGGACCTCGTCGTGATCGACGGACCGCTGCCGGCCGTGCTTCCGTCGGCGCCCGTGCTCGCGTTCGGCGAGCCGCTTGCGACGGGCGCGCCGGCGAGCGTGATCGAGCACCCGTCGATCATGCGCGTCGAGGATCGTCATCCCGCGCTGCGGCACGCGCGGCTGCACGAGCTGTCGATCGCGTCCGCCTGGACGAGCGCCGTGCCGCCTGGCGGTCGCGCGCTGATCGAGACGGGCGGCGGGGCCATCGCGGCGGCATGGAGCGCGCCGGGAGGGCGCGCGCTCGCGTTCTGGTTCGATCTCGTCGAGACGGATCTCCCGCTGCGCGTCGCCTTCCCCGTCCTCGTCGCGGACTCCGTGGACTGGCTGACGGAGCGCGCCGGCGACGAGGGCACGTGGCCTGGCGGCCGCGCGCGCAGCATCGCGATGTCGGGATCGCAGGTCGAGCTCGTCGGCCCTGACGGCTCGCGTCGTCGCCTCGAAGCTCGTGATGGGAGCGTGCAGCTTCCTGCCCTGACTCGCTGCGGCGCATGGCGCCTCGAGGGTGCGACCTCTCGCAGCCTCGGCGTCTCGCTGCTGTCGCCGACGGAGACGGACATCGCCCCGCGGCCGCTCAACGTCTCGCCTGCACCCGCGGCAGAGGCGATGCCCAGCGCCGGCGACTCGACGAGCGGACGCGCGCCCCTCTGGCCGCTCGCCGTGGCGCTCGCCGCATGCGTGCTGATCGCGGAGTGGAGCGTCTACCATCGGAGGCGCGAGTGATGACGCTCGCGCTGCTCTCGCGAAGCGTCGCGATCGACAGGCCCTGGCTGCTGGCGGCGCTCTTCGTCGGCGCCGTCGTCGTGACGCTGCTGATCGCGCGGCGATCGTGGGCCGACGCATCGATCCTGCGACGCCGCATCGCGATCGCGTGCCGCCTGCTGCTGCTCTCGATCCTCGCGCTCGCGATCGCGGGGATGTCGTGGAAGCGCGAGCGCCCGGAGGTCGCCACGATCTTCGCTCTCGACTCGTCCGACTCGATGCGCGAGGGACTGCCGGCGGCGGCCGCGCTCGCGCGCGAATCGGCACGCGCGATGCAACCAGGCGATCGCGTCGGCATCGTGCAGTTCGGGCGCGAGGCGCTGGTCGAGGAGCCGCTGCGCGAGGAGCTTCCCGAGGTCGCGCTGGCTAGCCGGCCCGCGAGCGACGGCAGCGATCTCATCTCGGCATTACGGTTGTGCCGGGCGCTGCTGCCGGGCGAGGGGCGGCGCCGCATCGTCGTCGTCACCGACGGCGCGGTGGACGGGGCGGACGCGACCTCGACGGAGGATCCCGTGGCTGCCCTTCGCGCGCTGCGCGACGAGGGCGTGGATGTCCTGCTCGTTCCGGGCGGCGTCGCGGCGTCGGCCGAGTCGCTCGTCGAGGAGGTGTGGGCTCCCGCGCGCGCGCACGAGGGCGAGCCGTTCGAGGTGCGCGCGGTGCTGCGCGCGTCCGTCGCGACGAAGGGCCGGCTCACGCTCACGCGCGACGGGCAACTCCTCGGACAGGCCGACGTCGAGGTTCCCGCGAACCAGCCGATCGCCTTCCGCTTCGTCGAACGCGGGGCTGCCGGCGGGACGCATCTCTATCGCGCGCACCTCGAGGCCGAGGCCGACGGCTTCGAGCAGAACGACGCCGCGGAGGCGCTCGTGCGCGTCGAGGGCGAGCCGTCGATCCTGATCCTCGATCCCGAGCCCGCGCGACTCGGCGCGCTGCGCTCGCTGCTCGAGGGCGCGGGCCTGCGCGTGGACATCGCGAACACGCTCGAGGCTCCGCGCACGCTCGCCGAGGCCGGGAGCCATCAGGCAGTCGTGCTCTCCGACGCCGACTCGCTCGACTTCAACGTGAAGCAGATGGAGGTGCTCGCAGCGCACGTGCGCGAGGGCGGCGGCGGACTGCTCATGACGGGCGGGCCCTCGTCGTTCGGGCCGGGCGGCTGGTATCGCACGCCGATCGAGGATGCGCTGCCCGTCGACATGGACGTGCGCAACCAGAAGTACTACCCCTCGCTGACGTTCATCGCGTGCATCGACAAGTCGGGCTCGATGGCCGACGGCAGCGGCGCGACGAAGATGGATCTCGCGAAGGAGGCGGTGATCCAGGCGGTGGATCTCCTGCACGAGGGCGACCGGCTCGGCGTCATCGCGTTCGACTCCGCCGCGAAGTGGGTCGTGGACCCTGGGCCGCTCGAGGATCCCGGCAGCGCGAAGGCGCGCATCGGCACGCTGCGCGCGGGAGGCGGCACGGACATCTATCCGGGGCTCGTCGTCGCGGCGGAGGCGATGGAAGCTTCCGACACCATGCTGCGCCACCTCATCCTGTTGTCCGACGGGATGTCGCCGCCGCGCGACTTCGCCACCATCGTCGGAAGGCTCAAGAAGGCCGGCGTCACGATGTCCTGCGTTGCCGTCGGGAGCGACGCGGATCTCTTCACGATGCAGTCGCTCGCTCAGATGGGCGGCGGCAAGTACTACTTCACGAACGATCCACAGTCGATCCCGCGCGTCTTCACGAAGGAGGCGTTCTCGACGGCGCGCTCGTTCGTCGTCGAGGAGGAATTCGCGCCGCGCCTCGTCCAGGATCACGCGCTGCTGCACGGAGCCTTGCCGCTGCCCGTGCTCACGGGCTACGTCGCCTGCTCGGCGAAACCCGCGGCGCAGCTCCTTCTGGTGACGCATCGCGAGGATCCGCTGCTCGCGGTGCGGCGCTTCGGGCTCGGCCGCACGGCGGCGCTCACGACCGATCTCGGCCAGCGCTGGGCGGCGTCGTGGGTGCAGGACGAGAGCGGCCGCACGCTCGTCGCGCAGCTCATGCGCTGGCTCTCGGCGCGATCGGACGCCGCGCAGCTCGAGACGCGGCTCGAGGAGCAGGACGGCCGCGTGCGCGTCGTCGTCGAGGCGCGCGACGACGACGGCAGCTTCCTCGACTTCGCGGATCTCACCGCGTCCGTCGTCGGCCCCTCCCTCGTGCCCGTGGAAGTGACACTCGAGCAGGTCGCGCCCGGGCGCTACGAGGCGGACGCGGGCCCGGGCGCGCCGGGGCCCTGGATGGCCGGCGTGATGCAGCATGCGGGCGATCGCGTGGTGCGCGGCACGTCGGCGGCGCGCGTGCTGCCCTACTCGCAGGAGTACCGCTCGCTCGAGCCGCCCCGCGCGGCGGTCGAACGGCTCGCGACGTTGACGGGCGCGCGCATCCTCACGGATCCGGCGCAGGCCTTCGTGCGCAGCGGGCCGGCCGCGCATGCGTTGCGTCCCGCCTGGCGCGAGCTGATGCTGCTCGCAGCACTCGTGCTGCTGCTCGACGTCGCCGTGCGCCGCGTGATGCTTCCCGAGGGCGCGCTCGCCCGCGCCGGCGCGTGGCTGCGCGCGCTCGTCGTGCCGCGCGGAGTGGCGTCCCCGCACGAGGGCCTCGCGACCCTCGCGACGGCGAAGGGGCGCGCGCGCGCGAAAGTGGAGGCGCCGCGACCGGCGACGCTGCCTACGACTCCCGCCTCCGCGTCGCCTGCGCCTCCGCCGCTTCCCGCGCATCCTGCTCCGGCGACGCGTGCGCCTGCTCCTGCGTCCGACACGTCGGCACCCGCGACGCCCGCATCCGACGCCTCGCTCACCAGCCAACTCCTCGCCGCCAAGCGCCGCGCGCGGAAGGAGCCGCGGGAGTGAACGCGATGCGCGGCACGAGCGGCGCCTACTCGCGCGAGTGGTACGCGACGTTCCTCGACTCGATCAGCACCGACGTGACGGAGGCGGAGGTCGCGTTCGTGGAGCGGCAGATGCCGTCGGCGCAGTTCCCCTCGCTCCTCGACCTGGGCTGTGGACCAGGGAGACATGCGGCCTCCCTCTCGGGACGCGGGTATCGCGTGCTTGGAATCGACACGGACACCCGCGCCATCGAGCGGGCGCGTGCAAGCTGTCCCGGTGCCTCCTTCCACGTCGGCGACATGCGCGAGCTGTCACGGCTGGCTGCCTCCTTCGATGCCGTCGTGAGCCTCTGGCATGGCTTCGGCTACTACGACGACGCGACGAACCAGGATGTGCTCCGCCAGGTACGCGCGGTGCTCCGCCGAAGCGGGCGCGCGCTGTTGGACGTCTTCAACCGCGATCACTTCGCGCAGCGTCCGTCGGAGGAATTCACCGAGCGAGCGGGCCGACGCATTCGCATCCGGCGCTCGTGGACGGGCCTCCGCGAGCGCGTGACGCTCGAGTACGACGGGCTGCCGGGCGACGAGTTCGAGTGGCGGCTCTACTCGCCCATCGAGCTCCAGGAAGAGTGCGCCTCGGTGGGACTCGCCACGCGACTCGCCTGCGCGCGCTTCGACGAATCCCTGCCGCCCTCGGCCGAGCACGCGCGCCTGCAGCTCGTGCTCGAGCGCACCTAGACCTGATTGCCCTCGCGACGGGACTCGGGCGGAGGAGTCGTCGGAGGCCCTGGACGTCGTCCAGCCGGATGCCGGACCCAGCAAGCCGTCAACGATCGCGCGGCTGCCTCGAGGCTGGCGGGGCCGAGGCGACGGCGGGCGAGAGCGCGCTGATCGACGAGACGAGGATCGCGGCGTCTTCCGTGCGCGCGCGGGACGCGGGGTACCAGCTCGGAGCCGTCACCTCGAGGCCGCGGCCATCGCGCCGGCGCTCTGCCGTGGCGGGGATCATGCCTCGGAGCGACGCGGGCAGGACGCGCGGGCTGGACATGCCCTCAACATCGGCCGGAATGCCCCGGCGTCAAGGGACCTACTCGCGCGGCGGCTCGAGGACGGCGCGGAACTGGCGAGTGACGGTGCGCAGGTCGGAGGCGAGCTGCTGGGCGATCGCCCGCAGAAGCTCGTGGCCGATGGGCGTGGGATCGCGCATCAGCATCTCGTAGGCGCTCTGGGGCAGGCGCGCGGTGCGCACGGGGCCGATCGCGCGCACCGTAGCGCCGCGGCGGCCGCCCTGCACGAGCGAGCCGAGGCCGAACATGTGGCCGGGCCCGAGGCGCGTCAGCTCGTCGATGTAGCCGGGACGCTCGCGCGTGACCGTCACCTCGCCGTCGAGCAGGAGCCACGCGTCGCTCCCGCGCGCTCCCTCCTCGACGAACTCGTGATCGGCAGGATGCGTCTCCACGTCGAACGCGCTCTGGAGGAT
>Ga0315912_10003024_pt1 | contig 17196 bp, 14 predicted proteins | sample VfabasoilMG_FD_204469 | JGI IMG/M metagenome (GOLD analysis project Ga0315912, IMG submission 204469) | Garden soil microbial communities collected in Santa Monica, California, United States - V. faba soil | ecosystem: Environmental > Terrestrial > Soil > Garden | place: USA: California...
ATAGAGCGCGTCTGCCTCCTCCAGCCGGCACTTCAGGTCCGCTTCGTCATTCACCGCGGTCCAGCCGGCCCAACCGATCTCAGAACACCGAGCCGCGGTTCACCGCCCCGCCATCGATGGTGATGATGGTGCCGGCGGTATAGGCGGAGCGATCAGACGCCAGGAACGCCACCATGTCGGCCACCTCCTCCGGCTTGCCGGCACGGCCATAGGGCATCGGCGCCAATTGCTCCGCCCAACGCTCCTCATCCCCGAACCGGTCGATCGCCCGCTTGCGCAGCATCGTCTGCAACCGCTCGGTCAGGATCGGGCCGGGATTGATCCCCACCACGCGCAGATTGTCGGAAGAAGCATGCCCACCCAGCGCGCGGGTGAACGCCATCAGGCTAGCATTGCCCCCGGCGCCGGCGATGTATCCCGCATCCGGCTTTTCCCCGCCCGTGCCGATGACATTGATGATGACGCCATGCTTGCGCTTCGCCATGGCGGCATAAAAGGCACGGCACATGTTGATGTAACCGAACACCTTCAAATCCCACGCCTCGCGCCAACGCTTCTCGCCGATCTCATGCAGGTAGCCGGCCGGAATGGCACCGGCATTGTTCACAAGCACGTCAATGTCCGGATGGAGCTCCACCAGCTTGTCGATGGAGGTGCTGTCCGACAAATCCAGCGCATGCACCGTCACGCCGACATTGTGCCGCGCCGTGATCCGTGCCCGCACCGTATCCAAATCCGCCTGCGTGCGGGACACCAGGATCAGGTTGCAGCCTTCCTCCGCCAGCACCTCCGCCGCCGCCAGCCCGATACCCTTGGAGGCGCCGGTGATCAGCACCGTCCGCCCGCGCAGACCCAGATCCATGAACGTTATTCCCTATGACAGGTCAATACGATAGAAACGCGCCGCGTTGGCGGAAAAGAGCTTCGTGCGGTCCGAATCCGTCATCTCCGCCGTCGCTCGCTTGAACGCCAGGTAGATGAAATCCCAGCTCGCCTTGATGCCATCCACCGGAAAGTTGGAGGCGAACATGCAGCGATCCACTCCGAACATCCGCAGCGTGTCCTGGATGATCGGAAGATTGTCCTCATACGTCCAAGGCTCCCCCGGCTGCACCAGGGAGGAGATCTTGCAATGCACGTTCGGGCAATCCGCCAGCGCCTCCATCCCCTTGCGCCAGTCCGCCAGCAATTCCGGCGTGCGCACCAGCGGATAGCCCGTGTGGTTCAGCACGATGCGCATGTTCGGATGCTCGCGTACCACCTCCGCCGCTTCCAGCAGATGCCAGGACGGCACGCGCAAATCCCACGAAAGATCATACTTCTCCAACAGCGCCAGCCCCTTGCGCCACACCGGGCATTGCAGGCTGCGCTTCTCCCCGCGCACCGATCCATCAGGTGTCGCCGCCGTCACCGGCTTGGTACGGATGCCGCGTACCAGCGGGAACCGCTTCTGCGCCGCCAGGATTTCCTCGCTGTTCGGCTCATCCACCCAGGCATGCGCGACAATGGCATTCGGCATGCCGAACCGCGCCGCGATCCCGCTCACCCACTCCGTCTCCGCCAACTGCTGGGACCGGTCGCATTCCGCCTCTACATGCACCGTCGCGACCACGTTGTGCAGCGCGCTGTCGCGCAGATAGTCCGGCGGCAAGTAGTTTTTCCGCAACGGCGAGAAATCCCCCATGAAGGAATTCTCATGCCCGCGCTGGCGGTGCGGATACCGCACCGGCCCCTTCACATCCCACAAATGGTGATGCGCATCGACAATCGGCAGCGGATCACGCGCCACCGGCGGGGAAAGCGATTTCAATAGAACACCCCTTCCGGCTCGTTCCCAAGAAATATCGACCCCACGGCGGCGAAATGCGCCCCGCGCGACTGGATCTGCTGCGACGCCGTATGGATATCCCTGAACCGCCGCTCGAACGGCCCCGCGCCAGGGAATATCGCGGACACACCGGCTTCCTTGTAGACGAAGTCCGCCACCTCGATCGCGCCCTGGATCGCATTCGCGCAGGCCAGCCGTACCCGCGCCCGGTCCCGCAGGCCGATCGTGCCGACTTCATCGACCCGGTCGTAGATTTCCCCCAGCACCTCACGCAGATACGCCAGTCCGGCGCCCAGCTTCGCCTCCGCGCGCGCCACACCGTCCTGCACCATTTCCCGGTCCGCCAGCCGCGCCAGGCCGCGCGGCACCTTTTCCGCCGCCAGGTCCATGAACGCCTCCAGCATCCCACGCGCGATGCCGGTTTGCACGCCGGCCACGCCCACGGCGTACAGCCCCTGCTGCGTGAAGCTGAACAGCTTCCCCGGCAGCCGCGGCGGGGCAGGTTCCTCGCGCGTGGAGGAGAATTCCTCCGGCACGAACAGGTCGTCCAACTCGTAGGAGTCCGACGCCGTGCCGCGCAGCCCGATCGTATTCCATGTATCCAGCAGCCGCGCCTTCTCCACCGGGAACAGCAGGGACCTTATGGTGGGCCGCCCCGCCGCGTTCAGCCGCACGGACCCGTCCTTCTCCTCCACCAGCGCGTGCGCCCCCATCCAGCTCGCCTGCCGGCAGCCGGAGGCGAATTCCCACCGCCCGGAAATCCGGTACCCGCCCGGCACCGCCTTCGCCCGGTACTGGTTCGGCGGCCCCCACGCCACCACCGTTCGCCCGCCGGCATAGATCGCCCTCGCGCTCTCCAACGGCAGATAAGGCGCCAGCAACGCCGACGAATTGCCCACGAACATGTTCCACCCCAGGGAGCCATCGTGTCGGGAAATCTCCGTCACCGCGTCCAGGTACGCCGATGGATGCACCTCCTCCCCGCCCAGCACGCGCGGCAGGAACAAATGGAACATCCGCGCCTCATGCATATGTGTCAGCAACGGCTCCGGCAGCCGCCGCGTCGCCTCGATCACATCGGCAATGTCATCGATTTCCGGCCCCAGCGCGCGGGCACGGGCGACGGGATCGGTCTGGCTGACGTGGTTCATGGGCGGCTTTCCCCCGCGATGCGGACGGGCGGGATTACCTGCCGGTATCGACGCGATGTCAATGTGGATGCCACAATGAAAACGGGCCGGGGATCGCTCCCCGGCCCGTATTCCACCCGTTCTTCGCGAACTACTTATCCAGCCAGAACGTATCCAGCCGCCAGCAGTCGTACAGTCCGAAATACTCGTACGGGTTGTGGCCCTTCACGTAGTTGTACCAAACGTCGTTGATCCGCTCCCACGTCATCGGGATCAGCGGCGGATCGCTCTCCATGATGTCCTCCGCCTTGCGGATCAGCGCCAGGCGCTTGGCCTTGTCGGTCTCGCCGTCAATCTGGGCGGTAAGCTCCTGGAACGCCTTGTTGTCCCAGGAAGAGTAGTTCTGCGGACCGTCCTTGCCGTACCAGGCATTGAAGTAGTCCGACGGATCGAGCAGCGTGGAGACGATGGCGCCGATCGCCATGTCAAAATTGCCCTTCGCCGTGTCATCGAACCACACGGACTCCACAACCGTACGCAGGTTCGTCTTCACGCCCAGATTCTGCAGCAGCATCGCCTGAATCGCCTGCGACCATACTTTGAAGCTTGGTACGTCACGCACCATGTAGTCCAAAGGTTGCGGGAAACCGTTGGCATAGCCAGCCGCCGCCATCAGCGCCTTGGCTTCCTTGATCGCCGCGGTCGGATCCTCCTGGTAGCCGATACGCTTCTTCAACTGGTCCATCGGCGTCGCGAATTCGCTGAACGGGTAAATGAAGCCACCCACCATCTGCGGCGTGATATCCTTCACAACCTCCACCAGCGTATACTTGTCCAGAGCGATATTGATGGCACGGCGCACGCGCGGATCGTCCATCGGCTTCTTCTTGTTATTCATCCACGTGCCCTGCACCACGCTCTGATAGTAGGCGGTGGTGGACATGCCCGGCGTCGCCTTCGCCTTCGCGGCGGTGCCTGGGTCGGTGATGCGGATGTAGTCCACGCGGCCGGACAGCACAGAGGAACCGAGTTCGGGGGAGAATGGGAGAGCGTGGTAGAATTCCACTCCCTCCAGGTAGGGCAGGCCCTTGTTCCAATACTTGTCGTTCCGCTCCATCACCCACAGCTCGTTCTCCACGCGCCGCTTGGACTTGAACGGACCGGTGCCGGGAATGTTCTCCACCCGGCGAAGGTTGTAGTTGTTGTCCTCCAGCGTCTTCTTCCGGAAGACCGCGTTCCAGCCGGACGCGATGGAAGAGAGCATGAAGTTCGGCGTGCGTGGCGCGGACAGCTTGAACACCACGGTCTTCTTGTCCGGCGCGCTGATGCTCTCCACGGCCTTGAACAGAACGGAACGCGGGATGGAGACGCCGGACGGCGGCTTGGCGATGCGGTCAAACGTTGCCTTCACGTCCTCGGACGTGAATTCAGCGCCATCATGGAACTCCACCCCTTCGCGCAGGTGGAACGTGAAGGTCTTGTTGTCCGGCGAAATCTCCCAGCTATGCGCCAGGTCGGGGATGATGGTCTTGCCGGAATTGCGCGGATCGCGGCGGATCAGCAGGTCGTAGTTGCAGGACTGCGGACCAAGGCTATTGATCGTCCCGGACTGATGCATGTCGAAGTGCGGCAGGCGGGAGGAGATACCCACCTTCAGCACCCCGCCCTTCTTCGGGTTCGGCTCCGGCGCGGCCAGCTGGAACTTGGACCCGTCGTATTGCATCGGAATGTCCTGCGCCAGGCCCGCCTCCGGGCGGAGGCCATATAGCGCCGCGGCGGCGCCGGCACTGCCCTGCAGGAAGCGGCGACGGTCGATTCCCTGTTTCCGGGTTGTCATGTGTGAGTCATCTCCCATGAGGTATTCTGTTATCGGTAGGTACAGCCGACTTGGGGCTTCCACCCGGTGGCGAAAGCCCCATCGCGCCGCATCCCCTGCCACGCCCGGACGGGCGTGGCAAGCGGGCTGGAGGTGACTATTTATCCATCCAGATCGTGTCGTAGCGCGTCACGTCGTACAGGCCGAAGAAGTCGTGCGGCTCCATGCCCTTCATGTAGGTGTACCAAACGTCCAGCAGGTTCTCCCACGTGATCGGCAACAGCGGTGGATCGTTTTCCATGATCATTTCCGCCTGCCGCACCAGCGCCTTGCGCTTGGTAATGTCCGTCTCCCGGTCAATCTGCGGCATCAGCGCCTGGAACTCCTTATTGTCCCAGAAGCTGTAGTTCTGCGGCCCGCCCTTGCCGTACCAGGCATTGAAGTAGTCCGACGGATCCAGCAGCGCGGACACCACGGCGCCGATCGCCATGTTGTAGTTGCCGTTGGATGTGTCATCGAACCACACGGACTCCACCACGGTGCGCAGCTTGCTTTCCACGTTCAGCGTCTGCTGCAGGATCGCCTGGATCGCCTGGGACCACACTTTCCAGCTGGACGTGTCGCGCACCATGTAGTCCAGAGTCTTGAAGCCGTTGGCGTAGCCGGCGGCGGCCATCAGGGCCTTGGCCTCCTTCACCGCCGCGGTGGGATCGCTCTGGTAGCCCAGCCGCTTGGAAAGCTCGTCCTTCGGCGTCGCCCATTCGCTGAATGGGTAGATAAACCCGCCCACCATCTGCGGCGTGATCTCCTTCACCACGTCCACCATGACGTTCTTGTCCAGCACCAGATGGAACGCGCGCCGCACCCGCGGATCATCCAGCGGCTTTTTCTGGCAGTTGATCCAGGTCGCCTGGATCACGCTCTGGTAATATTTCGCCACCTTCAGGTTCGGCATCGCGCCAGCCTTCTGCGCCGTGATCGGATCGGTCACGCGGCAGTAGTCCACCCGGTTGGACAGGATGGCGGAACCCATTTCCGGGGAGAATGGCAGGGCGTGGTACACCTCGACGCCGTCCAGGTAGGGTAGCCCCTTATTCCAGTAGTTCGGGTTGCGCTCGAACGTCCAGCGCTCGTTCTCCACCCGCGCCTTGTGCACGAACGGCCCGGTGCCGGGATACACCATCACCCGGCGCAAATTATAGTTGTTGTCCTCCAGCGTCTTCTTGCGGACAATCACGTTCCAGCCGGACGCGATGGACGACATCATGAAGTTCACCGGCCGCGCCTCGGCCATCTTGAACACCACCGTCTTCTTGTCCGGCGCGCTCACGCTTTCCACCGCCTTGAACAACACGGAACGCGGAATGGAAACGCCCTGCGGCGGCTTGATGATGCGGTCGAACGTCGCCTTCACGTCATCGGCCGTCAACTCGGCGCCGTCGTGGAACTGCACGCCCTCCCGCAGGTGGAACGTGTAGGTCATCGCGTCCTTGGAAATCTCCCAGCTATGCGCCAGGTCGGGGATCACCCCCTTGCCCGCGTCACGCGGGTCGCGCCGGATCAGGTTGTCGAACATGCACGCCTGGGTGCCCAGGTTGCTGAACGTGCCGGACTGGTGCACGTCGAAATGCGGCTGGCGGGACAGGATGGAGATGCGCATCACCCCACCCTTCTTCGCATTGGGTTCCGGCGCCGCCAGCTGGAACTTGGACCCGTCGTACTCCATCGGTACATTCTGGGCGATACCCTCAGGTATTAGCCCTAGCAACCCGGCGCCCATCCCCGCGCCCGCGGCCGCGCCACCTTGCAGGAACCGCCGCCGCGATGTGGACGGACCTTTCCCCTGAACGTTTTTCATCCTGTTGTAGCCTCCCGTAAACTCTTCTAGGACTCTTCGACGGTCCGTCGTCGCAAGTCGTCAGGACCGCAACGGGATCAGGCTATCACAGGGCTTTCTGGGGGGATACCTAATTGCAAAGCGCACCAACGGCGCCGGCCACCGGCGGCTCCCGGGCCGCGACCGCACTGTTGGAGGTCGATAACCTCCAGACTCATTTCTTCACCGCCGATGGGGTGGTGCGCGCCGTGGATGGCGTGTCCTATTCCGTGCGCGCCGGCGAAACCCTCGGCGTGGTCGGTGAATCCGGCTGCGGCAAGTCCGTTACCGCACTTTCAATCCTCCGGCTCGTGGCCAACCCGCCTGGCCGCATCGTCGGCGGTGAAATCCGCTTCGACGGCAAGAACCTGCTGGGCCTGTCGGAACCCGCGATGGAGCAGATCCGCGGCAACGACATCTCCATGATCTTCCAGGAACCGATGACCAGCCTGAACCCGCTTCTGACAGTGGGGCGTCAGATTGCGGAAGCCATCGCCCTGCACCAGGGCCTCGGCAAGGCGGAAGCCATGGACCGCGCCGTGGAAATGCTGCGCCGCGTCCACATCCCGGAACCGGAACGCCGCGCCACCAACTACCCGCACCAGCTCTCCGGCGGCATGCGCCAGCGCGTGATGATTGCCATGGCGCTGTCCTGCAACCCGAAGGTCCTGATCGCGGACGAACCCACCACGGCGCTGGACGTCACCATCCAGGCCCAGATCCTGGACCTGATGCGGGAGCTGCAGGAAAAATACGGCACCGCCATCGTCCTCATCACGCACGACCTCGGCGTGGTCGCGGAAAACGCGGACCGCGTGGTGGTTATGTACGCCGGCCGCAAGGTGGAGGAAGCGACGGTGGAGGAACTATTCAACCGCCCCGGCCACCCCTACACCAAGGGTCTGCTCGGCTCGATCCCCAGCCTGGACAACGCCGCCGTTACCGAGACCGGACGCGCCCGCCTGACGGAGATCAAGGGCATGGTCCCGCGCCTGACCCGCCTGCCGCAGGGTTGCACCTTCGCCGACCGCTGCACCTACGCCAGCGAGAAATGCCGGGCCGAATACCCCGCACTGACTGAGTACCGCCCCGCCCACTGGATCGCCTGCTGGCACGCGGATATCCTGCTCGGAGAGACGGCATGAGCGAGACCAGTCCTGTCATAGAGGTCAGCGACCTCAAGAAGCATTTCCCCATCCACAGGGGTATCTTCTCCAAGGTCGTCGGCCAGGTCCACGCGGTGGACGGCGTATCGTTCCACATCAAGCCCGGCGAGACCCTCGGCCTGGTCGGCGAATCCGGCTGCGGCAAGTCCACCGTCGGCCGCACCGTGTTGAAGCTGTTGGACCCCACCTCCGGCAGCATCCGCGTCAATGGCAAGGACATCACCAACCTCACCCCAGCGGAAATGCTGCCCTACCGGCAGAAGCTGCAGATGATCTACCAGGACCCCTACGCGTCCCTAAACCCGCGCATGTCCGCCGGGGAGATCGTGGGTGAGCCACTCACCATCCACGGGATCGCCAGCGGCAGCGAATGGACGGACCGCGTCGCCAGCCTGTTCCAGCGCTGCGGCCTGCGTCCGGACCAGATCTTCTCCTATCCGCACGAATTCTCCGGCGGCCAGCGCCAGCGCATCGGCATCGCCCGCGCCCTGGCGCTTAATCCGGAACTCATCGTCGGCGACGAGCCGGTCTCCGCGCTCGATGTCTCCATCCAGGCGCAGATCATCAACCTGCTGATGGACCTGCAGGAAGAGTTCAACCTCTCATACCTCTTCGTCGCGCACGACCTTGCCGTGGTGGAACACATCAGCCACCGCGTCGCCGTGATGTATCTCGGCCGCATTGTCGAAACGACCGACAAGACGTCGCTGTTTGAGATGCCGCTGCATCCCTACACGGAGGCGCTGCTCTCCGCCGTGCCCATCCCGAAGGCCGGCGCGCGCACCCGCAAGCGCGTCATTCTCACGGGGGACGTGCCCAGCCCAATCAACCCGCCCAGCGGCTGCCACTTCCACACCCGCTGCCCCTACGCCATGGCCCGCTGCAAGGTGGACGTGCCGACCCTGAAGGAAGTCACGCCCGGCCACTTCGCCTCCTGCCACCTGCACGACAACGGGGTATCCTTCCCGCTGGCCAAGCCCGCCAACGCCGCCTAGGAGCAAGCAAAATGAAGTTCTACGATTCCGTCGGCCCCAACCCCCGCGCTGTCCGCATGTTCATGGCCGAACGCGGCGTTCCCGCCATGGAAATCGTGAAGGTGGACCTGCGCGGCGGCGAAAACCGCCAGCCCGCCTACATGGCCAAGAACCCATCCGGCCAAACCCCGGCGCTGGAACTGGACAACGGCACCGTGCTCGCAGAAATCACCGCCATCTGCGAATACCTGGATGAAATCACCCCTGGCACCTCGCTCATCGGCAGCAACGCCCAGGAACGCGCCGAGACCCGCATGTGGATGCGCCGCGTCGACCTGCAAATCATGGAACCCGCAGCCAACGGCTTCCGCTTCGGCGAAGGCCTGAAGCTGTTCCAGCCGCGCATCCGCTGCATCCCGCAAGCCAGCGACGACCTGAAGCTGGTCGCCCAGGACGGCCTGAAGCGCCTGGACGGGCAGATGGCGGGCAAGACCTTCATCGCCGGCGACCGCCTGACGATGGCCGACATCATCCTGTTCTGCTTCGTGGACTTCTTCAACGGCGTCGGCCAGCCGCTGGACCCGGCACTGAAGAACATCACCGCCTGGTACTCCAGTATGAAGGCGCGCCCCAGCGCCTCGGCCTGAAGCACGCCATACCCCGGCACGGAAAGGGCGGCTCCGCCAGGAGCCGCCCTTTCCATGTCAGCACGCCGCTATCCACCTACTTCTTCTGGGCCCGGTCCCGCAGCCCGCGCAACGCCAGCGCGTAGCCCAGGATCCCGAAGCCGGAGATACCGCCCAGGCCATTCGCCAGGATTTCCGAATTTGTCCCCCGCTTCGCGGGATTGGACATGTGCACCTCGATCGTCGGGAAATCCACCTGCGTGATTGCCTGGTTGAGGCTGCGATACCCTGTGGTGAAGCCAGCCGGATTAAACACGCAGCCGGCAATGCCCGTGCCATGCGCCTCATAGAGCTTGTTGATCACCTCGCCCTCGATGTTGGAGTGGAAAATCTCCACCTCCACACCAAGCTCGGCGGCAAAGCCGCGGATAGCGGCATCATATTCCGGCAGCGTCATCGGGCCGAAGGTTTCCACCTGCGCCTTGCCGCGCATATTCATGCCTGCCCCGTGGAGCACGAGAATCCTGGTCATTTCCAAACCCCTGAACTGGAAGATGGCCAGCCTGTCCGCCGCGCAAGGCGTGGTCAAGCCGCAATGACTGAATCAGCAAACCGATTCGGAGCGTCACAACCGGACGCCACTTCCGGCGATCCGGTTCGATTCATTCGTATCCGGTCCTCGCCGCAATGCACGACCGGAGCGAATGCGGTGGCCGCAATGCAACCGTTCCCAACCATAGCACCGATCACGTCGCGCGGATTTATTCCGGCTCGCCCATCTGTGATCCGGCGCGCCCTTGCCTTCCCCCGCGCCACCTCCTGCACTGTCGGCGGAGGCTGCAGCATGACCGTGCGAACCACGACGAGTCCCCTCTCGCTTGCCAGCGGCACGCCCGGCGCGGCCACGCCCCGCGTGCATGTCGGCCGCCGTGCCGTCATCCCACTCGCCGTGCTTTTTCTCATCCTCAGCCTCGGTGTTAGCCGGGTGCGAGACCCCTGGGCCATCCTGATCATCTTCGCCGCGTTCCACCTACTCGGCATCGCCGCCGCCATCCTCTCCGGCCTGCATGCCTGGCGCGCCCTCGCCACGCCACGACCGGCCGCGCGGCTCGTCATCCTGGTCGCCGGCGCGGCAATGACCGGGTCCATCGCCTTCAGCGCCACATCCCTGCTGCCGGACCTTGTCCACCTCGCCGACGACGATCCGGCCTGGCCCGATTCCCATGTGGCCATCGCGCCGGGCGGCCAGGTCATCGAGATCACCGGCCCGCTCCGCTGGTCCGTGGTCGGCCGCGTTCAGCAGGCGCTGGAAGCCACGCCCGGCGCCCGCGTCATCCGGCTGGACAGCCCGGGCGGGCGCATCACTGTCGGCCTGGAACTGCATGAGATCATCCGCGCCCGCGGGCTGGATACGCTGGTTACCGCCAACTGCGCCTCCGCCTGCACGGATGCGTTCCTCGCCGGCCGCCGCCGCTGGGCCGGTCCGAAGGCCCGCCTTGGCTTCCACCAGGGCGGCACCAGCAGCGGCGGCGTCCACGCGGTGGATACCACCATGGCCCGTCTCTACGAAGAGTCCGGCATCGCCCCTGCCTTCCTGGACCGGATCCAGTCCGTCCCGCCCGGCACACTCTGGCTTCCGACGCTAGACGAGATGCAACAAGCCCGTGTCATCACGGACATGGCCACGCCGGGGCACGGCCCGCTCACCGCCAGGTAGGCGGCGAGCGGCGGCGATCCGGCCCGCCTACTTCCAGCTCGCCAGGTAGAAGCGCGGCAGTTCGTCCGGATACGGCTTGAAGTTCAGCGTCTTCGCGTAGCCATAGGTGATGGTCTGCGTGAACAGCGGCAACCACAGCGCCCGTTCGGTGATCAGTTTCAATGCCGCGGAGTAGTTCTTGCGCCGCTGGTCCGGGTCCGTTGTCGCGCCGCCGGCTTCCACCAGCGCCTTGATCTCCGCGTCACGCGCATAGTCGTTGCCACCGCCGGTGAAATACTGCGGCAGAATCGCGGACACGTCGTTGATCGAGTAGCTACCCCAGGAACCGCCTTCCAACTGGTTCTTGCCTTCCAGGGAACGCTGCACCACCGCGGACACGGTCAGCATCGTCAGCTTCACTCTGATGCCAACGGCCTGCAGGTAGTTCTGGATGGCACCGGCCCATTGCGGCAGTTCGTAGGTCACGTATTCGATGTCGAACCCGTTCGGATAACCCGCCTCCGCCAGCAGCGCCTTCGCCTTCGCCGGGTCATAGTCGTATTTCGTCGCCACGGAGGAATCGCAGCCGAACTGCGTCGGGTAGCAGGGCGTATCCAGCGGCCGCGAATTGCCCTGCACAAGCTGCTTCGCCATCGTGCCACGGTCGATCGCATGCATGATCGCCTGGCGCACCTTCACGTTCATCAGCGGGTTGTTCGGCGTGTTCGTCCGGTTCGCGCTGTCCATGTTCAGGTAGGAAATCCGCATGGATTCCGAGCGCGTCACCGCCAGCGTCGGCAGCTTCGCCAGATTGTCGTACTGGTCAGCCTGGTACTTCCAGATCCAGTCCGCCCGCCCGCCGATCAGCAGGTTCAGCTCGGTGGACGGGTCCGCCACCTGCGCGATGGTGATCTTGCCGATTGCCGGCTTGCCCTTCGGGCTGTCGGCGTAATAGCCGTCGAACCGCTCCAGCTTCAGCGTCGTGCCGTCGCCCACCGGCTCCATCTTGTATGGCCCGGCGGCGATCGGCGCCTTGGCATAGCCCTCCGCGCCCACCCGTTCCCGATACGCCTTCGGCCAGATCGGCGTCACCATGGCGAAGTATTCCACTGCCGCCGGAAAGATACGCTTCAGCTTGATGCGCACCACCAGGTCGCTCACCTTCTCCGCCCCGGCGATGAAGTTGTAGTTGGACGGCACGGAGACCTTGCTGTCCGCGATCACCGTGTTGATTGTGTACACCACGTCATCGGCGCTGAACGCATCGCCGTTATGGAACTTGATGCCGGGCCGCAGCTCGAACTCCAGCGTGGTGTCGTCCACCCAGCGATAGCTCTTCGCCAGCAGCGGCTTGATCTGGAACGTCTCCGGGTCGCGATACAGCAGCCCGTCCCACACCTGATGCGCCAGCACCAGGCCGGTGCGCAGCTGATTGTAGTACGGATCGATGTTGGCGATGGTGTCGCGCCAGGCGATGCGCAGCGTGTCGTTGGCCTTCTGCGCCTGCGCCGGCACGCCGGTCGCCACCACCCCCAGGGCCAATGCCGTGCCGAGAAGCCAGGTTCGCCTGCGCATGATGATGCTCCCTGTTGAATATTGCGACGCAGCATAGGGTCAGGGGTCCGGCGTGGGCAAGTCGATCCTAATTTCCGCGCCGCCCGAACCGCCGCAATACCCGGTTCGCCACCGCACGCATATCGAACGCCCCAAGCGCCTGCCCCGCCACCGCATAGGTCGCGCCGCCCATAGCAACCAGCACCGAAAGCGCCAGCCACTTCAATCCGCGCGCCCCGCCGATCGCATCGAACACCGGCCCCGACGTCAGCAGCAGCACCACCACCATCGCCACCGTCGCCGCCACCATCCCCGCCACGCGCCGGCGCAACAGCGTATCCGGCACGAAATAGCCCCGCCGCAGCAACGCCACCGCCAGCCACACCGTGTTCACCATCGCCGCCAGGCTGGTCGCCAGCGCCGGGCCCATGTGCTCCAGCGGCACCATGAACGCCAGGTTCAGCGCCAGGTTCAGTCCCACGCACACCAGCCCGATCCGCACCGGCAGCGCCAATTCCCCACGCGCAAAAAATGCCGGCGACAAGGTCTTCACCAGGATGAACGCCGGCAGGCCCACCGCGTAGGCCACGAGGCACTGCGATGAAAGCCGTATCGCCGTCGCGTCGAACGCCCCGCGCCCGAACAGCACGAAGATGATCGGCTCAGCGATCGCCACCAGCGCCGCCGCCGCCGGCAGCGCCAGGAACAGCGAATATTCCAGCGCCCGGTTCAGGGACTCATGTGCCGCCGCCGCCTCTCCCGCCTTCACCTGGCGGGAGAGCAGAGGCAGCAACGCCGTCCCCACCGCCACGCCGATCACGCCCAGCGGCAACTGGCTCACCCGGTCCGCGTAGTACAGCACCGCCACCGTCCCCGGCGGCAGCAGGGACGCGATGATCACATCCACTGCCAGGTTCAGCTGTGTCACCCCCGCGCCCACCAGCCCGGGCGCGATCTGGCGCAGCAGCTCCCGCATGCGCGGCGTCAGGCGCGGCAACGGCACCCGCAGCTTCATCCCAGCCCGCCACATCGCCCAAACCAGCAACGCCAGCTGCAACACTCCGGAAATCGTCACACCCCAGGCGAGCGCATGCCCCGCATCGGGCACATACGGCGTCAGCAGGAACAACGCCGCGATGGACGTGACATTGAAGATCACCGGCGCGGCGGCGGCAGCTGCGAACCGATCCAGGCCGTTCAGCACGCCGGATGCCAACGCCGCCAGGCAGATCAGGAACAGATACGGAAAGGTGATCCGCGCCAGGTTCACCGCCAGCTCGAACTTCTCCGGATCAGCGACGAAGCCCGGCGCCAGCAAGCGCATCAACTGCGGCATGAAAATCTCGCCCAGCACCGTCAGCAGCGCCAGCCAGAACACCATCACCGCGGTCGCCTCCTCGGCAAACCGTTTCGCTTCCTCCGGACCCTCGGCCGCCAGGATGCCGGAAAATCCCGGCACGAAGGCCATGTTGAACGCGCCCTCGCCAAACAAGCGGCGGAACAGATTGGGCAATTTCAACGCGACGAAATACGCGTCCGCGATGGGCCCTGCCCCCAGCACGGCGGCGATCAGGATGTCACGCGCGAACCCGGCGACACGGCTCACCAGGGTCCAAACGCCAACGGTCAGCGCGCCACGCAGCATGGCCACGCACCTGCGCCGCCCGAGCGTGTCGGGTCAACCCCCGCTCTCCCCCTCTCCCTTGGGGAGAGAGCCGGGACGAGGGCCTGTCCCCGCCACCAACCGGCTTGACACGACGCGCCCGCACCACGCCACAACTCCCGCATGCAAACGACAGGCCGCGCGCATGCCAACCACCATCTGGGCTGACACAACCTGGATCCAGGCCATCCTCATGGGCATCCTGGAAGGAGCTACGGAATTCATCCCCGTCTCGTCCACCGGCCACCTCATCCTGCTCGGTGAACTCATCGGCTTCAAAGGCCCACCGGGCCGCGTGTTCGAGGTCGCCATCCAGTTCGGCGCCATCCTCGCCGTCTGCCTGCTCTACTTCAAACGCCTGCTCACGCAGGTCATCGGCCTGAAGGACGATCCCGGCGCCCGCAACTTCGCTCTCGGTCTCCTCGTCGCCTTCCTGCCCGCCGTCGTCATCGGCGTCCTAGCCCATGGCTATATCAAGGCCGTGCTGTTCTCCCCCTGGGTGGTCGCCATCAGCCTCATCGTCGGCGGCGTCGCCATCCTCGTCATTGAGGCGATTCGCCCCGTACCCACCCAGTTCACGGCGGAACGTTTCCCCCTGCCAATGTGCTTCGCCATCGGCTGCTGCCAGGTCCTCGCGATGATCCCCGGCGTCTCGCGCTCGGGCGCCACCATCATGGGCGCGCTCATGCTCGGCGCGAACCGCAAGTCGGCGGCGGAATTCTCGTTCTTCCTCGCCATCCCCACCATGCTCGGCGCGACGGTCTACGACCTCTACAAGAACCGCCATGGCCTGGATGAATCCGGCCTCGTCCTCATCGCCATCGGCTTCGTGTTTGCCTTCCTCTCGGCCCTGATGGTGGTGCGCGCGCTGGTGACCTGGGTCGGCCATCACGGCTTCACTCCGTTCGCCTGGTACCGCATCGCCGCCGGCGCCCTGGCCGCGCTCGTCCTCAGCCTGCGCTGACGCTCTTCCGCGCCCGCTCGCTCGCCGTCTTCAACTGCCCGCACGCCGCCAGGATGTCCCGCCCGCGCGGCATCCGCACTGGCGCCGAGAACCCCGCATCCATCACAATGCGGGAAAACCGGTCGATCGCGCCGCGCGTACTCGTCTCGAACGTCGATCCCGGCCACGGGTTGAACGGAATCAGGTTCACCTTCGCCGGAATGCCGGATATCAGCCGCACCAGTTCCCGCGCATCCGCCTCGCTGTCGTTCACGCCCTTCAGCATGATGTATTCGAACGTGATCCGCCGCGCGTTGGACGCCGCCGGGTAACGCCGGCACGCCGCGATCACCTCGGCGATCGGATATTTCCGGTTCAGCGGCACGATCTCGTCGCGCAGGTCGTCCCGCACCGCATGCAGGGAAACCGCCAGGTTCACCCCCAGCTCCGCCCCGCACCGGTCCATCATCGGCACCACACCGGATGTGGACAGCGTGATACGCCGGCGCGAAAGACCGATTCCTTCGCCATCCATCACGATCCGCATCGCCTTGGCGACGTTAGTATAATTATACAGCGGCTCGCCCATCCCCATCAGCACGATGGTGGACAGCAGCCGCGGCGTTTCCCCCTTCGGGCTCGGCCACTCGCCATACGCATCCCGCGCCGCCATGAACTGGCCCACGATCTCCGCCGCGCCCAGGTTCCGCACCAGCGTCTGCGTACCCGTATGGCAGAACTTGCAGGACAGCGTGCAACCCACCTGCGATGAAATGCAGACCGCGCCGCGATCCTCATGCCGGTCGGGGATGTAAACCGTCTCCGCCTCTTGCCCGTCACGGAACCGGAACAGGAATTTCCGCGTCTCGTCGAAACTCAACTGGTCCGCCGCAACACTCGGCCGGCCAACGACAAACCGCTCCGCCAGCTTCTCCTGCAACGGCCGCGCGATCGTGCTCATGCGGGAAAAATCGGTCACACCCTGGTGATAGATCCAGTGCCACAGCTGCTTCGCCCGGAACGGCTTCTCGCCGATCGCGGCCAGTTCCGTCACCAGGTCATCGCGGTCCAGACCCACCAGGTCCCGCCGCCCATCCGCCAGCACCAGGTCCGGCGGATCGAACAGCGCGGACTTGGCCAGCACGCGCGCCCGTTCGGCCTCGTTCAGGTCCGCGATGGCTGAGTCGGTCATAGGGCCCATCCTTTAACGAGCGGGCGGGCAGGCCTTCACCGTCGCCGCATAGGCCTGGGCAAAGCCGCGCAGGCTGAACGTGTCCGCCACCGGTACATTACGAGGTCCCGGGGACCGCGCCACCGCCTGCCGCCCGCGCTGGAACGCCGCCACCGCCTGCCCGCCATCCCGGGCAAACGCGGAGCGCTGGCTGGTGTAGAAGTTCAGCGTCGCCTGCTCCACTTGCACCGTCACCTCGGCATTCGCCGGATAGGCAAATCCGGCGCTGATTGCCACCGCGTCCCGCCCGGTCGGCCGCTGCGTCACCGTCAGCACCACCTCGCTGCGGTTTGGCACGGCGGGGGCGGAATTCGCGGCCCGGGTGAAGGCGTAGCACACCATCTGGCCGCCCTCGGTATGGGTCGCCGCCGTCCAGTCCTCGAACTTGCCCAGCGCCTTCGGCCCGGCCGGTGCCGGCACCGCTGGCCGCTGCTGTGCCTGGGCCTGCACCTGTGCGTGCGCCGCCACGGCGCCCAGCACTGCCAGGCAACCGCCTACTGCCAGGAAAAACGGATGAAACACGCGCATTCCCAACTGATACGGCGCTCCGGCCTCCAGAACAAGCGCCCAATCATGAGGCTTCGGTAAGGTGAACCCGCTTCCCGCCGGACAGTCCCCGGACCGGGAGTCCGCCGCAAAAGTCCGACGCCGGCCCGCGCCCCCGCCCGGCTGCCCAACGGGAGTATACTTCCG
>Ga0315912_10003025_pt1 | contig 17195 bp, 8 predicted proteins | sample VfabasoilMG_FD_204469 | JGI IMG/M metagenome (GOLD analysis project Ga0315912, IMG submission 204469) | Garden soil microbial communities collected in Santa Monica, California, United States - V. faba soil | ecosystem: Environmental > Terrestrial > Soil > Garden | place: USA: California...
TGACTGCGATTCCGTTGGGAAAGCTCCGTCGCGAATTTGCACCGTGGCGTGAAGACCGCCGCTATCGTCCGCTGGCGGTTCTTCCCTTCCTGTTCCCCAAGTTGGCATGGATCTGGACGAAGCATTGCAAGAGCCTTGCCAGCCTCATTCCCCTGAGCAATCTGTATGCGCTCCAACCTGCACAAGAACTCTGGTACAAATCATTTGCTGACTGGACCGCTGAAGATTGGCAGCTCCCTGGTCACCTCTCATTGCTTTGGGATATCGAGAGCGGGAGTGTAATCTGTGCCGAAGGAATTCATTCCCGAGAACAGATCCGCAGCATTGGGAAGCCGTTTGTCTCGCTATAGCGTTTATTGACCGCGCTGTGTTGTGAAGGCCAGCGTTCTGAATGGCTTCCCTGGAACAACTCAGAGAAAAGCCTCGTATCATGTTACTAGACGATGAAAAAGCTTATCCTGTCTGTCATTTTTGCTCTGCCTTTGTTTTCGCAAACCGTAGGTGACATTTATGCCGCTGGGCGGTTTCTTAAGGTGGACATTCAGATGTCCGCCGAAGATTGGTTGTACGTTCGGACCAGTCATCGCAATGGTGCGGACATGTCTATGGCGAATCTGTCTGATGATGTCTATGAATACCGTAAGGGCGATGTCACTATTGATGGCGTGAAGGTGGGGTCGGTTGGGATTCGGAAGAAGGGGTTTATTGGGTCGTCTGTTCCGACTCGGCCTTCGTTGAAGCTTAGCCTTGATAAATATGTCGATGGGCAGAAGTTTGGCGGTGTCGATAAGCTGACGTTGAACAATAACAATCAGGATGCTTCTTACCTGGAGACTACGCTGGCGTATGAGTTTTTTCGCAAGGCCGGGGTTCCTGCGCCGCGGACGAGTTTTGCTCATGTCTCGGTGAATGGCGAGGATCTTGGCGTTTACACCAATGTTGAAGATGTTGGAAAGCCGATGCTGGCGCGGTTGTTTGGCAGTTCCAACGGGGTTTTTTATGAAGGCTACACGGGGGACTTTACGCGTGAGCTGCGCGGGAAGATTGTGGAGAAGGGCGGGGCGAAGGATCAGAAGCGGGATCGGATTCAATTGCTGTCGGAATTGATGGAGGCTCCCGGGCCTGTGTCGTTGGAGAAGGTTGGAGCGTTGGTGGATGTGGATGCGTTCATTCGATTCTGGGCGGCGGAAGTGTTGATTGGTCACTGGGATGGATATTCCGGGAACCGGAATAACTTTTACCTTTATCAGGATCCGAAGACGGAGAAGTTGCGGTTTATCCCATGGGGTCCGGACTCTGTGTTTGTCGACCCCAGTCCATTTATTCAGCAGGCTGTTCCGAAATCGGTGAAGGCGGTGGGTATTCTTTGCCAGCGGTTGTGGGAGTTGCCGGAGATCCGTGAGTGGCATCGGGCGGAGATGAAGCGGCTGTTGGCGGACGTATGGAAAGAAGTTGATATGACGGCGATGATTGCGCGTTTTCAGCCGGAGTTGGACAAGCTGGTGACGACGAGTAAGGCGGGTCGCAAGGCGGAGACGGATCGTGTGTTGGCGTTTATTCAGAATCGGCGCGCGGAGATTCAGAAGGAGTTGGATGCTCCGGCTCCGGAGTGGCCGAAATTGAAGGATGCCGATTCTATTACGGGGACTTCGTCGAAGATCACGAAGATCTCGGGGACGTTTGAGGCTCCGTTTTTGGCAACCCCTCCGGCAAATCGTTTTGGAACCGGGTCGGCGAAGTTGAAGATAGAGACGGATGGCGTGGCGTTGCCTGCGTTTGCGCAGACGGGGGCGAGTGTTTCGATCAATCCAGGTGTGGGCGGCGATGTTCGTGAGGGTTACCCGACCATGACGATTTTGGCGATGGATGGATCGCCGATTCCGAGTGTTTGGGTGTTCTCGATTGTGCTGGATCCGTTCCTGTTGAAGACCAAGGCAGCGGGTCTGTCAGCGGATCATTTTGAAGCATGGGTGAGGATTTTTCAGGGCAAGCCAAATCCGATGGCAGCAGACGGGAATCGCCGGTTCTTTGGGATTGTCGGGGAGATGAAGTTTCAGGAAGTATCGTTGAAGGCGGACGGGAAAGTAGTTGGGTCGTTTGAGTTTCAGATGAAGTCGTTTTAGTGAGTTGATGCGTATTTCGTGTTAGAATGACATCAAATGCGAACCACACTTAACATCGAGGACGACGCACTTTTGGTGATTAAGAAGTACGCCGAGGAGAAGTCTATCTCGTTGGGTCAGGCGACTTCAGATCTTGTTTTCAAAGGGATAGAGGCTGTTCCAGAATTCAAGATGAAGAACGGCTGGGTGCTTTTTGATGTTCCTCAGGGGTCGCCCCAACTGACAAATGAGTTGTTAGATGAGTGGGAGAAGGCCGACTACGATGAAGAATACCAGCGTGCGCTTTCTCCTCGACGTTAATGTTCTGATTGCTTTGGCGTTGCTGGATCACCCGTTTCATGAGAAGTCGCATTCCTGGTTTCGGAGCGAGCCGGACCGGCTTTGGGCGACGTGTCCTTTGACTCAGGCCGGTTTCTTGCGAATCGCCAGTCGCATGTTGGGTGGATCGCGAGATGCCGTGCGGCGCGCCCTGGCTGGATTGGAACAGGATTGTCAGAGTTCAGGACATGAATACTGGCCGGTTGACGTGGATCTGCGCGAGTTGAGCGACGGATTGCGCTCGAGAATGATTGGGCCGAATCAGATTGCGGATCTACAACTCGTGATGCTGGCGCATCGGCGTCGCGGGCAGTTGGCTACTTTTGATAAGGGGATTGGGGAGTTGGTGGCGGGGTCGCGGTTTGTGGGGTCGGTGTTGATCTTATAAGATTATTAACACGAATGAAACATTTCAGCCTATCTCTGTTGATACTCGGACTTCCATTGCTTGCGCAGCAGCCGAAGGCTGATCCTTTTGCTATTGATCGAATTCTAACGATCAACATTCAGATGTCTGCTGATGATTGGAAGTATGTTCGGACCAGCCATCGTAAGGGCGGTGACGACTTTGCGGCTTTTGCCGAGGATGCTTATGAGTACCGTCGGGCCGATGTTTCTATTGATGGTGTGAAGATTGGTTCGGTTGGGGTTCGTAAGAAGGGTTTCATTGGTTCGGCTCTTTCGACTCGTCCTTCGTTGAAGATCAATTTTGATAAGTACGTCAAGGGGCAGCAGTTTGAGGGCCTTGAGATGCTGACTTTGAACAACAACAATCAGGACAAGTCGATGGTGCAGTCCGTGATTGCTTATGATTTTTTTCGACGGGCCGGGGTTCCTGGTTCGCGGGCTGGATTCGCGCATGTCACGGTGAATGGTGAGGACCTTGGGGTTTATACCAATGTGGAGTCTGTTGACAAGGCTCTGATGCAGCGGTTGTTTGGCAATTCCAATGGGATTCTTTATGAGGGCTATGCGGGTGATTTGACGGCGGAGCAGTCGGCGCGGATTGTGGAGAAGAGCGGTGGCAAGGATCAGAATCGGGATCGGATTAAGGAGCTTACTGCGTTGCTGGCTGCTCCGGGTCCTGTGTCGCTGGCGAAGGTTCGGGATTATGTGGAGTTGGATTCGTTTTTGAAGCTGTGGGTTTCTGAGGTGTTAATTGGGCATTGGGATAGCTATTCGGGGAATCGTAATAACTACTATGTCTATCAGGATGCGAAGACGCAGAAGCTGAATTTTCTGCCTTGGGGTCCGGATTCGGTGTTCAATGATCCTGGTCCATTTATCAGCAGGCCGGTTCCCAAATCTGTAAAAGCGGTTGGCGTTCTTTGTCGGCGTTTGTGGGAGCTTCCGGCTGTTCGAACTCTGTACCGTGCGGAGATGGCTCGGCAATTAGAGGGTGTTTGGAATGAAGATGCGATGCTCGCCAGGATTGCGCAGCTCCAGGGAAATGTGGCGAAGGTCACGACGGCCAACAAAGCTGCGGCAACGGCGAATACCGAGATGATTGTGAGTTTTGTGAAAGCTCGGCGGGCGGAGGTGATGAAGGAAATCACTGGGGTTGTGCCGGACTGGCCGGATCTTGGAGACCGTCCGATTATGGGGATTGGTCAACAAATGGTGATTAGCGGGACGTTCGAGGCTCCTTTTCTTGCGGCGGCTCCGGCGAATCCGTTTGGGACCGGGAGCGCAGCTTTCAAAGTCACGGGGATGAAGACAAATCCAGTGTTCCAGCGTTTTGGCGCGAGCACTGTGATTAGTGGTTCCGTGGGGTTGGAAGGAATTCGCGAAGGCTATCCTCTGCTGAACGTGATGGGAATGGAAGAGGCTACGAATAAGGTATGGGTGTTGTCGATTGTGATTGACCCGTATCGGTTGGATGAGAAGACGACTTCGTTACCTGTGGATCATTTCGAGGTGTGGGCGCGAGTGATTGAGGGGACTAATACTCGTATTTTTGGCGTTACCGGGGAGATGAAGTTCAGTGGTGTGTCGTTGAAGGCTGGGGGCAAGCTTGCAGGTTCGTTTACGCTGACTACGGCTGCGTTTTAGAGGAAGTTTACTGTTCTACCAGGAATGGAATAGAGGCGATGTCACGCGTGGCACCCTCACTCGATTTGGCCTGTACCGTTAGTTCATGCCACCCGGCGGCGAGCTTTGCGGCATCCAGCGACGCTGTCCATCCGGCATTGTTGTTATTGGGAATTTGCGGGTAAGTTTGGGCGACGTCTGGACGAGCAGCGCCAAGGGTGCAATCGCTCAAAAAAGAGCGATCGACGTACAGTGACACCGATTCGATTCCCGCTTCTGAGAGCACCCAGCCGACAACGTCAATGCGACCGCTGATTTTCTGTTGGCTTGCAGGTGAATTGATTCCGCCAAACGGAAGTTTGGGCTTACCGGAATTGCTTTTCGGTGCACAGGACACAAAAGCGAGGCACAAGGTGGCGATGAGCAGACGAAGGCAGGAGGCGTAACACGTGGAGAGGTATCGCAGCATGGGATTTGGTGAAATTATAGCGGACCGTTGGAGTTGCCTGCTCTGAGCGGTGCTATGAGCAGGAACGGTATACTTTACTGGTAATGTCAGAGACCCCAGTAGAGGAGTTGGTAGCTAACGGTGTTCCCCCGATGCCGCCCGTAGAGTTGCGGCGCCTTGTTTGCCATGATGACACACTCTTCGAGCCTCCGCAGGTTGGGACTCGAGTTTTCCCAGAAGTTGAATCGGCGCAGTATCGGGCTGTGTTCGATTTCGGCTGTGGTTGCGGGAGAATTGCACGGCAGCTCATGTCGCAGCAACCTCGCCCGGAGGAATACGTTGGGATTGATATACACAAAGGGATGATTCGCTGGTGCCAGGAAAATTTATCGAAATTTGACCCGGCTTTTCAGTTTCATCACCATGACGTCTGGAATCTCGGCTTGGGGCCGGACAATACCAAGCAGAGCACCGCGCCGTTTCCTGCGCCATCGGGGCATTTTTCATTGGTCGTGGCCCACTCGGTTTTTACCCATGTGTATAAGGAGCAGACCGAGTATTACGTCGCCGAGATCGCAAGAATATTGGCAGACGACGGCATTGCCCGAACGACGTGGTTCCTTTTTGACCGGTCGTCTTTCCCGATGTTGTTCGATTTTCAAGTATGCCTGTTTGTCAATGAAATTGATCCTACGAATGCGGTTATCTACGATTGGCGTTGGACATTGGATCTATTCACAAGAAACGGTTTGCGAGTGGTGGCAACCAAGGCACCGTTCGTCAAGGGCCATCAGTGGGAGATCTTCCTGCGCAAGAGCAATGGGGAAGCGCATGAATTTTCCGTGGAAGCTGAAGCGCTTGGCGTGATGAGCGGGGCCAGCGATCTGGTGGTACCTGAGAAGGCGGTTTCGGCTTCTATGGCAACTCCGGCTACTCATTTACTTCACTACACGGGAGCCCTGGACGCAGAAGGTTTCCGGGCTCGATGCAGCGAAATTCCGTTCTGGTATCACAGCTATTACTTCGACAACGGCTTTGCGATTCGCGGAGACTACGATATTGGAGCTGATGTTGCCAAGTATGGCTTTCCGGAGTCAATGGCAGGCATGAGCGTGCTGGATATTGGAACAGGAGCCGGATGGTTCGCCCACTATTTCGAGCAGCTAGGCGCAGAAGTATTCACCGTTGACGCACGCGGCTATGAGGATTTCGACGTGTACGGGCGTGCGGGATATGTACCTTTCGAGACGACGGGCCGAACACCTGATCTGCTGGATGAAAATGGAAATCCAATTTATTTCAGCCCGGTTAGCCGCGGATTCTGGGTCATGAAAGACATCTTGCAATCGCGGGTGCAATTTCGAAACTCGCGTGTGTACGATGTTAACCCTGGCCTGTTCGGTGGACGAAAATTCGATCTGGTCTTCCTTGGAGCAATCCTTTGCCACTTGAGGGATCCCATTGGTGCGCTGATGGCCGCTCGGAGCGTATGTAAACACAGAGTGATTGCTTCTACGCCCGTGGTGCTAGGTGAGCCGGAGTCTGAAACGATGCCGCGTCAGTACTTGCCCTACACAAATACGGACAAGATAAGCTGGTGGCTGCCCAACGAAGCGTGTTTCAAACATTGGTTCACGGCCGCGGGGTTCATTGGGGTGGATATTTCCCGGCACGCGAATCTCAAGTGCGATGTGCTGCGCCAAGAGAATGGGACCTCTTATAACGGTGATCAAATCCTGCGCGTTGGAACGGCTTTTGTTCCGTAGCTTTTACGACAAATAATGATGTCTGGCGCAGCCTTCACAATTGTGGCGAAGAACTATCTCCCGCTCGCTCGGGTGCTAATGGATTCGTTGCGTCTTTGGTCACCGGAGATGAAGCGGATTGTGGTGTTGGTGGACCACCTTGATGGCTATTTTGATCCAAAAAGCGAAGATTTTGAAGTGGTTTTGTCAAGCGATCTGGCAATTCCCAATTCACGCTGGTTCCATTTTAAGTACACCATTCTAGAACTGAGCACCGCGGTCAAGCCATATGCGGCGGAGTATATCTTTGAGCGGTTCGGGGTTGACAAACTTTTGTATTTTGACCCTGATATTTTGATTTACGGTGATCTCAGGCGGTTGCTAGCAACACTGGAGCGCGCCAACATCGTACTGACGCCGCATTTGACGGCCCCATTGGAAGATGACCGGCGGCCGAGTGACCTGGATATCCTACGCTCTGGAACCTACAACCTGGGGTTTGTCGGGTTCCGAAAGTGTGAGGAGTCGGCTCGTTTCCTAAGATGGTGGCAGGCGAAACTTTACGAGCATTGTGTTGTGGATCTGGCGAAGGGGCTTTTTGTGGACCAGCGGTGGGTAGACTTGGTCCCCGGCCTTTTCGAAGGTGTGGAGATCCTGCGGGATCCCGGACTGAACGTTGCGTATTGGAATGTGGGACACCGCAAGATCACCAAGACCGCGAACGAATTCTTGGTAAATGGCGAGCCCCTGTGTTTCTTCCATTTCAGCGGATTTGACCCGGAAAATCCACACGCCTTCTCCAAGCACCAGGATCGGTTCAGCATGGATGATCTCGGCGACGGGCGCGAACTGCTTCTCGACTACAGAAAGAAGGTTCTGGCCGCTGGATATTCAGAATGCTCGGCGTGGCCATATGCCTATGGGGCTTTCGAGAATGGATTCCCGATTCCAGATATGGGACGTCCGGCGCATCATGAAGCTCCTGAGTTGGTGGCAGGAGTGGCCGACCCATTTTCAGAAGAAGGCTACCAGGCGTTTCTCGAGATCTGGAACTATCCCATTGAAGGTCCTGATGGCAAGCCGTCGGGGGTTACGCGGCTAGCTTATCGGATTTACAGAGCGCGTGGCGACGTTCAGGCCGCCATGCCGGACATTCTCAATGGCGATCTGATGCGCTTTCTAAATTGGGTATTGTCGAGTGGAACTCGGGAGCACCACTTGAGCGATGTTTTTGTGGCTCCCATCCGGGACGCGGTCAACGTTCGCGAGTTGGAAGCTCTGTCGGCGAACGCGGAAAACAAGCAGGCCAGTTCGAGTCCGGTCATCAATGAAAGGATCGTGGAGGCGCTCAGACAAAGGGGAATTTGGGTGGATGGTGGCGCGCCTATTCAAGTGGAGTCCTTGAATCAACTGATTGGTAATGGCGAGGCGAGGCTGCATTTGAGTAAATTAGCCAAGGCGATCTATGAGGCTCGCCCGGACCTCCAGCACGCGTTTCCCGATCCATGCGGGAAGGATGGATTGCGTTTTATAGCGTGGTTCTTAACCCATGGGGTCCGTGAGTACCGGCTATCGGAAGTGCTGCTTGCGCCGTTGAGAACGCAATGGGAGACTGTACTTTCCTCGCTGAGCGGTCCGCGAAGATTATGGCACCGGTCGGTGCTTGGCGTGATGACTCATTCCGGTCGCCTGCGGGCAGCAGTGGACGGTGTCCAGGCTCGTATTCGACTCGCACGAGCCGTATCCGCTTCAAAGGGTGTGCCGCAGAAGGAACCCGTTTATTCGGCTGTTGTCTTGCCATTTACAGGAGTCAATTTGATCGGTTATGCCGCATCGGAGATGGGGGTGGGCGAGTCCGTACGCTGCGCCGCAAAGGCGGCGATCGCCGCAGAACTGCCAGTAGCAGTGAAGAGTGTCGATGCGGCAGGTCCGTTCAGGCTGCAGGATCGCTCGTTGGAGGCCCATGCGGACGAGGCATTTCCTCATTCGGTGAGCGTATTTCACGTGAATGCCGATCAAGCACCTATTGTGATGGGTCGAGTCGGAGCGTCTCTGAATGGTGGTCGTTACAAAATCGGGTTCTGGGCCTGGGAATTGGAAGAGTTCCCAGATCGCTGGCTAGGTTCGTTCCAATTATTTGACGAGATTTGGACGCCGAGCGGGTTCTGCCAAACCGCTATTGGACGAAAGTCGTTGGTCCCGGTGATCCGAATGCCGCATGCGATCAAACTGGAAGAATGCGCGCCAGCGAGTCGGGGGAGCCTCGGCATTCCTGAAGGCGCGTTTGTCTTCCTTGCGATTTTCGATCTGTTGAGCGTCTTTGAAAGGAAGAACCCACTTGGCGTGATAGAAGCCTTCCGCCATGCTTTTTCTGGAGCGGCGGGTTACCACTTGGTGTTGAAAGTGAACCACGGTGAAAAGCGTCTGGCGGAGTTAGCCCGGATACGCCAAGCTGCGGCGGGACTTCCGGTCACTATTATTGATAGGACAATTGACCGGTCTCATGTCACGGCGTTGATTCAGATGTCGGACTGCCTAGTGTCGCTGCACCGTTCGGAAGGCTTCGGACTTACCATCGCTGAGGCCATGTATTTATCTAAGCCTGTGATTGTTACTGCATACTCTGGAAACATGGATTTCACGGCGGCGGACAACTCATTTCTTGTCGGCTACGAACTCGTCAATGTTCCGAAAGGTTGCGAGCCATACGATGAAGGTACAGTCTGGGCGGATCCTAAGTTGAGTGACGCGGTGAGCCAGATGCGCATGGTAGCGAATGAGCCAGCGGTGAGGGTGGCTCGCGCTCACAAGGGCAATGCACAGATCCGTGAACAGTTTTCTCCAGAAGCGGTAGGGAAGATGATGAAAGACCGGCTCAGCTTTGTTGCGCGTCGAGGACTTCCTGGAACACATTGAGATATCGCTCAGCCATTGCCACTGAAGCGCCAAATTCGGCGGAACGTTGCTGGCCCTTTGCGATGAGGCTTCGGCGAAGGTCGTCGTCCCGCTCGATTCGGGCAATGGCAGCGGTGATTTCGTCGGGCCGGGTTGGGTCAAAGAACAGTGCTGCATCTCCGGCCACTTCGGGAAGGCTTGTAACCTTACTGGAGAGCACGGGACGGCCCACTGCCATCGCCTCCAAGAGCGGCATGCCGAAGCCTTCGAACAAGGAGGGAAAAATCAAAGCCGAGCAATTGTACATTAATGCCGCAAATTCAGGGTCCGGCAGAAACCCTGGAAAAACGATGGAATCGCCAAACCCCATGTCCACGCTGGCTGCAACCAGTGAATCGCGGCGCTTTGAACCTGCTCCGGTCAGAACGAGTTTGAGATCGTCCTGTGGTGCTAAGCGCCGATAGGTGTGGAACCCGGCAAGAAGCGTCTCATGGTTTTTGTTTGGCCAAAAATTTGCTGGATAAAGAAGATACCGGTTTGGCTTGAGATGCAGAGCCATCAGAACGGAGCGTTCCAGATCGGGTGAGGGCTTGCTTAATCTGTGCTGCATGCAGCTATGAATGGTCGTAACACGATCCGGGGCTAGATCTGCCTTTTCCAGGATTGTTTTTCGCACGTATTCCGAGACGGTAATCATTCTCACCGCTGTTCGAGAAACTAGACGGAAACGTTCCTCCATGCTGGCGGCCACTGCTGCTTCAAAAAACTGTGGATAGTAGACGTGTTGAAGGTCGTGTACCAAACTCACCAAGGGCACTGAGGTATCGACGAATTGTGAGGCGGTGAAAGGACAGAACAGCAGGTCCGCACCTAGCCTCTGGAGCAAACTGCTGTTTGCGCCGAATATGGTTGACGATATGTGCCTATAGATTTTGCCGATACTCTCTAGTGAGGAGGCCGATAGCACGTTCGAAAGGCCTTGTCTCGCGTAGTTGGCCAGATTATTGGAGAAGGGCAGATCGGAGGCTGGTTTTGATACGCAGAGTCGACGGATATTGGTGCTGTCGAGAGATACCAACTCCTCATGGGTCTGTTCGGCGGTGAGCAGTACAAACTCCCATGTCGGAGCGAGCACGCCAAATTGGCGGATCAACTCAAGGGCGAGGATCTTTGCTCCGCCGTTGCCTCCGGTTGGCAGAATTTGAGTAAGATCAACTGCAATTCGGTGTGGCGCGATGGATCTGATGGAAAAACGACTCTGATCCCCTATAACCTTGCCTAGGGTTTGTTCTTGTTGACACAGCAGTTGCTCATGATTTTCGTGAGTTTTCAAGAGGCCGCCGTTTTTTTATTGTACAGGATAATTCGGTTGAGCTCGGAATGCGAGTTCAGGGGCCATGCTATCATCGGCTTTTGTTTAATGGACTCGGTCTTGTTGTGTTTGGAAGTGGCAAAATGTTGAAACGGAGTGTTATGGCGCGTTTAATGAGTAAAAAATCGTTCCCCGGGTTTTGGCTGTGCTTCATCATGATGTTCACGTTCGCCGAATTTGCGCTTGGTGGAACGCCAACTACCGTGAGCTTGGCACCCTCGCCTACGCCTTCGTCATACGGAGCGCCAGTGGTTTTGACAGCCACGGTAACGGCAGGGGCGACTGGCAAGGTCACGTTTTACGATGGAATGACGGTTCTGGGAATTGGGACTATTGGCGGGTCCCAGGCGACGTTGAGTACGATCCTGTTGCCGACTGGTGTTCGGTCCTTGCGGGCTTATTATGCAGGCGATGCTACTTATGATGCGAGCAGTTCCGTGCCGGTTGCGCACACCGTGAATAGCGGACCGTCGCTTGGACTCAAGGCTCCGACGACTCATCTGACGGCCGTGGCGAATGCGGTTGCACCTGGGGATTTTAATGGAGATGGGAAGGCGGATTTGATTGCGGGTAATGGTGTGATGATTGGGAATGGTGACGGAACCTTTCAGACGCTGGTTACCCTTATCGTGCCAGGGACGCCTAGGGGGGTAGCTGTTGGCGATTTTGATGGCGACGGCAATCAGGATGTGGTGATTACTAATTCTTCCAATACCAACCTGAGCACGTTTAAGGGGAATGGGGATGGTACATTTCAGGCTGCTGTGACTACAGTGCAAGGCACCGCGACCTCCGTAGCTGTTGGAGACTTCAATCGAGATGGGAGGGCCGATCTGGTCCTTGGCAGGACCAATGGTGTGGTGGCTGTTCTTTTGGGGAATGGGGACGGCACTTGGCAAGCAGCCGTGAACTACTCGCTTCCAACGGGTGGTGTTTTAGCAACTGTGGTAGCGGACTTTAATAATGACGCAAAAGCGGACCTTTCGGTGATCAACAGCGGCGGAAGTAGTGTCAATATCTTTCTTGGGAATGGTGATGGAACGTTTCAGGCCCCTGTTGCCTATGTATCCTATCCGAGCATTGTAAGTATTGATACCGGAGATTTCGACGGCAACGGAACGCCTGACTTGGCGACCTGCTCATACTATGGAATCCAGGTGATGCTTGGGAATGGTGATGGGACATTTCAAGCGGCCTTGTCCCTTGCTCCCAGCTACTATTACCTAAGTGGGATTGCCGTAGGCGATCTGAATGGAGATGGCAAGGCCGATATCGCAGCGGCAAGTAATAGTTATTACCAAGTCCACACTTTGCTCGGGAACGGCGACGGAACGTTCCAATCCGTAGTCACCTACAATCCGAATCATTATTCTGCTGCGGTAGCAATGGTGGATCTTAATGGTGATGCAAAAATGGATTTGGTTAGTGTTCGATCAGGAGACTTGAAGTTGTTCCGTGGTGGAGCAGCGCCTGATCTCTCAGTTACGATTTCTCCTGGCAACGGCTTTACGCAAGGCCAAGTGGGAGGTAGATATACAGTTACGGTCAGCAATGTGGGCGAAGTCCCCACTTCAGGTGCTATTGGCGTCGTCGATACCCTCCCGGTTGGATTCACGGCGACAAGTTTGAGCGGAAATGGGTGGACGTGCGTGCTCGGAACGCTTTCTTGCACGCGGTCGGATTCGCTAGCCATCGGCACTAGTTTTCCAGCGTTGACTTTGGTGGTTAACATAGCCGGTGGACTAAATGGTTCGGCGACCAATACGGTTGTTGTAGCTGGCGGCGGAGATGGGAACCTAGTGAATAATACGGCGGTGGACACCAGCAACGTACGGCTTGCGACAATCACCACACTCAATTCCACTCCTGCGCCTTCGCAGTTGGGGCAATCGGTGACGCTGACGGCGACGGTCACAGCGGGAGCTACGGGGCTGGTTGCTTTTTATGACGGCACTAATTCGCTTGGAGTTGCGGCGCTCGTCGGTTCGCAGGCCAGTCTGGTGATAAAAACCCTGCTACCCGGAACCCACATTTTGAAGGCGGGCTTTATTGGTGACGCAAATTATGGGCCGAGCGTCTCGGCGATACGTAGTCACCTTGTGAATCCGGTAGTAGCCAACGGATTTCACCCCCCGGTCAATTACAAGATGGGTGCGGCGCAATATTCAATTGCATCTGGCGACTTTAACGGAGATGGGAAAGTCGATTTAGCAGCGGGATTCAGCGGTACGGCTGGTATCCTACTCGGAAACGCGGATGGCACCTTTCAACCTCCCGCTGGGTACGCCTCCTGTCAGAATGGCAGTGATCGTGTGATCGTGGCCGATTGGAATCTTGACGGCAAACAGGATCTTGGACTATTTGGATACTACCAAACACACACCTTTTTAGGTAATGGTGACGGAACATTTCAACCCTGTCAGATAGCGTCGAGTGTAACGTCTCTTAGCAATGCGAGTGTGACGGATTTCGACATGGATGGGCGTCCAGACCTAGCTGGCATCATCGGTGGTGTGCCGACTGTGCTCCTAGGAAAGGGCGACGGCACCTTCCAGACTCCATTGAGTTTCCCCATTTCCGGTTTCAGTGCCACTTTCTCGAGAGCAGGCGATTTCAACGGCGATGGCAAACCGGATTTGATAGTGGCTGCCACAAGTTCGAGCATCAGTATTGGAGTGTTACTAGGAAATGGCGACGGTACCCTTCAGTCACCGGTGACCAGCGTTGGACCGGCCCAAAATAATGCTTCTGCCTTTACTCTCGCGGACTTCAATTCGGATGGGAAGACCGACGTGGTTGTTGTAACTTGGGGGGGGGCTTATGCCCTGCTCGGGAATGGTGATGGAACCTTCCAGTCTCCTATAGCCTCAGCCGTAACAGGCGCGACGTCTGTCTCTGCGACAGCCGGCGACTTCAACGGGGATGGTGCGGTTGACCTTCTATATCGATCATATTCCAACCTGACCGCAGTGATCATGTTTGGTGCTGGCAATGGCATGTTCCAACCGGGTACTATTTTTGCGACTGCGGGATACAATAGCGGTAACTACCCAGACATTGCGTTGGGTGACTTTGATGGGGATGGGCGGCTGGATTTGTCGATGACCAACTCGAATGGGACTCCATCAGTGCTAACTGTTATTCGTACAGGGCAGTTTTCGGGGCTGAGCCTCAAGAAGGCGCATACCGGGCGATTCACGGCAGGCCAGAGCGGCGCTACGTATCAAATCACGGTCACCAATCCTTTGTTCTCGAATATTGTAGATACGACCTCGGTTGTGGATACCCTACCTGTCGGCCTCACGGCTACAGGAATAAGTGGGGCTGGCTGGACCTGTACCCTTGCTACTCGAACCTGTACGCGTGCCGATGGTTTGCAAACGCTCGCAAGTTATCCACCAATTATTTTAACGGTCAACGTTAGCGGAGCGTTATCGCCATCGACGATTACGAACATCGCATCTGTCACACGGGACGGCATTACGAACTCAGTAAATGATCCGACCGTTATTGTCTTGCCGACTGTGGTTAGCTTTACGGCCACTCCCAATCCGGCGGTTTTGGGGCAGGCCGTAATTCTGACAGCAACGGTTACTCCGGGGGCGACGGGTACAGTTACGTTTCTGGATGGGTTTCTACCGATTGGTTCAGCTTCGATCTCCGGTGGTCAAGCTGTACTCACTACAAAGTTGATTGCTGCGGGAGAGCGAAGTATCACAGTACAGTACAATGGCGATGCTACGCATGCAGCCAGCCGTTATACCGGATGGAGGATTGTACGAATCAATGCTTCAGCCACCAGCGGGTTTACTCCGGCGACGACTCTCATTACTGGGGCGTTTCCGACGGCGTTGGCATCAGGTGAGTTTAATGGGGATGGCAAGATTGACCTTGTGACCGCGAACTCAAGTGCGAATACCGTAAGCGTGCTGCTTGGAACGGGGGGGGGCGCCTTTCAGGCAAAGGTGGATTATCCGGTGGGAGTCAGGCCCTTGTTCCTGATGATCGCGGACTGCAACAACGACACGAAAGCAGATATCGTGACAGTGAATCAGAACGGCAACACGGCGAGTGTGCTGCTGGGCAATGGTGACGGAACGTTTCAGTCCGCGATTAGTTCCGAAACCGGAAACTATCCGACCGCAGCTATCTTGGCCGACCTAAATGAAGATGGGTTGATGGATCTTCTTGAAGCTTCATCCAGTTCACCTGATAATGGAATCCACCTGCACCTGGGCAGTGGCGATGGAACCTTTTTGCCCGCGGCCGCTTTTGCTGGCAATGCTGCTAGTGCATTGGTGGTTGACGATTTCAATGTGGATTCCAAGCCGGATATTGCCTCGGTATCCAATTCTTATCTGTATCTATGGCCTGGAAATGGCCAAGGAGGTTTCCCATCCAGCGCAAGCTCCTCACTTTACCTGGGTTCGAGTTTTAATGCTGCGGTACTTGGGGACCTGAATGGAGATGTTCGCCCGGACCTCGTGGGTGCAAGTTCGTCGGGCGGTTCGACGGTTTCACTACTCGGATTTGCGCCGCCCTTTCAAAGCTACGTGAATTACCAGACTGGAAAGAACTCCGCTGGTCTCGCTCTCGGGGACATCAATGGCGACGGAAAGATAGATGTAATTACCACTAACAGCAATACTGGCACTTTTACGATACAACTCGGTGTTGGCAACGGCACACTTCTGGCTGGAGCGACTTCGGTTACGGTGGGAGCCAACCCCAACGGAGTCGTCGTAGGCGACTTTAATGGAGATGGCCGCTCCGACGTTGCCGTCGCGAATTCGGGTAGCAACAGCATTTCCGTTGTCTATGGAATCCTGACGCCAGTTCTGAGTGTCACCAGCACTCACGTTGGAACGTTTGCCCCTGGACAGGTAGGTGCCACTTACGCCCTCACCGTCAGCAATGGCGGGCCGGGGACTCCTGCTGGCACCGTGACTGTCACGGATGTGGTTCCAGCCGGACTCACGGCTACTGCAATCAGCGGTACTGGCTGGAATTGCGTGCTCGCAACGGTGACCTGCACACGGTCCGACACTCTTGCGGTCGGCGCAAGTTATCCGGTGATTACATTGACGGTGACGGTGGCTGCTAATGCCGCTTCTCCCGTGATCAATACGGTTAACGTTACCGGTGGAGGTTCTCCCGACGCGACGGACAACGACATTACATACGTCGGATTTGTGCCGGATTTCGTGATTGTGAAAACTCACTCCGGTACTTTCCAGAAAGGTCAGGTCGGGGCCACGTACTCGCTGGCTGTTACGAATGCCGGCGGCGCGGTTTCGAATGGATTGGTTACGGTGACCGATACGCTGCCGACTGGACTTACCGCTACAGCGATCAGCGGAACGGGGTGGAGTTGCACTCAGCCTGCTGGCCCATGTACCAGGAGTAATGCACTTGCGGCGGCGGCAAGTTATCCTGTGCTGACGCTCACTGTGACCGTCGCCGCGAATGCTCCGTCTTCGGTTACCAATACTGCTTCGGTTTCTGGTGGTGGAGAGACGAATATCAATAACAATAGCTCTTCCGATGTCACGGTGATTGGCTTGCCCCCCGTGCTTAGTGTCACTAAGACTCATAGCGGTGCGTTTGTTCAGGGTCAATCGAACCGGACCTATGCGGTTACGGTGAGTAACTCTGGGGCGGCGGGTCCCACCAACGGAACTACGGTGACCTTAACCGAGACGATTCCGTCCGGACTGACGTTGGTTTCGATGAATGGTACGGGGTGGACTTGTGGCGGTTTTACTTGCACCCGTAGCGACGTTTTGAACGCCGCTGCCAGTTATCCCGTGGTTACCGTTACTGTGAATGTCGCAAGTCAGGCGAGTTCACCTCAGGTCAACGCTGTTAGTGTGTCCGGCGGCGGTTCCGCCCCGGCGAACACTTCGGACTCAACAGTGATCAATCCTGTTGTATCAAAGATAGGAATCTATAATTCGGGCCAGTGGAAGTTTGATGTGAATGGTAACGGAGTGTTCGATGCGGGGACCGATAGCAACTTCTTTCTAGGGTTCGCCGGGGCGACGGTTGTGATGGGGGATTGGAATGGCGATGGTCGCAAGAAGGCCGGGGTCTATAGCGGAGGTTACTGGTTCCTTGATTATGATGGCAACGGAGTTTGGGACAGTGGCGTGATCGATAAGCAGATCGCGTGGGGATGGGCTGGGGTGACGCCGTTTGTTGGTGATTGGAATGGTGATGGTCGAACGAAGATCGGCGTTTATAGCAATGGGTTCTGGTTTTTG
>Ga0315912_10003026_pt1 | contig 17185 bp, 16 predicted proteins | sample VfabasoilMG_FD_204469 | JGI IMG/M metagenome (GOLD analysis project Ga0315912, IMG submission 204469) | Garden soil microbial communities collected in Santa Monica, California, United States - V. faba soil | ecosystem: Environmental > Terrestrial > Soil > Garden | place: USA: California...
GTTTCTTACGCAAGTTTACTCATTTTCTATCGCTCGAAAAAGTTCGAGTACATTACATTCACACAACTTGTGATGCTTCTTGTGATGCCTTTCTTTATGCAATGGGCAATAGGCGGTTACGAGGCTTCGAGTGGCATTGCGATTTGGGCGATTCTATGTCCAATCGGCGCGCTCATGATATTAGGCACCCGCCAGTCTACATCTTGGTTTGCCTTATTTGCTGTCTTGGCAGTAGTTTCTTGGAAGCTTAATGATCAGTTTGTGGGGAACTCATTACCGATCCCGACGCACATTAAAGATACGTTTTTTTTAATGAATATCATGGGCACTTCATGTATTTTATATGCAGTAATGCGCTACTTCCAAAGTCAAAAAGAGCGCACATTACAAGAGCTCGCATTAGAGCAGGGGCGCTCAGAAAAATTGTTATTGAATATCCTCCCTAAATCAATTGCAAACCGCCTCAAAGATAACGATATGCGTATTGCCGATAGTCATGAGTCAGTGACTATTTTATTCGCAGATATCGTGGGGTTTACTAAACTTACCGCCTCAATGTCACCTTCTGATCTGGTTGAGCTATTAAGTCAGTTATTCTCGCGTTTCGATCAACTTGCGGAACGCCATGGCCTAGAAAAAATTAAAACGATCGGGGATGGTTATATGGTAGTGGGCGGTGCGCCAATGAGTTTGGAGGATCATGCGAGCATCATTGCTAAGCTTGCTATTGAGATGCAGCAAGAGCTAGCGAAATTTAATGAGCAAATGGGAAAAAATTTACAGATGCGCGTGGGAATAAGCAGCGGCGCGGTAGTGGCCGGGGTCATTGGCACTTCAAAATTTGCTTATGATATCTGGGGCGACCCGGTTAACATGGCAAGCCGCATGGAACAAACTGCGTTACCGGATAGCATTCAGGTGAGTGAAGCCACTTATAAATTGATTAAAAAAGATTATAAGCTAGAATCACGTGGGCTGATTCAGGTAAAAGGAAAAGGCGAAGTGAATACTTATCAGCTTAAAAGTTGATATGTTTTTTACTTCATTTGCCTTATTTGCCGCATCGGCTATAATCCGCCTCCTGCGCTGCATATCGGAGAGATGGATGAGCGGTTTAAGTCACCACCCTGGAAAGGTGGCACAGGGGCAACTCTGTCGAGGGTTCGAATCCCTCTCTCTCCGCCAAAAGTTAAAATCAGAAATTATCAAAAAATGTCATATTTGCTATAAGTAAGTTGATGATAGAAAAATAAGTCTTCGCTAATGATGGCGGGATTTTCTTACTCTTCAATATCTGTACTGTCCTCCCCCAAGAAATTCTTTGCTAATTTAAAGTCTCGATTCTCATATATATATATTTTTGAGAAATTAGCTAATTAATATTTTTTAAGCTAAGAATTAACTTTAAAAGATGTCGTTTATTAGGAATTAGACTCAAAACACTAAGTGTTACATTACTTATAAAAATAATATGTAAATCTTAATTAATGCCGTAATCGTATGCATGCATATCGTATTTATATCAGCATATTATTTTGCGAAATAAAGTATTTAAAGTGAGTGAAAAGTGCCGATTTTTTGGGATGGTAATTTAATAGTTTTATCTGTGTTAACAGCAATCTATGGTTCGTTTGCTGCATTATCACACGCAGAGCGCATGCGGAGCTCTAGTGGAAAGGCTGCCATCTCTTGGATGATTGCCGGAGGAATAACGCTAGGGCTTTCCATCTGGTCGATGCACTTTATTGGCATGCTTGCTTTTCATTTGCCAGTTTCAATCAGCTACGATTTGTCATTAACGTTGATATCAGTTTTACCTGCTATCTTAGCGACACTTTTAGGCTTTTATCTATTGCGAAACCCCCGAATGCATTTAGGTCAGATTATTTTTGGCGGGTTAATGATGGGCTTAGCTATTTCTACGATGCATTATACGGGTATGGGCGCCCTTAAGATGCAACCGGCAATCAGTTATGACCCGCTTATCTTCGCACTATCTGTTCTGATTGCTATCGGTGCTGCTATCGGTGCATTACTAATCATCTACGCAGGAGAGAAATCAAGTTTAAATTCATTTGTCCGACATGCATTAGGGTCGCTTATTATGGGCATCGCTATTGCAGGTATGCACTATACAGGTATGGCAGCCGCTAGTTTTGCACCAGGAAGTATTTGTACCGTTGCAGGCACAAGCGTCGACCCAAGATTGCTCTCATTCTTTATTGCAGGGATTGTGTTTTTACTCGTAACTGGCGGTTGGGTAGCTAATTTGCTTGATAAACGTATGGTACGCGAAAATGCAACCGCACTCATTCAATTAAGCAGACAAACAAAAGAGCTTGAAATAGATCGAGATATTCTTGAAAAGATTAATTCCGGGAAAACTTTACATGTCGTACTTAATGATTTGGTAAAGCAGGTCGAGATGCAACATCCGGAAATGATATGCACTATATTGCTACTAGACAAAGATCAAGAGCATCTTATTGTAACTGCAGCACCGAGTATGCCAGATAGCTATAATCGTGCAGTGGATGGCATAGAAATCGGACAAGGTAATGGCTCGTGTGGAACAGCAGCATTTACTGGCAAACGAGTCATCGTAGAAGATGTTACCAAGCACCCATATTGGGCACCATATCAACATCTGGTTGCACTTGGTAATTTCCGTGCTTGCTGGGCGCAACCTATTAAGAACTATGAAAATCGTGTACTGGGAACATTTGCAATTTATCATCGATATCCCGCTGTGCCTAGTAGAAACGAGCTTTCATTAATTGAACGATATGCCCACTTGTCACAATTAGTGCTAGAGCGGAAAGAGCATGAAGATGAAATCAGTTACATTGCATTCCATGATCCGCTTACTAGACTTCCAAATCGGCGCTTACTGATCGATCGATTACAACAGGCACTAGATGCCGGCGATAGAACCGGACGTCATGGTGCGGTTATATTTATTGATTTGGATAATTTTAAATCATTGAATGACACGAAAGGACATGATGTAGGTGATCTCATGTTGTCTGAGGTAGCCAATAGATTGATCGAACACATGCGCAAAGGAGATACAGTAGCGCGGCTCGGCGGCGATGAGTTTATCGTGATGACTACAGACTTGGATGAAGATTATAGTAAATCTGCTTTGCAGGCCGAGCTAATAGGTGAAAAGATTTTAAGCATCTTGAGTCAACCATTTGTATTGGATGGCTATGAGCACTATTGTACGGCTAGCTTAGGAATAATTATCTTTTGTGGTAATACCTTATCGGTGGGAAATCTTCTTAAACACGCTGATACTGCAATGTATCAATCTAAACATGCTGGACGTAATACGCTGCATTTTTTTGATCCGTCCATGCAAGAGGCGATTGAAGCACGGCTTTCCATACAAAGTGATCTACGTAAAGCGATATCCGAAAATCAATTTAAACTTTACTATCAAGTACAAGTTGACCATCAAAACAAAATCCTAGGAGCAGAAGCATTAATTCGCTGGCATCACCCGAAACGAGGTCAAGTTTCACCTTTAGAGTTTATTCCAATTGCTGAAGAAACCGGAATAATCTTACAAATTGGTCATTATGTATTAGAGACGGCCTGCAGACAGCTGAAAATATGGGAAGCTAAGCCTGAAACTAAGGATTTATATTTAGCTATTAATGTAAGTTTATATCAATTCAAACAAAGTAATTTTGTCGATGAAGTCAAGGCTGTGCTATATGAAACACAAGCTAATCCAGAACGCCTCGAAATTGAATTAACCGAAAGTATGGTTGTTGAGAATGTGGATGAGATTATTAATAAAATGCAGCAATTGCAATCTATCGGGGTGCGTTTCTCTATGGATGATTTTGGTACAGGATATTCATCTTTGGCATCGATTAAACATTTACCTATTTCTCAGCTCAAAATTGATAAGAGTTTTGTGAATGAAATTGCGACTAACCCCAACGATGCAGCTATTGCAAAAACCATTATCGCAATGGGTAATATCCTTGGGTTGAATGTAATTGCCGAAGGCGTAGAAAATGAAGCTCAATTAGCAATCCTGAAAGAATATGATTGTCCTACTTTCCAAGGCTACTTGTTTGGCCGACCATTGCCGATTGAAGAACTTGAATTATTGTTTCAAGATGCCAGATCAAGAGCCAGTAACGATTCGTTGATAACTGATACGAGTGAAGAGCCGCAATTAAATCGATCCAGATTTAATAAAAAAAATTCGTTAAAACGCGCTTAGTGCGCTTTAGCATAGTCTATTCAAGATATTCTTTGCCTGAAATTTTCTTTAGATACGCATTTACATCTGATGAACTTACAGTATCGCTTGATTATCGAATCATTATTAGGATTAAAGCTCGAAGGCGATAAATTATACTTTAAGCCATGCATACCGGCCGATTGGCAGTAAATTAGTTTAAGCTATCAATTTAGAAGCTTCACGTTATCAATTTATAATAATTCAACGTCAAGAAGATAAACTTCCTATTGAAGTAATAATGGACGATATTAAACAGGACTTCTCCTTTATTCGCTTAATGGGTGATGGATTAATGCATACAGCAACAGTGTTTCTCAATGTTATTTAACTGGAGTAGCGATGACAATTGAAGCCTCAACCCATAACATGAGCAATTTATTTTCTCAGCTTGGATTGCCGAATGATCCAGACTCTATACAGGCATTTTTTGCAACACATGGAAAGTTAGATTCTAATGTGTTGATAACAGAAGCTTCTTTTTGGACTGCTGCTCAAGCTACTTTTTTAAAAGAAGAAATACTTATGGATGCTGACTGGGCTGCGGTGATTGATGAGTTAAATGTTGCATTGCATGCAAATGGGCCTGATTCTACTAATAGAATAATAGATGGTTAAGAATTAAAATCAGCCGGGCGTTACCAATTTTTGGTAAGTATGTAATCGGTTTATATCTAGGAAATAATGCTTCGCCTTCACCCTTTGGCGCTTCTAGCTAATTTAACTGAGCTGGTTAGCAAAATCATGGTTTACATCACGATGTTCCGCTTCATCATTTCGTACAGCAATAACCACTTCTTTTAAGCGCGCATCCGAAGCAAGTTTCCAGTAATCAATAGAAATCTGAGGGGCGGGAACATTTTCGTAAATACCATTTTCAATCCCTGCCAAATACTCGGTATAGCTTATGATAGCTTCTTCTTCAAAATAGCCTACTATGCGATGCGCTGTCTTAGGTGATACTAAATACAAAACAAAAAAACAATTATAAAAGATGCCTTGCACTAATATGATCAAGAAGCGTTCAAACCAATTGGGTTGGGCAATATGGATAAATGTCATTAAATGAATACGTTCATTTTCAGCTTCATCTAATAGTACTTTTATCCAACCATTGTCTGATTGCATTTTACGTAAAGATTTTAAATGTTGTAACGCACCGCCAACCATGCCTGGCACGGCAGCTATCGTTTCTAGTACGACAGCTCGATGGCCATACCGACCGCTGAAAAAGATATCTGCGAAGTAGCGTAGAAACTTAGTGAAACTTAAAGCAATATAGTCGCGAATGTCTTCAGGAGCTCGATGCTTGTTCAGTTCCATATGCTTATCCTTGGAGTTACTTCAAATATCCAAGACACATATTACTCGCAAAGATTTTATTATATAAGGGGTTATCTAAGAAAAAGTAAGAGTTGTGCTGGTTAATTGATATACTCGAGCGTATTTTTAGTTTTGTCGCAGTCTGTGTCTTTTCGAGATGAATCTCTTACCAGATCTTTACAATCAATAGGCTCTTCTTTAATCTCAGGGGATCGTGGAGGACGAATCTTATTATTTTGATCTTTAAGCATCTGCTTAGATTTAATTTGTTGATCTTTTTGAGAAGGTAAGGTGCTGTCCGCTGGAATGCTTGGTGCTGACTCACCAGGCAAAAAATCCTTATCATTAGCCGCAAATACTGGATAAATTAAAAGTAACCCTACAATTAAAATACATATAGGTATTAAAAATTTATTAGCTGATTTCATCTTTATACATGTTTTTTATTGTCAATTTATTAATCGACTTATTTTTTTTTAGGATTTACTACATTATGTATTGCGGAATCGAACTCCTCAAATTGGCGACGTTCTTCCTCTTCGCGGATGCCACGGGCTTCCTGCAACTTACCTGATCTATATATAGACTTTCCAAGCACTATATCTATGTCTTCATGAGTCAGTTTGCCCCATGTTTCTAGCATCTTACCGTTGAGTTGTTTCCATTTGCCTTCAATACGATCCCAATTCATAACACTCTCCATATTAATTAGATTTAACAATTAATTGATTTTCAACTTCTTTTACACCAGATATGCTTGCCGTAAGCTCTTTTGCTTTATCACTACTTTCCTGTGAATCAGCTGTTCCGGTAAGAGTGACTTTTCCTTCTACAGTATCTACATTGATTTGAAGACTCTTAAGGCCAGGCTCAGCTAAAATGGCGGCTTTTACTTTTGTAGTAGTGAGAGAGTCTTCAATTTCGGTGCTGGTTTTTTCTGTGGTCTCATTTAGTTTCTCAGTAGCATTGTCGAATTTATCTCCAGCTTTTTCCGCGGCCTGATCAATTCTTTCCCCTACTTTTTCTGCAGAAGGGGGTTTATCGCACGCGGCTACCCCAGTGATAACTACTAGCGCTAACCCTATTAAATGTAATTTTTTGATATTCATCATAAATGCCTTAATTAAAGGTTTATTTTCTAGCGATACCCAATCAACGCATATATGTCTTTTCTGATAATGTTGTAGGAATATACTTACAGAAATGCTTAATATCCCTATATCAATAGACGCTTAGGATTAATGAGTGGTTACTTTATTGTCTAATTTAGGCGATTCGGTAGGATCAAAATCAACCCAATCACCGTTACGCCATTCACCATGGGCATGCTCTATATCCATTGCTCCTGCATCTTCGAGCATAGAGACGATCATCTCTTCATTTCGTGGATTAGTCACATGGACAGCTAAGATTACTCCAGCCTCACGTCTTATAGGATCGTCAGCACTTTCGTTGCTTTCAGTCCCTTGTAATGCACCAATTAATGATCCTGTATATGCCCCTATCCCCGCGGCAGCAAGTGCCACAACAGGTCCGGCAAATAAACCAATCGCCCCAGCGGTCAGTCCTGCCGTCGCACCTGTTTTTATAGCTGATGCATGAGCATCTTTTGCTCCTGGGTCAATTTTCTCATCCCCTCCTGCAAGTAGAACATCATGTTGACCCGGCGGGTTATTATAGAAAATGCAGATGTCATTAGTATTAATATAATTAGTCAGTTGTAGTGCGGTAGAATCCGCCTGCGCCATTGATTCAAATCTTCCAGCGATAATAGGTTGCATGATTTTCTCCTTAGTATTCATTGTTGATACTAGGCATCATAAAAACAAAGTTTATTAACAGATATAGGATGATTCTTAAAAAGATGTAGGAGAAGACCTATAGAGACGCAATATATTTGCAGTTAAGTAAGAGAAGAAGAGACAACGTATTTTTGACGTTATATGCTTATGATGAGGGTAGATAGGAATCAGGAGTATATGTGGGCTCGCGTCAATGGCAATTCGTTAAGACCAGTTGCACGCTTGCACGTATTTTCCGAATTAATCGTTGGAATTAGCTTACGAGTTGATAAAGAATATACCTATTCGTAAGATATCTCTGACAAAATTTTACTTGTTATTCCTATAAAAATCTTCAGAAGAAAAGCAGAAAGTTCTGTTCCGAGCGGTTTTAATTTTTGGAACAGGAAAAATATGATGAATAATGACGTTACCATTTCTATACTGAATGACTTAATACGAACTTGCAGAGCGGCGGAGCAAGGCTTTGCGGATGCCTCGCAGCATGTATTGGATTCTCGTCTTAAAACATTATTTCTGCAACGCTCTTGGGAATTTGCAATGAGCATTACTGAGCTCAAGAATTTGGTTCTTTCGTTAGGTGGAAAGCCTGCAAATCTACCAACATTTAGAAGTGCTTTACGTCGTGGCTGGCTGGATTTAAAGGCCATGTTTCTTCGAAATGACGATCTGGCGGCACTCTATGAGGTAGAACGAAGTGAATTTATTGTGCTGAAAGCTTATTACAAAGCAGCTAAGCAATCTTTGCCTCAACTCATTCGGGCAGTAGTGATACGCCAGTTACATAATGCGAAACGTAACCATACAGAAATTAAGGAAATACGGGATTATGCAGGTACGGCTGCAGTACACTAGCTCAAGACAAAGGCTCTGAAAAGCTATTAATTTAGAGACCACTTTAAAGTAATTCCTACGCAGAAATCGGCATCACCCTACAGAGGTTTTATCTCAGGAAAGCATAATAACTATATCTTCTAAATTTTTAGAAGATAGGTTTTATTAAATATATTACTTAGAGGAGATTAAGATGAATGAAAACATAGTTAAAGGCAATTGGAAACAGCTAGCAGGCAAAATCAAACAAAAATGGGGGAAGCTCACGGACGATGATCTTCAGAAAGCCGAGGGAAATAAAGAATATCTTATCGGTAAATTAGAAGAGCATTATGGTTTGGCAAAAGATAAAGCTAAAAAAAATCTAAAAGAGATTGGGTGCCATTAATGGATTGCCAAACGTTCCGTCAGTTAATTTAACTCCGATGGAACGTTTGAGATCTGCACCTATTAACCCCTGATTGGTTGTAAGTAGTTACTGAGTAGAAAATACTATTTCGAACTAATATTTTGGAGAATTGCTATGTCTAACCATGACCTCACTATTTCATCACTGAATAACCTAATACAGATTTCCAATGATGGCGTAAAAGGTTATACAGAGTCTGCTCAGCATGTGGAAGATTCGCAACTTAAAGCCTTATTTACCCGGCGCTCTCAGGAGATATCCACTTATGTAGCTGAGCTTCAAGGTTTAGTAGTGTCACTTGGAGGAAAACCTAGAGAACCCTCAACTCTTGGAGGAATTTTACATCGTGTATGGATTGATTTAAAAACTGTTATTACCAGTAATGATAATTTGGCGATATTGAATGAAATAGAAAGAGGTGAAGATGTAGCATTGAGAGCATATACTAAGGCGGCGGAACAAGAAGATTTGCTTCCACATATAAGATCAGTGATACTACGTCAGCTGAGTGGTGTTCAGCGCAATCATGATGAAATCAAAGGACTCAGAGATGCTACTAAAGCTGAGGCAGTCCATGAATAAAAAAAGCACATAATCCTACCCAGACTTGAGAAATCTCAGAGCTGTTTAACTCCAGCTTGGTTTAAAGAATTCTGAAACTTCCTACAAAATAATAGTCGGATTCCTACATAAGCAGTATAGCTATTCAGGCAAAATCTATTGGTTATCTTAAAAAAAGATGGTCATGAAAAATGTACAGCTAATAGGTGGGTTTAACTTTGTCAGAACATCATTACGGGAAATTATAAAATCTGCTGATAAGGAAATGCAGATATCCGCTGAGTCCAACGATGTTATAGATGCTGTTGAAAATTTAAAAAACCATAAAGCCGATATTATTATTCTCGATATATCACTCCCCCAAAAAAATGGGCTGGAGACATTTGCCGATATTAAACACATCTCGTCTAATATTCCGATATTGGTAATAAACGGTAGTGAGCAAGCTGATTTTACAGCTAGCTTCATACGATATGGATGCAATGGATATATATCTAATCAATGTAAGAATGAACAGATTGTTGAGGGTATTTATACAGTCATTCGAGGGCAGAAGTATGTTCAACCGCCTCATCTATATGAAAAAACCGAGCGTATCCTTAATGATATAAAAGCTCATGACGGGCTATCAAAGCGTGAGTTACAAGTTTTTTTAAAACTTGCAAAAGGAAAATCCATAGTAACCGTCGCTAATGAGTTAAACATTTCAAATAGTACAGTGAGTGTTTTTAGATCAAAAATACTTAAAAAAATGCATCTAAAAAATAATGCGGAACTCATTATTTACGCTATAAACCATCACTGTTTACCTCAGTCTTGCTCTATTAATCAGCCATCTTTGCTCAACCACGAGCAGGTTAAGTGTGTATGAGCTCTAAACTCACCCTGTTAGAGAAGTTAGGTTTTATATTTGTATTAATAATATGTATGTTCTCTACAGGATGCACTTCGTTACCCATAATCAATCCGGATATGGCCATACATTCGAATCAGCAGGTACAGATGGAGGGCGCGCATGGCCCATTATCCAATAAGCAGAGTAAAGAGATTCTTGCAAAACTTAAACATGGGACAGATGAAACTAGTATTTTTGATCGTCACCTACTTTTACAACAAGAAATGGGAGCAACTCCGCTGATAGTAGGTAATAAAGTCAAATTATTGAAAGATGGGCCGCTGACTTATACGTCTATGTTTGATGCAATTCAAAAAGCCAAAAATCATATCAATTTAGAAACTTTTATTTTGGAGCCGGATGAAATAGGGCAGCGTTTAATCGATGCCTTATTGGCAAAGCAGCTTGCTGGTGTGCAGGTGAATATTATTTACGATAGCGTTGGTTCATTGAATACCCCTAAACAATTTTTTCAGCCACTTATAAAAGCTGGAGCTAATGTGTTGGAATATAACCCTATTAATCCTCTTAACGCACGTAAAGGCTGGGAGTTAATTGCACGCGATCATCGAAAATTGTTAGTGATAGACGGCAGGGTAGCGTATGTTGGCGGCATAAATATCAGCAGTGTATACACCAAAGGATCTTCGGGTGGATCATTCTCACGTAGTGGCTCGAATAAAAAAGATAATCCTAAACCCGATGCAGATAGTAAATCTGCAGATATAAAAGATAAAGATGAAAAGGGTTTAATCCAGCAAATCAATAAAAAGCCTGTAGCGGAGGATGCTACAGGCTGGCGCGATACACATTTGCTAATGGAAGGCCCAGTGGTATCAGAATTCCAGAAATTATTTATGGATGTCTGGAAAAAACAAAAAGGTCCGATATTGACTGGGCATGATTACTTTCCGCAACTTAAAAATGTTGGAAAAGAAGTCATATGTGCAATCGCCACTTCGCCGGATGACTCATTAAGCTTAATTTATGTAACGTTACTTTCTGCGATTAATAGTGCGGAAAGCAAAATCTATATTACTAATGCATATTTTATTCCTGATCCTCAGTTGTTGGCCGCACTAACTAGCGCCGCAGAACGCGGCGTAGACGTGAGATTGTTATTGCCAAGCAAGACAGACTCTAGTTTAGTGTTTCATGCTTCTCATTCATTCTATGACGGATTGCTAAGTAAAGGTGTCAAGATTTATGAGCGCCAGGAAGCGCTATTACATGCAAAAACGGCCATGATAGATGGGGTATGGTCAACTGTAGGATCCAGCAATTTAGATTGGCGGAGTTTTCTTAATAATCAAGAGATTGATGCAGTGGTATTAGGAAAAGATTTTGGGACGGAAATGCAAGATATGTTTGAGCAGGATTTAAAAGAATCTAAACAAATCACCTTGGAAAATTGGAGGAAGCGCCCATTGGTTTCACGATTTAAAGAAATGAGTGCACGTTTATGGGCAAGATTTCTATGAAATTTATGAATTATAAGATTTGGGCACTAATTATATCTTTGGCCATTCTGTTGATTAGTCAGCGAGCTGTTGCAATTGATGATACCGATAGGTTGCGCCATCAATATAAGAGTTTGTTACCTCAACTGGAGAATAATCAATTTCATAGGCAACTATATCTGGATTCAACAGAATCCAAATCTAATCTAAAAGGGGATATTTATGCAGTCGTAGATCATCCTTTTACCACGGTTAATAGGGCACTCAATGACTCTAAACATGGTCCAGAGAAGTGGTGTGAGATTTTAATTCTTCATCTTAATACGAAGTACTGTAACGCTAATATCAGTGATAAAGAAGCTAGTATTAAAATGGGAATCGGGAAGAAAATTGACGCAGGATCATCAAACATATATGACCTGAAATTTAATTATCGTGTGGTTGCTTCGGTTCCGAAATATTTCCAGATAGAGCTTAATGCCGACAAAGGTCCGCTAAGTACTAAAGATTATCGTATTGTTTTAGAGGCAGTAGCTATTAATAATAAGAGTACATTCTTGCATATGACATATTCTTATAGTTATGGTGTGGCGGGCCGAGTAGCCATGAGCACTTATTTAGCCACTGCAGGCAGAGAGAAAGTAGGCTTTACCCCCATTGCGAAAGATACTATTCAAGAACGTGAACCTTCATCTTCTAAACCGAATAAATTCATAGGGGGTATGCGCGGAGTGGTAGAGCGCAATTCGATGCGTTACTATTTGGCGATTGATGCATATCTAAGTAACTTGTCGGGTAGCCCTGAAGAGCGCTTAGAACGACGTCTGACAAATTGGTTTGAAGCTACAGAACAGTACCCACGGCAATTACATGAAGTAAAACGAGAAGAATATATGACGATGAAGCACAATCAAACCAAAGCTAAGCCTGATAAAACGAAACGTAGTCTAATCTAATTTATTTGCCAGTATTAGGACGTATGTTCCAAATAGTATTACCCACATCGTCCGCAGCTAATAGATTTCTATTCTATAAAAGATAATCGCTTTACAAATTCTGTCGGTCTATTCCTACTGCTAAATAGGACTACCTCCAATAGGGGTTCGCTTTATTCTGAATTATATTGAAGTACGTTCCTATTTTTATATTTAGGAATAGTCTTTATTAATTATGAGGAGTCTTAAATATCATGAAAAATATATATGTAATCGTTACAGCAGCAATATTAGCTACATTTTATAACTTTGCCGGTGCGGCACCCGTAGATGGCGGACCCCCTGCGCAACAACAGAAAAACATTCCTCCATCAGAGTCACATGGTGATTATCTTGAGCCTCAACCCGATGAGAACGGTGTAAATACAAACACACAAACTCAGGATAAAAAAGCAACGAAACAGAGCAAAAAATGGAATAAGGATGCACAAAAGCCCAGTGCAGCAGTTAAAGGAAAAAATCAGACAGAACAGCCTGATTCGGGTGGAGTAAATGTTAATTAAAATGTCTACTTTGATAGTGGATGCTGTGAGTTAAATTTTTATTCACAGCATCTAACTATATGGCTATAACATGCACCCCAAGTGGGTGTTTTTTATTTTTAAGATAATTCACAGATTCAAGATAGTTACATTTTCATAGTGGCAGCGTAAAAAGTTGCAGGCTTTCTTAATTGCTGACACAATCTGGCAATCATTAAACCTTAATGTTAGATGGCATATTTTGTATATGCTAATTAACAACGGATATTGGCAGATATGAAAAAGCATTATGTATATAGACTTTACCAGAAACCTCTCGGTGAAGTTCTAAAGACCTCTTCAAACATATTATGGCTTACTCTTTTCTGTTTCTCTATTTCTTTATTCTCAATAACATCAACAGCTAATGCAACGGACGAACCTAACACTACAACGCGTCCTAAAATAGGCTTAGTGCTTGGCGGCGGCGGCGCGCGAGGTGCAGCACATGTGGGAGTGCTAAAAGTATTAGAAGAGATGCGAATTCCAATAGATTATGTAGTCGGCACTAGTATGGGTTCTATCGTTGGAGGGCTTTATGCCTCAGGGATGAGTGCCAAAGAGATAGATAAAGAGATGCGTGCGATGGATTGGAATGATTTATTTTTAGATTCTCCGCCACGCGAAGATCGAACCTTTCGTCGGAAACGTGACGATGATTTCTACACGGTCAAGGTCAAGCCAGGTCTTAAAGACGGGGCGTTAAAAGTGCCATTTGCGTATATTCGAGGTCAGAAGTTGGACATCGAATTGTCACGTCTTACTGTGCCCGTATCGGGGGTTGGTAACTATGACCAGCTTCCCATACCTTATCGTGCGGTGGCTGCCGATATTGAAACCGGGCAGGAGGTGGTTATGAGCTCTGGTGATCTTGCTCGTTCGATTCGCGCCAGCATGGCGGTGCCAGGAGCTTTTGATCCAGTGGAAATAGACGGCAAGATTCTAGTAGATGGCGGCATTGCTAACAATGTGCCGGTCAGCGTGGCGCACGCCATGGGGGCAGACATTGTGATTGTGGTCGATGTAGGCAGCGGTCTATTTAAACGAGATGAAATCAACGATGTACTAGATGTGACCGTGCAGCTCACTAACTTCCTGTTTACCCTCAATACACGTAATCAATTAGCCTCGCTTACCGAGCGTGATGTACTGATTAAGCCGCCATTGGGTGATATTGGCGGTGGTAGTTTTACCCGTGTGGCAGAGGCTATTCCAATCGGTGAAAGTGCCGCAAGAGCCGCCGCCGCGGCACTGAGTCGCTATTCACTTAGCCCCGAGGCCTATGCGCGCCATGTGGCTAGTCGCGAACAACGCGATCAAAATGCGCCTGTAATTAATTTTGTGCGTGTCAACAATCAATCGCAGGTAGGTGATGCAGTTATTGCCCAGCGTATTTCAGCGAAACTTGGGCAACCCCTAGACGAGGCCAAACTCAAAGAAGATATCGGAAGTATTTACGGATTGGAAATTTTCCAGACCGTGACTTATGAAGTGATAGAGGAAGATGGAAAAAAAGGTCTTCAGATTAATGCTAAGGAGAAGTGGTGGGGTCCTGGATATATACAGGCGGGGGTGGAATATGCGAATAATATGGGCGAAGACAGTATTTTTAATGTGGGCGCTCTTTACACGCGTACTCAGATTAACGAGCTAAATGGCGAATGGCGGATAGCGGGGCAATTAGGTGACGAACCATCAATCGGCGGGGATATTTACCAGCCGCTTGATCCGCTAAATCGATACTTTGTCGCTGGCAACCTAGGTTACGAGACAAAATTAGTAGGTCAGTTTGACGAGGATGGGCATAAGCTGGCACGTTATAAATTGACTGGTTTCCAATATGGATTAGCTGCAGGTATAAATATAGAAACTTGGGGTGAAGCGCGACTGGGATATTATGGACAAAATGGTGATGCAGAGGTCAATATTGGCGAGAGAGCGCCAGATTTCGATTTTAATACCGGCTATACCTACTTAAGATTATCTACTGATAAATTGGACAGCCTGTACTTCCCGCGCCACGGCCATGCTGGCAAAGCCGAGGTGCGAGTGTCTCGCAAAGAGCTAGGTGCGGACACGGAATTCGAGCAATTGTTGCTTAACTACAATCGCGCCTATAGCTGGGACAAAAATACTATAATAGGTGGCTTGGCATTGAATACTACTCTGGATGATGATGCGCCTCTGCAGAGTGAGTTCTCAATGGGCGGGTTTCTGCGCTTGTCCGGGTTATCGGAAAGAGAGTTGAGCGGTCAGAGCGCTGGGCTTGCAAGGTTAATCTATATGCGAAGTGTTAAGGAAGGCAGGTTCTTTTCCGGTTATCTGGGCGCTAGTCTAGAGGCTGGCAATGCGTGGCAGAAGAAAAGTGATATTTTCGAGGATATGATCGTTGGCGCCAGTGCGTTCATTGGTTTTGATACACCAATCGGGCCGCTCTACCTAGGTTACGGATTGACAGATCACGGGGACAATAGTATCTATATCAACTTAGGTCCTCTCATCAAAAACTAGTTAACGCAGCTACATTCAGGAGAAAAGTCATGAAGAAGGATCTAACTCGTACCCTGCTGGCTATTATATTTATTGGTCTGTTGGGCGGTGCTAGTTTTTGGGTTCTCAAACCTTTTCTACCTGCACTAGCGTGGGCAACTATGCTTGTCGTTGCTACTTGGCCATTACTGCGCTGGGTGCAGGCACGTTTGGGTAACAGGCGTGGTTTGGCTGTCATGGTGATGGTGAGTGTATTATTACTTGTTCTATTTGTTCCCATACTGTTTGCGGTCGGGTCGGTGCTGCAATATTCCGATGTCATTGTCAGTTTTCCCAAACAGCTTTCTACAATGGCATTACCACCTCCACCGAATTGGCTGATGTCGATTCCTTTGGTTGGATCATGGTTGGCTAATAAATGGATGGTGCTTTCATCTGCGGGGGAGGGTGCCATTTCTCAGTACTTAACTCCACATTCTAGTCAGTTTGTGCGTTGGCTTCTAAGTCAGATGGGCAATTTTGGTTTGCTGATGGTAAATTTTCTGTTGGCAGTAGTGATTTCAGTAATTCTTTACTTTACTGGCGAGACAGCAGCAAACGGTGTGCTTCGCTTTGCCCGGCGCCTTGCAGGTGCCCGGGGCGAAAACACAGCGCTCCTTGCTACCCAAGCGATTCGTGCCGTCGCTTTAGGTATTATCGTGACCGCAGTCGTTCAAGCTATTGTAGGAGGTATAGGATTGGCTATTGCCGGTGTGCCATACCTTGGCACATTGATTGGGCTCATGATCGCGCTAGGCATTGCACAGCTAGGTTCGGCACCGGTAGTGTTGTTATGTTCGATCTGGTTTTTTTGGCAAGGGCAGAGTAGCTGGGGGATCTTTCTGCTTGTGTGGACTGTTATTGTTTCCCAAATAGACAATTTTTTGCGACCGTATCTTATTAAGCGCGGAGTCGATTTGCCCTTATTGCTGATATTCGCAGGTGTAATCGGTGGCTTAATCAGCATGGGCGTTATCGGCTTGTTTGTAGGTCCCCTAGTGCTGGCCGTTACATATACATTGCTAATAGCCTGGGTCAAAGATGGAGAGTAAAAACGACACTATTTGGGTAAAGCATGGATAATACCTGTACCGGTAATGAAGGGTACTTTTTTGCACCAAGAGCTGCTGGTGCTGACTTATATTGATACATAATTCTGATAGAATATACCTAGGATGAATCGGTACCATCCAGTAGCAATAGCCAGGTCAGCGTTAATCAATATTAATCAAATTGGAGAAAGTTAATGAAAAAAATTGTTTCAGCATTATTCATCACACTGGGAATTATGCTTGTAGCTCCAGCATTTGCAGAAGACGCACCTGCGTCCGGAGGAATGACTAAAGATCAAGCTAATATCGTTCTGGATAAAATTAGAGCAGACAAGAAGTATATCACCTCGCAAAACATGGTTCTGACTGACGCCGAAGCTAAGGCTTTCTGGCCAGTGTACGATGCTTACCAAGATGAATTACGCAAACTAAATATGCGCATTGCTAATCTTGTCTTGTCTTATGCAGATGCTTACAACAGAAAAACCCTGACCGATGAGAAAGCAAAAAACCTGATGAATGAGTCGCTTGCTATAGATACCG
>Ga0315912_10003027_pt1 | contig 17184 bp, 4 predicted proteins | sample VfabasoilMG_FD_204469 | JGI IMG/M metagenome (GOLD analysis project Ga0315912, IMG submission 204469) | Garden soil microbial communities collected in Santa Monica, California, United States - V. faba soil | ecosystem: Environmental > Terrestrial > Soil > Garden | place: USA: California...
TGGCGCAGGACGTCTTCGTCAAGGCGCTCAATCTACCGACCATCTTGCAGCCGGCGGAGCCACTGAATCTCGACGTTTCGCTCAACTCGTTGCATCCGCTCAATTCGAATCGCACGTACTTCGCGCTCATCCGGCTCAACGCCACGCTGAAATTTGAATCGACGTTCGCCACCGTGCGCGGCTACGGCCTGAAACTCACACCGCTCCCCAAATCGGGAAACACGCCGGAGGCGCGCTTCGTTTTCGCGGAGCAGCCGCGATTCGTTGGCCCGGACGGTGAAGTGCCGAAGAACTTTTATCTCACGCTTCAGGGTGCGTTTTCGATCGAGTGGAAAAACACACAACCAGGCGCGACGAATCATCGCCTTCTCTGCGGTACGTCCGGACTGGAGTACCTGGGCTTGCCGGTAGGTGTGTCGAGCCGGATCGAGTTCATCTCCGGCCAGGCCGCCTACGCGCCGCTTCTTCCTGCTGAAGCCGAAGCAGCAGGCGAGTCACTGACAAAACTCGGAACGACGGCGTGGGTATGGACCTCGACAACCGAGGCCACGAATCCGCCTATTTACTATGCCCAACCCGAAGACGCGCCGCTGTACGAAGCGCCGCGCGCGGGTGGTCCCCCGGGGGACAACCTCGGCAGCGTTTTTCTGAATTTCTTCGAAGTGCCGGCGCTGAGCCTCAGCGAACCTAACGGCGCGCGCGCATTTCCGCTTGCGCCTTACGACCATCTCACTCCCGATCAGATCGAAGATGCGAAGCGGGTCGAAGCGGCAGCGATCGCCCCAACGCGCAGGCAGGCGATCCTTGCGGCTGATGTACAGGCCTGGGCGGCGAAAGTGGATGCTCCGACAGTGACCGACAGGATCGGGGTGACGCCGCAGGGGCTCTCCGTCGGCGTCGCAGCCAACGGCATCGACTGGACGTGGGCCGGAATGGCGAACGATACCGACGCGGCATCCGATCGTCCCGATCTCCTCTTCACCAAAGCGACCGGCGCCTTCCGTCAAGCGCTCGAAACCAATCGCCTGTTCATGGTGCTCGCGAATGCCGACGTCTTCATGAACGACGCGTCCGTGCAATACCAACTCACCCCGCAGGCATTCGCCGAGATCCAGGCCGAGGGGACCGTTCCGCCGAACGTCCTCGCGCCGGTGCGGGCCTACTTTTCCAGCCGCGGCTTCCCGGTTTTCGAAACCGAGGCCGACTTCGACGCCGCGTTGATCGCGGCCACGCCCGAGGCGGCGCCGTACGAATTGATCTTCGAACGTAAGGCAGGACTCCTGGTCGCGCGCATCGGCGACTGGCGCTTCCAGATGTCTCCGCGCAACTGGTTCAACCCGCAGCGCACCGAGCGACAGCATGCAATAGTGATTTACAAATTCGCCGTCGGCCGCTCGCTCGCGCACCTAACGGCGGATATTCCGAGTTGGACCTGGCCTGAGGTGGCAGCTTTCCAGGACGGCACGATTGCCGACGCGCAGGCGGAACTGCAATCGATCTACCAGCAGGCGCGGCTCGCGTTTTTGGAGACGAGCGGCGGCGGCAGGCAGTCGCCGTACGCGAACTTCATCCGCATTCTCGACGATCCGAACTGGACCGGTATCATCGCCTTCAGTTGCGACGTGCCGCTCAACCAGTTACCCGGTCCACTCCAGGCGCTCGCCGCGGGCATCGACTCGAAGCGGTTCTTTGCGCATCACGTCGGCTTCAACGTGACGCCGTTTGGCGCCAACCCCGGCGAGCTGAGCTTCGGCCGCACGTCGACATTCGGCCTCCTCGACTACGAGGACACGGAAGACCAGTACTTCGAAGAGACCATCTACTACGCGTTCAAGGTGCTACAACTCACGGTAGGCTTCCGCAACTCGGTGATCACCGACTTCTCGAGCAAGGTCGAGTTGCTGATCAATCGCCTGTTCGGAGTGACGGCGCTGCTTTACCCCTCGCAACACGGCAACAACGTGATCCTCAACGGCGTCTACCAGCGCCAGATCGATGCGCAAGGCGTGGAACACGGCACGTACGTGTTCACGATGGAGGAACAAAACACGTTCGTGCTCGAAAACACCGCTCTGCGCAACGTCGTGCTCCTTTCGACTCAGCTCGTCACCACCCGCCCTGCGGATCCCGCACGTCCCGAGCAATCGGTTATTTCGCAGTTTCAAATGGGTGGCAATCTCTATTACTACGAGCCCAAAAACATCGATCTTTTCTCGTTTGGCCCCGGTCCGGAGGTGGAGGAACACGGTGATGTGTCGCTGTCGTCAAGCGCACTGCGCTTCGGCAATCTCGTCGTGCAGATGGAGTTCACGATGGCGCAACCCACGCCGGTGTTTTCATTCCTGACTGAAACACTGTCGTTCGATCTCCGGAACAGCAAAGCAAGGCCGAAGGCGCTCTATTCAAACTTCCCGCTCAAGCTGTCGAGCTTCGTCGCCACGCCTGATCCCGTGTTGCAGAACCCGCCTCTTCCGCCGACCGAGAAAAGCGCACAGTCGCCGGAGTCGCTCGGATACGTCTCCATCACAGCGGGTCTGCAACAGTCGAAGATGCTCGATCCGTGGTATGGCCTCGTCTTCGACGTTGACCTCGGCACACTCGGCGCGCTCGCCGGTAGTGCGGGTCTCGTGCTCAGGATACTTCTCGGCTGGAGCAACGGCGGCACGGCCGAGCAACCTGCGGTCTTCGTCGGCGTGCGCCTGCCAGGCGTCAAAGATGCGATCGGCGTCGAGATTCCGCTGCAGGGCATCATCACCCTCGCGTTCCGCACGATCGAGATGATCGTCAACAACGATCCCAAAGCCGACACGCGCGAATACATGCTCCGCTTCCGCAACTTCGCGATGAAGCTCCTCAGTCTTTCCTTCCCGCCCGGCTACAACGATATCTATCTCTTCGGCGCTCCCGGTCAATCAACGCCGACAAAGCTCGGCTGGTACGCCGCGTACTCCTCCGGAAAAGACGAGAAGAAGAAAAAGCAACTCTCACCCGTTGCCCGAGAAGTGAACGCACGACGACTTCCGCCCGCGCTGCTCAAACGGAGGGACCAATAATGGCTACCAGCAAGATCGAGGTTGATTTTCTTCACTGCGATCAGGGCATGGGGACTCTCGTCCGCATCTACAACACGAAAAACAAGCTCGCGCATCTCGCACTGCTCGATCTCGGATCGGAGTCGGGAACGAAAAAGTATTCCGACAATGCGATCCAGGCCGTCATGAACGCCCTGCAAAAGATGGAATCGGACGGGACGGGAGCGACGATCGATCTCCTGCTCATCTCCCACCAGGACTACGATCACTGGAGCTTGTTGCCGAATCTGCTGAACGAAATTCAAGAGGAGATCCCCCATTGTCAGGTTGGCGAAATCGTTTACGGCGGCCTCAAGTGGAGAAAGAAAGCCACTGAAACCGTGGAGGATTGGGAGGCCTACTTCGATGTGACAGCTACCCCCTTCGGCAAAGCAGAAAGCCACTTCAAGTTTCCCGGCACGAAGGGAGAGATCGCAGATATTGACGGTGTCAAGTTCCACCTCATGTGCGCCAATGTTCCTATCTCACGCTCAGCGGGGGATCTCGAACGGAACGGTACTTCGGCCGTCGTCTGCATCGAGCTCGGCGGAACGAACGCCGTCATCCCCGGCGATGCCACAGCCGACACGGTCGGTTGGATCAACGACAACGTCTTCGCTCCCTGGAAGAAAAAAGGGAAAGGGAACCCGGTGCAGCCTTGCCTCGCTCTCGGGGCGCCGCATCACGGCGCACTACGAACGCTCGCCAGCAATTTCGTCTCGGATACCAGTAAGGCAAAACTCGACATCGCGACAGCGTTTGCGACCAACGTTGCCGCCAAAAACGTCGTGGCCAGCGCGGGGTGGTACTCGAAATTTAATCACCCCTACAAAGAGGTAATGGACGTTCTCGCCGTCAAGGCATCTACCACAAACGTCGCGCACGACTTCGTCTGGTACGAAGGCGCCAAGTCCACCTGGAGACAGGTCAAAAACGACAGGCGCGGCATCTACACCACGATCGAAACGCTCAAGGATCCTCCGTCACGAGTAGATTGGTCTTTCAGTATCGATTCGAAGGGGAGAATCACTTTCTTTATCAGGGAACAGGAAGAAGAAATTCCTGCTGACGAATACGGCACCCCTTTTCCTCGGACCGACCGCTACCCCGCCGAGCCGCACGAGAACTAACGCATGTCGCTTCAGGATATCTACAACGATCTGAACAACGCGCTGCACGACGGCGTGATCGTTCTCACCCCGACCACCGTCCCTGACCTCGGACTCACACTCGAAGCAATCGGCGTCGGCACGCTCACGCTGACCGGCGCCACGCTGACGCTCGGTCCACGTTCGGTCGTGCTGATCGGCAACGCCAACTACCGCGACTTCGCGTGGAGCACAACGCTGACCGGCGAATCGGTCAGCACCGGCAATCGCTTTACGCTCGCGTTGCAGGGACAGGACTCCGCGACACCATGGATGATCGGCACGTCGTTTCCGGACCTTCCGAAATCGCGCGAGATAACTGAAAAAGCCACTGTGCCGGAGGTCGATTCCGTGCTGTTGCCGCTCGTGGTCGAGCAGCCGCTGCTCTCCGTCACGACCGAACCGCCAAAACCGGCCAAGGGGTTCAAACCAACCTTTCAGGGGTCGCTGGTCCTGACTGACAGCAAGCTCGCGCAGTACATCGACTACTTCAGATCGTCGAACCTTAACCTCACCGGCACGGTCGACTTCCGCGATCCGGCAAAGCCGGTGTTCGTGTTGCACGCCGCGGCGCCCGGAGCCCAAATCGATATTCCGATCTTCAAGGTCAGTTCCGCCGGCATCAAGCTGCTGAGCGATGCCAATGACATCTTTTCGCTGCAGGAAGATTCGGTCAATTCTGTGGCCGAGGTCTACCTGATAATCTCGTTCGGCAAGGCAGTGCCGATCACGGCGGAGATCACCACGCCGTTGTTACAGGGCAACTTCATGTGGCCGATGACGGCCGTCTTCACCGAGCCCGTCACCGCCAAGACTGGTTTTGCGCTCATTCTCGACTTCTTTGGCCAGCCGGCGACGAATCTCAATCTCTTTCCGTTCCCGCTCGCCAACCAACTGCTCAGCAACTTTGGCGTGAAAGCCGTTGGCGTCGTAATCCAACCGCCAATCGACGGACAGGATCTCGCTCTCAAGGAAGCTTCGATCGCCCTGACATCGGTCGAGACCTGGAAGCCCTCGCTCGCGTTCGTCACCGTGCGCGAGCTCGGCACGGCGTGGACGTTTCACTGGGAAACAGATCACAACTGGGTGACCGGAAACGTCTGGGGAAAACTTACTTTCTTCGACGATCCAACACTCCAGGTCGCGCCGTTAACCGACAACTGCACGTCGAACAAGATCGAGCTCGAAATCAGCGCCACGCTTCCCGATTGGATCATCACGGCGCGCAACGAAAGCGACATCTGCGTCCCGCTCGGCGAAGTGCTGAAAAAGTATCTCGGCGGCAGCGGCGGCATTCCCGACAACCTGCGCATTACAAATCTCTTCCTGCAGGCGATCCCGCCGGTGCAAACCTACCAGGCATCGCTGATGGTCGAAGGGCTCTGGGCCACGCAGGTCAATCTCGTGAAGTTCAGCCTCGACAAAGCCATCGGAGAGATCTACGTCACGCAGAGCAAAGTCTTCGGCAGCATGACTGCGATGATCGGTTTGGCGGTGATGGACAACGGCGCCGAAACGACGAAAGCCACGTTCAATATCAGCGCCGAATACACGCAGGACGGCATCTGGCGTTTTGAGGGCGGTCTCGCCGACGGCGTGCTCTCTTTGCTCGACTTCGCCTTCGCCCTGCTCGGATTGAAGCCCGCGTTCGAGTTGCCGGAAGTGCTCCTTACGGAGCTCTGGATTAGCTACGAAAACTCCGCGACGTCGTCGACCAACAATCCGTACTCCGCGCGCGGCACGTTGGAGGTTCGCTGGCAGCCCGAGGTTCTCGGTCTAAAGCTTTCCGCCGTCGCGAGTGCGTTCGTCCAGCGCCGAGAGAAACAGACAGCGGCCGACGACATCATTCTGCTCCACTCTCCGAGACGCCGGGATGCAACGAACGCGCAAATGATTTACGTGGGCGAGCTCTCCGGCAAGTTCACGATCAATCGCCTGGCAGTTCGCCTCGCGGTCTCGTTCACCGATAAAGAACAGGTCTACATTTTTGAAGTCACGTTCGGCAAAGTGACCGTGCGCGCGGCGACCGAGTGGGTCAAGAACGTGACCGCGAAACCGCCCGAGGGGAAACATCAGATCCTCGTCATCACGCTGCGCGGCTTCACCCTCGGCGACGTTGTCGAGTACCTCGTCAACCTCGCCAATCCGAACGCAAACTATCAACTCGAAGAGCCGTGGACGTTTCTAAACAAGATCGACCTCTCGCGCTTCGAAGCGCGCATCGATCCGACTGAGCAAAAAATTTCCCTCACCTATCGCGTCAATCTTTCGCTTGGATTTGGCTCGGTCGACACGGTCGGAATCCTCTACGACCGCTCGTCAGGAGAAGGGAAAGTCAAGTTCATCATTACCGGAAGCCTGCTGACCACGCGATACGATTCCGCCAATCCGCTAACGTGGGACGCAGCCAACGATCCGCCTCCCGCCGTGCCGGGCAAGGGCGTTTCGCTGATCGATCTGCGTTACCTCGGCGCGGGCCAGCACGTCACGTTGACGGGACTGACACAGTTCAACTCGATCACCGCGGTGATCAAGAAGCTCCGCGAGGAGATGCAGCCAATCTCAGATCCGAAGAAGAACCCGCTCGAACAGAGCAAGCTGCGCTTCGATCCGTCAAGCCAGTGGATGTTCGGCATCGACATCACGGTGATGAGCACGGTGAGTGTTGGCATCGTGCTGCACGATCCCGATCTCTACGGACTGGTGTTGTCGCTCGCCGGTCCCAGTGCCGGCGCGCTGGCGGGACTCAGCTTCGAGTTGCTGTACAAGAAGGTGACCGACGATATCGGCGTGTTCCGGGTGCGGCTGCAAGTGCCGGACGCGTTTCGCCAAATCAATCTCGGCTACGTCTCGATCACGCTCGGCATCATCACGGTCGACATCTTCACCAACGGCAACTTCATGATCGACCTCGGTTTCCCGCACAACCGAGACTTTACCAACTCCTTCGGACTCGAGGCGGGCATCTTCATCGGCCGCGGCGGTCTCTACTTCGGCGTGCTCAACGGCGCGACGTCGACGCGCGTGCCGAAGATTACTAACGGCAACTTCTCGCCGGTGATCGAGCTCGGCATCGGACTGTCACTCGGCGTTGGACGCACGTTCGAGAAAGGTCCACTGAAGGCCGGTCTCTACGTGCAGTTCGTGGCGATCTTCGAAGGCGTACTGGCCTGGTTCCATCCGACCGATACGTCGCAGCCGGACAAGATGTACTACTGGTGTCAGGGCACGGTGGGAATAATCGGAAAGCTATACGGTTCGGTCGACTTCAAGATCATCGCCATCTCGTTGAGCATCGAGGTGTGGGCCTTCGTGACCTTCACCTTCGCCTCCTACCGCGCCTCGCTCATAGAGCTCGATATCGGCGTCAGGGTCAACGCGTCCATCAAGATCCTATTTATCAAGATCTCATTCAGCTTCAGTTTGAGGCTGCAAACAAGCTTCACGATCGGGTCGGACAGCCCGACGCCCTGGATCCTAGACGCCGATCAGAGCGGGCGCACCCCGCGTCGCCTCGCCGCGAATGCATCCGTGCCGCGCAGGCGACGGTCGCTGCACCTCACCCAGTGGACGCGCGAAGTGTATCTGCGCCAGCGATTCGGAAACGACGGCGCGCGACTCCGTCTCACCACGGGCAATGTGACGTATGACCTGAATTGGCCGACGAACGTTAACGTCTTTCCGGACGGCCAGATTCACCCGGTCGCGATCAAGATGCTGCCGTCGTACCTGATCGACCAGGTGGTCGTGCAATGGCCCAACCAACCGGTGCAGTCGAACAACGATCCCGCGTATCGCATCAATTTCATGCTGGCGGCCGACAGCGCCGTGCCACCGCACGCGCGCACGATCGCGGAGGAGAAGAAGCTCACGACCACTCATCTCGCGTCCGCGGACGGCGTGAGCGACGTCGCTTTCAACGTGATGATCGAGGCGATGTTCCGCTGGTCGCTCGCCGCCCTCGGCCTGGATCCGGTGACGGGCGTCGTCTCGTTGGGCCAACTGGAAGAGCTCGCACGCCAGCTCGATCTGCCTGAAACCGGGACGAGTCTCGACATGACGACGCTCGGGAAGTTTTTCACGCTCAATCTCGAGATGCGGGTCAGCGGCGTACCAACCGGCAAGGCCGCGGACAGCAGCGGCACGGTGTTTCCGATTCCGCCCCCGCTCGGATGGGATTCCGATCCGTCCGGAGACCAACGGCGCTTCGCGACTTATCAACAGATCGATTCGACGTACGAGCGTGAAGTGAAACAATTCTTCGCGCGGCTCGATCCGCAGCCCGCGGCAACGCAGCTCGCCAATGCGCACCAGGTCAACGCCGGCGATCCGACCGAATCAATGGCGACGTTCATCTTCCGTGACTACTTCCTGCTCATCGCCAAGGCATCGGTGCAGGCGGCGCTGACCACGATGGGCGCGTTCCCGTACACGGTCACTGGCGCGAGCAGCGAATCGCTGACGTCGATCGCCAGGCTCTTTCCGCCGGTCTCCGTGCCGTATATCAAACGCGAAGGAGACACCGTCGATCAGGTTGCCGATGCGTTCGGAATGTCCGCGTCGGAGATCCTCTGGCTCAATCCGAATCTCGAGACCGAACTGCGCGAAGCAGTTCCGGGCCAAACGATCGAGGTCGTGATCGGAGCAACGCCGGAAAGCATCGCGTCCGGAAATCCTTCGTGGCCGCTGAAGGCCAACGTGCCTATCAACCTCGGCGACGTTCTGCACCAGGTTCTCGACGGCGAGACCCTCGACTCGATCGCCTCGAAGTTTGGCTCCAACGTTGATACCTGGCTCCAGGATCCAGTGCTGCTGGCACAATGGAACCTGCTCCTGCCCCGCGCAGCGTTCACCGTGCCGCAAAGCTCGTTCGTAAATTCGCGTTCACTCAATCTCGCCCTCGTCGCCGCAATGTTCTACGTCCGGAACAATGGCACGGACGACCTCGGCCTGGTCCAGAATGGCGACGTGCCGCTCGTCGAGTGGTACGTGCAGACCATCGGCACAATGAACACGATCGATTTCGCGGGACCACTGCCGGAGTCGGTACTGGTGCCGAAGGAATTCGACAACCTGGCGGATCCGATCACCTGGTTCACGCAACCGGGCGATACTGCCTGGACCATCGCCGCGATGTTCGCCGTCTACGAAAACCAGGCCGGTAACGCGCAGTTCGCCGAGTGGCTCCAGGCCGTGCTCGCGGTCAATCCCGGTTTTAATCCCAACTCCGTCCTGGCGCGGGTGAAAATCCCGGAGATGGCGACGCAAGTCTTCGCCGGTGAAGTGCTCGGGTCTATCGCGACTCGCTTCCCGATCGAACTGCCGGCGCCGCCGCCAGGGCAGTGGCTCGATCGCGCCGCCTCGTTCCGCCAGGTGGTGAAGGTCGCCACGATATTGGCGCCGCTGACGCCGCTTACTATTCCGGAGTGCCAGGTAACGACCGCGACCGACCAGACGATCTCCTCGTTCTCCGAGTTCTACAACCTCTCACTTGAAAACAGCGGCACTCGCATTGCCGATGTCGGCGGCCTGCTCGCGACCTGGAAGGACCACACGCTCACGGTTCCGCATCCGGCTTCCGCGCCCATCGGATCGGGCACGCCAACAGCGGCCGATCTCGTTCCCGTGATCCTCCGCGATTACGGCGCATCGATCGCCGGTCAAACGTCGCGCTTTCTCGTCGCCGGACTGCGCATGCCGGCGCCGGTTCTTGGCTCGGACGACAAGTACCACGCAACCGGCCCAATGAGCGGAATCTACGAACTCACGGGACAACAAATCCCCGGCCCGAACCCGCCGGCGTCATGCGATCCGCCTCCGCCGCCGACCGAACGCCTCCGGATCACGGTGAAGAACTACGACCCCGGAGCAACGTGGCTGAAACTCTTCGACTCCTCAACTTTCACCGATGAAATGGCGCCGGCGCTCACGGGCGAACATGTCCGACTCAACCCCGGACTCGGGCGCCCAAACAAACGCCTCGTCGGACTCGTCACACTGACCGCGCCGGCCGAGGAGCTTGTCTACAGCATCACAGACGTCGATCTCTGCGACAACTATCCGGCGCCGGTGCTCCAGCAGGTCTTCATCACGCCGCCGAGGGCGCGCCCGCTCTTCCGCGACGCTCCGGTGCGTCACCCGATGCAGCAACAGATCAACTGGCAAACGACCGAGAGCATAGCGATCCCGAATCCGGGGAACGTGACCGCGCCGTCAACCGGGATGCCGTCGCTCTGGCCGTTCAGCGGCGATCTGATGCGCACGGAGATCCTCTATCCGACGAAGCCGTTCGCGTTGTGCAGCGTCGATCCGCAACTCGGTCCCACCGCGGAACCACAGGAGCTGACGCTCTACGCGTGGGCCACGACGATCGACATACGCATCCGCACAATCCCAGGACAGTCCAACACGTACGAGGTCTTCGGCGCGGACACCGCCGGACGTCAATTGCTGCTCGAGGTCTGGCAATACCTCGACCGGCAGACGGACGCGGCCGCAGTGCACATCCTGTATCAGGAGTCGGTCAGTACCGGCCTGCCGAGCGGGTTCACTTCAGTGCCCGTCACCGATAATGCGACTTACCTGATCAAAACAAACCTCACGACCGAGACACAGAGCGGCGCCAATGTCGCGGCGTTCGAAGGTCCGCCGCCGTTCGGCGACTACTACGCGCGTGTTGCCGACTCGCTTCGCTTCCTCACGCTCATGTGGGAATGCAGCGTCGTCGGTGGCGGCGGCTACTGGTTGCAATACACGGCGGCAACCGGTGCGGGACTGCCGCAGTCGATCTTCTCCTCCGACGGATCGGCGTCGCTTACACTATTGATCCTGCTCGCGTCGCAGATGAATTCGAACGCACCCGACCGCAAGTTGCACTCGTTCAACGATACGGCGCTCGTCGGAAACTCGATCGATGCGAGCGCGTCGAACGTCTTCGTGCGCGTCGCCGATTTGTCGGAGGAAACGCGCGAGGCGACGGTCGATCCCGGCAACGTCGCGTTCTTTACGGCGCTCGACAATCCTCCGCCGCAAACGGACCCGCCCGATAAACAGATCGCCGTCCGGCAGCTTTACGGCATGCTCTCTTATCAGATCCTGGCGACGACTGCCTTCGTCGAAAGCACGCCGAGCATGCCCGTTGGACCGCAGGTGCCTGAATCAGAGGACGAGGAGAAGTGGGATCTCTACCAGGTCCTTCCGATCTGGCGTTACGCGCAAGCACATCCACTGCCCCACGTCGATGGCCTGCCTTCGCCCGATCTCGATCCGTACGCCGGCATCACCGGCGCATCGAGCGGCGGCACGTGGACACTCGCCAATACCAGCGTGAGTCTTTCGTTCCGCGACGTCTACGGAAACAACTCAAAACTCAGCGGCGATGAGGCGTCGGGCGGCCCAGACCTGGTCAACATTGACGTCGGGTATACTGACCCGGTGATCGGTATTGGCGCCTGGCCCGCGACGACGGCTAACTTCACTGTCCTGCCGCAGCAGGAAGGCAACGGCGCAATATTGCTTGCCAGTTTTTCACTTCAGGCGTCGACTCATCTTCCCGCCGGGATGCAGCGTACGAGCGACTCCGCAACGACCGCCGCGAAACAGATCGAAGACTTCTCGAAAATCTATTACCAGCTCGCGCAAAGTGACGTTTCGTATTCGCTATCGACGACACTCGATACAGTAGGCGGCAACCCACAGGCGCTGCCGACCAGCGGATCGCTACTCGAGTTTGCGGCAGGCGCATGTGTGTGGCTCAACACTACGCAGCGCCTTGCAAACGTCTACGTCAACACGGCGCTCGCGCCGAATCTCGCCGCAGTGTCGGAAACGTACGGCGTCGGATACGACGGGCTCGCAATGGCGAACGGCCACGTGCCGCTCTCGCGCATCTTCACTGAGCCACCGTTGCCGCCAGTGCCTGGCGTCGACTTCACGATCCCCGTGTTCGCCGTGTTCTCTGACGGCAGCACGATCGCGTCGATCACGCCGGTTGGCGGTGACCCGGTGCAGGTTCTCGAGGACGGCGAGAACACCTCGCTGCTGCTTCATGTCGGCACGGAGCTCGCAATCCCGCCCCACAACTACACGGTCCCAAATGATCCGCCGCTTCCGGCGCTGCCGCCGTCGCTGACTGAAATCACCGAAACGAACAACATCACGCTCGCCAGCCTCATAGCCGCGAATCAGCACACGCAGGCGTTGCTGCGCGAGGGCTTCGTCTTTACCTGCGAAGGTGTCGAAGTGTTCATCACAATCGAGCAGCCCGACGTCACGCTCAATGACGTCGCGTTGACGTTCCAGGACAAGGGCATCAACTTCGACGCAGTGATGGTGGCCGGCGCGAATGCGATTTTGCCGGGGATGTTCCGCGCGGGCGCAGTGCTGGTGATCGATCACTACATCATCAAAATAGACGAAACGCTGAGCGACAACGGCACCGGCGCGACGGTGACCCAGCTCGCGCAGCTCAACACGGCTACGGTCAATCTCTTCCACTCAGGCACGGCGATTTACGTTAAGTCTCTCGCCGCGAGCAGCGCCTTCAACGACACGATCGACGAGGCGTCGACAATGTATGCGCTTTCACCGGATCAACTGCTGCGCTTCAATCGCAACGTCGCGCTCGCGCCGGCGCCTGTATCGCCCAGCGATGAGTTGTATCTCGCGATCCCAGGCCATGCCGCGCTTCCATCTTCAGCGCCCTCGCTGCGCATTCCGTACAGCATTCCCGCAAACGCGACACTCGACGGCATCGCCGCGCTTTTCTTCGGGGCGTCCGCGCTCTCGCTCGCGCAGGCGAACGAGCAACTGCCGGGCGTGCTCGGCGGCGGACAGTCGATCACGGTTGCCGGACAGACCGTCAACACGACTGACGGTGAGTCGTTCTCCCAATTGCTCGCCGCGTTCGATCCGGCGGTGACACTCGAACAGGTGGTCGCGGTGATCCAGGCGACGCCCGGCTATTTAAAATCCGGCGCGCTCCTGCTCACCCCTCCGGCTGCACTCGCCTCGGGCGCGCAGACTCCGCTGGCGGTTGCAGAGCGATACGGCCTTACAGTCAACGACTTCGCCGTCGCCAACAGCGGCCTCGCAAACATCGTCGTCGCCGGCGTGAAACTCGTCTCGCCACTTGGCGGCGAGGAGCCACCCGAGATCACCACCAGCGCCTCAGACACGTTCGTCAGTTTCGTCTGGCGCTTCGGACAATTGGGAATCCAGACCACCGTCGCCGACGTGCTCGAAAAGAACAGAGACCGCGCGTTCATCGCCGGCGACGCTTCGATCCTGCTCGCGCCGGCGCCGGCTAAGCTCAGTGCGCCCTTCGGCGCAAACGGGTGGCAATTCCCGCAGGCGATCTTCGACGTGCAAACGTTCGTCGAGATCAAACGGCAGAACGCACTCGTCGATCCTGCGTTCCGCGGCACCCCCGCGGAGCGCAACGTCGCTTCGATCCCGGCCGTCTCGAGAGACAACGGAACGGGTGAGGATGCGTACCTCGCACTGCAACAATTCGCGAGAGACGTCAAAGCCGCGATCCCAATCCTGCGTATCTCGACCGGCAAAGTGCTCGCCGATGATCGCGAACAAACGTCGACGGACATCTGGGGAATCGCATTCGGCAGCAAGTACATCGAGAACGTGACTATTCAGCCGGGCGTGACCGCGGGGAGCGAAAAGATCCCGCAGTACTTCGCGCTGCGACCGCTCGATAACGCGCTCGTCGCCCGCAATGCCGTCAAGATCAAACCGCTGGAGGCCGACGGCAAACTCGGCGTGCAGCAGCTCACGGATTTCCAGGGCGTGGATATGGAGACATGGGCGCAACGCTTCCTCACCGACGTCGATCTCTTCGTTTCCGCGCCGTATGCGGCAGCCGCGTATCAGACTCCGAAACGGCAGACACTCGAGTCGGTGCTGGAATCGAAGCAATCACTCGCCGCCGGGATCGCCGCGGGCCTCGACTACATCCTCAACTTCGGACAACCCGATCCTTCGCGCGAAACGCCTCCGCCGCCTGATTGGACCACGGCGGTTGAAGCGTTGCGCCAGCGCCTCCTGGTCAGTCTCAGCGCGGGATACAACGTCGACGCCGTCGTGCAATACAATGCGACCGTGGCATCTCCCTGGACGCGCGAATATGCCAACTTCTCCGGCCCGGGCAAACTCGCCGACGATCCGGTGCTCAACCAGATGCGCACGACGTTGTCGAATGCGAAGACGCCGTTGGCGACAACCGCGCCGGGCAAGCCGTCGTATGTCAACTTCCTGCTTGCCGTTGCGGAAGAAGGACGCGGCAGCTCGGTCAAACTTCAGCTCCACTATCCGATCAACGAGGTGGAGTTCAACATCCGCGAGATCGTCGACGGCTACGACGCTTCCGACTGGGTTACGATGGTCCTCAACGACGATCTCCCGTCGCAGGTGTCGATCGACCTTGGGACGCCGGACGTTCCGTTGCCCGTTCGTTCCTATCCGCCGCTGCCGACGCTGCTGGACCAGAGCGCAACCGCGACGCATCCCACACCTTCCAATTACGGTGAGGCGATGTTGTGGGATTACGCATTCGCGTATCAGCATCAAAGCATGGCGGTCGATCAGATCCGTCTCGAGGTCGAGTTCAATCAAACACCGCTGCTCGTTGCCGCGAGAGCGCTCGACGACGTCGATCTCTTCGCCGCCCTCGCGCAATACGACACCGTCGCACCGCAACTTTGGGACATCCTGAAAGGCCTTCCGAATTACGCTTCCGCGCCGGACAAGGAGACGATCGAGAACGCGATGGGGACGTTTGCCTCGCTCGTTGCCACGGTGGCGACGGCATGGTCGTCATACTGGTCGAGCAACGTCCTGGTCGCGCAACGAAAGGCATCCGCGCTCGGCCCGCAGCCGGAGCGCTATACGTTCATGCAAATGCTCGAAGCGACCCTCGACGTGGATGTGGAGAAGTGGTTTTATTCCTCGCTGTATCTCAAACGCGAATTCACGCAAGGACCACTCGGTTGGCCCGTCATGGGTGTCTTCGTAGGCGATCATTTCGAGACCATGGGTGACGGAGTCGACACGCCGAAAGGCCGGCGCTATGACTTCCCGGCGGGAGTGGAGGCCTTTAACCTGCTCACGCTCGAGATGCGCTTTGCGCAACTCGAGATCGCGAATTACCAAAACGCGTCGTCGCAACTGCAAGTGGTTCGCAACGCAAATCTCTCGGACCTCGCGCCGACGCGGCCCGCCTTCGTCTATCAGACGCAATGGTTCGCGTTCCCGAACCTTGTTTCGCCGCTGCTCTCGTGGCGCGATCCATTCCCGATCGGTTCGTGGACCACGGATCCAGTGACGAACCCGCTCACGCCCCTCTTCAACACACTGTTCGGCGCCGCCACCGATAACCGCACGATCAGTTGCGGCATCCGCTACGGCTACGAACTCGCCACCTCGCCAGGCGGCGAACGGATCGTCCCTTACCTCCCGGTTGCGTTCCGTCCGAAGTTCCTCTACGTCCCGGCCCCTGCAACCGGAACGGTCCAGCAAATCATCACCGCCGTGCAGACGTGGTACGATCAGGTGCTACCCGTGACGACTGGCGGCGAATGGATGATCGGCCTCAATCTCTATTCGAGCGTCGACGGACAGATGGACCGGCCGTTACTCGAGCTGCCGGTGTTTTCAGTTATCGAGTGAATTATTAAGCCTCGGCAGGCCTCTTGCGGCCCTCCCAATTTGAAAAGATTATTGACGTTCGCTTGAACCTCGGTAGGCCCTCTGGCGAGTCTCACATGAACTGGTCTCGCTGCTGCGGCTGGACTCCGCAGCAGTCGAGAGCCGGGACTGGGCTACTCAAACTGGGCTGCAAACAGGAAGGCTAACGCTTTTGCTGCCGTAGTTGCCGCTTGGGATCTATCGGCGCTGTCGTGCCATCAGGAACGGGATCCACGATGAAGGCGGGAATCACGTAGCGGTTTCGTTTCGTCGGGAAGACCTCGACGTCGATAGAAACGGCGTCAGTTCCCGCAGGCTCGGCACGGTAGGTGTAGATGCCTTCGATGTCGAGCGGATCATCCGGAACACTTGCCGGAAGCGGATTCAGGAAGACCACTTCGAAGATCACGAAGCCTTCGATGTACGGGCGGGCGGGATAACGTCTACCTGCGGATAGATCGGAATGTTCAGGTGACCGTAAATGTCCCGGCAGACAACTTCCATGGCCCAGTCCGACCGGAGCGCCTCGAACTTGGTCCAGGCAGGCGGGTCGGCACTTGTCCGCCCTTGAGCTGGATCACCTTCTTGCGAAATTGGATGGTTTGTCCAGTGTTGTTATGAACGTTGATTTTGCTCGAGTAGTGACCCGCCTGGGCATCGGGCGCGATTTTGATAGAAGCGTCAGGCTGAACGCCGCAGATGAATTTCGCGGCGTACGTGTGACACATCCCCGAAAAACTGGACCAGCGAAATGTTAGTATTTCCGGCTTTGTGAAGCGGTTCTTTAGACCACAGGAGGGCGAATGAGGAAGAACTTCACAGCCGAGCAGATCCTGCACACGGTGCGGCAAGCGGAGACCGGAACACCGGTGGCAAAAGTCTGCCGCAAGATAGGGATCACAGAACAAACCTTCTACAAGTGGAAGCGACCAGTGGCAGGCATGGGGATCGCGGAGCTGACGCGGCTGCGGCAGTTGGAGGACGAGAAACAAGAAGTTGAAAGCTCTCGTGGCTGACCTGACCCTCGACAAGCACATGCTGCAAGAGGTGCTCAGAAAAAAGTTCTGAAGCCGGTGCGCAAGCGAGCCATGGCGGCGTTTCTGCGCGGTAGTTTTCAGATCTCGGAAAGACGAGCTTGCCGGGTGCTGAACCTGCAACGGTCTGTCTATTACTATCGCCACCGGCGAGACCCACAAACAGAACTACGAGTGCGGTTACGGATCTGGCCGCCGCGCGCGTGCGTTACGGCTATGAACGTTTGCACACGC